>NICF_comb_assmDRAFT_10002328_pt1 | contig 14386 bp, 8 predicted proteins | sample NewIslPassag4_SG_FD_11279 | JGI IMG/M metagenome (IMG submission 11279) | reverse complement strand
GAGCCACTGGATCGGCTTGTCGATGATGCCCCAGTAGAGCAGCACTCCGTTGAGGTAGCCGTAAGCGTCGCCGCTGAAGAGGATGAGCCAGATCAAAAAGGCGTTGGCCGAAATGCTCGGCGCGTAAAAGAGCAGCGTCAAGAAAGCCCGGATCTTTGGCTTTAGCTGGTTGATGAGCCAGGCGAAGACGAAGCAGAGAAAATAGCTCAACGGGCCCGTGATAAAGGCAAAGATGAGCGTATTCTTGACGGCGATGAGAAAGATGTCGTCGGCCAAAAACAGCCTCAGGTAGTTTTGCCACCCCACCCATTTGGGCGGCTGCACCATGTTGAAGTCCGTGAAGCTCAGCCCGATGGCGATCAAGATCGGGAGCACCACGAAGACGAAGAACAGGACGGCGAAAGGACCGACGAAGAGGTACGAGATCCTCGCCGCCTTGACTCTTTCCCACCAGAGCGCAAGTCTCGACGACGGCTTCGCCTTGGCCGACGTCGCCGTAGAAGCGACGGTACTCATTGGGCTCCCTCCATCATGCCGGCGAGGCGGTCGCTCACCGGGGTGCCGATACCAAAGTGAACGAGGTAGTCGAGCCTTTTCAGCTCCTCGCTCTCCTCTTGGTCCCAGTCCAGCCGGTAAAGATGGGTGTAGTGCTCCCAGTAGAGCTCTTTCCACCGCTCGTCGAGCTTGTCATAGTCGGTCTCCAGTTCAAACTCGAGGCGCTTGCGGGTGATCTCCTTGTCGATCTCCCAGGCGTAGTCCAACACGGTGTCGCGCACCGGTTCGTTGTCGAGGACGATGGCCCGAAATAGCCAGTCAAATTGCCGTGTCACGTAATAACCGCCGATGATGGGCGGGACGCCCTCCACCCAGTCCCACTGGGCGTTGAGCTGGCGCTGCTGCTCTGCGGTCCACGGAAGCTGCTGCAAGGCCTCCACGTTGGCCGGAGCGTAGCGGGCGGCGGCGCCCAGGAGGCTTTCCATCTCCCGGCCGAAACGCACCTGGGTGTCGGTCCGCGTCCACCACTTGAGAAACTCCCAGGCCGCATCTTTCTTCTGTGACTGCTGCATGATGATGGCCCCGCTGGTCACGGCCTGGTCAACGGGGACCGTGCGGTTGATGGTTCCGTCGGGCATGCGGCGGCCCGGAACGGGTGCGAACCCCCACTCCCCCCTGAGCTCGGGGGCAAACACCGACAGGGTGTTGAAGGCGGTGTAGTCCTGGACCGCGAGCGGCATCTCACCCATCCGGAAGCGGTTGACGAAGTCAAAGGTCAACGGCAGATCGTACACGGTGAAAAGGTCGGTCATCTCCCGGAATGTGGCGATGGCCGCCTCCGCATCGAGGTTGGTGGCGATCCCGTCTTCTTTGTAGATAGGCACGCCTTTTTGATACAGGAACATCAAATAGGTATTGATGTTGGCCGGCAGGCCAAACTCAAGGTTTCGCTTTTGAAGCTCGGGGAGAATCCGGTACACGTCGTCCCAGGTCTGGGGCACGTCAATTCCGAGCTCGGCCAGGATGTCCTTGCGGTAAAAGAGCACGGGAAAGCTCTGGGTCTCGGGCAAAGCAAACACCTGGTCCCTGAAGGTAAAGGGGACGAGAGCCGACTTTTTAAACCGCGCCGCCACTTCATCGAAGTCGGGAAACTCCCGCAAGTTCACAACTGCGCCTCGGAAGGCCAGGTCCATGTTGGCCGCGCCCAGGGCCACGTCGGGTGCGGTTCCGGCGATGGTTGCAGGCACCAGCAGCGACGCCATCTGCGTGACCAGCTCCAGCTCCACGGGAATGCCGGTCTCGGGCGTAAAGGTGTCTTCGATCATCTGCTTCAAGACGACGGCCTGGTCACGCCCCCAACCAACCCATACCTTAAGCGGCTCGACGTTCCGGGGGGGCGAGGAGGAGCCGGCGACTCCGTCCTCCTGGATGTTGGCGATGCCGGTGTAGTCGTGGAAAAACGACGTGACGAACGCCCGCACCTCGTGCACCAGCGTCTCGAGGAGGGTCGGCCAGGCCCGGGGAAGCTCGGCGCCGGGCGAGGAGATGATGATGTAATCGATTTGGAGCGGCTGCTCCCGGGTGGACATTACCCACGTGCCCAGGCTGCCGATGGCGTCCCGGTATTCTTCCAGCACGTTGGGGATCACGTGGGGCTTGTCGGCCATCCGCTGGAGGAGCCTCTGGAGGTCCTGCAAGACTGCGGTGTGCCCGCCCCGCTCCCCGGTCGCCTGTTCAAAGTCTCGCGCCATGATGCCGGCGATCTCGGCTTGCCGCCTCAGGCCGTCGATCAAGCCCGGGATCCGTTTCTCCAGCTGGTAGCTGCGGAGCGGATCCGGGTTGGCCGACGTGATCATGATGATCCGCCGGTACAGCGTGTTGAGGTTGTACAGGCTCTCCTCCGACATCTTGAGGATCGGAGCGAGCCGGCCGAGCGACACCTCCATCGTCAAGGTGTGCTTCCCCTTGGTGAGGTAAAACAGGTACGGACGGTCTGAGCTTTCTCCCAGGATCACCATGCGATAGCGGGACGAATAGGGAAACTCGACGTTTTGAAGCTCCGCAAAAGGAACCTGGCCGTCGATCATCACGGTGCGCACGCTGTAGGTGCCCCGGTTTAGATCCTGCTTCGCTTTGACGGCGATCTGGTACAGCCCGTCGGCGGGGACTTCAAACTCCCACGTGATCCAGTCGCCGCTCTGGCGCCAGCGGTGGCCGCCGATGGAGTTTAGCCGGATCTGAGCCGGATGGTACGGCTCGACCGTGGGATCACCCTGGTCAAAGACGGCGAACAGCGACGAGTCGGACCTCAGAACCGCATCTTCTCCTTGGATCTTGATGAACACGTCGCGCACCGGCTCGTATCCAAGGAGCCTGTATGTCTCCTCAACCTCCGCGTAGGGCGACGGTAAAGACGCCTGGTACAGCCGGATGCTCGCGATGGCCATGGGCTCGGCGAGCGAGATCAAGCGCAGCCGGTTGAGGCCTTCCTTAAAATAGAACTTGTAGGGAGCGTTTTCGTAGCGCAGAGAGTCGCGGACAGCGACCGTCTGCCAAAGAGGCTTTTCCACCTGGCGTGGCCTGATCTCGTTTCCGGCCGTATCGACGATGACGGGCCCTGCGTCACCCCACACCCGGTGAAACACCAGGCTGTCGGCACCTGCGAACAGCTCCTCCCCGTTGATCTGCAGCTCCCGCTGGATCGAGATCCCCCTGCCGGGCAGGGGGTAATAGGTGATTTCGATATTGTAGAAGCCTGCTTGCGGCACGTAGACAGCCCACTCGATGTAACCCGTCTCCTCAGTCGTGACGGCGACATCGAATGAGCGCCCGGAGACATCGGTCAGCCCAAACACCACCTCGACGTTCATGTCGGTGGCGACGAAGGCGGTCACCGGAACCTGGATCTCCACTTGCGGAGACTGCGCCCCGGCGTGGGCGGTCAGATACTCGTCGTATGACTGTTTGGGCTTGTAGGCCGTCAGACCTTCGGCGCGCCACTGGCTTGAGCTCGTCTGCGCGAACCCGGGAGCGCTTGTCACCAGTCCGGCGACAAAGAGCCCGAAAAGCACGGCGATCACCGCTGACAATCGCATGTTCCCGGCTTCCACTCGGCCCAGCATACTCACGACCTCCGCTCACCAACTCCCAAAGGGGACCGCACCTAGAGTCTCAAACCCCGCACATGCCCCGGCAGCCAAGCCCAGCTGCCGGCGCCCGTTGCAAGTCGCCGACGCCCGGGCTTCGGTCATCCCACGATCCCCGAGCGCTCGACGCTGCGCATGAAGTAGCGCTGCAAGAAGGCGAACATCACGAGCAACGGCGCAATGTAAAACAGAGCGGCCGTGTTCGAGATCAGGCTGTGAATCTGCCAGGGCGGATCCATGCCGTGGATCTGCCGGTACCCTTCAAGCCAAGCCGTGTTCACCCTGAGAAACGCCGTGGTCAACAAATCGGAAGCGCTCTGGTAAAACGCGGTGGTGTAGAAGTAGTCGTTCCATTGCCAAGCGAACGACAGCACGAAGGTGACCAGCATCGGCGCCTTCGCGTTGGGCATCATGACGGAGAAAAAGGTGCGAATCGGCCCTGCCCCGTCGACGTAGGCCGCCTCTTCGAGGCTCTTGGGCATGCCCTTGAAGAACTGGCGCATGATGTAGATGAAAAGGCCGTTTTTGATGCCGGTGCCGGTTGCGGCCATCAGGTAGAAGGGCCATTGGCTGTTGAGCAGGTTCCATCCGGGGCCCGGGATAAGCCCGCCCAAGTTGAAGAAGCGCCAGTTGATGTAGAGAGGTACGAGAAGCAACTCGGGCGGAACGATGAGGGTGAAGATGACGCAGCCGAAAAGAATCCTCCGCCCCGGAAAGTCAAAGCGTGCCAGGCCGTAGCCAACCAGCATGCACGACACGACCTGAAGGATGCTGACGCCGCCCGACAGCACGATGGAGTTTAGCAACGTCCTCGGATAATCCATGTAATAAAACACGTCTCTGTAATGCTCCAGCGTAGGCCGGCGCGGGATCCAGTTGACGCTACTGTCAAACATGTCCTCCAAGCTCATAAAGGAGCTTGAGATCTTCACCAGGATCGGAAAGAGGATGATATAGCTCATGCCGAGCAAAAGCGCCGCCCGGGCGATGCTCCATGCGATCGTTCCAATCCGGTTTCGCACGCCCCGGTTCGCCAGGGCAAATCGGGCGCGATGAACAGCTCCTCTCTCCACCGCGGTCTGCATACACACCCTCCTTACCGGCTAAGCAACCGGTCCCGACTTCTCCCCCACTACCTCAAGCGTCTTGCCGGCGGTCTAGGGACAATCCCGAGCTTCGTGAAATGGGCCTCCTAGTCTAGGCGCCGCCCGGCAACATCTCAAACGATGCTCTCGATCATTCCTGGTAGACGACCCAACGGGAGATGATGCCGATCAACACGAGCAAGATGAGCGACACCAGTACGAAAAAGACCCACGCCATGGCCGAGCTGACGCCGAATCCCATTCCTTGGAAGGCCGTGGTGCGAATGATGTCCATCACGGTCCTATCCACCGAGGCGTACGAGTCGATCACGGTATACAACACCGTCGTGGGAATAAGGGGGCTGATCATGGGAAACGTGATCTTCCAAAAAGACTCCCAAGGCGTGGCGCCCTCGATGGCCGACGCCTCATACAGCGACTCAGGGATCGACTGGAGACCGGCCATAAACACCAAGATCTGGATTCCCGAAGAGCGGATGATCTTGGCGCTTCCCTGCACTGCGGCCATGACGTAATCGAGCACCGTCTCGGGCAGCTTTAGGCTGGAGAAGACCGCCATCAGCGCCCCCCCGCCGAGCGCGCCTTCGGCGGCCGCTCCGCCCGCCTGCAGCGACTGGGTCAGGTAGTCGAAGTTCTCCATCAGCTGGACAGCGCCCGACGAGAAAATCACCGGGAGAAAGAAGACCACCCTGGCCACCATGCGGCCCCGAAACTTCTGGTTGAGGATCGTCGCCATGAACAGGCTGAACATGACGATGGCCGGCACGTCCCGCAAAAGGCTCGTGAGGTTTTCCACCAGGACCCGCACGAAGTTCTCGTGCACGAAAAGCGCCCGCCGGTAGTTCTCCCACCCCACCGGCGTGAGCCGATATCCCCCGACGCCGAGCTCCAATTGGGAGAAGCTGATGACGATCGAGAGGATGAACGGATACAGGTAGAAGGCCAAGAACCCCACGATAAAGGGGAGGACGAACACGTATCCCGTCAGCTTGTGCCTGATCGTCCTGCTCAGCTTCAGCATGGGTTCCACCTCTTCAAGGCGACGACCGCCGAATCAACGCGAAATCCCGTCCGCCGACCCAATGGCCGTCCACGACCACCCCGTCGAGACCGTANTTGACGACCACCGAATATCCCCCGTCGTAGTCGGTCCGGTACACGCCGGGTTGTAGCCGCCGATGCCCAATCATCAGCCGCTCCCGGATGGGTGCGAGCTCGTCCGCCATCCGCCGGTATAGCCGGGTCGCCTCGTCGAACCAGCGGCCATAGTAAAGAGACAGGTAATGGTTAAAATCCGTTTCCTTCACCCACTCCGACGGAGCGTAACTCCACTGATAATAGAGGCTTCCGCCGTATTCGATGGTCCTCAGCATCTGCTGGACGGGGTCGAGGTCGGCGTTGACCGGCGAGCCGGCGTAGTCGATCAGGCCGTGGATGACCATCGGAAAGAAGGGCACATCTTCGTCAAACAGGTCCATGCCGCTGCTGCTGTAGGGGATGTCTACCAGNTACGTGGCATGANCCAGCGCATAGTCGTTGGCTCCCGCCATGAGCAGCCTCAAAGCGTACTCTCCCGCAAGCCGTGCCAGCTCGCCTTGGACCACCCGCTGAGCCTCGGGCCGATCGACCAGCTTTTCCTCGTCCTCTCGCAGGTCCGAATTGAGAGCCGAACCCATGTCCCGGAGCGACAGGCCGGCCACTCCCAGCGACCGGTAAGCGGCCGCAAACCGGGCCACAAGCGACGGCAGCGCCGCCGGGCTATGGACGTAGATCACGTCGTCCTTTCTCCCGAACAAAGCGAGGTCGTACGTGTAGCTCCTCGCCACCTTCCGGTCGATGGTGCGGCTTGCGTCCCGCCGGGCGCTGAAGCCGTCGAAGAGGCTGTTGCGATAGACGTACATCAAAGCCACGTCGGGAAAGAGCTCCCATCCTCGCCCCACCACGTAATCCCGGAAAGCCTCAAACTCCCGGCGCGAGCCAAGCTCATCCAGCAAGCGGACCCGGCTCGGATACTCGTGCCGGATGCCTCCCTCTTGCCAGCCGACGTATCGGAAGACCACGTTCTCCACCCCGGCCTGCTCCAAGGCCTTGGCGATCTCGAGGGCCTGCGCGAACGTGGTGAGCGGCAGGTCGACCAGTCTGGGGATGCCGAGAATCGGTTCCTTTTTTTGCACGGAACCGATCAGCTCGACGAAGAGGGGCGCACTCTTAGCGGCTCCGGCCAGCGATGCGGGAAGAACCCCTTTGGTGATCAGGTACTCCCTGTACAAGCGGGCCATGCCGGCATAATCGGCATCGCTTCCCGACAGAAACTTGTATCTCACTTGGATGTCCTCTCGGTTGGGCCGGGACTGGAAGACGGAGAGCCGGCTCAAGCGCCCGTATCCCGAGAGGGGCGAGTACGTCCACTGGTCCGAGAGGTCCAGTGTCGCCTGGGGGCGGATGACAAAGGTCGCCCACGTGCGGTTGAAGCTGTCGCCGCCTGAGGCCACCGCCGCGTTGATCCGGGCCGCGGCCGCCGAATGCTCGATGATGGCCAAGAAGGCTTTCTCGCCCTGTTTCATGCCAAACACCGGCAGGTGGACCTGGCGGGTGCGCGTCAGCTTCTCCTGGGGAGCGTTGACCGCCCAGTCCTGGCCATAGACGGGAGCCACGTACCGGCCCGCCCACGACCTTCCATTGTTCAGCCTGATCAACGCCCCGGAGCCGTCCGGGACCAGGATGTAACCCGTTTGGTTTTGGTCGGCCGCCCCGAAAAACTCAAGGAGCTCGATCGAGTGGATGGGCAGCGAAATGACGCGGTTGCGTTGCCCATACTTGCCGCTTCTGTCGACCACGTCGACAGGATAGGCGATCTCTTCGTGGGGTACCCGGACGACCAGATCAGACCCATCGAGGGTGTACTCGACCACGACGCGGAAGATCTCAAGCCGTTGATCGGGGGGATCGAAGTTGCTCAACTGGTTGTCGTAGGCCTTGTCGTCCATGGTGTAGCCCATGCGTTGGTAGAGGGCCACGATCTGTCTGAGCTGGAAGTTGGGTACGTTGTCGTTGAGAACGTAGGTCATCCGGTCGACAAAGGGTGCAAAGAGCTCAGGCCGCGCGTCGTTGACGGTCTCAAGATCGAGGCGCTCGCTCACCATGCGGTTCAAGATGTTTCGCAAAAGCCTTTGCATTTCGTTGCTCGAAAGCCGCCTCCCGGGCGACTCCAAGACCAAGCCGTCAAAGACGCGCAGGCTCGCCGGCAACGTCACCGGGGTTTCGGCTTTCTTGAGGGTCACGAGGGTGTAGTAGCGCTCGATCGTCTGGAGGAAGGCGGCTCGCGTCGCTTCGTCCTCGATCCTCGCGGCCAGCTCTTGGACCCGCTCTTCCGTCAGCACGCTGGGAATCAAGGCAAACTCCCCATACTGCCGGCCAAGCGTGTACTCAATCCGGAGGCCGCCGTCGATCGGTACCAGCTGAAACTGGCCGTATGCCGCGCTGTCATTGTAGGTGTCCATCGACCCCTCTGCGGCGCCCGGGGCGAAGTAACGAATCGAAATCTGCCCTTTGGCGGTTTGGCTTCCCGGAGGGTTGGAGTACCACACCTCTCCCGAGGCTCTGTCTCGCACCGCGATCTCCGTCGTCGCCTCATCGATGTAGAGCTCCAGGTACTGGTTCTGGGCGACCAGCGACATGCCGGACGGGACCGCCGCCACTGCCGCGCCAGCCGCCGCCATCCACATTGCAAGGACCAGGACCCAGCCAAAAGACCGCCGGGAGGCCACCGCTTCCACCCCTCTTCGACACGCTGCTTTCACCGCCTGACACCCCCTCTCAAAGCCGCAGAGTGACTTCGTTGTAAATGGCCGTGACGAAGCCGACGGCCGAGCCCACAATTTCGTAAGAGAGCATGGTGATAAAGAGGACGAAACCCATTCCGGCCAGGATGCAGACGGCGCTCAACACGGTCTTTGAGACGGTGTAGTCATGAGTGATCATGGTCCCTGTGAAGAGCAGCCAGGCAGCCCAAATCAAGCCGAGGACGAAAAACAGGTAGTACAATGCGCCCTCTTCTTGGATGAGCACGTTGCTGACGAGAGTCAAGGGGACGTAGACGACGATGACAGGAGCCAGGGCGTAGGCTGAGGCGATGTAGACGTCTTTCAGTGTTCCTTTGCCGTCGATCAGCGTCGTGAAGGCCCAGTTGACGAGGGTCCAAAGCCCAAAGGGAACCAGGACGCCCAAAGCCTCCGTCACCACGTTGAGCTCTTCGATCTTGCGCGGGTTAAAGATGAAGCCTGTGTACTGCCTCACACCGATGACGGTGAAGATCACCAGGACCAAGATGACGCTGGCCGCGCCCGCACTGCCCTTTCGTTCGTGCTTCAGTCGCCAAAAGCCGTCGAACGGGTGGAACATGACATAGAAGGCATATTTCAGCGCGTCCAAGAGCTTCCATGTTTCGAGATCGTCCGCCGGCACCGTCGCATACGGGGACTGCGCCGCGCCGGCCGCCGATTTCGCCCGCCGCGACACGCCACGCCGGACGAAATACACGATGCCTCCGAGAACGACCACCACCGTCATGAACCAGCCGAAGTTCTGCTCGATGACGTTACGGCGGTACATCCGAAAGGCCTCAGAATAGCCCGACCGGTCGTAACCAAGGCGGTAGTTGGCCATAGCCGCCGCGAAATCACCCTGGCGATAGCGGGCCCGGCCCACGCCGATGTAGGCCAGGTCATAGTTGGCGTTGAGCTCCAGAACTCGCCGCCAAAGCGCCTCCGACTCATCGTAGCGGCCCGCCTCGTACAGGGCGATCGCCGCGTGGATGAGCTCGGCGTAACGGGTCCTTTCAAAGACCACGACCTGATTTTTCACCTCGTCGACGACGAGAATCCGGCCGTCGGCCAGCACATCGAGAGCCACCGGTCCCGAGAAGGCGCCGAACTGCGACCCCCGCGTGCCAAAGACGTAAAGCAGCCGCCCATTTTCGTCGTAGGTGAAGACCCTTCCCCGGTTTCGATCCAGCGCGCTGTAGATGCCGTGCTCCCGGGCGACCACATCGACGAAAGTGGACGGTCCAGTGGCGGTCACGCCCGAGAGGACGTACCAGATGTCGCCGGGAGTCTTGTGCACGCCCTTTTTGACCAGCACGTCGCGACCGGCGGGATTTAGCTTCTTGATCGCGTCCTCATCGGCCGAGCCCTGCTTCGTCACGAAGAGAAAGCCGTTTTCGTCGATGTCGATGCCGCTATAGACCGTCGGAAGAAACAGCGCCTGCCTCTCCCGCTGGGCATCCGTGGCGATCTTGCTCCAGATGATGTCCGCCAAACTGGGCGAGACTCGTGGAGCGCCGACGAACCCGCGAAATTGCCCGTCCGCGCCGAACTCCATGATACCCTCGTACTGGTCTCTGGCGACGACGAAGAGGCGCCCTGCATCGTCGACCACGAGCTTCATCGGGCGGTAGACGTAGCCGTCGGCGAAGGCCGCCGCATGTTCGGGCCCGGGAGCTCCGACGACCCGCACCAATTCGCCTTCTGGCCCAAGCTCCACGACCCGGCCGTTGTCGGTGTCGGCCACGTAAAGGGCGCCTTCTTGAGTGACGAAAATGCCGCGCGGGTTTCGGAAGGTGTCCGGCACGCCGCCGTTGTCAAACTCGCGGATCACCCGGATGAGGTTTAGGTTTTCATCCAGGTGAACAACGCGATGATTGCCGGTATCGAGGATGTAGATCGAGTTGTCCGGTGCGACGAAGACGTCTTGCGGGCTTCGAAAATCCCCGATTCCCAGGTTCCTTCCCTCGATGGCCTGCTGCGGCACGTATGGGAGCGGTGCCGGGACCGCCTCGCCCCAGGGGTCGTACGTGTAACTCTCATACGGGACCATTGCGCCCGCGAAACCCGCGCTCCATACCACGAGCAAGAGCGCGCCCCACACGGCGGCCCCGGCTTTTGCAAGCGAAGAAGATCTCAAATTCCCCGGTCTGAACACCGCTCTCACGTGCAAGATCACCGCCATAACCGGCATCGCGACGGCATCAGCCAGCTGGAACCTGCAGGTTCGCTCTTGTGCGCTTAAGATCCACCATCAAGTTCAAAGGCATCGATTAATCCGAAGACGGCCACCAGCGCGGATCTTTCCTTCTCTCTTTCAGTTTACCCACCCACACTTGTTTTTCCTTCTAAGAAAAATAATTGATGTCATACCGAAGTATGGGCGCCGAGCCGATGGAGACCAATGTTCCTCTTTCATTGACTCTTGAAGGTAGAACAGTGCATCAGCACTGCTTGCAGGAACTTCGCACGAAGATCACGATGCGTCTACCCCTGATAGCCGTGGACGACCTCGATCGCGTCGCCATCCTCCAGCAAGGCGACGGCCGGGAAATGGCGCTGGGCTCCGGTGAGCGCAGGCAGGCGCCTTGCCCGGGGCATGTGGGTCAACAAGAGCTGGCTGACCCCCGCCTCCTTAGCGACCCGCGCGGCCTCCTCCCCACCGCAGTGGCCATCTTTGTCCCCCGCCGGCATCCTGGCCCCGAGCGTCCCCTCGTGGATCAACACGTCCGCGCCCCTAGCGAGCTGTATCAGATCCTTGTTATAGGCGGTGTCGCCCGAAAAGACGAGGACCGCCCCTGACTTGAGATCGGTGAGCCTGAGGCAGAGCCCCGGGAAGGGATGGATCATCGCGCATGTCTCAAGGCGATAGGAAGCGTTTTCCCACGTCTCCCCCGGCGAAAGCGACGTCACTGTGACGGTGACGTCATCTCGCTTCGTCACTCCTTTGACGAAAGCCAGCGCCGCCTCGACCAGCGGTTCAACCACACCGTTTCGACCTACGATCTCGAGCGGGCGGCCGTCCGGGCGAGAGCCCAAGGAGTTGAAGTAGATGAGCTGGGGCAACCCAAGGACGTGGTCGGCGTGTCCGTGGGTGATGACGACAGTCTTGATCTGAGACGGGCTGATCCCCTGCGACGGCATCCTGAGCACGCCGCACCAACCCAGGTCGATCAAGAGCTCGCGGTTGACCACGTAACAGCTGCACTCTTTACCCGGCTCGAGAAGGCCGGCGCCGCTGCCCAGGACATCGATTCTCGTGCGCAACATGTTTCGATCACCTCGTCTCGAAAGGTGCGCTCGACTTAGGCCGAAGAGAACAAAGTGCGCCCAGAACATCGCGCCGGCGGCAGAATAGACCCGCTGCGAGGAGATCCCAAAGGTTCACCGGAGGGCCTTATGCTTCGTTTCAAGCCGCGCCATAAGCCCCGCGATCGGGGCGAGGTCGCCGATCCGCTCGCCAAGCTCCGAGGGGACGATGCGGACCGCTTCGAAGGCGCTGGGCTCGGCCTCCCTCTCCAGCACTTTCATCGCGGGTCCAAGCAGGTGATCGCCGAGACGGACCGCCAAACTTCCCAAGACGATCATCTCAGGACTCAAAATATCGACGAGCATCGCAAGGCCCCGTCCCAGGTACTCACCGGCTTCTCGCAACACGGCCCGAGCGGCCTCGTCGCCTTGCTCGATGGCCCTGGCAGCCACTTCTTTGGCCGTCACTCCCTCGGGAAAGAGGTCAGGATAACGCCAGCGGGCTAGCCTGCCGATGCCGGTGCCCGACGAAAAGGCTTCCCACGAGCCCGCCTTCCCCCACGCCACCGGCCCCTCCTCGGCCATGCGCACATGACCGACGGAGCCCGCGGCTCCGCTTGCGCCGCGATACGGCTGCCCGTTGAGGATCAGCCCCGCTCCGAGTCCCGTGCCGAGGGTCAAGAAAATCAAGTGCTTCGTCCCGCGGCCTGCTCCGAAGCGGTGCTCCGCCAGCGCTCCGGCCATGCCGTCGTGCTCGACGACGACCGGAATGCCAAACCGCTCCTCCAGTCGCTCTTTCAGCGGGACAGCGTCCCAGCCGGGCAAGTTGGGGGGCGAGTAGATCACGCCCTTCTCCACATCCAACGGGCCGCCGATGGAGACGCCGATGTGCGTCGCTTGCCAGCCGGAGTGCTTTGCTCTCCGAAGCACCTCTTCGGCGACGGCACAGACGCGGGCAAATGAGGCCTCAAACCCCTCTTCCGGCCGCGTCGGCGTCTCGGCGCGGTCCAGGATCTTGCCCCAAGCCGTCCCGAGCACCGCCGCCGTCTTGGTACCGCCGATGTCGAGCCCCAAAATGTACGCGGGCGGCTCGCCGATATCCACCGGTGTATCGTTTAATTGCACTTCAACGGGCATGATCACCGGCCACCTCTGCATCCACCACCGTGCATATGTAGTGCACGATCGCAAGATGCACCTCTTGAATGATCGCCGTCTCCTCCCCCGGCGCAATCAGCTCCCACGTGGCAAGCCCCTTGGCCCGGCCGCCGTCCTTTCCAAGGAGCGCGACGCTCGCATGTCCCAACTCTTTCGCTTTCTTTAATGCCGCGATGATGTTGTCCGAGTTGCCGCTGGTCGAAAGGCAAAACAGGATGTCCCCCGGTCGCATCAACCCCTCGACCTGCCGGCTGAACATCCTGTCGATGCCGTAGTCGTTCACAAGACACGTCAACACCGAGGTGTCGCTGTTAAGCGAGACCGATGGCAGCGAGCGCCGCTCTTTGGTGAAGCGGCCTACCAATTCTCCTGTGAAATGCTGCGCCATGGCGGCGCTGCCGCCGTTGCCGCAGGTGAAGATGGTGTGACCGTCTTCGACCGCCCGAGCGATGACTTTCGCGATCTGGACAATGGCCGGTTCCACGTCGGCGAGCCGTTTGAGTGCTGCTTCTCTTTTGCGGATGAAATATTGCAAAGCCGTATCCCCCTCGCGCGCGAATTCCAGGGATCGCCGCGGTTCGTAACAACTGTTAATTCGTTGTATGAAGTAAGTATCCTCTCGTCCCGCCGCCACGTCGACATCAATTGCGTCAACGCAATCCTACTTCCGTCGATCCCGCACTGGGCCTGGATCTTTCCACGTGACGCGATGCTATTTCAATCTCCAAGGAAATGTGCGGGAATCCAAAGGAGGCCTTGCGTGGGACATGGAATGATTGCCCATGACCTCACGCCGTGGCACTAGCACCACGCCCACTGAATGCGGGGAGCGATGCAATGTGGAAAAGATCAAAGAGATCCTCCAGAATCCGCCGCGAGAACACGGGATTTATCCCATCATCCACTCCGGGATCAAGAACGCGGAGAAGTTCTTAGATTATGCCGAGCGGTACGGCTTTGCCGGAGCAGTGGTCAACGTCGATTACACGCGGGAGTTCCCCGACGACGAAGGCGAGTGGGCGATCCTCGATCGCGGAAGCCGCCTTCTTATCGAGAAGGGGTTGAAAGTTTGGCTTTACGACGAGAAAGGATATCCTTCGGGGACGGCCGGAGGTGCAGTGCTCGAACGCCACCCCGAATACGAAAGCGTCGGGCTCGTCTGCTACCAGTACTGGAAGACGCTGAACGGTCCCGCGCCCTTCCGATCCGACACGCCGGAAGGCACGCTCTTTAAGGCCCTGCTCGTCCCGCTCACGGGCGGGCCCGAGATCGACATTACGCCCACGGCGAACGAGAGAGGAACGCTGTACTTCGATGTGCCCGAGGGCGCCTATAGGCTGGTGGTCCTCGTGATCCGCCGCCTCTTCGACGGGACGCACGCGGCCCACAGCTACAGCGAACCCCGCCGCTA
>NICF_comb_assmDRAFT_10002325_pt1 | contig 14398 bp, 12 predicted proteins | sample NewIslPassag4_SG_FD_11279 | JGI IMG/M metagenome (IMG submission 11279) | reverse complement strand
GAGGTGATCGGCCGCTCGAGCCACGGCGCCTCGCCGCACCTCGGCGTCGACGCAATCGTCGCAGCGGCGCGCGTCGTCGACGCCTTGCAGTCGATCGTCTCCCGGGAGATCGATCCCCAAGACCCCGTGGTCGTCACCATCGGCAAGATCCGCGGGGGGACGGCGACCAACGTCGTGGCGGACCGGGTGGAGATCGCCGGCAGCGTCAGGACGTTCGACCCGGCGACGCGGTCGCGCATGCCGGAGCGCATCGAGCGGATTGCGGCAAACGTCGCGACCGCGCACGGGGCGACGATACGCTTCGCCTACAACAACGAGTATCCCGCGCTGGCAAACGACGCCCAAGCCGCTGCGAGGTTTTTTGGCGCCGCCCGGGCGGTCCTCGGGGAGCGGGCTGCCCGCTGGATCGACCGGCCGTCCATGGCCAGCGAAGACTTCGCCTTCTACCTGCAGCGAGTGCCCGGAGCCTTCGCCTTCCTCGGCATACAAGAGGGGCCCGACACGCCGGGCCTACACACCCCCGACTTCCGGTTCGACGAGAGCGTCCTCGTGCAGGCTGCCGCGCTCCTCGCCGGCGTCGCCTTCGACTACCTGGAAAGATAACCGCAGCGCTCCACCCGGCGGCAAGCGACCCACCACTTGACGGAAAGCCCCCGCGTTCTTGCATGCTACAATCGAACCGGGCGCGAACACACAGCTAGTGCCGTTTCAGGCGCCGTTCGTGAAGGGGGAGGGGAGCGGGCGTGTTCGCCTTCGCACGCGACGGGTACGGGCGCGAAATCGTCGCGCTCTTTGTGCTTACCGTCCTCGTGACGGCGGCGGTCGCCGGCGGCGCGGGGGCCGTCGCGGACCTCTGGTTTAAGTCCGCCGTCGAATCGCTCGTGGGCGTGCCCGGCGAATTCGACGTCATCGTCCACCTCCAGGCGCAAGCGGGCCGCGGGGCGGTGCGGGAGCTCGGTGAGCGCCTCGAAGCGATCGCCCCCGGGACGCGCCTCAAAGAGGGCCCCGCGCTCCTCGGGCGGTTCAACGTCTTCGCCGGCTTGCCCGGCGAGAAGCGGAACGCCGCGACCTTCGAGTCACTCGATGCGGCCCTCAGGGATTTGCCCGGTTTCGACGGGATAAGCTACATCGTCGAGCCCTCGGTCCTCGTCAAGGACGCCCACCCGGCTGTACGACAGCGGTTCGTGGACGAGGCCGCAAGGGATCCCAGGGTGCGCTTCACCTTCCAGCGCGGGGGGAACGTCTGGGTCGTCGCCGAGCATGCGGAAGCGGCGGAAGGGGTGCGCGCAAGGCTCGAGGAGGCTGCCGGGCGCCTTGGGATCCTCGACGTGCGCTTTGCAGGGCCGCACTCCGCGGAAGAGCTCGCCGTTTTCGCCCGGAGCGTGGAAGAGGCCGCGGCGAGCGAGTACCCCGCGATTCGCGTGGCGCACCTGGGGAGCGGCGATTCCGAGAGTGTGCGAGACCTCCTCGAGGTAAAGCGCCTGCTTGCAGGCGTAGCCGCCGCGGACTGGCAGGGTCTTCGCCGGACTCTCGAGCAGGCGGAGGCAGCAGTCGCGGAGGCGGCGCAGGACAGCACGGTGCGCGAGGACATTGCGGCCGCCCTGGACGCCTTCGAGCAGGCGGTCGCACAGCTCGAAACGCTCGAACGCCGGGCGGTGCAATTGCGCGAGCAGCTCAAAGAGGTGGCCGGCTCCGACGGCGGGACGGGCGTCTTGATCGCGCTGCTCCTTGAGCGCCTGGCCGCGGGGCTCCAGGGGGGGCAGCAGGAAGCTGCAGCGCCGCCGGCTGTCGACGTCGAGCGGCTCAAGTCCGGCATCGCGTCGCTCGCCGAGCGACTGGCGAGCATCGAATCCCTGGATTTCGAACCCGTGATCGACGAGGTGCGCCGCCTCGAGGAAAGCCTTGCTCCGCTCAAGGACGGAGCCGGAGAGCGCTTCCTCGAGTTGATCGACAAGGCGATCGAGGCTCAAGGGGGAGAAGGGACGCGGGTGGAGTTTCTGCTCGAAGGAGACTGGACTCGCGTCGACCCGGCCGCACTGGTCGAGGAGGCGGCGCCGGGGGCGCTGAAGGCGTTCGTCAGGCCTGCCGCCGCAATCGAATCCGACCCGCGGACGGCTCTTTCGCGGCTCCTCGCCCGGGCGGTCGGCGCAGTCAGGTTGGCGGCCGGCCTCTTGGCCTCGGCGATCTTCTTTCTTCTCGACACCGTCACCATCGTCAGCTTTCTCCAGCTGCGCCCGGACGGCACCGGGTGGGCACCTCGCCCCCGGCGGGCGGCGGCCGCCGCGCTCGGAGGCGCCTGGATGGCCGCGACGTTCGGAGCCGCCGCATGGCTTGCGGGCGGCGGCGAATGGTGGGCGGCGCTCGTACTTGGCTTTGTGACCGGGTGGCTGCTTGCCTGCGCGGCGCACCGGGTCGCCCCGGTCGATGCCGACGAGGTGCAGGCGGGGCTCAGCCTCGGCTTGGGCGGCGGTGAGATCCTCCGCGAGATCGTCGTTCCGGGCGGCCGACCCGGGATCTTGATTTGGCTGAACCACTTCGGGCGCCGGATCCCGGCCGCCGCCCGGCGGTAAGGGGGAACGGGACGATGCTTGAGGTGTACAAGTTGACAAAGCGGTTCGGTGAGCGCATCGCGCTGGACGGCGTCACGTTCCGCGTGGGCCGGGGCGAGACCCTCGCCGTCATGGGGCCGAGCGGGTGCGGCAAATCCACGCTCCTCCTCGCCATCCAAAGGCTGGTCCGGGTCGATTCCGGGGAGATTTGGTTCGGCGGCGAGCCGGTGATGCACCTGAAGGGCGAGATGCTGCGCCGTTACCGGCGAAGGATCGGTTTCGTCTTCCAGCGCCAGCAACTTGTCGGTCATCTAGACGCGCTCGAGAACGTGCTGCTCGGGCCCGTCCTCGCCGGGACGCCGGAAAGGAAGGCGCGGCGCCTGGCCGAGCAGGCTCTCGAACAGGTCGGGCTTTTGTCAAAGGCTCGGGATTTTCCGGCTACGATGAGCGGCGGCGAGCGCCAGCGCGTCGGGATCGCACGGGCGCTTGCGATGCAGCCCGAGCTGATCCTCTGGGACGAGCCGACGGCCGCGCTCGATCCGATGCTCGTCGACGACGTGATCGAGGTCATGACCGCTCTCGCCAAGCAAAGGAGCACGGCGATGATCGTGGTCACCCACGAATTGCCGTTCGCCCTCCAGGTGGCCGACCGCGTCGTGCTCATGGAGCGCGGCGCCGTGGTTGGATCCGGCCCGCCGCGCGAGGTTCTCTTCGGCGGTGAAGGCGAGATTGCGAGGCGACTTCGCCGCCTCTACGAGGTGCGTTACGGCGGCACATCCCTGCCTGCCGGAAGGAGAGACGACCGGACTGAACGAAGTGACGAGGAGCGACGGCGCACAATTCCCGCCGGCCGCAGCATCCTGGCGATGTAACGCGTCGCTTGGCACGGGCGCGATCGCCCCGACGTCAAAGACGTTCCAGCAAGGGAAGTATTCGCGGACATGAGACAGCGAACGCTTCGGCAAGAGGTCACGTTTACCGGCACGGCCCTGCACACCGGCGCCACCTGCAGCGTCACCTTGCGCCCGGCCCCTGCAGGTTCCGGGATCGTGTTTCGGCGGGTCGACTTAGCGGGCTCTCCCGAGATTCCGGCGGTGGTCGGAAACGTAAGGAGCACCGACCGTTGCACGACGCTGGGCGTCGGAGGCGCGACCGTCGCTACCGTCGAACACCTCATGGCGGCGCTGCGCGGCATGGAAATCGACAACGCGCTCGTCGACGTCGAAGGCCCGGAGGTGCCGATCGCTGACGGCAGCGCGGGGCCGTTTGTCGAGTTGATCGAGCGGGCCGGCGCGGTCGAGCTCGATGCGCCCCGCATCGTCACGGCGGTGGAGAAGCCGACCTGGGTGCGAGTAGGAAACAAGGTCGCAGTCGCATTGCCGCACGATACGTACCGCGTGAGCTTCACGTTCACGAACGATCACAACCACCCGGTCCTTAGCGACCTGTACGCCGAGTTCGACGTGTGCCAAAAGACGTTCGTCGAGGAGATCGCTCCCGCACGGACGATCGGGTGGCTTTCGGAGATCGAAAAGCTCCGGGAGAGCGGGCTTGCGCTCGGCGCTACGATGGACATGGCCGTTGTGATCGGCGAAGACAGGGTGCTCACCCCGATGCGGTATTGCAACGAGCCGGTGCGACACAAGATCCTGGACGTGATCGGCGACTTATACCTGATCGGGTTTTTGCGGGCGCACATCGTGTGCGTGCGCAGCAATCACTTCATGAACACGCGGCTTGCGCAGGCGATCGCAGCGAACGAAAACGTGATGGAGTTGAGCCGGAACCGATGAGAGCGATCCTGCCCGTCGCAGGCGCCGGCACGCGCCTACGACCGCACACCCACACGACGCCCAAGGCGCTCGTCCACGTCGCCGGGAAGCCGATCCTCGGCCACATTATCGATACACTCCTGCCTGCCGGGGTCGACGAGCTCGTCCTCGTCGTCGGCCAGTTCGGCGAAAAGATCGTGGAGTTCGTCCGCGAGACGTACGACGTGCCCGTGAAGGTGGTCCAGCAGGCGGAGCCGAAGGGACTGGGCCATGCGATTCACCTGACCAAGGACGCCGCCGATCCCGGCGAGCCCGTGCTGATCGTACTCGGGGACACGATCTTTGAGGCCGACCTCAAGAAGGCGCTCTCGGCCGGCAGGAGCTCGATCGGCGCCGCCCGGGTGCCGAACCCGCAGAACTTCGGCGTGATCGAGCTCGAAGGGGAGCGGATCGTCCGCCTCGTCGAAAAGCCGGCTCAGCCGAAAAGCGACTTGGTGATCGTGGGCGTCTACTATTTGCGCCGCGCCGGGGCGCTCTACGACGCCCTGCAGTACGTGGTCGACAGCGGCATCCGGTCCCGGGGCGAAATCCAACTCACGGACGCCCTCCAAGTGATGATCGACCGGGGCGAAGAGATCGGCACGTTTCCCGTTACCGAGTGGCTCGACTGCGGCAGTCCCGAGGCGCTGCTCGATACGAACCGCAAGCTCCTGCAGAAGAGCGAGGGTGGGAATGCACCGCTCGACCAGGTGATCGTGATCCCGCCCGTTTACATCGACCCCGGCGCCCGGGTGAGCCAAAGCATCGTCGGGCCGTACGTTTCGATCGCCGCTGGAGCGGTCGTCGAGCGGTCGGTCATCCGCAACACGATCGTGAACCGGGGCGCCGAGGTGAGCGACATCCTACTCGCAGACTCGATCATCGGCGAGCGCGCCGGGGTGGGCGGCACCTACACGCGCCTCAACGTCGGCGATTCGTCGCAAATGTACAGCGCAAGTTAGCAGCGTTGCGCGTTTCGGGCAGAATGTCCCGAACGTTCTGCCATGAAATAGGATTTCCTTGACACCTCTCGAATGTGGGAATTACAATGAGGTACGAATGTGCGCGGACAAGCCTCGATGCCGATGCAGCATGGGTTTGGCACTTTCGTCCCGAGCCTTGAAGGGAGTCGCGAGTTGATGCTTGAGGCATTCGAGATCTCTCGTCGATTGCCACATCGCTTTCCGATGCTGATGGTCGACAAGATCGTCGAGCTGGACGCCGGGAAAAAGGCTGTCGGCATCAAGAACGTGTCGGTGAACGAACCGTTTTTCACCGGCCATTATCCAGACCGTCCGATCATGCCCGGCGTACTGATCCTCGAGGCGATGGCGCAGGTGGGCGGGCTCGCGCTCGCACCGGAGGACGGGATCGGCAGCAAGGTGCCGCTCTTTGCAGCAGTCGAGCGCGCAAAGTTCCGGCGGCTCGTGGTCCCCGGCGACCAGCTTCGCATCGTGTCGGAAGTTGTACGGACGCGTGCGGCGATGAGTAAGATTCAAAGTGTCGTGACGGTTGACGGCAACGTCGTAGCCGAAGGTGAGCTCCTGTTTACGTGGATGGAGCTGGCCGATTCGAGTCAGGCCGTAGGCTGACGACCGCAACGGCAAGAGTTTACCGAAGGGGTCGGCAAATGGAGAGGAGGCGTCGTTCCCTCCGTAATCAGGTGGACGGGAAAAAGGGAACGGCACCAGAGTATGAATCCTAAAGAACGGGTACCGGAACGAGGCAGAGTCGTTCCCATCCACGCTCGGGTGCATCCTACGGCCATCGTCGAGCCCGGAGCGCAGCTTGGGACGGACGTCGAGATCGGTCCGTACGCCATCATCGGACCGAACGTGACGATCGGCGACGGCACGCGGATCGGCCCTTATGTCGTGGTGGACGGCTGGACGCAGATCGGCAAGAACAACCGCATCTACGCGGGTGCGATCGTCGGAGCGGAGCCCCAGGACCTCAAGTTCAAGGGCGAAAAGAGCTTCCTGTTCATCGGCGACGACAATATAATACGGGAGTACTGCACGATCAGCAGGGGAACCGAGGGCGGGGGCGGGGAGACCCGCATCGGCAACAACAACCTGCTGCAGGCGAACTCGCACGTAGGCCACGATGTGCAGATGGGCAACGGCGTGATCCTCGGCCACGGCTCGGGGGTGGCGGGTCACGTCGTGATCGAAGACCGGGTCGTGATCGGCGGCATGTGCGGCATCCACCAGTTCACGAAGATCGGGCGCATGGCGATGGTGGGCGCCCACTCGATGATCTCCAAGGACGTGCCGCCGTATGCGCTGATTACCGGCAACCCGCCGAAGGTATACGGCGTAAACATCGTCGGCCTGCGCCGGAACGGGTTGCCTCCCGAGACGCGCATGGAGATCCAGCGGGCGTTCAAGATCCTCTATCGCTCGGGGCGGAACGTCTCGCAAGCGATCGAGGAGATGGAGCGGGAGCTCGCCGGGTGCGAGGAGATCGATCACTTCCTGCGGTTTTTGCGGAGCGCGAGCCGCGGCATCTACCGGTAGCGGTCCACGACGGACAGCCGCAGGCGTCAATGGAGGTCCGCAACATGGAGACCGGAGTGGCGGGGCGGGGGCGGTCGCCGGGCTTGTCGCGGGAACTCATCTTCCGATTGCGCGGGTTGCTTCCGGTGCCGGCGGCGCTGATCATCTTCGCTTGGTCGTCGCCGACACCGTCTTCGATCGCGTACGGCGGAGCGATCCTCCTTTTGGGAGAGCTCATCCGCATCTGGGCTGCGGGTTACATCCGCAAATACCGGGTGTCCGCCGTAGACGCCGACCGGCTTGTCACCGCAGGCCCGTATGCGTACGTGCGGAACCCGCTGTATTGGGGAAATTTCCTGATCGGGATCGGATACGCGAAAGCGGCAAACTGGTGGCCGGCGTACCTGATCTTCGCCGTCGTCTACCTCTACATTTACAGCTCCGTAGTCCCGCACGAAGAGGAGTACTTGTCGGAGAAATTTAAAGAGCGGTACGAGGCGTACCGGAACGCAGTGCCGAGGTTCATCCCGCGCTTCGCCCGTTACGCAGGCGCGGAGGGAAGCTACTCCTTGAGCGCCGCACTGCGCGGCGAAGCGCCGACGCTCGCCACGATCGCCGTCGTGATGGCCTTTTACGCCGTCAAGGCGTTTGTGTGAGCGCTCGAGCCGCACGGCCGGAGCGCCGGGGGAAGAAAACGGAGTGCATCGAACCGGAGGGCCGGGCGAATGGGGAAAAGACGCCTGGCCTTTATTGATGTCAGCGAGGTGGGAGTTCGAATGAGCGAGCGCATTGGACTCATCGCAGGGGCGGGCGAGCTCCCTTGCGTGCTGGCGGAGCGGGCGGCCGAGCGGGGAAAGGAGGTCGTCGTGATCAAGACCCTCGCCGGGGCGCCGGTGAGGCCGCTTCCGGGGGCGAGGGTGCACGACGTGTTCTTCGGGGAGTGGGACCGGATCGTCCGGACGCTGAAGTCGGAGGGTGTGACTCGCGTGTACCTCGCGGGGAAGATTTCGCGGGAGCACCTCTATTCGACGAGCGGATTCGACGCGCGGTTCATGGCGATCGTCTCGGCGGCCGGGAGCCGGAACGACGACGCCATGATGCTCCGGTTCGTGGAGGACCTAGAGCGGGAGGGGATCGAGGTCGGATCGCAACTCGACTACCTCGATCACCTCTGTTTCGAGCCGGGCGTGCTCACGAGCCGCCGGCCGTCGCCCTCCGAGTGGGAGGATATCGCCCGCGGGTTTGAGGTGGCCAAGGGCATCGCGGCGCTGGACGTGGGGCAGACCGCGGTCGTCAAGCAAGGCGGCGTGCTCGCCGTCGAGGCGATCGAAGGGACGGACCGGACGATCCAGCGCGGCCTTGAACTGGGGCGGGGCGGTGCCGTGATCGTCAAAGTCGCAAAGCCAAAGCAGGACCTCCGTTTCGACGTGCCGACGGTCGGACAAAACACCCTGGAAGCGATCAGCAGGGCGGGCGGCGGGACCCTCGCGTTCGAGGCCCGCATCACCCTCGCGGTCGAGGGAAAGCGTTTCGTGGACGCCGCCGAGCAACTCGGCATCACCGTGGTGTCGTACGAACCAGGGCTGGAGGGTGCGTACTCGTGAACGTGATGATGGTTGCCGGGGAAGCGTCGGGCGACATGCACGGCGCGCACCTGGCGCGGGCCCTGCGTGAAAGGTCGCCCGGCGTCCGCCTCTTCGGCATGGGCGGTTCCCTCATGGAGCGGGCCGGCGTGGAGCTCCTGTTCAACCCGACGTCGATCAGCGCCATGGGCTTTCTTGAGGTGCTGAGGAACGTCCAGGTCTTCCGCAGGCTCCTCGCCCGCCTCGGCGACGTCCTCGCGAAAGAGTCTCCTGACGTCCTCGTGCTGATCGATTTCCCCGAGTTCAACATGCGCCTTGCGAATTTGGCGAAGGAACTGGGTATCCCGTCCGTTTACTACTTCAGCCCGACGGCTTGGGCGTGGCGCAAGGGGCGCGCCAAGACCATCGCCGAGCAAGGAGCGACGGTCTGCGCGGTGTTCCCCTTCGAAGCGGACGTGTACCGAGAGGCGGGCGCGCGCGTCGAGTTCGTCGGTCACCCGCTGGTCGACATCGTGAAGCCCACGGTGAGCAGGGAAGAGGCCCGCGCGGAATTCGGCTGCGCGGGAAGGCAGCCGGTCGTGGCGCTCCTTCCGGGCAGCCGCAACCAGGAGATCGACGGCCATACGGAAACGATGGCCCGTGCGGCGGCGCTGATCCGATCCGCTCATCCGGACACCGTGTTCTTGCTTGCGCTCGCTCACACCATCGAGCGCTCCCGCGTCGAGGCGTTGATCAAGGATCTCGTGCCCGTCACGATCGTCGAAGGAAGGACCTACGACGTCCTCGGCGCGGCCGACGCCGCCGTCGCCGTGGCGGGTACGGTGACGCTGGAGGCGGCTTTGATCGGGACGCCGCACGTGATCGTATACAAGGCGTCGCTCTCCATGTACATGCTGGCGAAGGCCATGTACAAGCTTCCCTGGATCGGGCTCCCCAACATCGTCGCAGGCCGGCGCCTGGTCGACGAGGTGCTGCAAAACGAGTTTACGCCGGAGAACGTCGCCGCCAAGGTCGAAGAGCTCCTGCTTCCGGAGCGCAGCGAAGCGCTGCGCAAAGGGTTTGAGGAAGTCCGCGAGAAGCTCGGTGGGCCGGGCGCGGCCCGGCGCGCTGCGGACGTAATCTTGCGCGAGGGCGCAAGAAGGGCGAGCAAGTCGCGCCCGGGAGCGCGCCGTGGGTGAATGCAGCCGGCCCGGGATCGCCATCACGGTGAACAGCCCCGGAGAGGTGGCGACCTGGCTTGCGCCGGTGTTGCGGGAAATCAGGCGGCTCGACAGCCGGGTCTACGTCACGGTGTTCATTCTGCCCTGCACGTACGCGGCCGGCACGGAGGCGAATGTGGTCCGGGCGCTGCCCGGCGTCGACGCGGTCCTACCGCCGCGGGCAAGCCTCAAGTTCGCACTGTTCGGGCGGCCCCCTCGCGGGTGGCGGCCGCCGACGCGCGGCGCCGTTCTTTTCTTGGGCGGCGAGTTTTGGCTCGGCGCCCGCATCATCCGCAGGCTGAGGGTTCCCGGGCTTGCGTACTCGGCCGGATATATCAATTCGGCTGCCGCTTATTCCAAGGTGTTCGCCCCGCGCCCGTCCTCCAAGGAGGAACTCGTCCGCCGCGGCGTGCCGGAGAACTCGGTCGACGTGGTCGGGGACCTGATGGTCGACGCCGCAAGGGGCGAGGCGCCGTATCCCGACCGGGCGGTGGTGCGCCGGAGCCTGGGGGTGGAGGAAGGTGCGACGCTCGTCGCTCTGTTCCCCGGGAGCCGCCCGTACGAGTTCCGCTACTGCCTGGGCTTTTTCGCACATGCCGCCGCAGAGATCAAAAAGAGGGCGGATAACCCTGGGGGGCTGCGGTTCGTCGCGCCGGTCGCCCCGTTCATCGACGGCAGGGTGATCCGGGAAGCGTTGCGCGCCGTTGAGAGCGAGCCTGGCGCCCGCGCTGAGCTCGACGCAGACCGCCTGCTCGGAGATGGGGAAGGTGTCGCCGACGGCCGGTTTACGTTCGCCGGGCAGGCCGTCTCGATTCGTTTCGTCCGGGACCGGTCGCGCGCGGTCATCGCCGGGGCCGACCTTGCGATTACGATTCCGGGCAGCAACAACGCCGAGCTCGCCGCGTGGGGGATTCCCATGGTAGTTTGCCTTCCCCTGCACAAGCCGGAGGAGATCGCGATCGATGGCATCCTCGGGCTCGTCGACCGGATCCCCCTCGTGGGCCGCAAATTGAAGGCCCGGGCCGTCTTGGCCGCCGCGGCGCGCGAGCAGTTTGTCTCGCTGCCCAACCGGATCGCGCGGGAAGAGATCGTGCCGGAGCTCCGCTCACGGGAATTGCGGGCCGAAGAGGTCGCGGCGGCGGCATGCGGCCTCCTTGCGTCCGAGCAGCGGCGAACCGAAATCAGTCGCAAGTTGGTTGCTGCCATGGGCCCGGGGGGAGCGGCGCGTCGCGTCGCCGAAGGGGTCCTGGAGGCGGCATACAGGAGCGCCGGGAAGTAGCGGCGTTGCCGCATCGCGCCGGTTCGGCCGGCAAATGGCGCTCCGGGCGCGGTTGAAGTCGGCCGGTGCGGCTAGTAACGTGGAGGGTGGAGGGAGGTATTCCAAGTTGGCAGGGCAGCCTGCAAAAGTCGCCGGGTTTGAGTCGGTCCGCAGGTGGATCGCGCCGCACGCGCTGCAGCTTGCGGGCGGGCTCGCCTGCGTGGTCGTGGTCGTCGCGATCGACGCGGCGCTCCCGCTCATTTTCGGCGACTTCTTGATCGACGACATCCTGATTGCCGGGCAGAATCCCGCCCTCCTCACTTGGCTCGCCGTCGGAGGCATCCTCCTTTTCACCGTGAAGGGACTCTTCCGCTACGGGCAGGTTTACCTCTTGTCGCATGTGGGGCAAAGGATCGTGTACGAGCTCAGGGCCCGCATGTACAACCGCATTTTGGACATGCCCTTGCGCGAGCACGCCAAAAGGGAGTCCGCCTCGCTCGTCTCGCGCATGACGAGCGACGTCGGCGTCATCCAAAACGCCGTCTCGGTCGGGATCGCCGACCTTGCCCATCACTTCCTGTCGCTTCTTGCCGCGGTGGCGATGCTTTTTGTGATCAACTGGCGCCTTGCGGCCGTCTCCCTCGTCACGCTGCCCGTGGTCTCGCTTGCGATCAAGGGTTACGGCGGCCGCATTCACTTGTTTACGACCCGCTTGCAGGAGCGGATCGCGGGCTTGACTGCGACGATGCAGGAGAGCCTCGAGGGCATCCGGGTCGTCAAGGTCTTCTTGATGGAGAAGGAGCGCCGCAAGCGATTCGCGGCCGACAACGAGAAGAGCTTCAACGCCAGCATGAAGTCGGCGCAGGCGCTCGCGACCATCAACCCGGTCGTCGAGTTGGTGTTCGTCATGGGCATGATGGTCGTCGTCTGGTTCGGCGGCAGGGAAGTGCTCTCGGGACAGATGACGACGGGGGGGCTCGTCGCGTTCCTCGCCTACCTCGGCATGGCTTCCCGCCCGATCGGATACCTGGCGCAGGCGGTGAACCTCATCGGGCAATCGTCCGCCGCAGCCCGCCGGATCGCCGAGGTGCTGGAGCTGCCGGTCGAAGCGAACGAGGCGTCGGGGGTGAAGTTTCCGGCGCGCATACAAGGCCGCGTCACGTTTGAGAACGTCACCTTCGCCTACCAGCCCGGCCGGGAGGTGCTCCGGGGTGTTTCGTTCACCGCGGAGCCGGGCGAGACGGTGGCCATCGTCGGCCGCAGCGGGGCGGGAAAGACGACGCTCGTCAACCTCGTCGCCCGGTTTTACAAGCCCACGTCGGGGACGGTCCGCATCGACGGGTACGACCTCGCGGAGGTGGACGTCGCGTCCTTGCGGCGGCACATCGGCTTTGTTCCCCAGGAGACGCTCCTATTCGGCATGACGATCGCGGAGAACATCGCCGCCGGGCGCGATTGGATCGACCGCGACGCCGTCGTGAGGGCCGCGCGCCTTGCGAACGCAGACGAGTTCATCCGCCGGCTCCCGAACGGGTACGACACGGTCGTCGGGGAGCGCGGCGCGAACTTGTCGGGAGGCCAGCGGCAGCGCATTGCGATCGCCCGGGCGGTTGCGGGCGACCCGCGCATCTTGATCTTGGACGAGGCCACGTCGGCACTCGACGCGGAGTCCGAAGCGAACGTGCGCGATGCGATCATCCGCGTGCGGGAAAACAGGACGACGTTCGTGATCGCGCACCGGCTCTCCACGGTGCAAGGGGCTTCGAAGATCGTGGTCCTCGACGACGGCGTCGTCGCGGAGATCGGCAGCCACGACGAGTTGCTTAGGAGCGGCGTCGTCTACCCGGTTTTGTACCGGAAGCAGTTCGGCGAAGAGTTTGAGGAGACGGCGCCGGCCGCGCGGGAGCGCCGGGCTTACGGGGAGTAGCAGGATGGCGCGCCTGATCGTGCTCAGCAACGGCCACGGGGAGGACCTGATGGCGTCGCTGCTCGCTCGCCGCCTCCGGGAGCGGGCGGCGGGGCGGGGCGATTCAACTTTTGTGGTCGCGGGTTTCCCGATCGTCGGGGAAGGCCTCGCGTACTTGCGGCGGGGAATCCCGATCGAGGGCGTACAGCGGGCGATGCCGTCCGGCGGCTTCATCCTGAAGCGGGCCGCCAACCTCGCCGCCGACCTCAGGGCGGGCTTGATCGGCCTCACGCTGGCCCAGATCCGGGCGCTCAAGGCGCTCAGATCGCGCTACGACGCCGCCGTCGCCCTGGGCGACGTCTTCTGTTTGTGGCTTGCAAGCTCGGTGTTGCGGCGACCCTCGGTGTTCGTGCCGACTGCGAAGAGCGAGTACATCTCCGGACACTTCGGGTTCGAGTACCGCCTGATGCGCCGGGCGGTCAAGGTGTTCCCGCGCGATGAGGCGACGGCGCAGGCGATCCGCCGGCGGGGGATCGACGCCGAGTTTGTCGGCAACCTGATGATGGACGCGCTCGATATCGAGGGCATCGACTTCTTTGCCGGCGCCTCCGGCCCGGGAGCGAAAGCCGGGGGCCGGGCACCCGTGGTCGCCCTCTTGCCGGGAAGCCGGGAGGACGCCTACGAGAACGCCGCCGATCTGGCGAGCATCGCCGCTTCGCTTCCGGCGCACTTCAAGTTTTTACTTTCGCTCGCGCCGGGCCTCGACCCGAACAGGCTAAAGCAGAGGCTTGCGGATGGTCCGGGCGCGTGGAGCTTCCTACCCCCGGCCGCGTGCGCCAAGGGCGTGTCCGGCGTGCTGGCGCGGGCGCAGCACCGGATCGTTGTGGTGCAGGGTTGCTTCGGCGACGTGCTCGCGTCGGCGGACATCGTCGTCGGCCTTGCGGGAACCGCAAATGAGCAGGCGGTGGGTTTGGGCAAACCGGTCGTCGCATTCCCGGGCCGGGGAACGCAGTTTACGAAGCGATTTGCCGGGGCCCAAAAGCGGCTTCTCGGCGAATCGCTCTCGCTCGTCGACCCGCAGCCGGCCGTCGTCGCCCGCGAGGTAGAAGCCATACTCGCCGACCCGGAGCGGTACGCCAGGATGTCCGCCGAGGGGAGGCGCCGCATGGGGCCGCCCGGCGGGCTCGACCGCCTGGCGGAGCAGATTGAACGATTGATCGGCCATCCCGCATGACCGGGCGGCATGAGTTTTTGCAGCATGCGGCGAATGATCCGCACGAAACGTCGCGGGGTGTCCGGAAAGGGCGAGTGACGAGCATGCGAGTCCTAGTAACGGGCGGAGCCGGCTTCATCGGCTCCCACATCGTAGACCTTCTGATCGACGGGGGACACTCCGTCGCCGTGGTGGACAACCTGAGCGGCGGCAAGGCGGAGCGCGTTCCCCGCGGCGTCCGGCTTTACCGCGCGGACATCGCCGAGCCGGAGCTCGGCGAGGTGTTCGAGCGCGAGCGGCCCGAAGCCGTCATTCACCAGGCGGCGCAAGTGAGCGTCGCTTGCTCGGTCCGCGATCCGATGAGCGACGCCCGCGTCAACG
>NICF_comb_assmDRAFT_10002323_pt1 | contig 14405 bp, 2 predicted proteins | sample NewIslPassag4_SG_FD_11279 | JGI IMG/M metagenome (IMG submission 11279) | reverse complement strand
AAAGCCAGTTCTTACGACCATCACAGAAAAAATGACTAAAATTACCGGTTTCAGAAACAGGGTTCCGAAACTATCCGCGGACGATCACGGATTCAGGCGGTGGGCAGACGACCATTTTCATCCTCTGATGGTGCCGCGTCAGCGGCATGGAGGTCTATAATGTAAAAAAAGCCGTTCCGCAGGCGGATTTGATTCCGCCGGCGGAACGGCTTGTTTGATGCTGCAGGTCGTGCCCGTCCCCCGGAGTTGCATCAGGCGGCACGTGAAATGCAGCGGTTTTGTCAAACCCCAAGGATATCGCTCTTGAGCGAATACCCCGGTTTTTCGATCACGATCGGATGCGTTTCGCCTTGCACCAGTTCGGTCAGGATCTCGTAAATCCAACCTTCTTCGTCCGACGACGAAACGATGGCCCCCGTCTCGTTGCCCTGGCTGTCCACGATCTTGAAATGTCCATCTTCAAGGCCGGAAACGGCAATCGGCAGTTCCAGCAGCAGCGTATGGCTGCCGGTTTTGGGGTCGCCGGCGGCGAGATGCACGCCGACGGGCTCCACGACCAGGATGGTTGCCGCCATGCCGAGCGGATCGCCTCCCCAGATATCCTCGTAATTTCCGGAAGATCCCTGGAGCGGTCAAACATTTCCTTCAAATAGGCGGGGAACCCGTTCTTGCCCACCATTTCGCCTTCCACCATGGCGGTAAGCGCTTACCATAGACCATGCAATTTCTTTCATCTGTTCCGCGCGTTTCGCAAGAAAGCAAAAAGCCGCTCCGCCCGCGGCATTTTTCCGCGGACGGAACGGCTTTGGCGCGTTGTTCGGGGCTCCGGCCGATTCTCTCATCAATGCTGGAACATCCACTCCACGTCCCAGCCCGGCACGAATAGGTCGTAGACGAGAAAATCGTTCTTGTAAGCCTTCAGCCATGTTTCTTCCGAAATTCGGTCCACCCCCGCAAAAAGCGGTTCTTTGGCCCATTTCCCCCATTTCGGAATCTTGCTGGAAGCCATCATCGCGATGATTCTGTCTTTGTTGTACCGCACGACCGACACATGGGTATCCCAGAAGTCATAACCGACCTCGATCCACATCAGATTATACGCTTCGAACAGGCCGAACCCTTTCTTCCGGAGGAAAGCGGCCACGGCTTCTTCGTCGGCGCCGAACCGTTTCATGACGTGCAACGCCAGAACATCCGAATCATCCGTATCATAGTAATCCGCCGCTTTCTGCCATGTCGGCGTGCCTTCGATGTCGTGGACGACATCCCAAATGTCGAACATGGACAGTCCGTTGCAAAGGTTGGACATCAGAAGAAGCTGGTACACGTTGAGCATGTATTTCTCTTCAGGTTTGCCATAGTTTTTCTTCGCCTCGAGGATCGCCCTGTGGACGCTGATGTCATTATAGTAACTGCGAACACTCGCCAGGGTGCATGCCAGCTCGAGCGGCGGAGCGCCGCTGTACGACCCCTTGGGCGCCTGGTCGTCGTCATAGGCGATTCTGGCGGGAACGAGCGCCTTCGTGATCGTCGGGAAGTCGTATCCGGCGTACCTCAGGTGCCCGGCGATCCGCCCGGCCACACGCGGCTTCTTGTCGTACAAGGCAATGTAATAGGCGATTTGTCTCGGCGACAGCAGGCCTTTGTAACTCCCGATTTCACCCAAAAATTCCTCAAGTTCTTCCAAATCCCACTCCGTATAGGATTCGCCTTCTTCTTCGTTGGCAATGTGGGCGTAATATTTGGCCGTCATCGAGACGCTCAGACCTCCGCCGTATTCGTGGGCGGCGAAGAAGACTTCGTGCGGTTTGTAGCCCGCAACATCCATCAGCCGGATCACATCCTCGTCCGATTCGCCCCAGATGCCGAGCAACTGCCACGCAATCTCCGGTGCGAGCCGGAGTTCCTTCTTCAGATTCTTATAGAGGGTGGCGTCCACGTCTTCCGGGTAGGCGGCCAACAGTTCAAAGAGCGAATCGCCGTCGGCGCCGCTGTCGAGGTACATTTTGGCGATTTCGTACAGCGTAAGCGACGGATATACGGATTGCAAAACCGGCTTGATGGCCCGTCCGGACAATCCCTTGGCCATGAAGTAGCGCAAGATGTCCAGATCGGTAAACCCGTAAACCTCGATAAGGATGGTTGCCTCATTCGAATGAAAGGCCGGTCCGCCAAATTGATCCAGTGTGGCCGAAATCACCGCGTTCCTCGGATACCCCATATCATCGAGCAGCCGTGCCAGATCCGTGAGTCCATAGTTGCCCAATCCCTTCAGATAATAAGCCGTCAGGCGCACATCCATGCCGTTCTGCGCTTCACGAACGAGCCAGGCTTCCAGCAGCGCGTTGACGTCCATGCCGAACGCGTCCGCCACCGCGGATGTTTTGTCATCGTCCGTAACCCCGTTCATCATGATGCTCAGCAGCAGGACGTAATAGTCCACCGCTTCCATTTCGCCTTTTGTATGTTGGATGATTTGATCCAGCGGGAACGACCAGTCGCGCAGCATCCGGATCCGTTGCGACGTCGTTTGCACGCCTGCCGCAGCCAGCGCCAGTTCGACTTGAAGCCCGGGATCCGTGATCCCGTAAACGTTGTCCATAATCCCGGCCAGCGCCGTGTAGGCGGCCGGCGTCCGGAGAATCAGATAGGTGTCCAGGATGGCCGAAAGCACGTCATTGCGGTCATAGTTCATCTCGTCCAGCTTCCTGGCGGCATCCAGCGGATCCTTAACGCCGTAGACGGATTTCAGGGCACTGGCCATCTGGATGGCGTTGTATCGGCCGCGCTGCAGTTGCAAGGCGATCTCGGCCGCCTCGTCCGCATCCATTTCGTAAATTTCTTCAATTGCGTGTTGCGCGATGTCCTCCGCATAATGCACGATCAGCGCCTGGTAGGCTTGCGCCGCATCCAGACCGTAAACCGTGCGGAGGGCAAGCGTCGTCTCTTCGATGCCAAAGTCGCGCAAACCGGAAACGGCCTGGGAGGCGGTATCGTTGAGCTCCAACATGACCTTGGCGACGTCGATGACGCCGTAACCGGCATCTTTCAGCTGCCCGACATAGGCGAGCGCGTTGAAGGCGCCGACAACGTAAACGAGCACTTCCGTATTGCCGTAGCCGGATTGCTTCAGGGCTTCGATCATGGCCGGCAAAGCGGTGACCCCGTAAACGGATTTCAGCAGATCTCCCGCATAGCCGATGGCAAATCCGGCTTGTCGCAGGGCGGCGGCGACGGCCGCCGGATCCGTGCTGAACAAGTCCAGCACGGCTTTCACGGAGACGGGCGGCCACTGATTGCCGTAGGAGCCGTTCTGCAGCACGCCCTCGTAAAGCCAGGCGGCCGCCGTCGAAAGATCCGTCTGATCCTTGAGGGCGTTTACCGCATTGACGGCGCCGTATGCGCCGCTGACCGCCTGCACGGCCACATCGAGGTCGGCGTCATAAGCCGCCATCAAAGCCGCCACGGCTTCATCCGCTGCAAACCCGGCGTCCCTCAGGTAATGGGCCATGTTGGATGCCGGCAAGCGGAAATCGGGATCCTGGTAAGCCTGAATGGCCGTTGCAATCTCCGCCGCCGAATAACCGGCCTTCTTGAGCGCATCGATGATCCGGTGGTGGTTGTTCGGGTATCCCGGCTGCGTCAGCACATAAGCCAACGCTTCCCCGGAATCTTTGCCGGCGAGCCGCATCAGCCCGGCCATCTGATCGGCGGTAAAGTATTTGTCCAGCTTGACGGAAGCTTCTTCATCGGACAACCCGTAATGCTCCAACAGCACCTGTCTGACGTCCAAAATCGGATATCCCGCATTGCGCAGGAGGAGCACGGCCGTATCCACCGTTTCGCCGAAGGATTGCCTCATCACTGCGCCGAGCAGCGAGGCGTCCACGTCCTTCGCCCGGGCGACCAGGGCTGCCTCGTAACTGTTGGTTGCCGCCCCCAGGATGGTGAGCGCTTCATGCGCCGTGTACTTGGCACCGAGCAACGCGGCATAAGCGTCCGACGGCGCAAAACCGTAATGGCGCACGGCCTGGGCAGCCCTTTGCAGTCCGCCGCCGGAAAGCCGCAGCGTTTCGATCACCCCGGCAGGAGTGATTGCGTCAACATGGTGTTCGAGGGCGTCGATGATTTCGGGTACGGCGTAACCGTGCTTCACCATCACGCCGGCCTTCCGGACAAGATCCAGGCCGGACAGGCTCCACAACACGGCGGCGAACTCGCCCGCCGGATAGTTCGCCAGGGCCAGCGCCTCGATCGCTTCCTCCGGCTGGACGGCATAGGTTTCGGCAATGGCATCCAACGCCGCTTCCGCAGACACGCCGGCGGCTTTGAGCGATTGCGCCGTCGTCTCCGCCGGAGCTTGCAGGAACGCCACAAGCACGTTCGCCACCATCCCGGCGCTCTGTTCGGCGGTTGCCGGCGCATTCGCCGCCGTGAGCGCCACGGCCAATTGTTCCGCGGTGACGCCGCGGTCCATGAGCAGCGCGGAAACCGTCGACCAGAGACTGTATCCGGCCGCTTTCAACCACACTGCCAATTGGGTCGGCGTTGCGCCGTATGCTTTCTTCAGGATGTCGGCCACCGCAAAACTGTCCAAGTCAAGGCCGGCCAAAATCACGGCCATGTCTCCCGCCGCGAGCGTCGGTTCCAGAAGAAGCAGGGCTTTCGCGGTTTCTTCGTATCCGAAGTGTGCGAAGAAAATTTCCGCGAATTGGTCCAGCGTCAAGTCAAATTCTTCCGGCAGATCTTCCGCGATTTCCTCCGGCGACAAAAGCATGCTCCGCAGGTAGTACACGAAGTCTGACGGATCCCCGAGACGGAGGATCGCCATGTCCTCCATCTCCGTCATCGTTCCGCCGTCGGCGGCCGTCACGGGAGACGATGCCAGAGCCGGGCCGCCGGACAGCTTGACTTTGCCTTCCTGAATCGGTTGATCGAGAAGGAGCAGAATGTGCGTGTCGGCCGTGCGATTCGGATCGTCGTCGCTGCCGAAGGCCACGCCGGAAATGGTGACGGGCCGTTCTTCTCCTTCGGTTATGACCGAAACCCGGAAGCTGTCAAGGTTCGGCAGCCTGACCTCTTTGTCGAAGAAGAGGCTGACGGTGCTGCCCGACTTTTCCACGTACGCTTCCAACAGTTCCGGCGGCAAGGCATACCGGAATGTCACTCCGGAGATCAGACCGAAGCCGGCCTTGTCAAGATTCAATTCGTAGGTGTAATCCGTGGGCAAGTTCACGCTCGCTTTATAGGCCGTGCCGTCCTCGTTCACTTTCGTCAGGCTGTTGGGGGCGATCGAGCCGGTCTGTCCGTTGCTTCTCGTGTACCGCAGTTTCACATTCGAAGCGACCAAATCCGGGACCCCCGGGAGCAGCGTCAACACAAACCCGTTGGAGGCAATGTCGGAAACCGCGGCAGCGACCGCCTGGACGGCCTCGAATTCGTACGGCGCCATCAACACGTCATCGCGGTCGATGAACAGGGTATGGGTGCCGCCGTTCATATATGCTTTGATTTCCCAGATCCGGCCGTCGTTGTCCGCCTTCGTCAACGAGAACGGCTGATCTTCCCCATCCTGCCTCGTGATTCGGACATCCTGCTGTTTGAGGTCCGGAATCGGTTGGTTCAGCGTTACGGTCACGCCGTCCACCCGCGCGACCAGGTTTTCCACTTCCACGACCGGCACCCGGAAGGTCGCCCTGGGGCCGTAGTTGTAGTGCGGGCGATTGATGAAAATGGAATACGTCTCCTTCGCGGTGAACGGCTGCCCGGATGTCAGACGGTACGTTTTGCCGTTATCCAACGTTTCCACCGACACCAGGTCAAATCCGCCCGCGTCGAAGTGGTCCGCGGTCAATCCCGGAGCCGCCGGCTCAAAGCGCACGGTAAACCCGTTCAAGGTGAAATCGGTGATCTGCATGGCGGGACTCGGCGTGTACACATATGCGGTGTTCACCACCCGGTATCCGTCGCGCACAATCCCCACCAGATGGGAGGTGCCGGGCTCCAGTTCGGCAATGGCTTCATACGTGCCGTCGTCCAGTTTGATGAGACCGGTGACGGGAATGGTGTCGTTGTCCGGCCCGGTGATCCGCACTTCCGTCGCCTTCAGGTCGGTGATGGCCGGGTCCACCCGGAACGAGACGCCGCCCGCCGTCAAAGTCGCATTGACCAGTTGGACATCCTTGATGGGGAAATAGAGTTCCTGTTCCAGGAACGTGTAACCCGGTTTTGTGATGCGGATCCAGTACGACTGTCCGTATTCGAGCGCGGTTTCGGGTTCCACGTAATACGTCTCGCCGCCGTCCTCGCTTGTCACCGCCTTGACGGGCACGGCGGAGGAAGGATCATTTTTCCGCTTCAGAATCGCCACGTTGTCCTTCGTCAATTCGCCGACCGTCGGCTTCGTGCGCAGGATCAGCATGAACCCGTTCACGCTTTCGTCCGCAATTCGGACGAAGCTGTACAGATCCTTCACCGTGACCGATCCGGAAAACTCAAAGTATCCCGGAACATCCAGAATGAGCGCATACCCCTGATTCAGATTCAGTTTGGCACGGATTTCGTGATAGGTCCCGCCTTCCTGCGACACAAGATCGAAATCAAGGAGATCCTGGCCGTCAAGGGCTTTGAGCGTAATGTGCTCTTTCTCCAGCGGAACGGGTTGCTCGAGTTGCAGCGCAACGCCGCCGACCCATGCCGTCGTTCTGGTCACTTTGATCTCGGCGGGCACGTCAAATCGGAAGCCTTCGCCGGAATCGCCAAACACATACCCTTCCGCCTTCGGCAGGACGTGATAGGAAGCGCCGTCCAGCAAAGGAGCGGCCAAATGGATTCGGTAAAACTTGCCATCCGGGGAGACGGAGACATGGTCGATTCCGGTTCGCTTGCCAAACTGGTTCGTGACGGCAAAGTCATCGACGCCAAGTCCCGGCACCCCCGGATAAAGATTCATGCTGAACCCGTACAGGGTGACTTCGGAGATCACGGCATGGACATCCAGGTCGGGCGCTTCGAATTCCACCGGCGCAATGTCGTAACCGGTCGTGCCGGACCACGCCACTTTGTAAACCAAACCGGGCTGCAGGGGCGATGCGATGCCGACCCGGTACGTCTTGTTGTCCGTTGTCGTCAAAGTCGGATTGAGGTCGGGTACCGGTTCATTGTTGGCATCGAGGATCGTGATGTTGCCTCCCGCAAGACCGGGCACGGGCTGATCCAGTTCAAGGGTGATTCCTTCCGCGTCCGCCTGGATGAATGTGGTCGTCACCTTCAGGACAAATTGGAAGGACAACGGTTCGCCAAAATCATATTCCTCTTTCGCAACGACCAAATAATAGGTTGTGCCGGGTTGAAGCGACGCCGTCACGACATGGGTTTTTCCGTTATCATCGGATGTGACGGAGATGTCCTCGAGATACGGTCCCTCAAGGGTTTCCCCGATCCTGACATGTTTTTCGTCCAGGGCGACGGGCGTGTCCAGTTCAAACAGGATGCCTTCCCGGTTCATGCCGACAAGATCCACTTTCACCGGGATATTGTCCAACATGAACGATTCCGGATGGAGCGTGAAGGCGTATCCGTACCGGTCGATGGATACCTTGTACCGCTTGCCGCGTTTGAGATCCGCCGTCACCACGAAGGTTTTGGCATCTTCTCCGGCCGCAATGCCCTGAACCTCCACGCAGTTTTCCGGCGCGTTCTCTTCGCATACCTTGATGTCCCCGGCCTCGAGGTACGGAACCGCGGTGTCCAGGGTCAGCGTGAAGCCGTCCGTCGTGATCCCGGTAATCCCGGCGCTCACGGCCACCGTCGGCACGAAGATCTTGACCGGGCTTTCCGTGAAGGCATAGTCCTCACGTTTCAGGGTCAGTTCATGGATCACGCCGGACGCCATGGAAGCGCGCACCCGGTAGGTCAGGCCTCCGTCGCCGGTCGATACGGCGTGAATGACCGCTTGTTTCACGGTGTCATTTTCGAGATATTCGATCCAAAGGTCCTCCGGCTCAAGGTCGGGGATGGCGGGATCCAGATGCAGCACAAAGTCGTCGGCGGTGGCGTTTTCCACCGTCGGAACGGTGCCCTTGGCATTGGCCGCAAGGACGTCCGGAATGCCCGAGAACACATACCCGTCTTTGCTGATGCTCGGGACGTACGGTTTGCCCAGTTCCAGATCGATCCAAATGTAATAGTGATCCGGACGGATTCTGTCCACCCGCTTGACGGGAAGTGCCTCTCCATCCTCCGGTTCCGCCGCCCGCAATCCGACATCATCCGTCGAGAGCGTCAGAAGTTCGAGGCCGGATCCCGAAAGCTTAAGTCCGAAGCCCAACGTCGAGACTTGGCCGACGGAAACGTCAATGGCATACGATACGTCAAACGTGATCGTGCCCAGCTCCGGATAATCATCAAGGGTTACCGCATACCGGGTGCCTTCTTCGAGACCGAAATGGAATCTGTACGCCTTGCCGCCATCGAGAACCTCGAATGCGGAGTCAAGCACATGCGGTGACGGATTGTTCTCCTCGTATAGGGTGACGGAATTGACGGTTTTCGGTGAATTGAACCGCAGGGTGAACCCGGTCCGCCCGATGTCCGTCACCTGCACCGGGGCTTCATACACCTTGCGGAGCTCCAAACCGGTCTGCCCGTTGAAATGATATCCGTCGTGCTCGATGGTGAGGATGTATTCGGTGCCCGGGTCAAAATCCGCGCTCACCACGTATTTGGCGCCGTTTTCCTGCATCGTCACGGTGTATTCCATGCCCGGATGGGATTCGATTTTGATATGNTCCCCGGTCAGGCCCGGAGCGGCCGGATCCATCAGCAGGACCATGTCGAAATCGCGGTTTTCNACCGTGACGGCCACGTCTCCCCTCGGCACGTAAAAACGGAAGGGAGCGCCTTCGGAATCGGTAAAGCGAATTCCATCGAGCCCGTCTCCCGGCTGGATGGTGTACCACCGGTTGCCGACCAAAGGCCCGATGAACAACCAGCGTCCATCCGAATAGGTTGCCGTGACGCCGCTGACGGGTTCATTGTCGGAATCAAGCAGGACGAAATCTTCCGGTCCAAATACGAAATCATCTGCGGCATATCCGTCCACAAGCAACTCAAATCCGGCAATCGAAGCTGTCTCGACGTACATCTCGGCATCATACAGATCTTCGATCGACACTTGGATGGCCTCATCGAAGACATAGCCCGGTTTGTTCAGCTTCAGCACATATCCGGCGTTCCACTCAAACCGGCCATGGAGCTTAACATACCCGTCCCCATTTGCAAGGGTGAATGCAACGGGTACGTTCGAAGCATCGTACAACTCCGCGCTCAAACCGTCCATTTCTGCTGCCGACAAACTTAGTCTCGCGTTGATGTAGAAAACCGTGGCTTCATCAATTTCCACATTCACCCGTTTCGGCACCGAAACCGTGATGTCTTCGCCAAAGACATGACCGGTTTTCGAGATAACGACGCGGTAGGTTTTCCCTTGCGCCAACTGCGCCGTCACGACATACGTTTTGCCGTCTGCTTTCTCTTCGATGCCGGTGACCTCGATCATGCTGCCGCCATCCTGAAGGTGCACATTCGACTCCGTCAGGCCCGGCACGGCCGGGGTCAGGTGCATGGTGAAGGTGTAACCGTCCTCCGTCAGGTTGCCTTCCCCGATCACGACCTCCACCGCTTGGCTCGGCACGTCAAACACGGGTTGATCGAACGCGTAACCCGCCTTTTGGATCACGACTTTGTAAGTTTGCAACGGGGCGAGCCGGACTTTCACGGCATAGGATTTGCCCGCTTCTTTTTCTTCGATGCCGGCAATTGGGATTTCTTCTTCGCCATGCACAAGGTACACGTCATTGGCCGTCAAGCCGGGTACGGCCGGGTCCAGGTTCATGGTGAAGCCTTCAACCGAGATGCCGGTTTGATCGATCGTGACCGCAACCGGTTGATCCGGAACTTTCACCTGCACCGGGCTGAACGAATATCCGTCCTTCGTGATCTCGACCGTGTACGTCTTGCCATAGGCCAATTGCGCCGTCACGACATAGCTGGCGCCCTCGTCCGGCGTGGAAACGGAGTAATCCCCCTCGAGCGGCTGGCCGTCCAGCGAAATCTTCACGTCGGATTTTTCCAACCCGGATACGGCCGGGTTCAACTCCAGCGTGAAGCCGCCGTTCGACACGCTGCCGTCGGCAACTGCGACCGAAACTTCCTGGATCGGCACGTCCACGTCTGGTTGCGTGAACGAAAATCCGTCCTTCCGGATGATCAACTTGTATGTTTTGCCGGGAGCCAGTTGCGCGGCCACGGCGTAGCTGGCGCCGCCGTCCTTCTCCGTGAGGCCCGCGGCCCCGATCTCCCGCTTCCCATCCGAAAGCTTCACTTCTTCGGCCTTCAATCCCGTCACCGCCGGGGACAGGTGCATGGTGAAGCCTTCGGGCGAAATGCTGTCGGGATCGATCTCAACCGCAACCGATTGGATCGGTACCGTCACTTGCACCGAATTGAACGAATACCCGTCCTTCGTGATTTCGACCGTGTACGTCTTGCCGCGGGCCAGCTCTGCCGTCACGACATAGCTGGAACCGCCGTCCTGCGTGGTGACGGTGTAGTCCCCGTAGAACGCTTGTCCGTCCAGCAAAATCTTCACGTCGGAATTTTTCAACCCGGATACAGGCGGTTCCAGTTTCAGCGTGAAGCCGCCGGCCGATACGCTGCCGTCGTCGACCGTTACGGAAACCGGTTGGGCCGGCAACGACACTTCGAGGGCATTGAACACAAACCCGTCCTTTTCAATCACGACATCATAATCGTGGCCGGCAGCCAATTGCGCTTTCACGACATAGACGGCGCCGTCATTGGTTCTGGTCATTTCGTCAATCTGGACCGGAACTCCCTTTTTGTCCTCAATCGTCACCTCATCGTCCGACAGATCCAAGACGACCGGATCCAGAGCAATCTTGAATCCGTTCTCCGTGATGTCCAGAGCACTTGCGTTAATTTGGACGGTCGGTTCTTCGTCAGAAATCGTAACATTGAACGAAATAAACCCATACTGCGGATGATTGACTTGCACGGTATGCGCAGCATAAGACATGGGTGATTGCGGTTTGACATAGTGCTTGAATCCGCTGTCACCGGAAACGACATCGATGTCGACCTTGTTATTTTTGTTGTCATATACTTCGATGTACTGGCCCACGTCCGGCAAAGAGGGTGCAACGTCCAGCAAAAAACCGTAGGGCGTTGCGTATGCTTTGGAAATGGTCATCCAGGCAAATTGCAATGTGTTGAACTGATAACCCGGCTTCGAAAACTGAACGGTGTAAGTATCGCCCGGGGTCAGATTCGCATACACAATATAGTCTTTATTGTCGAAACCGGGTGACAAAGAAGTGACGTCAAACGTACGATTCCATTGATCTTTGATCGTAATGTCTTTCTTTTCCAGACCGGGCACTGCACTGCTGAACGAGACCATGAAATAGTTGTTTGCCCGATGGGACAAGGTTGCCGTTACATTCACGACGGTTACGGGAACGAAAACCGACGGGCTGTTGAATGCGTAACCCGTTTTTGTGATTTCGACCGTGTACGTTTTGCCTTCGGCCAGTTGCCCCTGAACGGCATACCGGCTTCCTTGCCCGTCATCGGACGAACTTATGGTGATGTTAACGTCGGTTTGTCCATCTTTCAATTTTACGTGTTGTTCCCCCAAACCGGGTACCATCGGCTGCAGCGACAGTATAAAGCCGTTTGTCGTAATATCGCTGACGGTTGCCGTGACCTGAATGGGCACAACCAGCACGGTCACCGTCAGTTGACCCGGAGAACCGACCCAGCCTTCCGGCAACATGACGGTACCGATTGCCGTATACTCATCCGGATCACCGTTGTACCCCTGGATTGTCCATGAAATAGTTGCCTTTCCTTCTTCATCTTGGGTGCCATACACGTTTATGGAGGTCGGCAATTTCGCGTAAGCATCATTTCCATACTCCACGATTATCGGATCGGCAAGCGTATCCATGCGATCAAATTGAACGGGCAACTCGGATTGCTGTTTTTGAACCACCACAGTCGCGATGCCCGAGACAGAGCCGTTGGACACGGAGGTGGCCCTGATCGTGGCCGTGCCGACTCCGACAGCCGTCACCTTCCCGCTTTGATCAACGGTGGCCACGGATTCATCGCTGGACGTCCACACCACCGTTTTGTCCATTGCATTCTCCGGATAAACCGCAGCCGAAAGCTGCACCGTATCTCCGACATAAAGAATCGTTTCTTCCGGCGTCACGGCAATTTCTTCAACATCAACGTCATCGGGATCTTCGGTGCCGGGTGTTTCCTCATCTCCCGGTTCTTCGTCCCCGGGTTCCTCATCACCAGGCTCTTCGGTGCCGGGTTCTTCCTCATCACCCGGTTCCTCGCTCCCAGGTTCCTCGCCGCCGGGCTCCTCCTCTTCTTCCTCCTCATCTCCCGGTCCCGGATCGGGGGTCGGGTCCGGATTGGGATTCGGATTCGGATTCGGATTGGGATTGGGGCCGGGAGACGGGCCAGGGGTGAAGCCGCCGCCGCCGCCACCGCCGCCGCCCGCCGGCGGAATGTTGTCCGCCGGTTGCTCATCCTGCGAAGGCGCGACATAAGGCGGCGCAACCACTTCATTGCCAACCCGGACCGTCAACGACGGATTGCCCGCGGTCAGCTCCTCGGGCATTTTTTCGAACGAAGCCCCTTCCGCGTTCACGACGGCCTCCTGCACAACGCCGCCGCCCGCCACTTCCGCGGCCGCGTCCAGCGTCACCTTCGCCACGGCGGCATTTTCCTGCACTTCAATCTTCGCCCCCGCCGCCGTCTCCGCCACTTCCAGGTTTTGCACCGTGCCTTCCTTGATCTCCAGGGTGACCCCCGGCGATTGCACCTGCACGTTGGCAAACTCCCCGGTCAGCACCACTTTCCCTTCCGAGGTCAGGCTCACGGTCACATGCCCGAACCCTTCGCCCGAAAGATCGACGGCTTCCAGGTTCGCCCCGGATTGCAGCACCACTTCCTTGACCGTCGTCGCCCCGGTGACGACCACCCGGATGTTGCCGTCCTTCTTGTCAATCACCACGTTGGCCAGGACGGAATCTTCCACATGGATGCTGTTTGCGCCGCCGCCGAGAATCGTCGTCGTGCCATGGACCGTTACGTTTCGGAGCGTCACGTCCCCTTCCCCGATGCCTTCGCCCAGCACCAGATTCCCGTGGATCACCAGGTTTTGCAGCAGGACATCCGGCACGTTGATCGCCACGTTGCCCGCAATCTCCTCCGGCTTGTCCGCATCCAGGGAGCCGTACGCGCCGGGTTTGTTGATGGCCAGCACCGTCGGTTCCGACCCGGAGCCGAAGGCATTGTCCAGAATGACGACGGCCTCCGCCCGGGTGAGCGCCTTGCCCGGCCTGAAGGTGCCGTCCGGATAGCCGCCCATGATGCTCCGCTCCACGACGGCCGCGACGGCATTCCGCGCCCATGCCGCAATGTCATTCGCATCAGAGAAAGCGCGAAGAAGCCCTTCCGCATCGGAGGCGCCCAGGTTCAAAATGCGCGCCACGATGGACGCCGCTTCTTGCCTTGTAATCAAACCGTTCGGGCGGATGGTGCCGTCCGGGTAACCCGAAAGGTAGCCCGCGGCAACGGCCACGGCGATGGTATCCCGGAACCATTCGTCGGACACATCCGCAAAGTCGATCCCGACTTTCACGTTGAATTGGAAAAGCCGGTTGACGAGAGCGGCAAACTCGGCCCGGGTCACCACCTGATTCGGGCGCACGGTGCCGTCGGGATACCCCGTGAGCAGGCCGCGCTCGATCCAGCTCCTGAGCGTGTCCTCCGCCCAGTGCCCCTCCAGGTCGCGGTACCCGCCGCCTGCCCCCTCATCCTCCAAGGCGGCGGTTGCCGCGACCGGATAGACGGGACTGACGAGCAGGGCCACAATCAAAAATACGTTCAATGGTTTGGCCAATCCCTTCAAAAGGCGCCGATGAAAGATCATCACGAAACTCCCCTTTTTGGCAAACGCATCATGATCGGAATTTTCAAAAAAAAGTCGAATATGCCCGTGTGGCCAACGCAGGAAAAACACCTTCATTTACGAAATGATTCCAAAAAATGCGATGAAATCCGACACCAAAAGTACCGAAAAATTACGCAAAAAGGCCAAATGGAAATGTTGGTACAAATTGATTATAATTTGCTAGAATAACTTGTAGAAATACTTTGTCGGAATCATCTTTGATACCCGATAGGCATCAATGGAAAGAGGAGCGTCAGGAACCGTGGAATTGCGGCATATCCGTTACTTCGTGGCTCTGGCGGAAGAACTGAACTACAGGCAGGCGGCGGAGCGGTTGCACATCACGCAA
>NICF_comb_assmDRAFT_10002319_pt1 | contig 14439 bp, 11 predicted proteins | sample NewIslPassag4_SG_FD_11279 | JGI IMG/M metagenome (IMG submission 11279) | reverse complement strand
CCCGCCGCGACGGCCTCCCGCATCCTGGTGCTGAACGGCGGCAGGCTCGTCGCCGACGGCCCTGCGAACGCGATGGTCGTATCCCCGCCTCCGGAAGCCGCCGAAACGATCGAGGGCGCCGCGGGCCACGGGCTGAAACCCGGCCTTGAGGAGATCTACCACGAGCTCCTCGCGATGGGAAGCCGCGCCGAAAAGGCCGTCCACCGCGCCGTGCAATCGCTCACGGACCAGAACCTCTCCGTCGCCCGGGAAGTGATCCGGGAGGACGCCGACATCGATCGCCGGGAGCGGATGATCAAGGACGCGAGTCTCGGGCTGATCGGAAGGGCGGCCCCCGTCGGGCGGGAGCTCAGGACGCTCGCCACGGTGATGCAGGCCGCCACGGACCTCGAGCGCATCGCGAACCACGCCGTCAACATCGCCGAAGTCACGCTGGCGATCGGCGACGAGCCGCTCATCAAGCCCTTGATCGACATCCCGAGGATGGCCGAGAAGGCCCAGACGATGGTGCGCCAGTCGCTCGACGCCCTCGTCCGCCGGGACGCCTCCCTAGCGTACGGCGTCTACGAGCAGGATGCGCCTGTCGACGCCCTCTACCGGGAGCTCTTCGAAGAGCTTCTCGGCTTCGTCACCGACGACGGGGACGCGTACCGGGCCGGCCAGGCGCTCTACCTCTTGTTCGTGGCGAGGTATCTGGAGCGGGTCGCCGACTACGCGACGAACATCGCCGAGCACGTGATCTTCATGGTCGAGGGAAAAAGGCAGCCGCGCAAGGCCCGGGGCGACGACCACCTCCCCCGGCCCTTTATGCCCCGCTGAGGGCGGCACGCCGCTAAGCGGCCGGCTCCACCTTGAGGTCGCCGCCGCAGACGGTCGCCACCCGCTTGGGCGTGAACCCGATCGCATCGCATGCGACGAGGTGGTACACGACGCCGCGCACAAGGCCCTGAAGGGCCCCTTTTTGCGCGTCGCCGTGCAGGTGTCCGTAGACGCACAACTGCACGTCGTACGCTTCGAGGAGGTCCGTGAAGCCGGTGGACCTGCCGTCGGCCGGCGCAGGCGGGAAGTGCAGCAGCACGGCGGCGGGCCTGAGCCCGGCGCGGGCGGCCGAATCGAGGGAGAGCTTGAGCCTTTGCAGCTCGCGCTCGTAGAGCTTTTGATCCTCCTCGGAGAAGCCGGGCGTGTAGGGGTGGTTCCATCCCCTGCTGCCGCAGACCGCGAAGCCGCCTCCGATCGGGGCATGATCGTTCTGCAAGGCGACGACGCGCTCGCTTAGAGCGCCCCGCACCTTGCCGATGGCCTGCCACCAGTAGTCGTGGTTCCCGCGGGAGAGAATGATCCTGCCGGGAAGGCGCCCGATGAAGTCGAGATCGCCGCGGGCTTCGCCGAGCTTCATCGCCCACGAGATGTCCCCCGGAACGAGAACGAGGTCGTCCTCCCCCACGACCCGCCTCCAGTTCTCCTCAATGCGGGCGGGGTGGTCGCGCCACTTCCCGCCGAACACGTCCATCGGCTTCTCCTGCCCGCCGGGAAGGTGCAAGTCAGCGATCGCGTAAATGTGCACGAGGCCACTCCTTCAGAACCGGACGATTTCACCTTCGATTGCGCCGCCACGGACGGAGAGGATCCCGTACGAGCACTTGCTTTGCGTCCGCCGGTCCGTGGGGGATCCCGGATTGAACAAGAGCACCCCACCGCGCCGCTCGCACACCGGCACGTGCGTGTGGCCGAAGACGACGCAGTCGACGCCGGAAAACGCCTTCAATGCCCGGTCTTCGGTCCTGCCGTGCGGGCCGTCGCCGTGGATCAGGCCGATCCGCACGCCCTCGACCTCGACGACGCGGGTCGCTGGAAGGCGCGCACAAAGCTCGGGAGGGTCGACGTTTCCCCGGACGGCGTAGACGGGTGCAATGGCTTCGAGCTCGACCAATACATCGCCTGTCGCGATGTCCCCGGCGTGGAGGATCATCGCCGCCCCGGCGAACGCTTCAAAGATGATCGGCGGGAGGGACCTCGCCCGGGACGGGATGTGCGTGTCGGACAGTACGCCGATTTTCAATGGCTTCATGGGGCGATCCCTCCGGATCCGCCGTCGTCGAATTCGTAAAGGAGCAGGGCGGCGGCGATCGGGCCGGCCGTTTCGGTGCGCAGGATCCGGGGACCCAGCGACGCAAGGTGGGCGCCCCGCCCTTCGAGAAAGCGGGCTTCCCGTTCCGCAAATCCCCCTTCGGGACCGATGAAGAGTGCAAACCCGTTCGGACCGCTCCGGCCTCGGGCTCTGATCCTTTCCGCCACCCGCCTCAACGGCTCCGCGGCCCCCTCCCAGAAAGCGATCCAGACGAGGCCGTCGAGCAAGCCGCCGCTTGCCGCGTCCTCGAGATCTTGAAATGGGAGGACCGCAGGCGCCCGGCCCCGCCGGCACTGCTTCGCGGCGCCGATCGCCACCCGCTCCAGGCGGCTGCGCTTCTTTTCAGCCTTGTCGCCGGCGTACCGGACGACCGAGCGCTCGGTGTACACGGGCAGAAAGCGCGTGACCCCGGCCTCCGTCCCCTTCTCGACGATCTCCTCCAGCTTGTCCCCCTTCGGAACGCCTTGCACGAGCAATACCTCGAAGGGCGGCTCGGCCGGAGAGCGCCGGATCGATGCACCCGCCACCTCCACGCGCGGCCCACCGGGTCCCGTCGCGAGGCGCTCGACCGCTCCCCAAAACTCGTCCCCGCTCCCGTCGATAAGTACGACCGGGTCGCCCGCGCCGAGCCGCAGCACGTTCACGGCGTGGTGCGCCTCGTCGCCCGCGATGACGGCTGAAAACGAAAATGCGGCGCCCGGGCCGTCCCCGCCCTCCCGCCGGATCGACGCCCCCGGCACGAAAAAGCGCGGCGGATTCACGGAGCGTCACCGTTTCGAGCAAGCAAGGCGATCCACCCTTCCCGCTCGAGGCGACCGGCCGGAAGCCACCCCGCCTCTTCCAGCGCGGCAGCGACTTCGCCCGCCCGCTCGGCGACGATCCCCGACGCGATAAAGACGCCTCCGGGCTTCGCGAGCTTCCGGGCGTCCCTCGCCATACTCATGATCACCGGAGCGATGATGTTGGCGACCACGACTTCAGCGCGCCGGCCGAGCGCGATGAGCTCGGGCCAGCTCCCGTCCACGGTCGTGATCCGCTCCGCGACCCCGTTTCTAGCCGCGTTCTCTTTTGCGATGCAGACGGCGAGCGGGTCCGTGTCGCACGCCAGAACGCAGGACGCGCCGAGGCGGGCCGCGGCGATCGCGAGGATCCCGGAGCCGGTGCCGACGTCGCACACCGTGCACCCCGGGCTGACGCGCTCTTCGAGTGCGGCGGCGCACAGGGCGGTCGTCGGGTGCGACCCTGTGCCGAACGCCATCCCGGGGTCGAGGTCGATCACCACATCGCCCGGCTCAGGGACGTACGCGCGCCACGTCGGCCGGACCACGATGCGGCGCCCGAGGCGCACCGGGTGAAAGTGCGCCTTCCATGCCTCCGCCCAGTCTTCGTCGTTCACGCGCCGCCACGCGACGCGGGCCGGACCCGGGTCGAGGCCGAAACGCGAAAGGCCCGCCACCCTCTGCCGGATCCGGTCCACGCGGGCCTGCCAATCGCCGACCTCGGGATAGTATGCGGTGCGCGCCGCAGGGGACGATTCGACGACGCCCCCGGCCCCTTCTTCGATCAAGATGTTTGCGACCGCTTCAGAAGCCTCGGGCGTCGCTTCGACGGTCACTTCAATCCAGTGCAGTTTCAAATCCCCCCGTCCCGCCCGCGGCGGCGCCCGCTCGAGACGATCACACGCCGCCCTTCAGCGCATCTTTCACCCGGTCGAAAAACCCCTTCTCCTCCTCGACCTTGCTGCCGCCGAGCCGGGCGAACTCCCTGAGGAGCTCCCGCTGCTTCGCCGAAAGGCGCGTCGGCGTCACGACCTTTGCTTCGACGTACTGATCGCCGCGCCCGTACCCCCGCGGGTCGGCGATCCCTTGCCCTTTCAGCCGGAACCGGGTCCCCGTCTGGGTTCCTTCGGGAATGCGCAATTTTGCGGGGCCGTAGAGCGTCGGCACTTCAATTTCGTCGCCGAGGGCCGCCTGGACGAAGCTGATGGGCACCTCGCAGATGACATCGTTCCCCTGTCGCCTGAAAAACTCGTGGGGCCTCACGGAAACGAAGATGTACAAGTCGCCCGGCGGTCCGCCCCGCTCGCCCGCGGCGCCTTCCCCGGCCAAGCGTATGCGTTGCCCGTCGTCGACACCCGCCGGGATCTTCACCTTGATTGTCCGCCGGCGGCGGACCATGCCTGCCCCGCCGCACTCCCGGCACGGGGTCTCGATCCGCTTGCCCTCGCCGCGGCAGTCGGGGCACGGCGCGACATTGACGAAGCGACCGAAGGCGGTTTGCCGGACGTGACGAATCTCCCCGGCGCCGTGGCAGCGGCTGCAGTCGCGGACCGGCGTGCCCGGCTCCGCCCGGTTTCCCCGGCAGTGCGGGCACCGCTCGGTGCGCGGCACCTCGATTTCCGTCTCGACGCCGAGCGCGGCGTCGACGAAGTCGAGCTCGAGGTCGTAGCGAAGGTCGTCGCCCTGGCGCGGGCCGGACGGCCGGCGCCTCTCCGCGCCTCCAAAGAACATGTCGAAGATGTCGTCGAAGCCTCCGAAACCGCCGAAGCCCCCGAAGGGGTCGCCTTGGGGACCCTGGCCCGGCCCCGGCCCTTCGAACGCCGCATGTCCGAACTGGTCGTACTTTGCGCGCGCCTCGGGGTCGCTGAGCACCCTGTACGCTTCCCCGATCTCCTTGAACTTCGCCTCCGCGTCGGGATCGTCCTTGTTCACATCGGGGTGGTACTGGCGAGCGAGCCGCCTATACGCCTTCTTGATCTCTTGTTCCGAGGCGTCCCTGGAGACGCCCAGCACTTCGTAATAGTCGCGCTTCGCCAACCGGCACACCCTCTGTTGAAAGACTTAGACGGGGAACGGCGACAAGCCGTCCCCGCCCGGCTACTCGGAAGCCTTCTTCGACTTCTCTTCGCCTTCGACCGTGAACTCGGCGTCGACGACGTTGCCGTTGGAAGCCGTCCCGTTCGAAGACGCCGAACTCGATCCCGAATTCGCGCTCGCGGAAGCCGCCTGGTAGATGCGGGACGACACTTCGTGCAGCACCGAGTTGAGCGCCTCGATCTTCCGCTTGATCTCGGCGGTGTCACCCTTTTCGACCGCGCTCTTGAGCGCGTCGCGCGCCTCGTTTACCTTATTCCGCTCGTGCTCGGGCACTTTGTCGCCGAGGTCCTTGAGCGTCTTCTCGACGGTATAAATGAGCGTGTCAGCCTCGTTGCGCGCCTCGGCGGCCTCCTTCTTGCGCCGGTCCTCCTCGGCGTGGGCCTCGGCGTCCTTGATCATGCGCTGGATGTCGTCTTCGCTCAGGCCGCCCGAGGACGTGATCGTGATCTTCTGCTCCTTGCCGGTGCCAAGGTCCTTAGCCGACACGTGCACGATGCCGTTCACGTCGATGTCGAAGGAGACCTCGATCTTCGGCACGCCCCTGGGCGCCGGCGGGATCCCGGTCAGCTGGAACCTGCCGAGGGTCACGTTGTCGGCCGCCATCGGCCGCTCGCCCTGCAGCACGTGAATCTCCACCGCCGTCTGGTTGTCGGCGGCCGTGCTGAAGATCTCCTTCTTGCTCGTGGGGATCGTCGTGTTCCGCTCGATCAACTTCGTAAAGACGCCGCCGAGCGTCTCGATGCCGAGGGAGAGCGGCGTCACGTCGAGCAGCACGACGTCCTTCACCTCGCCGGCGAGAACGGCCCCCTGGATGGCCGCACCGACGGCGACGACCTCGTCGGGGTTGACGCCCTTGTACGGCTCCTTACCCATGAGCCGCTTGATCGCCTCTTGCACGGCCGGGATGCGCGTCGAGCCGCCGACGAGGATCACCTTGTCGATGTCTTCGGGCTTCAGGCCCGCGTCCTCCAGCGCGCGCCGCGTGGGTCCGAGCGTGGCCTCGACGAGGTCCGCCGTCAGCTCGTTGAACTTGGCCCGCGTGAGGTTGACGTCGAGGTGCAGCGGCCCGTCGCTTCCTTGCGCGATGAACGGCAGGTTGATGTTGGTCTGCTGCAGTCCGGAAAGCTCGATCTTCGCCTTCTCGGCCGCATCCCGCAGGCGCTGCATCGCCATCCGGTCTTTAGACAGGTCGATGCCGTACTCCCGCTTGAATTCGCGCAGCAAGTAGTCGACGATCCTCTGGTCGAAGTCGTCGCCTCCGAGGTGGTTGTTTCCGCTCGTCGCCTTCACCTCGAAGACGCCGTCTCCGAGCTCGAGGATGCTCACGTCGAACGTGCCGCCGCCCAGGTCGAAGACGAGAACGGTCTGGTCTTCCTCTTTATCGAGGCCGTAGGCGAGGCTCGCCGCCGTCGGCTCGTTGATGATGCGGAGCACCTCGAGGCCGGCGATTTTCCCGGCGTCCTTGGTGGCCTGCCGCTGGGCGTCGGTGAAGTAGGCGGGGACCGTGATCACCGCCTTGCTGACGGTCGTGCCCAGGTAGTTTTCAGCATCGGCCTTCAACTTCTGCAAGATCATCGCCGAAATCTCCTGGGGGGTGTACGCCTTCCCGTCGATGTGCACTTTGTAGTCGGTGCCCATCTTGCGCTTGATGGAGATGACGGTCCGGTCAGGGTTGGTGATCGCCTGCCGTTTCGCCACCTGTCCAACGAGCCGCTCGCCGTCCTTGGTGAACGCCACGACGGACGGCGTCGTGCGCGACCCCTCCGCGTTGGGGATCACGACGGGCTCGCCGCCCTCCATCACCGCCACGACCGAGTTGGTCGTGCCAAGGTCGATCCCGATGACTTTGCTCATCACTCATTCCCTCCTGAAGCGCCTTGCGCCTTCGCCACCTTCACCATGCTCGGCCGAAGCACTTTGCCGTTCAAGTAATAACCTTTCTGAAACTCCTCAATGACCGTCCCCTCCGGGAGCTCGGCGCTCTCCTCGTAGGCGACGGCCTCGTGCAGGTTCGGATCGAACGGCTTTCCGGCCGCCTCGATGGGTGAGACGCCCGCCCTCGCCAGCTCCTGGAGGAACTGGCGCAGCACGAGCTCGACCCCTTCGGCGAGCAGTTTGGGATCCTTCCCCGCGCCCGCCCCCGCCGCCACGGCGCGCTCCAAATTGTCGACGACCGGGAGCAGCGCGCGCAGCAATCCTTCGGCGGCCCGTGCCCTGATCTCTTCTATTTCTTGGCGCGCGCGCTTGCGATAGTTGTCGAACTCGGCGTAAAGCCTAAGATACCGCTCATCCGCCTCTTTCAGCAATCCATTCTTCTTTTCGAGCTCGGCCTCGGCCTGGCTCAGCCGCTCTTTGAGCTCGATGTACTCGGCGTCGAATTCAGCGTCGCCCGGCTCTCCGGGGCTCTTCTCCGGGCGGGCGCCGTCCGGCGGCTGACCGCTTTGCCCGGGGAGAGTCTCGTTGTCCTTTCCGCCTGCGCCCTCCTGCCCCACTTCATCGGCGTTCGGCTCGCCGGCGGCGCTTTTTGACTCGCTGCCCTGCTTGCGCTCTTCCACGCACGCACCACCTCTTCACAAAAGAACCCCCTCCGCAAACTAGCCGGGGGAGATTCTCCGAAGTAACGAAATAGCCCCACCGGAACGCTCCGTGGAGGCGCCATACCTTTGCCCTGGACGATCCCGCGGATCCTCGTTGTGACCGCACCTTACTGCCGGTGGGAAACGCGAGCGAGCACCTCGCTGAGAGAGTCGGCCATGACCCCCACCATCGACACGACCTTGGCGTAGTCGAGCCGGGTCGGGCCGAGGACGCCCACGGCGCCGATCGCCGTGTTTCCCGCCGTGTACGTGGCGGTCACCATGCTGCAATCCTGCAACTCGGCGTGGCTGTGCTCCCTGCCGATCGTGACCCGGATGCCCCCGTGGCCGGCGGCGGAAGTCAAAAGGTCGGTAAGCGTCCCGTCCCGCTCCAAGAACTCGAGGAGCGATTTCACGCGGTCGACGTCCTTGAATTCCGGCTGCTCGAAAAGGTGGACCGTACCGTCGAGATGGGCCCTCGTATCGCCGCCCGAGGCGAGCCCGTTCGCGATCGCCTCCAGCGCGGCTTCGGCGATCAGGGGCTCTGCGATGCGACCGCGGATGTCGTCGATCACCGTCCGGGTCAGGTCCTTCGGACTTTTCCCCGCAAGCGCATCGTTCAGGTCGCGGCTCAGCGCCTCGAGGCGCTCGGGAGAGACCGGCCGGTCGATCTCCACGATATAGTTTCTCACGAAACCCGGCTCCGTCACCACGACGACCAAAAAGTTGAACGCATCGAGCGGTGCGAGGTGGACGCGGCGGATCACTGTCTCAGAAAGCTTCGGGGCCAGGACGACGGCCGTGTACCGCGTGAGGAGCGACAAAAGGCGCGCCGCCCGGTGAATCATCTGCTCGACCGCCCTCTGCAGCGCAAGCACCTCTTCGACGAGCCGGTCCCGCTCCTCTTGCGTCACCACCTCGGGCGACATCAGCTGGTCGACGTATAACCGGTATCCCTTGTCCGACGGGACGCGCCCTGCCGACGTGTGCGGCTGTTCGAGATAGCCGAGCTCTTCCAGATCCGCCATCTCATTGCGGATGGTCGCCGGGCTGACGCCAAGTTCGTACTTGCGGGCGATGGTGCGCGAGCCTACGGGATCGGCGGTGCGGATGTAGTCGTCGGTTATGGCCTGCAGAATCCGCATCTTGCGCGGTTCGAGCCGCGGTTCCATGACCGATTGAACCACCATTCCGGGGTAGTTTAGCACTCACGGACAGGGAGTGCTAACCACGTCACCAATAAAATATCACCGTAATCTTGGCATTGTCAAGCGACCCGCGGGCCGGCGAGGCCCGTGGCGATGGACGCAAGAATTCCCTCCGCGCAAAGGCGCGCCCGCGGCGGGTATTCGCGCCTCGCGTGTCGAAGAGTATTCCGATCGGATAAGATGGTAAATGGGTGCGCCTCGCTCGAGTGCGCGGCGGATTCCCGTAGACGGAGGTCGCAGGATGGAGTATCGTGTCGTGTGCGAGCGCCTGGACGCCCTCGAGGTCCAGGGGTGGTCGAGGAAGGTGTTCGCCGAGGCGGACGGGTATCCCCTATTCATGCTGCAATACAGCGCTCCGGCCCCCCGGCCCCGGCTCCTCATCGCCGCGGGGATCCACGGCGAAGAGCCCGCGGGCGTGCTCGGCCTGCTCGACTGGCTCGAGCGGCGGGCCGGTGCGTTCATTGAGGCGGTCGATTTCACCGTCTTCCCCTGCCTCAACCCGTGGGGATTTGAGCGGGGCATCCGGTACGATCCGGCGGGACGAGACCTCAACCGGGAGTTCAACTCCCCCAAGCACCCGGCCGTCGCAGGCTTTTGCGCCGCGGTCGCCGGCCTTCGCTTCGACTTGTTCATGGATCTCCACGAGGACTGCGACTTCTATGGAATGTACCTGTACGAAGTGGCCGCCGGCGCCCAAGACACCGGTGCAAGCGAGCCGACCTTGGGAAGAAGGATCCTCGACGCCTGCCGCAGCCTCGTGCAGCTTTCAGACGGGGAGGACACCGGCGGGATCGCGACCCAAGACGGGATGATCGCCCCGCCCGTCACCCGCGACGATCTTGCAGAATGGGACCAGTGGCCGATCGCCCTCTACGCGTACGCCCACCACACGGATCACGTGGTCACGATCGAAACGCCGGGAAAACAACCCCTTGAGCTGCGCAGGATCCTGCACGGCAAGGCGCTCGACCTCGCCTGCGAACACGTCATCGGGCGCGGGAGGGGCTCTGCGCAGGTGTGAGCCGCAGGAACTCGGCGAACACCTGGTTTGCGATCGGCAGGCCCCGCCGTGATAGGCGCACGTGCGTCGGGGTCTCCTCGATCAGCCCCAGGGAGCGAAGCCGCTCGATCTCCCCGGCGTAGACGTCGCCGATCTCGACGCGGAACCGCTCGCGGAACCTGCGCTTCTCCACGCCCTCGAGGAGGCGGAGCCCGAAGATCATCGTGTCGTCCATCGCCTCGTCCCGGCCGATCCGCCTCTCCTCGGCGCGCGGCAAAGCGCCGGCGGAGAGCCTCGCCGCGTACTCGCCCGGCAGGCGCAGGTTGCTGTAGCGGACGCCGTCCCAGTACCCGTGGGCGCCCGGCCCGATGCCGAGGTACGACTCGTTCCTCCAGTAGATCTGGTTGTGCCGGCTCCTTTTCCCGGAAAGCGCAAAGTTTGAGATCTCGTAGTGCTCGTACCCGCACGCGGTGAGGAATTCGATCGCCCACTCGTACATTTCGAGTTCCGCGTCCTCTCCCGGGAGGGTGAGCTTCCCCCGGGCGTGCGCGTCGCCGAACGGCGTGCCCTCTTCGACGATCAGGCTGTAGCAGGAGATGTGATCGGGACGGAGGTCGGCGATCTGTTTGAGCGTCTCTTGCCAAGTGGCGAGGGACTGGCCGGGAAGGGCGAACATCAGGTCGACGTTCACGTTGGCGAACCCGGCCCTCCGGGCGGCCGCAAAGCTGCGGAGCGCCTCCTTGCGGTCGTGGACCCGGCCGATTCGCTGGAGCAAGGCGTCGTCGAGCGACTGCACCCCGATGCTGAGCCGGTTGATGCCCGCTTCGAGCAAGCTTTCAAACTTCTCCTCGTTCGAGCTTCCCGGGTTGGCCTCGCACGTCGCCTCGGCGCCCGGGGCGAACGCGAACGCCTCGTAGACCCGGCGCACGAGGGCCTTGAGGTCCTTTCCTGACAGGCACGTGGGAGTTCCCCCGCCGATGAACAGGGTGTCGAACACCGCCCCCCGCACGCTCGCCTCGGCAGCGAGCAGCGCGGACTCGCGCGCCGCCGCCTCGAGGTACGACACGACGTCGCTCCTGTCAAGCGAGTACGAGTTGAAGTCGCAATAGTAGCACTTCTTGACGCAGAAGGGGACGTGGACGTACACCCCGGCCTCAGTCAATTCCGAGCACCGCCATGAAGGCCTCCTGGGGCACCTCCACGCGTCCGAGCTGCTTCATGCGCTTCTTTCCCTCTTTTTGCTTTTCGAGGAGCTTCTTCTTGCGCGTGACGTCGCCGCCGTAGCACTTGGCCAGGACGTCCTTGCGCATGGCGCGGACCGTCTCCCTTGCAATCACGCGAGAGCCGATCGCAGCTTGGATCGGCACTTCGAACATCTGGCGCGGGATTACTTCGCGCAGGCGCTCCGCCAGCTGCCGGCCGCGCTCGTACGCCTTGTCCCGATGGACGATGCAGCTGAGGGCGTCGACGGGCTGCCCGTTGAGCAGGATGTCGAGCTTCACAAGGTCGGTCTCGCGATAGCCGATCGGCTCGTAGTCGAGGGACGCGTACCCCTTGGTCCTGGACTTGAGACGGTCGAAGAAGTCGAGCAAGATCTCGGAAAGCGGCAGCTCGTATTCAATGCGGGTCCGATCCGTGGTCAGGTATTCCATGTTTTTGAAGACGCCGCGCCGGTCCTGGCACAGCTCCATCACAGCGCCCACGAAGGTCTCGGGGGTGAGGATCGTCGCCAGGACGTACGGCTCCTCCACCTTGGCGATCTTGCTCGGCTCCGGGTACTTCGACGGGTTGTCCACCATCCGGACCGAGCCGTCCGTGAGCGTCACCTGGTAGACGACGCTCGGGGCCGTCGTGATCAAAGTGAGGCCGAACTCCCGCTCAAGCCGCTCCTGGATGATCTCCATGTGGAGGAGGCCCAAAANCCCGACGCGGTAGCCGAAGCCGAGCGCCGCTGAACTCTCCGGTTCGTAAACGAGGCTCGCGTCGTTGAGCTGCAGCTTGTCGAGGGCGTCGCGCAGGTCGCCGTACTCCTCGCTGTCGACCGGGTACAGACCGCAGTAGACCATCGGAATGGCCTTGCGGTATCCGGGCAAGGGCTCGCTGGCGGGCCGATCCGCGGAAGTCACCGTATCGCCCACGCGGGTGTCTTTCACGTCTTTCATCTGGGCGATCACGCAGCCGACCTCGCCCACCCCGAGGCTCGTCACCCGCTCCATGTGCGGCCGGAAGACGCCGAGTTCCGTCACCTCGAAGGTCTTTCCCGTCGACATCATCATGATCCTGTCGCCCACTGAGACCCGGCCGTCGACCACGCGCACGTACGCGACGGCGCCGCGGTAGCTGTCGAAATGCGAGTCGAAGATGAGCGCCCGCAAAGGCGCCTCCGGGTCGCCCTTCGGCGGCGGGATGCGCCGCACGACCGCCTTGAGGATCTCTTCGCACCCCTGGCCGGTCTTCGCGCTCACGAGAAGCGCGCCGGATGCGTCGAGGCCGACACTCTCCTCGAGGACGCGCTTTACGCCTTCGGGATCCGCTTGGGGCAGGTCGATCTTGTTGATAACGGGGATAATCTCAAGATCGTGCTCCAGGGCGAGGTACAGGTTGGCAAGCGTCTGCGCTTCGATCCCCTGTGCGGCGTCGATCACCAAGAGCGCGCCCTCGCACGCCGCAAGGCTGCGCGACACCTCGTACGAGAAGTCGACGTGGCCGGGCGTGTCGATCAAGTTGAGGATGTACTCCTCGCCGGCCCCCTCCTCGCCTTCGGGCATCGTGTAGCGGAGCCGGACGGCCGTCAGCTTGATCGTGATCCCGCGCTCCCGCTCAAGATCCATCTGGTCGAGCATCTGGTCCGTCCTCTCCCGCTCGGACACTGCACCCGTGAGCTCGAGAAGGCGGTCCGCCAGCGTCGACTTGCCGTGGTCAATATGGGCGATAATACAAAAGTTACGGATCTTCGACCGGTCCAAGGGGCAATTTCAGCTCTTTCCGCAACGAGGCTAGTGAACATTATAGCACTGGGCCGCCGGAGAAGCCAAGGCGAGGCCCAAAGCCCGAGCTGGCGCGTTTTGTGGCGCGCCGCCGGGCCGGGAGAGGAACGGGGCCCCGGAGCAAAGAACCCGTCCGAAAGGCCGCGCTCGCCGCCGTCGCCGAGGCGGGCGGCGCGGTCCGGGGAACTCCGTCCAAGAAGTCGAGGAGTTGCAATGAGCCGCACGCGCACCCTCCTGCACGACGCGGGGATCGTCATGCTCTTGATCCTCGCAAGCCGCCTGCTCGGGTTTTTCCGCGAGCGGGCGATCGCCGACGTCTTCGGCGTGAGCGAAGCGACGGACGCGTTCCGCCTCGCCTTCCTCCTGCCTGACTTCATGTACTTCCTCCTTATCGCCGGCGGGCTGAACGCGGCGTTCGTCCCCGTCTTCAGCGAGTACCTGGCCAAGGGAGAGGAAGAGAGCGCATGGCGCCTCGCCGGCACGCTGCTTGCGATCGTCGTGCTCATCCTCCTTGCGATGGTCGCCGTCGGGGTCATCTTCACGGAGGCGCTCACGCCGCTCGTCGCCTACGGCTACCGCGGCGAGCAGCGGGCGCTCCTCGTCGTGCTCATCCGCTACATGTTCCCCGCCGTCTTTTTCACGGCGATGGCGGGCGTCGGAATGGGCATCCACCGGGCGTACCGCAGCTTCTCGACGCCCATGTGGGGGCCGATCGCATACAACGCGGCGATCATCGGCTCGATCTACTTGCTCGGGCACCGGCTCGGCGTCGTCGGCATGGCGTGGGGAACCGTCGCGGGGGCGATCGTGAATTTCACAATCCAGCTGCCGCTCGTGATCAAAAAGGGGCTCGGGCGCATCCGCTTCGACCTTTCGCATCCGGGGCTCGGACGCGTCCTGCGCCTCATGGGGCCGGCGGTGATCAGCCTTTCGATCTACCAATTCAACTTCACGCTCATCTCCAACCTCGCCTCCGGGCTCCCCGAAGGCGCACCGACCGCCCTTCGCATCGGGCAAACGATCGTGCAGCTGCCGCTCGGCGTCTTCGCCATGGGAATCGGCATGGTGCTCCTGCCTACCCTGTCGAGGATGCTCGCGAACGGTGAGAGGGGCGCGTTCCTCGACACCTTCTCGCAAGGGCTGCGCGCCGTCTACTTCGTGACGATCCCCTCCGCGGTCGGGCTCGCGGTCCTTAGGGAGCCGGTGATCCGCCTCCTGTTCGAGACCGGGGCGTTCACCTCCGAGGATACCGAGCAGGCGGCCGTCGCGCTCCTCTTCCTCACGGTCGGGATCTGGGCGCAGGCGGCGATTCAAATCCTCACGCAGGTGTACTACTCGCTCCAGGACACAAAGACGCTCGTCAAAGTGAGCCTCGTCGCCGTCGCCGTCAACGCCGTCCTCAGCTTCCTTTTGCTTCGCGTCACCCCCTGGGAGCACGGCGCGCTGGCGCTTGCGCTTTCGCTCACGTCCATCGTCAACATGCTGAATTACCTGTTCCTGCTCAAGCGGAAGCTCGGGACGTTCGGCGGCCGGAAGATCCTGACGGCCGTCGTGAAATCCGCCGTTGCAAGTGCGGTCATGGCGGCCGCCGTGTGGCTCGTCGCCTACCGGTTTGAGTGGATCGACACCGCCGGAACGGCGGGCCAAATCGTCCATGTAACCGC
>NICF_comb_assmDRAFT_10002318_pt1 | contig 14442 bp, 26 predicted proteins | sample NewIslPassag4_SG_FD_11279 | JGI IMG/M metagenome (IMG submission 11279) | reverse complement strand
CATTATGCCGCGCGCCCGCGGCTCGGCCGACAGGATCCGCAAGCGCACGAGCCACATCACGGTGGTCTTGGCCGAGCGCGAAGGATGACGGGCGCAAGCCTTTTTGAGGAGCGGTAACAAAGGGGGATTTCCTTTGGGCCAGAAGGTGCACCCGGTCGGTCTGCGACTGGGAATCATCAAAGATTGGGACGGCCGGTGGTATGCCGGTCGGAGAGAGTACGCTGAGCTGCTGCATGAGGACCTCGAGATCCGCCGGCGTATCAAGGAGCGTTTCTTCACGGCTGGGGTCTCCAAGGTCGAGATCGAGCGGGCTGCCAACCGGGCCAAGGTGACGATCCATACGGCGCGGCCTGGGATGGTGATCGGCAAAGGCGGCGCGGAGGTCGACAAGCTCCGCAAGGAGCTGGAGCAAAAGACCGGCAAGCAGCTGCAGATCAACATCGTCGAGGTCAAAAGGCCTGAGCTCGACGCCCAGCTGGTGGCGGAGAACGTTGCGTTTCAGCTTGAGCGCCGCGTCTCATTCCGCCGGGCGGTGAAGCAGGCTCAGCAGCGTGCGATGCGCCTTGGTGCCCTCGGCATCAAGATTAGGATCGCCGGCCGGATCGCCGGCGCTGAGATCGCAAGGACCGAGTGGTCGGCGGAAGGGTCGATTCCCCTTCATACGCTGAGGGCTGACATCGACTACGGGTTTGCCGAGGCCAAGACGACGTACGGCCAGATCGGCGTGAAGGTATGGATCTACAAAGGCGAAGTCCTGCCGGAAAAGGGCAACAGGCCCCAGCCGCAGCAGCAGGAAGCGTAAGGGGGCGTTCACCCGATGTTGATGCCAAAGAAGGTGAAGTTTCGCCGGGTGCACCGAGGGCGCAGGAAGGGTAAAGCGACCCGGGGCACTACGGTGACTTACGGCGAATACGGGCTGCAGGCTACCGAGGCGGGCTGGATCACCAGCACCCAGATCGAAGCGGCTCGTATCGCCATGACGCGGCATATCCGCCGCGGCGGGAAGGTTTGGATCAAGATCTTCCCCGACAAGCCCGTGACCAAGAAGCCCGCCGAGACTCGTATGGGCAAGGGCAAGGGTGCCCCGGAGTTTTGGGTTGCGGTTGTCAAGCCCGGACGGGTGATGTTTGAGATCGGCGGCGTGCCGGAAGAGTTGGCGCGAGAGGCTATGAGGCTTGCCTCTCACAAGCTCCCCATCGGGACCCGGTTTGTCGTGCGTGAACAAGTCGCAGGTGGTGAGGGCTCATGAAGGCTGAGGAGATCCGGGACCTGACCGACGATGAGCTCGGGCGTAAGCTTGCCGAGCTGAAGGAAGAGCTCTTCAACCTCAGGTTTCAGGCTGCCACGGGCCAGCTGGACAACCCGATGCGGATGAAGGCGGTCAAGAAGGACATCGCCCGGGTTAAGACGATCATGCGGGAGCGGGAGCTTGAGCTCAAGCGGGCGTAAGGAGGGTTCCAAGTGGAGAGCAAGGCTCGAAACATGCGGAAGACCCGCGTCGGCGTCGTGGTCTCCGACAAGATGGATAAGACGTGCGTCGTCGCCGTCGAGCGCCTCGTGCGGCACCCGCTTTATGGCCGGACGATGCGGCAGACCGTGCGGTTGAAAGCGCACGACGAGGAGAATCAGTGCAAAGTGGGCGACCGCGTCCGGGTGATGGAGACCCGTCCCCTCTCGAAGGAGAAGCGCTGGCGGGTGGTCGAGATCTTGGAGAGGGCTCGTTGACGTCTCATGGCGCACGATGACCATGCGGACGTGCGCACGCTGGGAAGGAGGGGAGATGGGTCATGATTCAACAGGAGAGCACGCTCAACGTCGCCGACAACACCGGGGCCAAGAAGCTCTTGTGCATTCGTGTGCTCGGTGGTTCGAGCCGGCGGTACGCCCGGGTGGGCGATATCATCGTCGCCTCGGTGAAGGAGGCGACTCCCGGCGGCATCGTCAAGAAGGGCGATGTCGTCAAGGCTGTGGTGGTCCGCACCAAGAACGCGACGCGGCGGCCGGATGGTTCGTACATCCGCTTCGACGAGAACGCCGCGGTGATTATCAACGATCAGAAGAACCCGAGGGGAACCCGCATCTTTGGACCTGTCGCCCGCGAGCTGCGGGATAAGGATTTCATGCGGATTATTTCCCTGGCACCTGAGGTGCTCTAGGTTTTCCGGGAGCCGATGGAGGCGTCGAGGATGCAGAAGAAGGTGCATGTGAGAAAGGGTGACCTCGTCCACGTCCTGAGCGGGGAGGATGCCGGCAAGACCGGCAAGGTCCTGGAGGTGCTCCCGAAGAAGGGCCGGGTCGTGGTCGAAGGGATCAACATCATCAAGAAGCACGCTCGGCCGACGCGCACCAATCCGACGGGCGGCGTTATCGAGCGACCGGGGCCGATTCATGCCTCCAATGTGATGCTGGTGTGCCCAAGCTGCAACGCCCCGACCAGGGTCTCGCGGCGCCGGGAGCCGGGGAAAGAGACGATTCGAGTGTGCAAGCGTTGCGGCAAGCCGATCGACTAATCCCGGCGACGCCCGGGGCGGTCGGGCAAGGAGGAGTAGAGTGAGGATGTCTCGTCTCAAGGAGCGTTACCTGAAAGAGGTCGTTCCCGAGCTGATGAAGCGGTTTGGCTACCGCAACCCGATGCAGGTGCCCAAGATCGAGAAGATCGTGATCAACATGGGCGTCGGAGACGCGGTGGGCGACTCGAAGGCTCTCGACGTCGCGATGAACAACCTCGCGATGATCTCCGGACAGAAGCCTGCGGTCACCCGTGCGAAGAAGTCGGTGGCCAACTTTAAGGTCCGTCAAGGCATGCCCATCGGCTGCCGCGTCACGTTGCGGGGCCAGAGGATGTACGATTTTCTCGACAAGTTGATGAACGTAAGCCTTCCGCGCATCCGGGACTTTCGGGGCGTGTCGCCCAAGTCCTTTGACGGGCGGGGCAATTACAACCTGGGCATCAGGGAGCAGCTGATCTTTCCCGAGATCGACTACGATTCCATCGACAAGATTCGCGGGATGGACATCAGCATCGTGACGACGGCCGAAACCGACGAGGAAGCCTACGAGTTGCTCGCCCGCCTGGGCATGCCTTTCCGCACGGCATGACGCGGGCCGGATGAGTAGGCCGGTATGGTAGAGGAGTGATACAGTGGCCAAGAAGTCGATGATCGCCAAGGCCAAGCGAGAGCCGAAGTACAGCACGCGCCGCGTCAACCGTTGCCGGCTCTGCGGCAGGCCCCGCGCGTTCATGCGGCGGTTTCAGATGTGCCGTGTCTGCTTTAGGCAGCTGGCCAGCCGCGGCCAGATTCCGGGAGTCACCAAGGCCAGCTGGTAATCGGACGAGAGGAAGGGGTTGCGATAGATGAGCATGACGGACCCAATCGCCGATATGCTGACGCGGCTGCGCAACGCTTCGTCGGTCTTTCATGAATCGGTGGATGTTCCCGCCTCCAAGCTGAAGACGGAGGTGGCCCGGATCCTCAAAGAGGAAGGGTTCATCCGCGACTATAAGATCGTGGAGGAAGGGAAGCAGCCGACGTTGAGGATTTTCCTCAAGTACGCGCCGCCCAAGCGCCAGGTGATCACAGGCATCCGGCGCATCAGCCGTCCGGGCCTTAGGGTGTACGCCGGGCGCGACGAAATCCCTCGGGTGTTGGGCGGGCTTGGGATCGCCGTTCTCTCGACGTCGAAGGGCGTCATGAGCGACCGGCAGGCTCGCAAAGCCGGAGTCGGCGGCGAAGTGATCTGCTACGTGTGGTAGTCTCGTTTCGGCAGGCTTATCTCGGTTGAAGAGGAGGTGCGCTTCGTGTCCCGCATCGGGAGAATGCCTGTGGTGATCCCACAAGGCGTTGAGGTGAGCGTCGAGGGCAACACCGTGAGGGTGAAAGGGCCCAAGGGAGAGCTCNCCAGGGAGATTCACGAAGCGATCAACGTCAGCGTCGAAGACGGCAAAGTGGTCGTCCGCCGTCAAAGCGACGAGAAGCTGGATAAATCCCTGCACGGCCTGACGCGCACCTTGATCGCGAACATGGTGGAAGGCGTGACCAAGGGGTACCAGAAGAACCTCGAGATTTCGGGCGTCGGCTACAGGGCGGCCAAACAGGGCAATAAGCTGGTCCTCACGGTGGGTTACTCGCATCCCGTCGAGGTGGAGGCGCCGCCTGGAATCGAGTTTGAAGTGCCTCAGCCGACCCGCATTACCGTGAGGGGAATCAACAAAGAGTTGGTAGGTCAGGTGGCCGCGAAGATCCGCTCCGTGCGCGAGCCCGAGCCGTACCTCGGCAAAGGGATCATGTACGAGGGTGAAAAGATCATCCGCAAGGCCGGCAAGGCAGGCAAGGTCGGCGGCAAGGGCGGCAAGAAGTAAGGGGTGAGCAACGTTGCCAGGGTTTGATCGGAAGGCTGCACGGCAGAAGCGCCACCTCAGGGTGCGTAAGAAAGTGTTTGGCACGCCGGAGCGCCCGAGGCTTAGCGTCTACCGCAGCTTGAAGCATATGTACGCACAGATCATCGACGATGTGAAGGGCCATACGTTGGTCTCGGCATCGACGCTCGACAAGGAGCTTCGAGGGAGGCTCACCCAGACCGGCAACGTCGAGGCGGCGCGGGAAGTGGGCAGGGTGCTCGCCCAACGGGCGAAGCAGGCTGGGATCGAGAAGGTAGTCTTCGACCGCGGGGGCAACCTCTACCACGGCCGGGTGGCGGCCTTGGCTGAAGGTGCCCGCGAGGGCGGCCTCGACTTTTAGGAAGGGAGTGGCAGACGCTTCATGGCATTGACTCGCAAGCGAATCGATCCCGACTCCCTCGGCGAGCTTGAGGAGAGGGTCGTCGACATCAATCCAGTCTCTAAGACGGTGCAGGGCGGACGGACGCGCTCGTTCACGGCTGTAGTCGTCGTAGGCGACGGCAAGGGACATGTGGGCGCCGGCAAGGGCAAGGCGAAAGAGGTCTCCGACGCAATCAGGAAAGGCGCCGAAGACGCGAAGAAAAACATGATCGAGGTGCCCATCGTCGGAACGACCATCCCCCACGAGGTCAAAGCGCGCTTTTGCGGTTCGCAGGTATTGCTCAAGCCCGCGACCGAAGGCACGGGCGTTATCGCCGGCGGAGCGGTGCGCGCGGTATTGGAGGCGGCCGGGGTGCGCAACGTCCTCACCAAGGTGATCGGCTCGACCAACCCGGTGAACGTGGTCCGGGCGACGATCGAAGGGCTTAAGAACCTGCGGACCGTGGAAGAGGTCGCCCGGCTGCGGGGGAAGAAGCCCGAGGAGATCCTGGGCTAGGAGGCTTGCATGATGGCACAGATCAAGGTGACCTGGAAGAAGAGCGCCATCGGGTTTGCCAAAGACCAGGAAGCGACCCTGCGGGCCTTGGGGCTGCGCAAGCTCAACCAAACCGTGGTGAAGGACGACAACCCGAGCATTCGGGGAATGCTGCGCAAAGTGAAGCACCTGGTCGAAGTCGAAGAGGCGTGAAGGCGACTTTTCTCTTTTGTGGGGGTATCGAGGCGTCATGAAACTGCACGAGTTGAAGCCAGCACCGGGCAGCCGCAAGACCCGCCACCGCGTCGGGCGGGGTATCGGCTCCGGGATGGGCAAGACCTCCCGCAGAGGCCAAAAAGGGCAGGGGGCCCGCTCGGGCGGGACGAAGGGTCCCGGCTTTGAGGGCGGCCAGATGCCCATTCACATGCGCCTGCCGAAGAGGGGGTTCAACAACGCCGCCTTTGCCACGGAGTACGCCGTGGTCAACGTAGGCAGCCTTGGGCGGTTTGCACCGGGAGAGACCGTCACGCCTGAGCGGTTGGTGGAGGCGGGACTGGTGAAGTCGCTGCGTGACGGGGTGAAGGTCCTGGGCGGTGGTGACCTGGCCGTAGCGCTTACCGTGAGGGCGCACCGCTTCTCCAAGTCGGCGGTGGAAAAGATCGAGGCGGCCGGTGGAAAGGCAGAGGTGATCTAGTTGCTGGACGCGCTCCGGAACGCATGGCGCATCGGCGATCTCCGTCGCAAGCTCCTTTATACTGCGGCGCTCCTCGTCGTCTTTCGTATCGGTTCCTTCGTTCCGGTCCCCGGCGTCGACGCGATCGCCCTGGCGGAGAGCCTCGACATTGAAGGCGGCAACATCTTCGGCTTTCTGAACCTGTTCACGGGTGGGGCCCTGGGCCGCTTTACGATCTTTGCCATGGGCGTGAACCCGTACATCACTGCCTCGATCATCCTGCAGCTCTTAACGATCGTCATCCCTCGCCTTGAGGAGCTGGCTAAAGAAGGGGTCGAGGGCCGCAAGAAGATCCAACAGTACACGCGGTATGGAACGGTAGTGCTCGGGCTGATTCAGGCGTACGGCATCACGGTCTTGGCGAAGAACAGCAACGTGGTGAGCAATCCGACGTTCTTTTCGCTCCTTTTGATCGTGGTTACGCTTACCGCCGGCACGAGCTTCCTCATGTGGCTGGGTGAAAAGATCACCGAGAAGGGAATCGGCAACGGGATCTCCATGATCATCTTCGCCGGTATCGTGGCCGAGTTCCCGGTGGGCATCGTCCGGACGCTGCAAAACGTGGGCGAAGGCGGCATCAGCGTGTTCAGCGTCGTCTTGCTCGCGGTGCTGTTTGTCGCCATCATCGCAGCCGTGGTGCTGGTGCAGGAGGGCCAGCGGCGTATCCCCGTGCAATACGCGAAGCGGGTGGTGGGCCGCAGGATGTACGGAGGTCAGGCGACGCATATCCCCTTGCGGGTGAACAACGCTGGGGTGATCCCCGTCATCTTCGCCTCGTCGGTTCTGACCTTTCCCCTGACGCTGGCTCAGTTCATTCCGGCCATCGCTCCGACGGTGACAAGGTGGTTTGGGATCGGCAGCACGGGTTACGTCATTTCCTATGCGTTGCTGGTGATCTTCTTTACCTACTTCTATACGGCAGTCACCTTCAACCCGATCGAGGTGGCCAACAACATGCGCAAGAACGGCGGCTTCATTCCGGGGTTGCGGCCTGGAAAGCCGACGGCGGAATACCTCGATCGGATCTTGACGAGGATTACCTTGGCAGGCGCCATCTTCCTCGCCTTCATCGCGATTCTCCCGTATGTGATGTCGGCGGTGACGCGGGTGCCTCTGACCTTCATCTTCTTTGGTGGCACCAGCCTGTTGATCGTGGTCGGCGTCGCGCTGGACACGATGAAGCAGATCGAAGCGCACTTGTTGATGCGGCATTACGAGGGCTTCTTGAAGTAAAAGGCGAGGGGGTGCTCGGCGCGTGCGGCTGGTCTTGATGGGACTGCCAGGCGCGGGCAAGGGCACGCAGGGCGAGCTTTTGTCCGAGAAGTTGGATGTGCCTCATATATCGACCGGCGCGATGTTTCGAGCCGCAATAAGCTCCAACAGCGTGTTGGGCATGAAAGCAAAGGCGTATATCGACCGCGGGGAGCTGGTCCCCGATGACGTCTCGATCGAGATCGTCAAGGAAAGGCTGAGCAGGGAAGACTGCGCGAGGGGCTTTATCCTCGATGGCTTTCCCCGGACGGTTCCCCAGGCCGTAGCGCTCGACCGGGTCTTGCCGGCGCTTGGGATGGCCCTGGATGCGGCTGTCAACATCAAGATCTCCGAGGCCGAGGCAGTGCGCCGCATCGCCGAGCGGTTGGTCTGCTCGCAGTGCGGATCGACCTACAATCGCTCGATGCACGGCGCGCTGAGCGGAAAGTGCACGGAATGCGGAGGCCCTCTGGTCCAGCGGCCGGACGACACGGTGGAAACGGCGCACAACCGGTTGAGAGTATATATGGAGCAGACGCATCCGGTAGTGAACTATTACGCTGAGAAGGGACTTTTGCTCTCCGTCGACGGTGAGCGGCCCATTGAGCAGGTGTTTCAAGGCATCATGGCGCAGCTCGAGGAGCTTCGAGGAGCGCGCCCCTCCGGTGAGGCGGCGCGATGATCATTCTCAAGTCTCCAGCGGAGATTGAGGCGATGCGACGGGCAGGGCGCGTCGTCGCTCTGGCTCACCAGCGGCTGGCCCAAGAGATCCAGCCGGGGATGCGGACCAAGGATCTGGACGCCCTGGCGCTAGAAGTGCTAAAACAAGAGGGAGCCATCCCTTCGTTTAAAGGATATCACGGGTATCCGGCGAATATATGCGTTTCGGTCAACGAGCAAGTGGTGCATGGGATACCCGGGGATACGGTGCTTAGGGAAGGCGACATCGTCAGTGTCGACATCGGTGCGATCGTCGACGGCTATCACGGAGACAGCGCCTGGACGTATCCCGTGGGAGAAGTGGATGACGCCACGCGCGAGCTTCTTCGAGTTGGAGAAGGAGCGCTTTACGCGGGTATCGAGAAGGCGCAGCCGGGAAACCGGCTCTCGGACATCTCTCATGCGGTCCAGACGTATGTGGAGTCTCGGGGTTTCTCCGTCGTGCGAGACTTCGTCGGGCACGGCATCGGGCGGTCGATGCACGAGGCGCCTCAGGTGCCCAACTTCGGGCCACCCAATCGGGGGCCACGGCTGAAGCCGGGGATGACCCTGGCGATCGAGCCCATGGTCAACGCCGGAGGGCATGAGGTGGTCATCTTAAGCGACCGGTGGACCGTGGTGACGCTCGACGGAAGTCTCTCCGTTCACTTCGAGCACACGGTGGCGATTACGGAGGACGGTCCCCAGGTGCTGACGGCGCTGTAGGAAGTGACGGGAGGTCGATGGCCACTTGGTCTCGGTGAAACCTGGGCAGTGGGTGACGTCGTCGGCAGGCAGAGACGTAGGCGCTCACTACCTGGTTCTCGCTGTAGCGGAGGAGCCGTTCGTCCTGGTGGCTGACGGCACGAGGCGGACGGTGGCCAAGCCAAAGCGAAAGAATATACGCCACTTGTGGGTCCACGATGCGGTCCACGAGGAGATCGCAGCCCTGATTGGGAATGGCGGGAAAGTGACGGACGAGAAAGTCAGGGCGGCATTGACGGAGCTCGTGGGAGAGAAAGAGGAGGTCGGTTGACCCCATGGCTAAGCAGGACGTCATCGAGATGGAAGGGACGGTCATCGAGCCCTTGCCCAACGCGATGTTCCGGGTGGAGCTCGACAATGGTCACAAGGTGCTGGCGCACATCTCGGGCAAGATGCGGATGAATTTCATCAGAATCCTGCCCGGTGACAAAGTGACGGTGGAGCTGTCGCCCTACGATCTCAGCCGTGGACGGATCACGTACCGGAAGAAGTGAGCAGCTCTCATTGCTTGGTGCGGTGAGCCGGGCGGTGGAAGAGGGGAGTTGGATGCAGTGAAAGTGCGGCCTTCGGTGAAGCGCATTTGCGAGAAGTGCAAAGTGATTCGCCGCCATGGCAAGGTATTGGTCATCTGTGAAAACCCGCGGCACAAGCAGACCCAAGGGTAGTGCCGCAACGACAGGAGGTGCAGGCTGTTGGCACGAATCGCAGGAGTCGATCTGCCCCGTGACAAGCGGGTTGAAATCGCGCTGACCTACATCTACGGCATCGGCCGGCCTACGTCCAATAAGATCCTGGCCAAGACCGGGGTGAACCCGGACACGCGCGTGCGGGANCTGACCGAGGACGAGGTGAACCGGCTGCGCGAGGTGATCGAGCGCGAGTACGTCGTCGAGGGCGACTTGCGCCGTGAGGTGCAGATGAACATTAAGCGCCTCATGGACATCGGTTGCTACCGGGGACTGAGGCACCGCCGCGGGTTGCCAGTGCGGGGCCAAAGGACGCGCACGAACGCCAGGACGCGCAAAGGTCCCAGGCGGACCATCGGCGGTAAGAAGAAGTCGTAAGCCGTGGGTTGTGACAATGAGCGCCACTTGAGTAAAAGGCAACCGGTTTTGCAGATACTTGGTAGTAGATGCCACGTCCGCCGTGGCGTCCCAGCGACGTAGGGAGGTTGGAAGCTTGGCTAGGCCAAGAAAGGGCACGCGGCTTCGCCGGCGGGAGAGGAAAAATGTCCCGGTCGGGATCGCTCATATCCGTTCGACCTTTAACAACACCATCGTGACCATCACGGACAAGCAGGGCAATGTTCTCTGCTGGTCCTCCGCGGGCAATCAGGGCTTCAAGGGGTCGCGCAAAGGTACTCCCTTTGCAGCCGGTATGGCTGCGGAGGCGGCGGCCAGGGCCGCGATGGACCACGGCATGCGCGAGATCGAGGTGTACGTGAAAGGGCCTGGGGCCGGCCGCGAGGCGGCGATCCGCTCGCTGCAGGCCGCAGGTCTCGAGGTGAACTTGATCAANGACGTCACCCCGATTCCCCACAACGGTTGCCGTCCTCCGAAGCGGCGGCGGGTTTGATCGGAGCTCACGCGGAGGTGAAGATCTGACCGATGGCAAGGTATACTGGACCCGTCTGCCGGCTGTGCCGGCGCGAGGGTGAGAAGCTCTTCCTTAAGGGCGAGAAGTGCTATACGGAGAAGTGCCCCGTCGACCGCCGGTCGTACCCGCCTGGTCAGCACGGCCAAGGGCGGAGGCAGCGANCGAGCGACTACGGGTTGCATTTGCGGGAGAAGCAGAAGCTTCGCAGGATCTACGGGGTGCTCGAGCGCCAGTTTGAACGGTATTACCGCGAGGCGGCCCGCCGCAAGGGTGTGACGGGCGAAACCCTCCTCGTGCTTCTTGAGACTCGGTTGGACAATGTGGTGTACAGGCTCGGCTTTGCGCCGTCCCGTCCTGCTGCCCGGCAGCTGGTGATGCACGGGCATTTCACGCTGAACGGGAGGAAAGTGGATATCCCGTCGGTGCAGGTAAAGGTAGGCGACGTCGTCGCCGTCAAGGAGAGCAGCAGGGACGTGGCGATGATCAAGGAGAGCGTCCAGGCGGCCCAGAGCAGGGGAATCGTGCCGTGGCTAGAGCTCGATGCGGAAGGCCTGAAGGGGACCGTCAAGAGCCTGCCCACCCGCGATCAGATCGACGTGCGCGTCCAGGAACACCTCATCGTCGAGCACTACTCGCGCTAATCCATGACGTGAGTGGGGCGGGCGTTTCGCCGTTTCATGCTCGTCACGACAAGGAGGGTTTCGGATCATGATTGAAATGGAGAAGCCCAGGATCGAGACGGAAGAGATGAGCGACACCTACGGGAGATTCGTCGTCGAGCCGCTCGAGCGCGGCTACGGTGTTACGCTCGGCAACTCGTTACGGCGCGTCCTGCTCTCCTCCCTTCCCGGCGCTGCGGTGACGTCGGTCCGCATCGAGGGCGTTCTGCACGAGTTTTCGACCATCAAGGGCGTCGTCGAGGATACGACCGACATCATCCTCAACCTGAAGGAGCTTTTGCTCAAGCTCCATCAGGACGAGCCCGCGACGATTCGCCTCGTCGCCGAGGGCGAGGGCGAGGTGACTGCTAGGGACTTTGAGGTGCCAAGCACCGTCGAGATCCTCAATCCGGACCTCCATATCGCCACTTTGGCCAAGGACGGGCGGCTCGCAATGGAGGTGACGGTGGCCAAAGGGCGAGGGTACGTCTCGGCCGACCGCAACAAGAAACCCGACCAGCCCATCGGCGTCATCGCCGTCGACTCCATCTTTACCCCGGTCCGCCGGGTCAACTTCAAAGTCGAGGACACCCGAGTCGGGCAGCAGACGGACTTCGACCGCCTGATCCTTGAGGTGTGGACGGACGGGAGCATCGCTCCCAATGAGGCGGTCAGCCTTTCGGCCAAGATTCTCACCGAACACCTGCGGATCTTCGTCGGCCTTGATGAGCACGCCGAGGGCGTGGAGATCATGGTCGAAAAGGATAACCAGCAGAAGGATCGCCTGCTCGAGATGACCATCGAGGAGCTCGATCTTTCGGTGCGCTCCTACAACTGCTTGAAACGGGCGGGAATTAACACCGTCGAGGAGCTCATCCGCAGGTCCGAAGAGGATATGATGAAGGTGAGAAACCTCGGCAAGAAGTCGCTCCAGGAAGTGAAGGAGAAACTCGAAGCGCTCAACTTGAGCCTCAGGTCGTCGGACGACTAAAGCGTCGGCGCCGTTACACTATCGGGAAAAGGAGGTCGTCGCCATGGCCGTACAAAAGCTCGGACGGACCCAGGGGCATCGCAAAGCGGTCCTGCGCGGGCTCGTCGCATCCGTCGTGCTCCATGGGAAGATCGAGACGACCGAGGGTAAGGCAAGGGCGGCTAAGCCGCTGGTCGACAAGATGATCACCCTGGGTAAAAGGGGCGACCTGCATGCCAGAAGGCAGGCAGCGGCGTTCTTGAACAATCCCGAGGCGGTGCGCAAGCTCTTTGAAGAGGTAGCTCCCCGCTACCGAGAGAGGAACGGCGGTTATACCCGGCTGCTGAAGCTTGCGCCTCGCCAGGGAGACGCAGCGCCCATGTCCATCTTGGAGTTGGTCTAGGGCCCCGCATCTTTTTGGGGGCGCGTTCTTCGAAGGTCGTGCTGGCAAGGCGGCGGATGAAACCCGCCGCTTTTGTCGTTGAAGGGGTGTCGGAGTTGGCCGGTTCTGTACTCCGGCTTTCTCGGGTCTCCCACCGCTTTGGCGACGGCCCGTGGGTCCTCCGGGGGTTCAGCCTTTCCGTCAGGGCCGGAGAATGGGTGGCACTGATGGGCAGGAACGGCAGCGGAAAGTCGACCGTAGCGCGTCTTGCCGCAGGTCTCATCCGCCCTAGGCGAGGCCAGGTGGTGTGGAGCGCGCGCCCTGCATATGTCGCACAGGATCCACAAGCCAATGTCGTTGGGGAGACGGTCGCCGAGGACGTGGCATTCGCCGCCGGCGGGCCGCAGGAGGCGAATGCGGGCGAAGGTGCGCCGCTTCCCGTGGAACGGGCCTTGCGGGCCGTGGGCATGGAGTGGGCGGGCGCGCGGCCTATGTCGACCCTATCCGGGGGCGAACTGCAGCGGGTTGCCATCGCCGGGGCGTTGGCGAGGGGCGCTCGTCTTTTGGTCCTGGACGAGCCGACAAGCCACCTGTCGGTCCCCGCGGCACGGCAGATGTGGAAGGCCATTGAGACTTCCTTGCGGCAGGCGGGCGTCGCGGTACTGCTGATCACCCATCGGGCCGAGGAGGCAAAGCGAGCCGACCGTGTGGCACTCCTTTCCGAAGGAAGGATTGCGGCCTTGGGCCCCGCGAGGAGCTTGCTGCGCCGCCCCGAGCTGCTCGAGTGGGCAGGCGTCGCGCCCGATCCGATCGAGGCTATCGCAGGCTGCTGCGAGGAGATGGGCGTGAGGACCGGCTGGCCGGCGGAGGACGAGAGGTTGGTGGCGGCGGTTTGCTCGCTCTTAGAGACGTCACGGTGAGGCAAAGAAGTCACGACGGGACGGTGGAGGTCCTAAGCCTCAAAGGGGTGTCTCTCCAGGCGCACAGGGGAGAGGCCGTTGCGCTCGTGGGCGACAACGGAGCGGGAAAGAGCACACTGTTGCAGCTTGCTGCCGGGGTGTTGGAAGCCAGCGCCGGCGAAGTTTGGATCGCAGGCCGTAACGTGACGAAGGAACGGCGTCCGTGGGAGCGCTCGCTCAGGGCCCAGGTGGGCATCGCCTTCCAATATCCAGAACGCGGCTTTTTTGCGGCCACGGTGCGGGAAGAAGTGGGGTTTACCCCAGCAGTGTTGGGCGGCTCTCCGACCGAGGTGGAGGAGGCTGTCACCTGGGCGCTCTCGCTGGTAGGGCTTGACGCCGGATATTTGGCTCGATCGCCCTTTCGCTTAAGCGGCGGCGAAAAACGGCGTGTCGCGTTGGCGGGCGCGGTGGCACACCGGCCTTCCCTCCTGCTTTTGGACGAGCCCGAGGCGGGGATGGATCAGGACGGCAAGCGCCGGATCAAAGGGTTGATCGAAAGGATGCGGGCGGGAGGGGCCGCGGTCGTGGTTGCGACGCACGATGTCGCGTGGGCATTGGGATGGGCCGACCGGGTCATCCTCCTCGATGCGGGAAGGGTCAAGGCGGCGTGGGACGTTCGCACCGGGCTGGGTGAAGAGGCCGCGGAGCTTTTGAAACTCTATCTGTGGGACCTTGGCCTGCTTCACCGTCTCTTTCGGGAGGCCGTCCGGCGCGGAGCTGATCTTCGCCATCCGTACAAAGACGCGGCGAGTTTTGTCGAGGCGTTGTGTGGCGCTCTTCGGGCCGGCAAGGCCCGAGGAGGCGAAAGCGCGCCCTGAGGCGGAGGGAATGTCAGTGTCCGCTTTGCACCGAAGCGGAGCCGGGTGGGCGGGAGCCGGATTGTTGGCCTCCGCCGTCGTGGTCGACGGGTGGACCACGATGGCGCTTTCCGCCTGGTGCTTTGGGGCGGTGCTGCTCGTGTACCCGGTGCCTCTGGTTCCGCTGGGGCGCCGGACCGCACCTTTTGCCTTCTTCGCGCTCCTTGCTCTTGTCTTCGGCGCCATCGGAGGCGGTGAGACGCTGGTGGCGTGGGGGCCTTTACATGTCGGCAAGGAGTCGCTCGCGAGGGCGAGCCTTGCCGCATGCCGTCTGCTTTTGGCAGGGGCATCGGCCGCGTGGCTCGGGCTCGCACTG
>NICF_comb_assmDRAFT_10002308_pt1 | contig 14489 bp, 15 predicted proteins | sample NewIslPassag4_SG_FD_11279 | JGI IMG/M metagenome (IMG submission 11279) | reverse complement strand
CGCCCGATGGGCGGACCGCGGCTCGGCTGCCGGACTGGCGCTGCGCCGCCGGAATGGAAGAAGAAGGCGGCGCCAGCCACGAACACGGGTTTGAACGGGAGCGCCGACGTCGAGCACAGCGTGTTTCGCGCACAACCATGCCGGCGAGGAGGGTGTTATGTAGCCTCGCTTGACAGGGACGCCTGCGCATCCCGGGATCTCACAAACATCCGGGGCGATCCAGTTCCAGAACCACATATCCACCACCGCTCGGCTGGAGCCCCTCGGCCGGCGGCCTCGTCGAGCGCGGGACCGCGCCGGCGGGGCTCGCAGCCTTCCTCCTCTCAGCCTGGGGTCTAGGCGTTGACCTTGACTTCGATCCGGCGCCGCCGCGCCCACTCGGCCTTGGGCAGGTGGATTTCGAGGATGCCGTCGTTCATCGACGCCGTCGCGTCTTCAGCCCGGACTTCTGCCGGGAGGGCGACGTCGAGGGCGAACTGGCCCTGCCACAGGCCGCGGTAGTGCCACGTCGGCGCGGCCTTATCGGGATCCTCTTCGAAGGCCGGGAACTGGCCGCGAATATGGAGGACACCCTGTTCGACGGACAGGTCAACGTCGTCCGCACGGACACCCGGCAGCGCCACCTTCGCGACTACCTCGTCCGGCGTTTCGAACAGGTCGAACGGGAGATTGCGTAGCGGCCTACCAGTAGACACGAAAGCCTCGTTGAACATCCGGTCGATCTCCCGGCGGATACCGGCAAGCTCCCGCCAGGGATCCCAGGTCATCAGACTCGTCGTCATCTACCAATCCCCCCTTTCCTGACTGGTTTCCTGTCGCAGCTATCTTATAGCAAGTTGAGTACGTCGTTGTCAAGCTTGCTACCGTTCCTATACGAAGAGGCGGGGCCTTAGAGGCGGCGGACACAGGAAAGGGGGCGGGATGCGATCCCGCCCCCTTCGGAACCATCGAACCGCCTGGAGCGGCGGTAGTCAGTCGGCCACGCGGACGATGGTGGTTCCGACGGTCGCACCATGCAGGAGGTCGACGAAGGCCTGCGGCGCCTGTTCGAGGCCGTTGTAGGTCGTGGTCCAGGGCCTCAGCTTCCCTTCGCTGACCCAGTTCGAGAGCGCGGCGCGGGCGTCGTCGTACCGGTCGGCGAAATCGAAGACGAGGAAGCCTTCCATCCGAACGCGATTGTTCACCAGGAGACCGGGAACGCCACGGGGACCGGGACCGGGGTTATCGGTGTCGTACTGGCTCACGACACCACAGCATACGATGCGGCCTCGGGTGTTCATCCGGAACAGCGCGCTTTCGAGCACCGGGCCACCGGTGTTGTCGAAATACACGTCGATACGGCCGGGGGTAGCGGCGCGGAATTTCGCGCGGAACTCGGGGGCGCGGTGGTTCACGGCGGCATCGAACCCGAGCTCCTCGACGAGGCGGCGGCACTTCTCGTCGGCGCCGGCGACGCCGACCACACGGCAACCATGGAGCTTCGCGAGCTGGCCCACCATGTGGCCAACCGACCCGGCGGCTGCCGAAACGACGACGGTCTCGCCCGGTTTCGGGCGGCCCACTTCGAACAGCCCGAAATAGGCGGTGAGGCCATTCGTGCCGAGGACGCCAAGGTGCAGCGCCGGATCGGCGCCCGCCGGGACCTTTCGAAGCTGGCTCGCATCGTGGACCGAGTACTCCTGCCAGCCGGTGGGGCCAACGACCAGGTCGCCGGGCTGAAGCGATGGCGCGTTGGAGGCTTCGACGCGGCCGATTCCCGTGCCGCCCATGACAACGCCCGCCACCGGGGCGCCGGCGTAGCTGGCACTGCCCTGCAAGCCCGCGCGCTGGCCGGCGCCAATGGTGAGCGCGATGGTCCGAACCAGCGCCTGGCCTTCGCCCGGGGAGGGAACGGGGCCGGCGCGCAGCGCGAAATGCCGCACCTCGAGCGGGCCATGGGGAACTTCGGCGATGATGACCTGGCGATTCTGACTCACGCGTGCCTCCTGAGAACGGCGGGACTGTACGCAATGGCGACCTGCGAGAGCAACCGGATGTTCGAAAACTCGATTACGAAGAGTCGTGGCCCGGGCCGGAGGCAGAAGGTTGCATGGTAATCTAAGGGGGCCCAGGGCCTGGCGAGTGCCGGGCGGGCCAAGCTGGCAAGGACCGATGCGACTGGATGGAGATTGCCGTCCTCTCTGTGTTTGGGCTCGCAGTCGCGGCGCCGTCGGTGCACCGTGTCGCCGGACACCGTGCAGGCTGGCTGCTTGCGCTCCTGCCAGCGGGGCTGTTCGTCTACTTCCTGACGTACGCGCCTGATATCGCGGACGGCCAACCCGCGACGGTGTCGCGGGAGTGGATCCCTGAACTCGGTATATCGTTCGCGTTCTACCTCGATGGGCTGAGTCTGTTGTTCGCGCTGCTGGTGACGGGCATCGGCGCGCTCATCGTGGTGTATGCGGGCGGCTACCTGGGCGACCACCGGGACATCGGCCGGTTCTATGCGTTCCTGTTCGCGTTCATGGGCTCGATGCTCGGGCTTGTCCTCGCGGACAACCTCTTCCTGCTCTTCTCTTTCTGGGAGCTAACAACTATCAGCTCGTTCCTCCTCATCGGGTTCGAACACGAAGAGGAGGACGCTCGCAGGGCCGCGGTGCAGGCGCTCATCGTGACCAATCTCGGCGGACTGGCGATGCTCGCCGGGCTCGTGCTGCTGTCGCAGATCACCGGTGAAACGCAGTTCTCGGCCATCAACGCCGCGGGTGACGCGGTTCGCGACGACGATCTCTACCTCGCCGCACTGGTGCTGGTGGCGCTCGGGGCGTTCACCAAGTCGGCGCAGGTGCCGTTCCACTTCTGGCTCCCGGGTGCGATGGCCGCACCGACGCCAGTGAGTGCCTACCTGCACTCGGCGACGATGGTGAAGGCCGGCGTCTACCTGCTGGCGCGCCTTTCGCCGGCGCTCGGCGGCACCGACGAGTGGAACGTGCTGCTGTCAACCGTCGGGGCCGCAACGATGGTCACCGGGGGCGTCATCGCGTTCTACCAGACCGACCTGAAGCGCCTCCTCGCCTATTCGACGGTGAGTGCGCTCGGAACGCTCGTGCTGTTCCTGGGGCTCGACACCGAGACCGCTGCAACAGGCATGGTCGTATTCCTGCTCGCGCACGCGCTCTACAAGGGCGCGATGTTCATGGTCGCCGGCGCAATCGATCACGAGACGGGCACACGCGACGTCACCCGCCTGCAGGGGCTGGTCCGGGTGATGCCGCTCACGGCGGTTGCGGGAGTCCTCGCGGCGCTCTCGATGGCCGGCGCCGGGCCGTTGCTCAGCTTCATCGGCAAAGAGCTCCTGATTGAAGCGGAGCTCGACCACGAGGGCGTCAAGTGGCTGCTTGTCGGCCTGACGGTCATGGCGACGGCAACGTTCGGCCTTGTCGGTGGGTTAACCGGCATCCGGCCGTTCGCCGGTGCGCTGGTCCCAACCCCGAAAGTCGCGCACGAGGCCGGCGCCGGGCTGCTGCTCGGACCGATGGTGCTGGGCGTCCTCGGCATCGTGTTTGGCCTCGCCCCGTTTCTGATCAGCGAGTGGCTGCTAGAGCCAGCGACGAGTTCCATCCTGCGCGAGGGTGAACCGGAGAAGGTGGCGCTCTGGCACGGGTTCAACCTCCCGCTCGCCACCAGCATGGTGTCGCTCGCACTGGCGGTGGCCGCCTACTTCGCCTGGGACCGTCTGCGCGAGGCATCGAAGGGCGCGGAGCTCGTGATGGCCTGGGGGCCCGAGCGGTGGTATCGCGCAGCGATGCAGGGCCTGCGGTGGGTCGCCCTCATCCATACGCGGACGATGCAGAGCGGCTACCTGCGCATCTACCTGCTCGCGACCGTCCTGGTCACCGTCGGTGTGGGCAGCTACACGATGTTGGTCAAGAGCGGGTTCGACTGGCCCGGCGATTGGAGTGACGTGGAGGCGTACAACATCGGGCTCGTCGGCCTGATGTTGCTGGCAGCGCTAGTGGCGGCGGCCAGTGGCTCACGGCTCGCGGCGGTGGCGGCGCTTGGCGTCGTCGGGTACACGGTGGCGCTGACCTACATCCTGTTCGGCGCACCCGACCTCGCGATGACGCAGTTCATGGTCGAAACGCTCACCGTGGTGCTGTTCCTCGCGGTGTTCTACCACCTGCCGGTGCAGCAGCGGGTCTCGTCGGCGTTCGCGCACCTGCGCGACGCCGTGATTGCGCTCGCCGCGGGTGCGTTCATGACGGCGCTCGTGCTGGTGATGTCGTCGAACCGGGCTCCCTCGGAGGTCGCGACGTACTACGCGGAGAACAGCGTGCCGGAGGCCCACGGGCGAAACATCGTGAACGTGATTCTCGTTGACTTCCGCGCGCTGGATACGCTCGGCGAAATCACGGTGCTCGGGGTGGCGGCGTTCGGCGTCTATGCCCTCCTGCGGCTGCGGCCGATCCGGCGGGAGAGCGGGGCCACCGGGCCCAAGATTGTCCGGCAGTACACAACCGCTTCCCGGCCCGTGCGGATCGCTCGCGCCGTGTTCTCTCGTTCGCCAGGGAGCTCCGGGGAGGAGGACACCGGATGAGTTCGCTGATCCTTCGAACCAGCACGCGCCTGCTCGTTACGCTGCTGTTGCTGTTCGCGGTGTTCTTGCTTCTGCGCGGGCACCACGAGCCAGGCGGCGGGTTCGTCGGGGGGTTGGTCGCAGCCGCTGCGTTCACCCTGTACGGTTCGGCGGACGGCACGGCGGCAGCCCGGCGGGCGCTGTACCTGGACCCGCGAACGTACATCGGGATCGGCCTGATTATCGCCGTGGGGACCGGCCTCTCCTCCCTGCTCTGGGGCGACCCGTTTCTCACCGCGCATTGGGGCACCATCAACCTTCCCGCGCTCTCAGACATCGAACTCGGCACGCCGCTGCTGTTCGACGTCGGCGTCTTCGTCCTCGTGCTGGGGGTCACCCAGACCATCGTGCTCGCGCTGGCGGAGGAGTAATGGAGACGCTGCTGGCTATCGCGGTAGGCGGTCTGTTCGCGGGAGGTGTGTACCTGACGCTGCGGCGCAGCCTCGCGCAGATCATCTTCGGGCTCAGCCTTATCGCGAACTCCGTGAACCTGATGATCTTCACGGTCGGCGGGCTCACGCACGGGAAGCCCCCGCTGGTTCCGGACGGGAGCGAACAGCCGACAGGGGACTACGCGAACCCGATTCCCCAGGCGCTCATCCTGACCGCAATCGTGATCGGTTTCGCGGTGGTGGCGTTCGCGCTCGCGCTGGCCTACCGCTCCTACCGCATCGTTCGCAGCGACGACCCTGACGCGATGCGTTCGACCGAACGGCTTTCGCCTCCGCCGGACGAGGAGTAACGACGGAGAGGAAATGGACTCACTGCTGATCCTGCCGATAGCGCTCCCGCTCGCGACCGCAGCCACGCTCTTGCTGTGTCTGCGGTGGCCGCGTGTGCAGCGCGTTCTCGGTGTCGCGGGCCCGGCGGCGCTCACGGTGATCGCCATCATCCTGTTCGTGGTGGTCTGGCGCGACGGCGTGCAGATGACGTCGGCCGGCAACTGGCCACCGCCGTTTTCGATCGTGTTCGTGGCCGACGTGCTCAGCGCCGTGATGGTGCTGCTGACGTCACTCATGGGGTTGGCCGTCGCCGTCTATTCGGTGACGACGATCGACGAACGCAGGGTCGCATTCGGGCACTTCCCTCTCCTGAACATCCTGCTGATGGGGTTGTGCGGCGCCTTCCTCACGGGCGACCTGTTCAACCTTTATGTCTGGTTCGAAGTGATGCTGATGGCGTCGTTCGTGCTGCTGGCGCTGGGCGGGGAGCAGCGGCAGCTCGAAGGCGCCACGAAGTACGTCCTGTTGAACCTGTTCTCGTCGACCGTGCTGCTGGTCGCGATCGGCGCCCTATACGCAACGACCGGCACGCTGAACATGGCCGACCTTTCGCTGGTGCTCCGGGAAAGCGACCAGGACGTGACGACCGTCATCGCCGTGCTGTTCATCGTGGCGTTCGGGATCAAGGCGGCGGTGTTCCCGGTGTACTTCTGGCTGCCGGCGTCGTACCACACGCCACCGCCCGCTGTCTCGGCGATCTTCGCGGGCCTGCTGACGAAGGTGGGCGCCTACGGGTTCCTGCGGCTGTTCACGCTCCTCTTCGTGGGCGAGGTGGACTACACGCACAACCTGATCCTGGTCATCGCCGGGCTGACCATGGTGAGCGGCGTGCTGGGGGCGCTGAGCCAGTTCGAGCTGCGGCGGCTGCTTTCGTTCCAGGTCATCGCAGCGATTGGCTTCATCCTGATGGGGCTGGGGTTGTTCACCCCGCTGGCGATCGCTGGGTCCGTCTTCTACATGGTCCAGGACAGCGTGTTGAAGACGAACCTGTTCCTCATCAGCGGGTTCACCGAGCACGTGACCGGCTCGGACCGGCTTGCGGGCTTCGGCGGGATGTACCGGCGTTTCGGCCTGCTGGCGTTCCTGTTCTTCATCCCGGCCCTGTCGCTGGCGGGGATTCCGCCGCTGCCGGGCTTCTTCGCGAAGCTGACGCTCGTGCAGGCCGGGATCCGTGAGGAGCAGTACCTCATCGTGGGTGTGGCGCTCGTGGTCAGCACCCTGACCCTCCTTTCGATGGCGCAGATCGGCCTCGCCTTCTGGCAGCCGGGGCGCCTTTCGAACGATGGCACGAGCGGCGAGCCTATCCTTCCGCTCACGCCGGTTCGCCAGTGGGGTATGCTCGGACCGATAGCGGCGCTATCCGTCGCCACGCTGGTCATGGGCTTTGCTGCCGAGCCCGTGTTCGCCGTATCGGAGCGCGCGGCCGATGAACTCATGAACCCGACCGCATATATCGAGGCAGTGCTGGGCAGGGCGCCATGAACGGATTTCTCTGGAACATCATGCTCTCCGTCGTCTGGACGATGGTGACGGGCAACTTCGCGCCGGAGAACTTCCTCCTGGGCTTCGCGCTCGGCCTGCTCATCCTGTTCTTCGTTGGACCGATCTTCGGTTCGACCGCCTACGTGACGCGGCTCGTGGCAGCGCTCCGGCTGGCCGTGTACTTCCTGGTCGACCTGGTGCGTTCGAACTTCCGGATGGCGTGGGACGTGGTGCGCCCGCGGCTGGACATGCGACCCGGCGTGATCGCGATTCCGATCGACGCGTCGAGCGACGCGGAGATTGTCATGCTTGCGAACCTCGTCACGCTGACGCCGGGTTCGCTCTCGCTCGACGTTTCGGACGACCGGAACACCCTCTACCTGCATGTGATGGACATCGGCGACGTCGTTTCGATGCAGGAGAAGGTGAAGGGCGGTTTCGAACGGCGGATCCTGGCGGTGACGCGATGATCGATTCGCTGGGCGACACGCTGCAGCCGCTGAACATCGTGTACGGCATGCTCGTCGGCGCGCTGCTGCTCTCGTTCGTGCGGCTTGCGATGGGGCCGAGCCTGCCGGACCGGGTGGTCGCGCTCGACCTGATTTCGGTGATCACAGTCGGGCTTATCGCCGCGTACGCGATCGACGTCGAGCAGCCGGTGTTCCTCGATGCGGCGCTCGTGGTGGCGCTGATTGCGTTCCTCGGGACGATCGCTTTCGCCCTCTATATTGAAAAGCGAGCACGCGATGATTGAGTGGATCGGCACCGTTCTGCTGCTCATCGGAGCGTCGTTCCTGCTGCTGGCGTCCGTCGGGTTGCTTCGCATGCCCGACCTGTTCATGCGGATGTCGGCGGCGACGAAGGGCCAGACGCTCGGCGTGGGCTGCATGCTGCTCGCGGCCGGGGTGTACTTCCCGGGCATCGGCGTAACGACGCGCGCGTTGGCGGGGATCCTGTTCTTCTTCCTGACGGCGCCGGTGGCAGCGCACATGATTGCGCGCGCCGCCTACTTCATCGGCGTGCCGCTGTGGGTCGAAACCGTACGCGACGACCTGCGCGGCCAGTACGACCTGGTGACGCACGAGCTGGAGAGCCGCCGCGAGAACCTGGCGGGCCGCCGGCGGCGCCGCCCGGGCCCGCCCGATGTCATCCGCATCCCGCGGCAGCGGCTCTCTGAGTACGAAGAAGAGGAATCGCCGACCGAGTCCACGGGCCGGTAGTGCCCGGGTCAAACTGACTAGTCGTCTTCCTCGTCCTCCTCGTCGTATTCGTCCTCATCCTCGTCCTCATCTTCCTCATCGAGCTCGATGGTGACGGGGAGCGAGGTGTCGCGGATGAAGAGGAGTTCGTCCGGGCCGATGGCGGCCACAACGGTGCGGGGTCCCTCGCGTTCGCGCATGAGGACGATAACGCCGTCGTCGATCGTCATCCTGTCGGCTTCGAAGGTGACGCGGAGACCGTCGCTGAAGATCGCTTCGTAGGTGGCCATGGGTGCTCCCGGGGAAGGATGTCGAGACAGGATAGGGTCTCCGGCGGTCCGCCGCCGAGACGGAAAGGCCGCGGAAGGTGGGAGCGTTTCAGTACGGTTCTGCGAGATACCGGGCGAAAACGTTATGGGACTCCGTTCCCTTCCCCTTCACAGTGGGAGACTGACTCCGAACCCGAAGGGGGTATATATGCTTGCTGTTACCGACCGCGCGATGGCAGTCCTCGAAGGTGCCCTCGAGCAAAATCGCGCCTCCGACACCGACCTCCTCCGCATCACCGAAGTCGACGGTGAAGCGCGCCTGACTGTCCAGAGCCAGCAACCCGGCGACCAGCTCATCGTCGGATCATCGAACACGCCGGTCCTCGCGATCGCGCAGGATATGTCGAATGCGCTGGATGGCCTGACGCTTGACATCGACGAAGCACCAACCGGGGTTCGGCTGGTGTTTCGCGAGAACATGGCGTGACGGCGCCGGACGTTCTTAGCTCGACCTGCGCGCACCAATCGTGCAGTTGCGAAAGCACCGCCATGAGCCGGGGTGGGAAGAACTACTGCAGCGAGGCGTGCGCGAACGACGACCGTTCGATGGCCTCGTCGTGCCACTGCCCACACGGCGACTGCACAGGTCACGCTGAGGCGTAGGTCCCTAACAAGAAATCAAGCAAGAAGGGCGCCGGGTTGTGCCGGCGCCCTTTCGCATGTGTGCCTTCCGAACTCAGTACGAGACGGGGAGGTGCTTGATGCCGTTGATGAAGTTCGAGCGGAGCCGCTCGGGCGGGCCGGAGACTTCCATCTTGGGGAAGCGGCGGAAGAGCTCCTCGAACATCACTTTCACTTCCCTGCGAGCGAAGCCGGCACCGAGGCAGAAGTGCTCCCCGTGGCCGAAGGCGATGTGGTCGTTCGGGGTGCGGCCAACGTCGAAGCGGTAGGGATCTTCGAAGACGTCTTCGTCGCGGTTCGCCGACGGGTACCACATCAGCACACGCTCGCCGGCGCGGATCTTCTGGCCGCGGATTTCGACGTCGACCGTTGCCACGCGCGACATGTGATGGAGCGGCGACGTCCAGCGAATGATCTCCTCGACCGCCGTATCCATGAGCGACGGGTCGGCCATGAGGCGCGCACGTTCCTGGGGGAATTCCGACAGGGCGATCATGCCGCCGGAGATGGCGTTCCGCGTCGTTTCGTTCCCCGCAACGATGAGCAGGAAGCAGAACTCGAGAATGTCGTGCTCGGTGAGCCGTTCACCGTCGACTTCGGACTCCAGGAGGATGGTGACGAGATCTTCCTTCGGCTCGCGGCGCCGCTGTTCGAGGATGTCCCGGAAGTACTCGACCATGCGGGCGCGCCCGGCAATCGAGGTCTTTCGCGAAGCTTCGAGCGTGCCCTGTTCCTCTTCGGGGATGTCGGCCTGGGCCTGGTATTCGGGGTCGCCCCCGCCGAGCACCGCGTTGGTCAGTTCGAACATGAGGTCCCAGTCCTCGCGAGGGACGCCCATGAGGCCGCAGATGACGGCGAGCGGAAGCCGGCTCGAGACCTCGAGGACGAAGTCACAGGAATGCTTGCCTTCGATGCCGTCGAGGATCTCGTTCGTGATTTCGCGAATCTTCGGCTCCATCGCGTTGACGGCCCGCGGCGTGAAGCCTTTGTTCACGAGCCGGCGCATCTTCACATGGCGCGGCGGGTCCATCGTGATGATGCTGGCGCTGCTCGTGCTATTCGGGTCGGTCCCGAAGCGCTCGGGGTTTCGGAGTCCCGGCCCGGCAATCCCCTTGGAGGAGATGAACATCTGCGGGTTGCGCGAGACGAAGATGATGTCTTCGTACTTCGTCAGCGACCAGAACCCATTGATGTCCTCGTTGCCGGGGTTCCAGTGGACGGGGGCCTCACGGCGCAGATACCGGAACGCTTCGTGAAAGTCGCCTTCCTGGAAGAATTTGGCGCTGGCGAGGTTGATCCCACCCGGAAGGGTAGTCTCTTCGACGGTCGTCATGTCGCTAGTGCTCCTCCACTCGCTGGTACGGCAGAGACTAATGAGTTCGATGCGTTGAGTCTATCTTCCGGTAAGGTAACACCGCCGAGTGGCGCACTCTGAAGCGCAGGCCAAACACAGGAGACGCGGGCACGCGTTCGCGACGGCGCACTCCCAAACGAAGGGCATTCTTGAGCTGAGCCCAGAGCGCGCGCAGGACGACCCCAAGCGGTGCGCGCTGCCCCGGCAGTGGCCGGCCGCGGCGCGCATCGCCGGGGCGGCCTGTAGAGGTTTCGGCGAGGCGTTCGTACACGGTGAGAAGCCCCTGGCGGCGTTCGCTGCGCGAGGCGGCGCCTGAACCAGGGCCATCCCTGTCGAACGCACGCCGCCGGCCATCTTGCTGAAGTAGCCAGCGATCGCGGATGGTCTCGGGCAGCACCAGGCGGGTCGTGTCGATTTCGTAGAACGAGGTGCTGGCCTTGCGCACGAGTTCGAAGCCCTCCTGGTATCCGCGGGCCATGTAGCCACCCGTCAGGTGCACGGTGTGCAGCGTGACGCCGCGCGGGATCTGCGGCACCGAGTAGGACTCGCAGTCGGAGATGAGCAGCAGCTCGGTCGGCGAACGCTGGAACGGCTGGTGTGCGCGACCAACACCATCGAGCGCGGCAATCTCGCCGAGCGCGGCCGAGAACGCGACACGGATGTCGGTCGAGCCATCCGGCTCGATGCGCAGGATGCGCTGGGCGAGAGTGGCGAATGAGCCCGGGTCCAGGCAGTCCGTGCGGCTGTGGATGCGGTTAGCGAACGTCCGGAAGTAGATCCGAGCCCCTTCTTCGCACGCGACCAGGAGATAGGCGAGCACGAGCGCCTTCGCGAAGATGAGCTTGTTGTTCTCGCGCATTGAGTTTGAGACGTCGAACAGGACGTAGACACGCTGCCGGTTGCGGCGCCGGGGAGCCTCTACCGGCACCCGCTCTTCGATGATTTCGTCCCACTCTTCGATCACGGGGCGTGGCTCGACGTTGTAGACGCCGTGAACATTGCCGCTCAGCAGGCGGTATTCGAACAGCTCTTCCGAGAGGTTTCGCAGCATGAGGTCCGGCGGGGCTACGAGGGGCAGGTCGTTCAGGTGGCGGAGTGGCTGCACCGTGGTGTCGCCGGTGACCGGCTGAACGATGCGGCGCTTCCGTTCGACGCGCCGAACAACGTGCGAGTCTGGCTCGTCCCGCACCATCTGCATGAGTGACTCGGGAACATCGACGCCCGGGATCGGCGAACCCGCGAGCAGCGTCCGAGCGACGTTGAGGATCTGCAGCCACTCGGGTGGGAGCAGGGTGGCAGTCTCTCCTACGAGGTCGAGGATGCGCCACGAGCGGTAGAGCCGCTCGAGGTCGCGATCGATCGACCTGGCCGGGAAGAGCGCATCAATAGACACGGCGGCTCTGCTCCAGCACTTCCTCGAGGATCTCCTCGCGAAGTGCGTTCACGCGCGGGTTGGGGATCTGCTTCCCCTGCAGGGCCTCGATGAAGGTGTCGTAGGTGACCTCGTGCCAGCTCGTCTTGCCGATGAGGGTGAGGAAGAAGCGGATGATGCGGCTGTGTGCCTTTTGCGCTTCGAGTGGGGTGCCGTGCGCGAACCAGTTGAAGGTCTGGGCAATGGTGGCGAGGTCTTCGACGGTCTGCAGATCCGCTTCGGTGAACGACTGCAGCGTGGACTGCAGGGCCTCGGTGAAGATGTCCTGCCCGGGGTCCCCGAGCGCGCGGTCGTTGCCGGGGATGATGGTGAGCACGAATCGGAGCGCCTGGAGGTCCGAGCGGTCGACCTCGCGCCGGTGATGGAGGAGCGCAGAGGCGTTCAGGACATCGCGGCTCGCGGCCTTGGTGCGGGGGCTCACGTACCCGTCAGCGAGAGGCGTTCGGCCGTCGCCCGAAGCCCTCGCCCGGGCAGCGGAGAGGTTCACGAAGGATTCGATGACTTCGTTCTTGAGGAAGAGGATCGCGTGGGAAGCCTCGATTTCCTGGTGCGGATGCTCGCCGAGAACAATGGCCGTGAGTTCCTTGAGCATCTCCAGGGGAAGCGGATGCTCGGGGCGTTCGACGCGGCCGTGGTGGCGGGCGTACGCCATGTCGATCAGGAGGTCGTTGAGCGCGTCGCCCTGGGGATCGATGGACGCTTTGAAGAGGAAGCGATCGAGCACCGGCTCGGAAATGGCCGAGAACTTGAGGTGGTTCGTCATCGCGAGGGCGGTGTGCAGGCGGGCCTCCTCCTGCTGTTCGCCCTGCACGAAGCGGCGTTCGTTCAGGATGCCGAGGAGCGCCTCGAGCACGACGTCGCTCGCGTTCATGAACTCGTCGAGATAGGCGAAGTCGGCGGTGACAAGCGAACGCGTGGTGTTGTGCCACAGCTTGCCCTGGTGGAAGAGCTCGAGGTCGAGTCCGCCGAGGATGGTTTCGAGCCGCGTGCCCTGCGAGAACTGCGCCTTGAAGACGTCCCCCTGGAAGTGCGCGAAGACGCTTTCGCCGTAAAGCGACTTGCCGGTTCCCGCGCGTGAGATGAGGAGCTGGTGGCGGCGCGTGAGCAGTGCGAGGGCGGTCTGTTGCAGGAGTTGCGTGCGCCCGGGCACGGAGTCGCCGACTTCGAGGAGCGCCGCCTTGAAGAATTCGACGGCCTGGCTCACATCCGCCGAACGGCCCCGGTAGGGAGTAGGCCGTCCATCCACGGGCGTGAGGAGGTTCGGGAAGTCGCGCACCACCCCCTCCTTGTTCGGCGGACGCCGAGTGATGCGTTGACACGATACTACATATCAACTCGTCCTATCACTCCCCCGGCGGGTTTGCCCGGGCGTGTGCGTTGGCCGCCCGCCCTTAACCAGTCCCTTAGAGAATCCCGGATTTCGAAATCACTTACTTCCAAATTTGCAGTCTGGTTGCAGGAGATGTGCGTGCGGTTTGCAAACGCACGATAGGGTCGTGTGGCTCGTAATCCACACAGGAGGTGGTCGTGCGAAGACCTGGCGTTAACGCGGCACCACGACGACTCTTACTCCTTCTCGCACTTGGACTTGTCCTGCCCTTCGCGTTGCTGCAGCCGAAGGAGAGCAGTGCCCAGACGACGTACACGCACCCGATCGCCGTGACGGCGTTGAAGTACCTGAACACGCACGGTGGCCAGTGCTGGACCTTCATGAAGAAGGTGGTGGCCGAGGCGACCGGCCGGCAGATCGGCTTTGACTACCGGCTTGGGTTCTTCGAGGCCGGCGCCTACGAGGTTTCGCCGGAAGAAGCCCGCGAAGGCGACATCATTCAGATCGCNTCNGATGCCAACACCTCGCCGTGGGCGAACTACCCGGGCCTGCACACTGCAATCATCCTCGAGAACCTTGGCGGCGGCCGCTTCAACGCNATCGACTCGAACCAGAATTGGGACGAGTGGGTGCGGCTGCGCCCGAACTACGACCCGTACGCGGCTGCGGCGCGCTATGGCCTGCAGGTGCACATCTACCGCATCCCGCTCGACGGCTGGAGCGCACCAGCGCCCTCGGTGCCCGCTGCTGAAACTCCGCCTTCGACGAGCGAGGGCGAGTGGGCACCCGGCACCCAGGCTGTGGTTTCCGCGGGCACCGGTGACTGCCTGAACCTCCGAACTGCTGCCGGCCTGGGCGCAGCACGGATCGATTGCCTGCCGACCGGCACGAACGTGACGGTCAAGAGCAGCGCGGTTTCGGCCGACGGGTTCGCCTGGGTGCAGGTTGAGTCGCCTTCCGGCACGGGTTGGGTAGCGGCAAACTACCTGACGAAGACAGGCTCCGCGCCGGTATCGACGCAGGCCTCCGGCGAGCTCCGGGCTCGCACCGACGATAGCCCGGGCTGCCTGCGGGTGCGGGCAGGTGCCGGGCTCTCGGCCGCGATTCGCGACTGCCTTGCCGCCGGCACGGAGCTGGTGATCACCGACAACACGCCGGTACCTGCAGATGGCTACAACTGGGTCCAGATCAGGATCGATGGCCGGGTCAGCGGCTGGGTCGCGAGTGAGTACCTCGTTCGGTAGCAGGGTAACGAAGGTGAACCCCGCCTCCCTTCGTCCCTGGATGGCCGCCGCGCTCTGCGCGGCGGCTCTGCTTCTCGGCGGGTGCAGCCTCCGGGGTTCCG
>NICF_comb_assmDRAFT_10002306_pt1 | contig 14498 bp, 9 predicted proteins | sample NewIslPassag4_SG_FD_11279 | JGI IMG/M metagenome (IMG submission 11279) | reverse complement strand
TGGGCCATCTTTTTTTACAGAACTGTAAAAATGCCATGACCAGTATGAAAGACTAAACCATCTCCCGACGATGGACGAACACGATGGCCTTGAGCGAGCTGCGCTGAGCGGTTTGCAAAACACTTATGGCTGGGATTTTTGACCAACAGGCTTCTCGTGTGAATTGTCCGACATGGCGACGACCCGCAAGTCAAAAATACCACCGGCCATAGCTCCCGGATGGGCCTGAAAACGCACGGTGATCGTTTCACGATCTTTTATAAGCTCCGGTGGCAGGCGATAAAGCTCGATAAAAAAGCGACCGGGCCGGTTGTTGGCTAAGCGCTGCGTAGCAATCTTTGTGCCATCAACCGTGATGTCAAAAACCCGATTGCCGACATCGCTACCCCAATATTCGACAAGGAGGGATTGCCCTTCCCCCGGGGCCAGCTTCATTGTGTAGGCGAACCATCCCCCGTTGACCGCATGCCGCCATCGCCTTCCGGCAAACGTCCCACTTTCGGTCCTTTCCCCAGAGAGGGCATGTTCTCTTTCGCTGGTCGGGTCGCCGATAATAACACGATCAATCGTGTGCTTCTCTATTTCTTCCCATTTTTCCTTTGCCTCTTTATATTCACTGACGATTTTTTCCCATTGTGATGGAGATACTCGATCGAAGTAAACAACATAACGCCGTGAACCATGGATTTTATAGAACGGCTCAAGGATGATTTCTCGCTCCTCGGTATCCGCGAGCGAGCGGAATAATCCCCTGGGCGCGGTCCAGCATCCCGGCCGCTTTTCGACCGGTTTGAAGGCTGTCAAATCGAGATGATCCGCCACCACGGCCATGACGCCGGCAAAGCTGCGACCGACGTCACGGCCCGGGGCATACGCAATTGCCGGCGATTGAAGAAAGTCGTCCGGTACGACCGCCGCAAGCACGATAGGGCCATGGAGAAGAGCCAACCGGTCAGGGTTATCGCGGAACGATTCTGTCCTCAACGGCATGGGCATTCGGATTTCCACATGATCGCCAGCGGTCCAGGTCCGGGTGACACGAACGAATCGGCCCGAATGGTTTTCTACAGCCCACGGACTTCCGTTGACCAGAATCGAGTATCCCTGAGTACACCACCCTGGCCAGCGGATTGCAAGGGTCAACTGTGCAGGCGATCGCGGTTGGACGTAAAGGTGCACCGTGTCCGAATCGGGAAACTGCGTTTCCATCCGGACTGTCACATCTTTTTGCCGCCATTTCAATTCCGACGGAATAAACAGGTTTACATATAAAGTATCGCGGCCATCATGAAAGTAGATACTTTCTCCATATTTCGCATGGTTTTCGATACCTGTTCCCGTGCAGCACCAGAAAGAGTCCAGCGGTGTGGAATACGTCTTGTGTGAGCCCGATTGTAACGGAACATAGTAGCACATCATTCCAGTTTCTGGATTCTGCGATGCCAGGATGTGGTTATAGAGGGCACGCTCGTAGTAGTCGGCGTATTCAGGGGCCATTTCCCAGGTCAGCAGATGCCTTGTCAGCTTGAGCATGTTGTACGTGTTGCAGGTTTCGGCAGTGTTGGGACCGAGGGCTTGCGAGAGCCGATCTTTAGGCGTGAAATGCTCGTTGTTGCTGTTCCCACCAATGACGTAAGAACGTTCGTGGACAACATACTTCCAGAAGTTGAGTGCCGCATCACGGTACCACGGCGTTCCAGTTAACTCGAACAATCGGGCAACACCGATGAACTTGGGAATCTGGGTGTTGGCGTGCAGACCGGTTAGGACGTCTTTGTCCTCGGCGAGGGGCTTGAGCACCGCCAGATGGTTGAAACGCTCGGCAATCCGCAGGTATTTTTCTTCGCCGGTTAAGGCATACAGATTGGCCAGGGCCTCGTTCATCCCGCCGTGTTCCACGTTCAGCATCCGTTGCATTTGCTCATCGGTGAGGCGACTGTTCCGCGCGATCACCCAATCTCCAAGCTTTTTGGCGACTTCCAGGGCCTGCCGATCGCCGCAGTACACATAGGCGTCGAGCAGCCCTGCCAGAATTTTGTGAAGCGTGTAATAGGGAGCCCAAACCCGTCCGGTGGTTTCAACCCGGTCAAAAAATTCTTCTGGAAACGCGCTGAGATAACCGTTGCCGAGTTTCTCCTGGCATTTCGCCAGTTCCTGCACTAAGTAGCGAGTGCGTTCCTGGAATTGAACATCACCGGTACTGGCGTACATGAAGGAGCAGGCCGAAAGATAATGGCCCACAAAATGCCCGCGCAGCTCGCAATCTGGTCGCTCCCAGCCACCAAGCGGTGCCGCGTCGCTGGGGAGGCCCGCGTTAATCCGAAACACATGCAAGAGGCGGTTGGGATCGAGAGAGAGGAGGTATTCCGCGTCCTTGCGCATTGCGTGCTGGAATGGGCTAGGCAGCAGGCGCACGTCGTCCAACCGGAAGGGATGGACCGTGAAAGGAATTTTCGCTTCAATTTTACCATCCGGCTCGCGTTCAGCCGCGAGCGAAACCCCGAATGCACCGAAGATCGTTAGGGCAAACGAGAGGCGTAAAACCAACGGCATGGGTGAGCTCCTCAACAATTCCCCTGGGGTTAGCTTCAAAATTAAACTTCCGGTGCCTCAAACTGACTAAAGGATGGCATGCCCGCTAACCAGCCAGGTAATGATAATACACCATTCCGAGAAGTTACAGCCCCTCGGCCACGCCTGTTCTCCGGCGAAAGTCATTGGGTAAAGGACGCTGCCTGTTGGGAATCAAGAAAGAAATAGGCCCCGCACTAAAGCGGGGCCCAAACGTCCGTCAGGCGGGAAGGATGCTTTTCTGGTTCAGTGACCTGTGATGGCTCGGAACAACCCGGAGAACGGTCCCTTGGTTGAGCCATCATCGAAGTCCAGGAACCACCAACCGTCGTGCCATTCCAAAGTCACTTTACGCCATCCAAGGGGCACCTGCGGATAGGGATAGAAAGGACCAATGTAGGGCCACGCGGTTGGGGAGTATTGTTTGGGGTAAGTGACCGCGGCATAATTCGGGTAAGCTGCGTAGCTCGGCCAGGCGTAGTTCGGCATGTTGGGCTGATCGTACCGTGCGGGGGCTGCTGCTCCCACCTGGCCGGCGTACATCGGCAGTGGGCGGCCCAGCGGTGCCGCTGCCGGGGGTGCTTGGGTCGCAGGGGCGGCCGGCGTCGGTTCCCGGGTTTGAGCGTAGGCGATCGGCAGCGGGCGAATCGGCCGCGGGGCGCTTTCCGTGGGTACCGTGGCCGAGGCAGGCGTGGCTTCGGCCGGAGGCTCCAGCGCCGGAATCTCCGGTGCCGCAAAGGTGGGACCTTCACTGACTGCGGTAGCAGCCGTCGGACGCACCGGTTGATTGGCGAACACAGAGGGAACGGGGTCCGCCTTCTGGACCTTCTCCGCAAGGGCTGGCGTTGCCACTGGGCGCTCGCCACCTTCCAGACCGCCGATCGGGGAAGTCACCCGTTCAGGAGCCACCGCTCCCGTGACCGGTTGCAGAGTGGGCTGATCTGCGGGGGCGGCACTTTCGATCGCCAATTCATTGATCACCGTTTTGACGCCCTGAACCTGGCTGGCAAGGCGTTCTGCAATGGCTTTCTGTTCCGGATCGGCAACCGTCCCCCGGAGCCAGACAGTTCCATCCTGACAGCGCACTCCAATCTTGTAGCCCTTGAGCTGACCGCTGTTTTTAAGCGCGCTGGCAATCTCCTGGGCCAATTCCTGGTTGCCTGCGAGCACCAGTTGGGGCGCGAACATCATGAACGCCGCGGCAATCCATGTGAACGAATGACCACGCATGCCTGTCCTCCTGTTTCGGAAATCGCCCGACGGTCGGCATCTCCCTCGGAAGGCCGAATCGATTCCCGCCTGGATCTTGTGACCAATGTGTGTCAGGCTAACAACAAACCGAAATTCACCGTTCAAAAGCGAACTACGGCAACAATTTTCCGCATCCGGCTAGATTGGGTGTCTGTAGCCGGCGGGAAGAGTTCGCCTAGCTATAGGATTCGGAAAAACGGTGGCGGAAACCGGAGCTTTTTTCGGGTTTTAGCAAACTCAACGGTCGCTCCGTACACGCCGTAAATTTTCTATATTGCCAGCACTGCCACCGTTACGGATTGTGCGGTCGGCAAATCAGATCGGGTGTCGCTTATCGACGGCCTTTATTGGTTGAAGGTTCGGACGAACGGCATTCCCGGAGCAGTGGCACGCTTGCCGAGATGGCTTGCCCGAGTCTGCGCAGACCGGTTCTGGACAAAATCCATCGGAGGTCGGTGTGGCAACTGGGAGAGAGTCCCAGTTCACACCGATCGGCGGTGAATATGCCGCGAGAAGTCGGTAATCCCTATAAGCAGCATTACAGAGAAAGTCACAAGGCAAAGACACCAGATTTGGGGCGACTGCCCCGCTGCCCCCAATATCACACCGCAAATGAGGGCTAATACCCCTCTGTAGGCGGGAATCGCCCATCTTCCAGTGGCTGGAAAGCGGGTACAAAGGGCCAGCGCAATTCCAACCACTGGCAAAAAGGTTACCAACACGTTTGCCAATACGATGGGCGCAGTAATGTTAGCGAGCGACCACATTGCCATAATCCGAGTGTTTCAAGCTTCGCTCCAAGATACGTGCACGATGGGCGTGGCGATTTTATCATTGCTCTCCCCGTTTCGGCCAGATCAATTCTTTTGATGCCAACGTTTATCGAAGCCGCCAAAGGCACGAAGGCGGCACGCAGAGGACGGAGGGCCGGGGTGTTTTTCGGCAGGTAATGTGGCGCAACCACTTGGATTTCTCGCTCGTTTCTTTCCTTCCGTGCGGAGAAAAAAGCTAATGTTTCTCGGGGGAGATCTCGTGATCAAACCAAAAGGCGTATGACGAGACCGGGAGTTTCCTTACCACCGGCGATACGGGGAAAAGCACAATGCTGGAGCTGATTGATCCTCGCCAGAAAGTCAAAAAGCAGGAGTACAAGGAAATTTTTCCGGTTCTCGAGCAAAAGCTGGCGGCATGTCAGCGGGCGGCGCGGGCGGCTGGCATCCCCGTGATCATCCTGTTTGAAGGGTGGCACGCTGCCGGCAAGGGAATGGTCATCAACAGCCTGGCACAGGTGCTGGATCCCCGTGGGTTTCGTGTCCATTTGACGCTCCAACCCGATGTCGAAGAGCAACGTCACCCGTGGATGTGGCGATTCTGGAATAAAATTCCTGGAGCGGGTGAAATTGCCATTTTCGACCATTCCTGGTATCAGCGCGCGCTCGATGACTTTGCGGAGGGGCGGATCTCCAAAAAAGAATTCCGTCAGGCGATTGCCGACATTTTGGAATTTGAGAGGCAACTCGCTGATGCGGGGACTTTAATCGTGAAGTTTTGGCTCCACATTGACCCGCGGGTGCAGAAAAAACGCTTGAAGGCCCTCGCCTCGTCTCCGGCGACCCGTTGGAAAGTCACTCCAGAGCAGTGGCAACAGAACAAAAAGTACAAAAAATGGTTCAAGCTGGCGAACCAGGTGCTTGAAGCCACCAGTACATTCCAGAATCCGTGGCAGATTGTGGAGGCTCGTCAGGCCCGTTTTACGCGTTTGAAAGTGTTTCGGACGCTTGTCGTGAAGATCGAGGACGAGGTTCAGCGACGGTCCAAACAGCCTGCGGATCCTCCGTCTTCTATGCCTGAACCGCGCCAAGACGAGCTTTTGCGCCCGACGATTCTCGATCGGGTGGATCTCAGTCAATCGCTGGACCGCGATCAATACGAAAAAGAGTTGAAAGGGCTGCAGGAATCGCTCTATGAGCTGGAGCACCGCTGCCATTTAGCCCAGGTGCCGGTGGTGATCGTGTTCGAAGGGTGGGACGCGGCCGGAAAAGGCGGAGTGATCAAGCGACTGACGCGGGGCCTTGATCCGCGAGGTTATGAGGTGGTGCCCGTGGGGCCGCCCACCGCTGAGGAAAAGGCCCACCACTATCTGTGGCGGTTCTGGCGACGGTTGCCAAAGACCGGTCATATCACGATTTTTGATCGTTCATGGTATGGGCGGGTGCTGGTGGAGCGGGTGGAGGGTTTCTGTCGCGAGGAAGAATGGCAACGGGCATTTCGCGAAATCAACGAATTTGAAAAGCAGCTTGCGGAATTCGGAACTGTGATCATCAAGTTCTGGCTGCACATCGACCTTGACGAACAACTCCGCCGGTTTCACGCCCGCCAAAGTGATCCCAACAAGCAGTGGAAAATCACCGACGAAGACTGGCGGAATCGCAGCAAGTGGCGACAGTACGAGGTGGCCGTCAACCAAATGCTGGAGCGCACCAGCACCACGTATGCTCCCTGGACGGTGGTGGAAGCGAATTGCAAACTTTTCGCCAGGATCAAGGCACTCAGGACGGTCAAAGACCGCCTTGAAATTGCCGTCTCCTGAAGGGGCCGGTTTTCTCCGCTCAAAGGAGGACCGCCGCGACACAGGCTGTCAGGTAACACGCCAGAGTACCGGCGATCATAGAGCGGAAGCCCAGTTGGGCGAGTTCCGACCGGCGACTCGGAACAAGCTTGCCGATTCCGCCGATCATCACGCCAATCGATCCGAAATTGGCGAAGCCGCAGAGAGCGTAGGTGGCGATCGTGAAGGAGCGTGGCTCCAGTGTCGGTTTGAGGGTGGTCAGCTCCTGGTAAGCGATGAACTCATTGAGGATGAGCCGCTTTCCCAGCAGCATTGCCACTGTGGGGACGTCTTTCGGGTCAACGCCCATTAGAAAAGCAAACGGAGCGAAAAGATAGCCGGTCAATCTCTCTAGGCTGAGGGGCTCCCCACCCACGTTTCCAGGGAGGCTGAGGAGCCAGTTGGCAAGAGCGATCAGGGAAATAAACGCGATCAGCATGGCGGCCACGTTGAGGGTGAGGGTGAGACCTTCGCTGGCGCCCCGGCATGCGGCGTCCAGGATGTTGGTGTCCTGTCTGGGAATTTGCACGCGGACAACCCCTTTGGTTGGCGAAATTCCGGTCTCGGGCACCATGATCTTGGCCACCACAAGGGCTGCCGGCGCAGAAATCAGGGACGCCGTCAGGATGTGCCCGGCATCGACTCCCATGGCGACATAGGCAGCCATCACAGTCCCTGCAATGGTGGCCATTCCGCTGCTCATCATGGCCATCAACTCCGAGCGGGTCATGCTTTCTAAATAGGGTCGGATCACGAGAGGAGCCTCTGTCATTCCGACATAGACGTTGGCGGCAGCCGCCAGGGATTCAGTGCCAGAAACATCCATAACCCAGACCATGATTTTCGCCATGGCTTTGACGAGGAGCTGGAGGATTCCGAGATGGAAGAGGATAGCCGTAAGAGACGACACAAAAATAATCAACGGCAGGACGACGAAGGCCACCTGGTGGTGTTTTGCTTCGGGGCCGAACACGAAACCGGTTCCCTGATCCACGCAGTACTGGAGACGCTCGATAAACAGGCGACTGGCGACAAATGCTCCCTGTCCGATGTCCGTGCGAAGAAAGAGGAAGGCTATCAACCACTGCAAGAACAGACCACTGAGAATCAGCCGCCAGTTCATGACCCGGCGGTTCTCCGAAAAAAGCCATGCCACCAAAAGGATGACCACCACGCCTGCAACGGGAATGAGCCGATTCATCGTTGAACTTCCTCCCTGGCGTAGATTATGCCTCACGTCGGCTGTGGCCATGATGCCATGAGCCGACTTTTCTCAGGATCAAACTCGGTAAGGCGTTCCTTTGTGACTTTCGAGGCTGCTGGTCTACTCTTTGCCGGGAGTGGTAATATAAATAAGGCACAAGCCGCCCTACAAGCCGGAAGGGCGCTCTTCTGAGTGCATCCGGGCGCTAGAGGGCCACATGTTCAAAGGCGGTCAGAGGGGGTGCCCTCAGGTCGAGAGTAATCAGATCTGGGTGGACGTGGCGAAAAAACACAAAATCCGTTCTAACAGGGAGGCCTGCGATGGTTTTGCTGGAATTCAGTATTTATCCCCTGGATAAAGGTGAAAGCCTGAGCGCGTACGTGGCGCGATGCGTGGAAATTGTGCACACCAGTGGTTTGAAATACCAGTGTCATGCGATGGGCACCATTATCGAAGGCGAGTACGACCAGGTCATGGACGTGGTCCGGAAGTGCTTCGAAGCTCTCCAAAAGGACTGCAATCGCATCGAATGCATCATGAAGTTGGATTATCGCAAAGGATATCAGGACAGAATCTCGGGGAAAGTCCGCAGCATTGAAGAAAAACTTGGGCACCCCGTACAGAAATGAGTTAAACAAGAAGTAAGAGAGCCCGTTATGCCACACGTCTCCCCGCGTGAGGAAGCTCTTCGCGAAATCACGGCACGACTCGGTCGTGAAAATGTCCTGGTCCACCCGGCCGACCGGCTTGTCTATGAATGCGACGGCTATACTCTCGTCAAGTGCATGCCCCAGGCAGTTGTATTTCCTCGGTCTACGCGCGACGTTCAGCAGGTGGTCCGCATATGCCGTGAATATCGGGTGCCTTTGGTGGCCCGCGGTGCGGGAACGGGGTTGGCCGGTGGGGCCACACCAACCGATGAGGCTATCGTTGTCAGTCTGGCCCGATTGAACCGAATTCTTGCGGTTGATCTTGTCAACCGGCGAATCAGAGTCGAAGCCGGGGTTATCAATCTCGAATTGTCGCAACATCTCGCGGGGACGGGCTACCAGTTTGCTCCAGACCCGTCCAGTCAGGTGGCGTGCACCTTGGGGGGGAATATTGCCACCAATGCGGGCGGACCCCATACGCTGAAATATGGGGTGACGGTCAACCACGTTCTCGGACTGGAGTGCGTGACCGGTGAGGGAGAGGTGCTCGAGTTGGAGCCGAGGTCGGACCCGGGCGATCTTGATTGGATTGGGGTGCTGACCGGCAGCGAGGGCACCTTGGCCATCGTGACCAGTGCCTGGTTGAAGTTGATCCCCGCTTATCGAGAGTTCATCACGCTCCGTGGGACGTTTTCGCGGATTGAAGATGCCTGTNNCGCGGTCAGTCGAATCATCGGTGCCGGGATCACGCCGGCGGCAATGGAACTCATGGACCAGGGCATCCTTCAGGCTGTCGAAGAGGCCTTTCATTTCGGTTTTCCCACGGATGTCGAGGCAGTGTTGATCGTGGAGCTGGACGGGGTGGGACCAGCGATTGAGGCCCAGGCGGAGCAGGTTGCCACGTTCTGCAGAGAGTGTGGGGCGCGGGAAGTCTTGAGTGCGTCCGATGCGGCGGAGAGAGCTCGGTTATGGCAGTGTCGTAAATCGGCCGTGGGCGCGGTGGGACGGCTCAGCCCTGCGTATTTCATCCAGGATGGGGTTGTCCCGCGGACCAAGCTGCCCGAGGTGGCCACCCGTGTTAAGGAAATCGCACGTCGCTGGAACGTTCGCGTGGTCAATGTGGCTCATGCCGGGGATGGCAATATTCATCCCATTTTTCTTTACGATCCGAAAAATCCGGCCGAAGTCGAACGGACAGTTTCCGCGAGTCACGAGATTCTTGCTGCCTGCATTCATCTGGGCGGGAGTATCACCGCCGAACACGGCGTGGGGTTAGAGAAACGCGACTTCATGGAGCGACTGTATCCGCCGGAAGTATTGGAGGCGATGCGAGCACTCAAGCGAGTTTTTGACCCGGATGCCATTCTCTCACCGGGTAAAGTGATCCCGTCGAACGGTGAGGAGCACTCCGCTGTTGCCAAGGGCGAGAACAACGCATGATTTCCATATCCAAGGATCTTCCCCAGAACTGGTTGCCGATCGAGGCTCTCCAGGAGGTTGGCACTCCCCAGGAGGTGAGGCAGGTCCTGCGCGAAGCGGCCCGGCGTGGCAAAGCGATTTATACGGTGGGAAGTGGTTTCCGGGCCCGCTGGGGAAGCCGTCCTGAAAAGAGTGGGTTGGGAATTTCGTACGCCCCCATGAATAGAATCATCGACTACGAGCCCACCGAGCTGACATTGACCGCAGAGGCAGGAATCACTGTTGCCCAGCTCGAAGCGACACTGTCGGCCTCCCGTCAGTGGATTCCCGGGCTGAGTGGATTGCCAGGCGAACTCCAATTGGGGGGCCTTTTGGCCAGTCCTTGGCCTCGTTCTCGCGACTGTCGGTGGGGCCGATTAGCGGAGGCTGTTCTGGGCCTTGAAGTGGTCACGGGCGAAGGGACACACCTGGTCCTGGGCGGTTCTGTGGTCAAGAATGCGGCCGGCTATCGGCTGTTGCGTTTGTTTCTCGGAAGCTGGGGGAGTTTGGCAATCATCACTCGGGCCACGCTGATGACCCGGCCCCAACCGGAGGTCTCCGAATTTTTGACAGTGGGAATGAGGCGTGCCATTTTTTGTGACGCGTTTCTCCAGCCGCTCGCTGACCTACCCCTACCCTGTCTGTCCGATGTAATGATCTTTGATCAAAGCTGTTTAACAGAGCCTGATTTACACCTTGCGGAAGAATTGGGACGGCGTTGGGTTGGGGCGACTTTTCTGCTGGAAGGTGATCGCTTGGAGGTGGACCTGGCAAAAGACGCCCTGACCTCTTTGGCAGGCCAGCTGGGCTGGAAGGTTCTTGCCGCTTCCGCTGTCAGCGACCAGGCACTTGAGAGTAAAGTGGTGGCAGGCGGCCACGCGGTTTGCCAGATAGGTGGGCTGCCGGCACAAATGCCCATGATAACGGCACACATTCAAGAGGTTTTTCCTGGTGCACGCTGGTGGGGTTACCTTTTCAGTGGACAGGTTCTCCTCGTTGACGCTGCCGATGAGTTTACCGTCGAGAAGGTCCAGGCGTTGAGAACCAAATTGGAGGAAAAAGGGGCCCGTGTGGTTATTCTCCGGACCCCGGATGGGGCCGATTGGCCCTCGTCGGTCGTGTGGGGATCACCACATCCTCGACATGTGTATGCCCAGCGGTGGAAAGATATCTGCGATCCGGCCCATATTCTCAATCCGGGTCGATATATATTCGCATAGCAAGAAGAATCGGCTCAAAAAATGGCGGTGCAGTTGCAAGAGCACTCGATAGAAGAAATTCACCGATGTGTCCATTGTGGGCTTTGCACGTCGGCGTGTCCCACATTTGTGGAGTTACGTGAGGAGGCGGACAGTCCTCGGGGCCGCATTTACCTGATGCACGCGATTCTGCAAAACCAGCTTCCGATTGATCGGAAGACTGTCCAACACATCGAGCTGTGCCTGGATTGTCGGGCATGTGAGACTGCCTGCCCGTCAGGGGTCAGATACAGCCGAATCCTCGAACCGGTGCGTCTGTCCCTGATCAACGAGCGGGCGGTTTCCCTGAAGTGGGGTGAGAAATTCTTTCTGTTTCACGTCTTTCCTTTTTCGCGACGAGTCCGTGCAGCTCTGTGGTCGGTCAGGCTGTTACAGCAATTGAGGCTCTACCACGGCCTGGAACGAATGGGAGTTCTCAATGTGCTTCCAGGCATTCTCGGGAAAATGGCTACCCTTGTGAACCCTCACGTGCCGGGACAAAAACCTTTGCCCGATTTTCTTCCGGCGAAAGGGCGCCGAAGAGCACGCGTGGCGCTGTTCGTGGGGTGTGTCGGCGACGCCATGTTCCGGCATATTCACTGGGCGACATTACGGGTCCTTCAGGAAAACGGTTGTGATGTGCTAATTCCCCGGGGACAGGGGTGTTGCGGGGCCATTCACTATCACACGGGCGATGAGCGTGGTGCGAAAAAACTGGCGGAGCAGAATGTCCGCAGTTTTCCTGTCCGTGACCTCGATGCGGTGATTGTCAATCATGCGGGCTGTGGTGCGATGCTCAAAGAATATCCCCACTATTGGGCAGATGGGAATTGTGAACGGTACGCAGAATTCAGCAAGAAAGTGCGCGATATTTGCGAATTTCTTGACGATTTGGGAATGAAAACGCCCGAAAATCCCTTACCTTTACGAGTAACCTACCACGACGCCTGTCACCTTGCGCACGCCCAGCAGATTCGGCGGCAACCGCGAGCGCTGCTCTCAAAAATTCCCAGGCTGGAACTTGTGCCGTTGTATGAGAGTGAACTGTGCTGTGGCTCTGCTGGCAGCTATAACCTCTTGCAGGATGGTATGGCCATGCGGTTGGTCAAGCGGAAGGTTGATCGCATCGTGGAGACACGCGCGCAAGCCGTGGTGGCTGCTAATGCCGGATGCCTGCTCCATATTGGTCGCGAGGTGCGACGGCGTCGGCTGGGTTTGCTTTTGGCCCATCCGGTTGAGCTTCTGGACTGGAGTTATCGGGGTGTCACACCCCCGCAGCCCGGGTTCGACGTGGAATACCGTCCCTAGCCATTACTGCCCTCGCTTGTCAGGGCCTTGGTCANCGCTTCTACGAAGAAATAGTCTCCCCACATAACGGACTCGTCGACGCCAAGGTTTTTTCGCGTGTGATACACGCCGTGTTTGAGGATGCCTTCCCAGCCCGGGGTCTCAATCGCGAGGTATTCAGGGTCGCACAAAGCGGACAGCATCACAAGGGCCGTGTTCCGGTAAACCAAGCCCCGCTCCGGAGAGGGAGTTTGTTTTGCCAGATCCCACAGACCGCTGGCCGCAATGGCGGCCGCCGAGCTTTCTTTCTGCCGACCCCAGGGCGGAGGCTGCGACAGATCGGCATGGAAATCCCAATATGGGATTTTGTCGTCAGGAAGGTGCGTGATCCAGTATTCGGCGTTTCGTTCCGCCACTTCCAGAAACTCGGGGTTATTCGTCAAAGCATACACCTTGCTGAATCCATACATGGACCAGGCCAGCCCACGCGCCCAGCAGCTTTCGGGGCTCAGGCCCTGATGGGTGCTCTGGCCAAGGAATTGCCCGGTTTCCACATCGAAAAGCCCNTCATGGGCGGTGGAACCGTCCGGGCGTACCAGGTAATGGCGGGTGGTGCGGCAATGAGCGAGTCCAATTTCTAGCAACGCCTNATCACCGGTTTTAAGAGCCGCGAAGATCACCAGAGGGACGTTCATCATAATATCGATGAACAGACTGTGCGGGCCAATAAAAGAGCAGAGATACCTTCCTTTGGGCTGAAAGCGCATGGCAAGTGTTCGACCGGCGGTGATGAGTACATCCAGCAGGGCCTGGTCGCCGGTCAGCTCGTACCATGGAAGATACGTGTTGAGAAAGATGAATCCTAAATCATGAACATCGCGGTCGTGCTTACGATGCTCGAGCAACCGGGAATAGTGCGTGGCCAACTCCCACCACTTCGGTTCTCGGGTCCGCAGGTAGAACTGCCACATCATTCCGGCCAGGAAGCCCCCGGTCCAGTCCGTCCACAGTTCGCCTTCGTGATACCAACGGCCGTTGACCGTGTAAATGGGGAAGTAGTCGGGATGTTTTTCCACCAGGGCCGCGACCTGTTTTTCGGCGAATTGAAGGGCCTGCTCGAACTTGTTGATTTCTTCACGCGTGAGAGTCATCGCATCTCCTCCCGCTCCGTTTATTTGACGGATTCTGGCGGCCCATTATACCGCAATATCGCCATGCTCACACCAGGGCCGTTTCGGGAGTTTGCGGCCTTAAGTCATCCGCGCCTTTTCTCCGCCGCCAGGAAGGAGTCCGCAGCGTACCAGGCCCCCCGTTGGACTGGGAGTTAGCCCGGACGAATTTGCTCGGCACGTCCACATTTTGACGCCGGGTGACCCGTTTCACTTTGCGGGTTACGTCTGTTTTGCACAGTTCGTGCTTACGCGTAGGGGAGATTCATGAATTGCCCATATAATCCATTCAGCCTTTGATCTCCTACCTGTGCGTGCAAGAAGTAGGAATGGCGCAGGTTCGGGGTGTATTGTTCCGAGGTGGGCAAGCCGCTAAACTACGCAATGATTCTGTAAAGAGGAGGTCAATTGCGAGTTATTCCACAGGTTCTTCAGGAGATGCAGCTCATGTTTCGGAACGCAGCACGCCGTCACATCGTGAACTGTCTGCTTGTCGCAATTGCAACCATTGGCCTTTTTATGGCCCCTGAAAGCGTGCAAGGACAAGAAGCGCGGGTGACCATTGATGCGTCGCAAACGGCTCCCCCTATTTCCAAATACATCTACGGGCAGTTCATCGAACACCTGGGCCGGTGTATTTACGGCGGGATCTGGGCAGAAATGCTTGTTGACAGAAAATTCTTCTATTCTGTGGGTAGCAAAGAATCCCCGTGGACGGTCATCGGGCCAGAGGGGAGCGTGACCATGGATCGTCATCAGCCCTTTGTCGGGGTTCATTCACCCCGGGTCACATTGAAGGGTGATGGCACCCTGGCCGGCATCGCTCATGGCGGTTTAGGCGTTGTCGCGGGGAAAGATTATGTGGGCTACCTATGGGTGAAAGGCGCTCCGGAAGCAGCCCCGATCACGGTGAGACTGGTGTGGGGAAATGACCCTGGCGATGCAGGCGAGATGGATATCACCGAGGTGGGAGCGGATTATCGGAAAGTGGCTTTTCGCTTTCGACCGTCTCAATCGACGGACGATGCCCGACTGGAAATCGTATCCAAAGGCAAAGGCCAC
>NICF_comb_assmDRAFT_10002302_pt1 | contig 14515 bp, 13 predicted proteins | sample NewIslPassag4_SG_FD_11279 | JGI IMG/M metagenome (IMG submission 11279) | reverse complement strand
CCTGCCTCGATTTGAAGCGGCGTGGCTCCCGTGGCGCCGCGGGCAGGATCCGGGTGTCCGGCGTGCGCGGGGACCGGCTCACGCGCCTTGAGGCGCTGACACCGAGCCGGCGGAGGCGCTGGACGGCAGCCAACTGTTGCTGATGGCGGCGCAACGCCTACGACCAGGAAGCCCTGGCCCGGGTTTCTGCGTCTCACCTGCGTCCTGAATAGCCAGTGATGCTCATACCGGGCAGCTTCGGTGGGCCGCTGGTTTTCATGCAGGCGGTACGGGACGCGGGTCGGTGGAAGATGACGTTGTGTCGGAACATACGTGCGTAGTCGATGGTCTCCGTTATCTTACACCAAAATCAACTCGAGTAGGAGGAGAGAGCCACGGTACGGTGTATTATAATGTATACCATCGCGTTGCATAAAAGTCGGGGTTCTGGAACTAGTTACCAGGTCCCCGGAAACGAGTCACGTAGTGCGGCGTAGGAGTTAACGTGGCGCGGCTGTTGCGTTGAGCTCTCGGCTGAGCACGTGGGCAGGCGGGCGGCCATAGTCTACACCTGCTCTCGCTTACAAGCCAGGGCGGGATGTAGTGCTCCTGTCCGATAGCTCCGGTGGGACCTCTAAAGTATCTGCCTTAGTGTTTCTCTACCGCTTTTGGGCCTGGGGAGGAGGTCGAGACTATTACGTAACGCGTACAACCAGAAGAAGCGTTGGCTGGAGGAATCATACTTTCGTTGGCGACGCATACAGCAAGGAACCGCTGTCTCTCATTTATGGGTCGATGCTCACTGTCGGTATCAGGATGGGGATTGAGCCGCGGGCCACTGAACAAGCTGGATGACGATCGCTGGGGTTTACTTTATGGTCATGCGACAGTCCTTGTCAAGTGAGGTTCATGGCGTTGAGGTAATCGACATCGTTGATTCTTTCAGTCTTTTGGTGTAGGAGGAGTAAACAAGGATGTCTCGTTCGGCTACGCGGTGGCCTGGAAACGCTCGGTGCGCGGTGATGTTGACCTTCGATGTGGATGGTCCCGCGAGTTGGATTAACCGAGATCCAGGTGTGTGGAACTGGCCCAAGACATTCTCGTTGGGCCACTACGGTCCATGGCGCGGTCTGCCGCGAATTCTCGACCTGCTCGATCAGTACAATGTCAAGGCTACGTTTTTCGTTCCAGGTTGGATAGCAGAATCCTATCCGGAACGTTTCCAAGAGATCGACAGAGCGGGACATGAAATTGGTCACCATGGGTACATGCATGAGCTGTTCGCGACCAAGTCCTTAGACGAACAGAGGGAGATCATACAGAAGAGCCAAGATATTTTTGAACGGTTGATCGGGAAGCGAGCACGGGGGTTCCGCACTCCGTCCGGGGACTTCAGTCCGGGGACGCCGGAACTGCTTCTCGAGATGGGTTTCGAGTATTCGAGTTCTATGCGAGGGGACGACCTGCCTTATCGTACGGTGATAAACGGCAAAGAGACTGACCTCATCGAAATCCCTGCTAAGTGGGAACTCGACGACTTTCCCCAGTTCGGCTACAACTTCTTCCCACCCATGCCGAAAGGACAGGATCGTATCGCTAGCCATCAGCATACCCTCGAGAACTGGATCTACGAGTTCGATGGATACTATCGGTTCGGTCTATGTTACGTGGTCATGATGCATCCCCAAGTTATCGGAAAGCCGGGCAGGATTGCAATGTTAGAGCGTCTACTGCAGCACATCAAGCGCCATCCGGACGTCTGGATTGCCACGGGCGCTGAGGTTGCGGAGTGGTGGCGGCAGACTCACTGAGGCAAGCGAGGTCCGCACGAGTCCAACGGGAGAACTGGATTGCCTTTGGAGAGTGGGTAGCCCTGACATTGGTGTACGCTCGGGAGGGATCTCAATGGCAAGGTCGTTTCCCATGATCCACGTAGAAGGACCCGCCCGGGAGCGAGGGCGGCAATACGGTGTTCAGGCTGGAGACAGGATCCTGAAAAGTATTGCCATTTACGAGCAAGCCTTCGCAGCACGTGGGCTGTCCTGGGAGGAGGTTGTAGAGCTCGCGGGGCGGTTTGTTCCTGCCATCGAAGCGTTCGACCCCGACTTCCTAGAGGAGCTCCGCGGTATCGCTGAAGGCTCTGAGCAACGGCTTGAAACGATCGTTGCCCTTAATGCTCGGACGGAGTTGCTTTATTGGAAGGGAGAAAGTCAACAGCGCAAAGGGGGTCCGTCCGACGAATGCACAGGCGCGATTGTGTTGCCAGAGGCAACCTCCAATGGGCGCTTGTTGCACGGGCAGAATTGGGACTGGCGGCCATCGTGCATCGACTCAGCTGTCGTTCTTCGTAGTGTGCCCGAGCGGGGGCCAGCTTTTCTTACCTTTACGGAAGCTGGCCTCCTGGCCCGTTGCGGGCTGAACAGTGCCGGCATCGCGGTAACGGGGAACTTTCTGCAGTCGGACCAGGACTTTGGCCGGTCTGGCGTACCCATCCCGTTTATTCGGCGTAAGATCCTCACGTCCATGTCCTTGGCGGAGGCCGTAGGTGTCGTCCTTCGTTCGCCGCGTGCCTTTTCGTCCAATCACATGATTAGTGATGCGTCCGGCGAGGCCATTAACCTGGAGGCCGCGCCGGAGAGAGTGTTCTGGCTGTATCCCGAGAACGGGCTGCTAGTCCACTCAAATCACTTCAAGAGTCCAGCGGCTGTTATGGCCCTTCAAGACACGGGGGTCAAGCGCTATCCGGATACACTTTATCGAGATCGACGCGTGGAGCAGTTTCTGGCTCGGCGCCGCGGGAGAATCAGCGCGGAAGATTTGAAAGAGGCGTTCCGAGACCACTTCGGAGCTCCCGACTCCGTTTGTAGGCACCCTGCAGCGCGACCTGATGGGACCACCATTACGACGGTAGCGTGTATTGTCATGGAACCGGCCTCCGGTGAGATGTGGGTGGCCCCTGGGCCTGTCTGCGAAAACGAGTTCACGAAATACACGTTGCAAGCTTAGGGGGAAGGAACGCATGCGTTTTGACAAGCCTATCGTTTGGCCCAATGGTGCCCGGTGTGCAGCGATGATCACAGTCGACGTGGACGCGGAGTTCGTTTGGTTAGGGATGGACCCCGAGAACAGCCAGCGGCCTAAGACGCTGTCAATGGGTCAGTACGGTCCGCGGAGGGGTTTGGCCCGTGTTCTTGATGTGTTGGATCGATTTGGTGTCAAAGCGACGTTCTTTGTGCCCGGCCGTGTGGCAGAACTCTATCCGGAGCAGATACGGGATGTGGCACAGCGCGGTCACGAGATCGGTCACCATGGCTACGTCCACGAAAACTTTGGTTTGTTGAACCGAGAGCAGCAACGTACCGTCCTTGAGAAGGGTCTGGAAGCAATCCAGAGCATAGCTGGCGTTCGCCCAGTTGGGTTCCGTACCCCGGCAGGGGACATGACTAAGGACACTGTGCCATTGTTGTTAGAAATGGGCTTCAAGTATTCCAGTTCGATGAGGGGTGACGATCGACCATACTTCAGTGAGGTTGACGGTCAGGCTACACCGTTGGTTGAGATACCGGCCCATTGGGAACTAGATGATTTTCCTTATTTTGCTTTCAATTACTATCCGCCGTTTCCGGCGGGACAAGGGCGGATCGCGAACTACAACCAGGTGCTCAGCATTTGGAAGGAGGAGTTCGACGGTTACTACCGTCACGGACTTTGCTTCGTCATCATGTTCCATCCGCAAACTATCGGTACACCCGGCCGGATCTTTCTCCTTGAGCAGTTGTTGTCGCATATGACCAGTAAGCCGGGGGTCTGGTTCTGCACAGGGTCGGAGCTCGCAGATTATTGGCGCCAACTTGGCAGGCTTAACGATCCTCGGAAGTGAGGAGAGGTAAGTAATGACCGTCGAGGTGGCGCTCCAAACACTGCTGAGCGCGCTGTTAACCGGCTGTATTTATGCTTTGATTGCGGTAGGGTTCACACTAGTGTTCGGGGTTCTAGATATCGTAAATTTCGCCCACGGAAACGTTGCCATGCTCGCGATGTTCGCAACATACGTGTTGTTTCACGCCTTTGGATTGGATCCCTATGTCTCCGCCCTGATTCTGGCTCCTTCGTTCTTCCTTTTGGGGCTAGCGCTGTATCAGGGGTTGTTCAAGAAACTGGTGGAATTGCCTCACTCGACCCACATTATGGTCACGCTAGGTCTCATGATCGGGACCGACAACTTGGCCAACTTCATTTTCGGTGCGGACTTGCGCGGCGTGAACACGTCTTATACAACCGCAAGCGTCGTCCTAGGGGACATATCGTTGCAGGTGGCGCGTGCGATGGCTGCGGGTGTTGCTGTGGTCGTTGTGTCGGGTATAGCCCTGTTCTTGAAGTATACCGACTTCGGCAAGTCCATCAGAGCTGCAGCTTCCAACCGATTGGGGGCGAAGGTGTGTGGTATCAACGTTGAACGGGTGTATCTGATCAGCGTTGCATTAGCCGTGGCGGCTGCGGCTCTCGCGGGGACAGTAATGATGCCGTATTATCTCGTCAGCCCGGTTACCGGGCACGAGTTTCTCAACAAGGCGTTCGCGATCACTGTGGTAGGAGGCATGGGTAGCTTCGGTGGTGCCTTAGTTGCTTCCCTTATCGTCGCCCTGGTCGAGGCCTTTGGAGGGCTTCTTCTGAGTCCAACTTTGGCTAACGCGATCGTGTTCGGTCTACTGATCCTCGTGTTACTATTCCGACCGTCTGGTCTCTTTGGTCAGCGGCCTATTCACTGAACGTAGGATGGTGATCGCGTGCGTTTCGTAGTTTACCTGCGGCGTGTAATCCCCGCGCTGGCCCTGATTGGGGCGACCTTAGTGCTTGCCCACTCGGTGTCAACCCATTGGCTTTCGACCCTCATCGCGCTAGTGATGTGGTCTTGCAACGCGGTTGCGTGGAACATCGCTTCGGGGTATACGGGAATCTTCTCCTTAGGACATCACGTGTTCTTTGGAGTTGGGGCTTACACTTCGACAATGCTGTTCCTACGAGCCGGAGTATCACCGTGGATCGGCATGTTTTTGGGTGGTCTGTTGGCGGCGCTTCTCGGGGCAGCTGTAGGGGGGGTGACCTTTCGGTACCAAATACGAGGTGTCTTCTTAGGTCTAACGACGCTCGCTCTGGGAGAGGTCGCTCGTAGCGTCGCCGCGGGTTGGAACTGGATCGGGGGACCGGTGGGCCTCTTATTGCCCATGTCCAACGATCCGAAGAACTTCATCTTTATTGAGCGACTGCCTTACTTCTACATCGCCTTTGCCATGTTACTAACATATCTAGGCATTGCGTGGCTGATCGAGCGATCGTGGTTCGGATATTACCTGAAAGCCATTCGTGAGGACGAGGGTGCCGCCGAAGCCAGCGGTGTCAACACGTACTTGTACAAGACTGTAGCGCTTGGAATAAGCGCAGGGCTGACCGGGATGGTCGGTACCTTCTACGCACAGTATATGCTCTTCATCGCTCCCGATGTCGTGTTCCACTTCGACGTCACTCTCAACATGCTCCTCGGTGTCATGGTCGGTGGCTCGGGCACGTTGTTCGGACCCGTCTTGGGTTCGAGTTTATTCACCGCCCTGGGTGAAGGATTACGGAATCTCCCGCTGGCTGCCAGTGCAAGAGTGGCTGCTGGCTCCAAGATGGTGTACGCCGCGATCTTGGTCATAACGGCCCTTTACATGCCCGGTGGAATTGTCGGTTGGTGGCAGAGCCGCAGGAGCACTCGCACGCCGGCTAGGGAGGCAAGGCCCCATGCTGCTTGAGGTCCACAACGTCACGAAACATTTCGGGGGTCTAACCGCCGTTAATAACGTTTCCTTTCATTTATTAGAGGGCGAAATCTTGGGGTTGATTGGACCGAACGGAGCCGGCAAAACCACACTCTTTAACTGTATCACAGGAGTCTTTCAGCCCGACGCAGGTGAGGTGCTTTTTGACGGTCAACGAATCACGGGGTTGAAGCCGCACGCCGTTTGCGCCCGAGGGATCGGTCGGACCTTCCAGATTACAAAACCTTTTCCCAACCTAACCGTCGAAGAGACCGTTATGGTAGGGGCTCTACACCAAACTCGGAATGTGAGCCAAGCTCGCGCCAGAGCACGCGCAATCCTTGAGCAGTTGGGACTCGCTCACAAAGCGGACACCCTGGGCAAGCATCTCACAGTTGTAGAGCGCAAACGTCTTGAGATGGCCCGAGCACTTGCTACGGGGCCTCGCCTACTTCTCCTGGATGAGGTCGTTGCGGGATTGAATCCGCACGAGGTTGAAGTGGTGACCGAACTCATTAGAAATATTCGTAATCAAGGAACAAGCATACTGATGATCGAGCATGTTATGCAAGCGGTGATGGCTCTCTCGGACCGCATCGTCGTGGTAAATCATGGCCAGAAGATCGCTGACGGGAAACCTGACGAGGTCGTTTCAGACCCACAGGTGATTGAGGCATACCTCGGGGAGGGTGCCCTGGGTGCTGCAAGTTAAGGACATAGACGTCTATTACGGAGACGTACAGATCCTCCGTGGCGTGTCACTTACGGTTCACGAGGGCGAGGTTGTGTCCCTGCTAGGCGCCAACGGCGCTGGTAAGACGACAACGCTACGGGCCATCTCCGGTGTTCTTTCACCACGGCGTGGCACCATTGAGTTCCTAGGTGAAAGGATTGACCGTCTTGACCCCCATCGCATTGTCGAGATGGGACTCGCGCAGGTGCCCGAGGGCCGACAACTCTTTGCCAACATGACGGTGCTGGAGAACCTGGAAATGGGGGCAATTAACCGTCGCGCTCGCCTACGACGGAAGGAGACGTTGGAGGCCGTCTTTACCCTCTTTCCCAGGCTCAAGGAACGGATGCATCAATTGGCGGGCACGTTGTCCGGAGGCGAGCAGCAGATGTGCGCCATAGGCCGTGGCCTGATGTCCTTACCCAGATTGTTAGCTCTCGATGAGCCCTCCCTGGGCCTGGCACCAGTCGTCGTGAAGCAGTTGTTCCGCATCATACGGGAGGTGAGCGGTGCGGGCACCACTATCCTACTCGTGGAGCAGAATGTGGCCGAGTCGTTAGCCATTTCGAACCGGGGGTACGTGTTAGAAACGGGGAGGGTGGTATTAGAGGGCACCGGTCCAGAGTTACAGGCGAACGAGTCGACCAGGAAAGCGTACTTGGGTATGCAGCACAAGTAAGATGTGGATTAAGAAAGAAAATATAACATTCTATGACGGAGGCGGCGTCAATGCTGCGGTATAATGCGTGTAAGTCCCGGTTTGCCCGACTGCTTGTGCTGTACGTGTTTTTGACGCTGTTGTCCGGGGCCTTTGCTGCCCCGGGGGTGGCCCTAGCTCAGGGACAGCCACGGGAAGTAGTAGTGGCCGCAATCGTGTCTCTCACCGGCACCAATGCAGCTTGGGGTCAAATGACCTGGCGAGGCATCGAGCTGGCTGCAGAACTCATTAACGAGCAGGGTGGCATTAAGTCGCTGGGTGGCGCGCCGATCCGGGTAATTGCCGCCGACACCGAGTCGAATCCGGTCGTTGCGGGTATCGCGGCTGAGCGAGTCATTCAGCAGGGAGCCATTGCCCTGATCGGCACCAACCAAAGTGCCGCAACGTTGGTCGTCACTCAAGTGGCTGAGAGAAATCAGGTCCCCTTTATCACTTCGACAGACGTGGAGCCGTTGATCACAGAGCGCGGCTTCCGGTATACGTTCCGGACGTCCCCTCTTGTGAACGCGTACGGGCGAGATATCCTCACCTGGGTAAAGGAACAAGGCGAACGCACGGGCATAGTGGCACGCAAGGTGGCGTTCATTTCGGAAAACTCGGTGGTCGGTCAGTCGTCCGTGCAATTCGGCCGGCAGGCGGCGGAGGAGCTCGGCTTCGAAGTCGTGGACGCCGTGACGTATGACGCAGCCAGCACCCAGAACTTTACCAGTTATCTTGCGCGCTTCCGAGCGGCTGGCGCAGAGGTGATCTTGGGGCACAACAAGCCGTCTGACGCGATCTTAATCACCCGTACCCTTAAAGAGCTCAACTATAACCCCATGGTGTATGGTGGTATGCTCGGCGGCCACATCTCGCGGGAGTATGTGAGTGCACTCGGTGCTGACGCGAATTACGTAATTGCCACCACGTCTTGGTCCCCGAATGTGCAGATCGAAGGTATGGACGAAATCAAGGCCCGGTTTAGGGAGAAGTACGGGGTCGATATGGACTCGACGGCCGCGGCCGGGATCACTTCGATGGCCGTGATCTGGGAAGCATTGGAGCAAAGCGGCACGCGCGACCCCCGACGCCTGCGAGACGCCATTGCGAACGTCGAGTTGAGGACGGGGGAGCGTATGTACCTGCAATTGTCCGGGGTGAAGTTTGACGAACGTGGCGAGAACCTGCGGGCCTCCGGCGTTGTTTTCATGATCAAGGATGAAAACTGGATCCCGATTGCGCCCACGCAATTCGCTGCCGCGGAGGCGCCCTGGCCTAAGCCGGCGTGGGGTTCGAAGTAGGCCCACGAATGGGTGTGTGATTGCCGATGGTGGTCTTGGGATGCGTTACCATCGGTCAAGCGCCAAGGGAGGACCTCTTGCCCGAGGTTGAGGCTGTGCTCGGGCCAGGGGTGCGAACGGTGGAAGCGGGGGCTCTCGACGGGCTACGGATGGCAGAAATCGAGAGCCTCCGCCCCCATCCGGGGCAAGCCGCCCTTGCGACGCGATTGGCGGATGGAACACCGGTTGTGGTATCCAAAGAGGCTATAGTGACTAAAGTCGAAGCGGCCATTGGGCGCTGTGTGGCGGCGGGAGCGAGCGCCATCCTGCTGTTGTGCACGGGTCAGTTCCCTCCCTTACGGTCACCGGTGCGGGTTTACCAACCTGATAAGTTGTTGCGGGCGTTTGTCGACGGCGTGGTCCCGCCCCAGGGTCGGTTGGGGGTGCTTTCTCCGCTCGCATCTCAGGCCGCACGTGCGCACACAAAATGGGGTGCCCACGGCCGAGAGGTGGTCGCGGCAATCGGGTCGCCGTATCATGGCCAGGAGGCATTCTTGCAGGGAGTTGCGGAGCTGGCATCCCAGGAACCGGATGTGGTTCTGCTAGACTGTATGGGTTTCACCTCCGAGCACAAGCAGAACGCGCGGAACGTACTTGTTGATCGACCTGTCCTCCTCCCCATCACATGCATAGCTAGGATGATTGCAGAGGTGCTGTAATGCGCATTGGATACGACATCGGCGGGACATTTACTGACTTTGCGCTTGTACGTCCAGAGGATCGTCGCCCAATTGTACACAAGGTGTTGACGACTCCCGCTGACCCCTCCCAGGGAGCCCTCCAAGGATTACGCGATATCGTCGAGCTGACGGGCACTGGGCTACACGCTGTTGCAGAGTTAGTACACGCCACGACTTTGGTCACCAACGCTCTCATCGAGCGGCGTGGTGCTCGGCTCGGGCTGCTGACCACGCGGGGTTTTCGGGACGTGTTGGAGATGGGCAAGGAACAGAGGTATGACATATACGACCTGCGGCTCCAGTTCCCGAAACCGTTGGTCCCCCGGCGCTGGCGGCGGGAAGTGCGCGAAAGAACGCTCGCGTCCGGCGAGGTGTTGACGAGCGTGGACCCGCAGGAGGTTGTGCGGGAGGTCGCCAGCCTGGTCGAAGAGGGAATCGAGTCCGTGGCGGTCTGCTTCTTGCACTCGTTTCGCAACCCGAGTAACGAATTGCGGGCGCGCGATGCGATACTGACATCTTTTCCAGGGCTGTTTGTATGCTGCTCCTCGGAAGTCGCGCCCGAGATACGGGAATACGAGCGCGTTGTGACCACCTGCGCCAATGGGTATGTCATGCCTCTTGTGACCACATACCTCGACCGACAACGGCGTGCGTTGGCGGAAGAAGGCTTTACGGGTCGGTTCGTCATGATGCAGTCCAGCGGTGGAGTTGCCGCACCTGAAACACTGCAACGTGTACCTATCCGCCTACTCGAGTCCGGGCCGGCTGCGGGCGCGTTGGGAGCAGCGTGGCTTGCGAGACGATTGGGCCTGGAGGATGTGCTGTCTTTCGACATGGGGGGCACGACGGCGAAAGCGTGTCTCATTGAGAAGGGCGAGCCCCTCATTGTTCCCGAGATGGAAGTTGACCGCGTCCATCGGTTCGCCCGAGGAAGTGGACTTCCTGTGCGAACTCCTGTCGTGGACCTGATCGAGATCGGTGCTGGTGGCGGAAGTGTCGCGTGGTTGGACTCGTTGGGGCTGCTCAAAGTCGGACCCCAGAGTGCAGGGGCAGATCCGGGCCCCGCCTGTTACGGCCGGGGCGGCACGTCGCCCACTGTGACCGACGCCAACTTGTTGTTGGGGTACCTTAATCCCGAGTACTTTTTGGGTGGACGCCTGACCCTCCAACGGAGAGCTGCGGAGCGAGCTATCGAGAGCTTGGCGCGGAGTGCCGGTCTGAGCGTGCAAGACGCAGCTTGGGGCGTGCACAAGGTCGTAAACGAAAACATGGCTGCCGCAGCGCAGATGCATGCGGTTGAGCGGGGGAGGGACATTCGGAGGTTCGTAATGTTGGCCTTTGGAGGTGCCGGTCCTGTACACGCCGCGCGAGTGGCCAGGAGGCTCGGGATATCGACAGTGGTTATTCCCGTTGCCGCCGGCGTTGCCTCCGCATTGGGACTCCTGGTGGCACCGCCATCCTTCGAAGTATTGATTTCCCGTCCGGCCCGTCTAGATGAGGTTGATTGGGAAGAAGTGGATGTGCTTTTCCGCAAGATGGAGACGCAAGGTCGCGCGGAACTGTCTCGTTTGGGAGTTCCCGCGGCGGCGTTGTCCTTTGCACGCAGTGCGGACATGCGCTTCCACGGACAGATACATGAACTCAACGTGCCCCTTCCCCATAGCGGCAGCCATCACGATCGAACAGCATTAGCAGCAAAAGCGTTTCGGGAGCGCTATTTAGCCCTCTACCATCACTGTCCGAACGGTTTTCCAATCGAAGTACTTACCTGGCGGTTACGCGTGCATGCCCCTGCTCCGACACTTGACCTGAGCGTGGGACAGGAAAGGTCGAAAAGTGACGCGGTCAAGGGGCGCCGACGCGCCTACTTTCCTGAGGAAGGCGGCTGGGTCGATGCGTTGATCCTTGACCGCCATGCAATGACTCCCCGGGAGATTTGGGAAGGGCCGTGTATCGTTGAGGAGCCGAACACGACCACCGTCGTACCGCCTGGCTATACGGTTGCTTCGGACGATGATGGGAACTTGTGGCTGCAGTGGAGGGGGACGTGAGTGGACAAGCGTTGGGATCCCATCGAACTCGAAATCCTTTGGAGCCGGTTAATCCACATCGCTGACGAGTGTTGGGTGACCATACGTCGGACAGCTTTCTCTCATGTTATCGGTGAAGCGTTAGACTTCGGGGTAGAGATATTCGACGGGAGTGGCCGCTCCCTGGTGCATGCGCCGAAATCCATGCCGGTGTTCAACTTCTGTCTTCCGGTGACGATGCGGGCCCTGTTGGAGCGGTTCCCACCGGATACGCTTAAGCCGGGAGATGTGCTGATCACAAACGACCCGTGGATCTGCGCTGGACACTTGCCCGATATTGCCATCGTCACGCCCGTATTCCGGGGCACAAAGCTAGTCGGTTTCGTCGCGAGCGTCGGCAATGCGGCGGATATTGGCGGCACTCGCGACAACATTTCGGCCAGGGAGTTGTTCGAGGAAGGTTTGCAGATCCCGCCCATGAAGCTTTATCGCGCCGGGGAACTGGTCCATGAGATCCTGGAAATGATCGCGGCCAACGTTCGTGTGCCAGACGTTGTTCTGGGTGACATCCACGCCCAAATCAGCGCCAATGAGGTAGGAGCAGATCGGCTGCTGGCCTTCATGGATGAATACGGCCTCGACGATGTTGACGACCTGGCTGCGGAGGTTCAGAATCGTTCAGAAGCCGCTGCCCGTAGGGCAATTGAGAGGCTGCCCGACGGCGAGTACACGGCCGAGACATGGACAGACGGAGTAGGCGAGCCGTTACGGTTGCCCATCTTGGTACGGGTATCGGGAGATACAATTGAGGTGGACTACGCCGGGGCACCACCCCAACTTCCCGTTGGTGGCGTTAATTGTACCCCTGTGTATACCATTTCTCACACAATGTACGCTCTAAAGTGCCTCCTTACACCAGAGCTGCCAGCCAACGCAGGTTGCTTCCGTCCGTACAGGGTGTATGTTCCTGAGGGCAGTATCCTTGGGTGCACACGCCCTGCCCCGGTAGCTCTCCGTACGCGAACAGGGTGGCATCTGCACGAGCTTGTCTTTAAGGCATTGGCACCGATTCTTCCTCAGAAGGTCCAAGCGGGTAGCGGGATCGCCTGGCTTCTCCCGGCGACCGGGCGCGACACTCGTGGCCAGCCCTTCGCCGATCATCTCTTCCTCGGGGGTGGCCAAGGAGCCTCGTACGGGCATGACGGCCATTCCTGCTTACTGTTTCCGACCAGCGCGGGGAACGTTTCTATAGAAATGTTTGAGGAACGCACGCCATTGCTTGTCGAGTGCAAGGAGTTTATTCCAGACTCTGGCGGCGCTGGGGAGTTCCGTGGTGGCCTTGGGCAGCGGGTAGCCATCCGACTTGCCCGAAAGGCACCAGAGGTCGTTTTGGGGGTATTTCCGGAAGGCTTTCGTGCTTCTCCGCCCGGTCTGCTCGGTGGAAAGGACGGTCGAGAGATCCATGTGTACTTTGAGCCCGGGAAGGGCCAACCGCCACAACGACTAACTGCTGGGACTCTGGTGGAACTGAAGGCCCTGGACCAGCGCTTGATCGTCGAAACGACCGGCGGAGGGGGCTGGGGCGATCCTTCAAAACGTGATCCTTCCCGTATCCAGGAAGATCTTCGTCAAGGGTTTGTGCGGGCACCAAAGTGATGGGGGAGGCAGAGGCCGTTGTTTGAAGAGGTAATGCAGTTGACGGAGGAGCTCTATCCGCAGGCCGTGGCGCGCCGCAGGGATTTGCATAGATTTCCCGAGACAGCGTGGACGGAGTTCAGGACTGCCAGCCGCTGCGCAGCGGAGCTGGCCGCAGCCGGTTGGAGCGTACAGGTTGGACCAGCGGTGTGCGCACCGGAAGCCCGTATGGGCGTGCCACCGGAAAGGGAATTGGACGCGGCCTACCAGTTCGCGCTAGAGAACGGCGGCGACCCGAGCTGGATGGAGCAAATGCGTGGCGGTTATACCGGTGTCGTGGCCACCCTGTCCGGCGTCGAGCCTGGACCCACAGTAGTCTTGCGGTTTGATATGGACGCCTTGGAGGTCAACGAAGAACCAGACCCGGAGGTTCATCGCCCAGCGCGACTCGGCTTTGTTTCCCAACGTCCTGGTGTTATGCATGCTTGTGGCCACGACGCCCACACCTCCATTGGTGTGGCGGTCGGGCAGTTGCTTGGGCGTCTCCGTACGCGCCTGAGGGGTACCGTGCGGATCGTGTTGCAGCCGGGTGAAGAGGGCACTCGCGGGGCAGCTTCAATGGTCGCGGCCGGTGTTCTGGATGGAGCTAACTACTTCCTCTGTCCTCACGTGGGTGCACAGTCGCGAGTGTCTGGTGAAGTTATTCCCGGTATTACCTCATTCTTGGCGACCACGAAGTTGGACGTCTGGTTTCGCGGCCGGGAGGCCCACGCGGGTCTCGGTCCCGAAACGGGACGGAATGCTCTTATCGGAGCTGCCCAGGCCGCGCTTGGGCTGCATGCCATTCCGCGTCACAGCGAGGGGAATTCCCGCGTGAACGTCGGGGTGTTACGGGCGGGAACCGGCCGTAATGTCATTGCTGCCGAAGCATACATGAAGCTCGAGTTACGCGGAGAGAAGAGCGTCATCACTGACTATCTGGAAGAACAGGCGCGCAACGTGATTGCCGGGGCTGCTGCCATGTGGGGATTGGAGTACCAAATAGAACGGGTCGGTGGAGCTCCGAGTGCCGGCAGCGATCCCTCGTTGATGGAGCGGGTCGCCCAGTGGGCACGCGCTTTACCGTGGGTGAAAAAAATCGGCACGCCTGTTTCGGCTGAGGCGAGCGACGATGCCACGGCGATGATGCGCAGAGTTCAGGAGCAAGGTGGTCAGGCGGCTTATGTCATCATTGGAACAGAGTTACCTTCGGGTCATCACACTCCGCGTTTTGATATCGATGAAGAGTGTATGAAAACAGGTATTGCTTTATTTGCTCTTGCTACGTTAGACCTGACGGGGAGTCGAAAGAATTGACCGGCCGAAGGTTCAGAGAGGCCGGATGCATAGCCCTGTAGGTTGACGACAATGATGTTCTTCTCGCTAAATGGGGCAACCCGTTGCCATGCGATCTTTCAAGGGGTGGCAGCGCTTGCGCGACAGGAGCGTGCGAGAAGTCGTCAAGTTGGATGTTGATCACGTGTGGCATCCCATGATCCAGCACAAGGGGCTGGACCGCAAGCCGCTGATGGTTGTGGAGCGGGCCTACGGCTCCACCATCGTGGACGCGCAAGGGCGCGAGTA
>NICF_comb_assmDRAFT_10002300_pt1 | contig 14527 bp, 11 predicted proteins | sample NewIslPassag4_SG_FD_11279 | JGI IMG/M metagenome (IMG submission 11279) | reverse complement strand
TTCGAGCCAGGCCGCCAGTTCCGGATTACTAACTTGCGCCACACGGATGCGGCGGGTTTCCAGCCTGTTGGCCGCCGCCGTCAAGGCGCTGACCAGCCCTTGGCCGCCGCGGGGAACGCGGATGTCGAGGCCCAGGCGCTGTTCCATCTGGCGGGCGTAGCGCCGGCGCAACGCCAGCAGGGATAAACCGGCTTCAGACAAGATGGTGCGTACGTAGCGCGGGGTCGTGTTGACCTGGACGGCGATCTCATCCACGCTCATGAACGGGTCCGCTATGGCCAAACGCACGACCTCGTCCTTCTTGTTCCTCCGTCGCGCATCAGGCTCCTGGACGTCAACGGGTGCCAACTCCGCGGCAGACGCGGCAGGCGACCGCGCCAACTCATGGTCAGTGCCGCTCCTCATGGATGCTCCCCCGAGCCCCGGATTTGCGGGACGGTGACCGTCCCTGGCGTTGCTTGTAACTCTTGTATCTTGTTGGCAGGTATTCCTGCTAGGGCGAAGAAATTTAGCCTGAACATAAGCGCGAATCCTGAAAGGGGGCTTCAAAGCCCGGCCTGAGCGCGCGGTGCGGTCGATAGTCCGCCCGAGATTGCGTGTCGCGCAAGCGGCCGGGCGACGTGTGGAAGTGTCGATAACAACATAGACCTCCAGGAGGTGTGGTGCGTGACGGCAAGGAAACGGCCACTGGGTTACTGCCTAGCGTTAGTCACCGTTCTGGCGCTCGCTCTGACCGCCTCGGCTCAAACCCGGACCGGTGCTTGGGTGGATGAGGTCATCGTCGTTGAAGAGGCTTCGCAGGCAGCGGCCATTACCCGTTTGGAAATCGGCGAGTTCGACCTGTACGCCTACACCATGTCGGATGCCGGGTTGCTGCAGCGCGTGCAAGCGTCCCCCTTCCTCACCTACACCATGTCCTACGGCTCTTTCAACGAGTTGACGTTTAATCCGTATGGGCCTGAGTTCAAGGACGGCCGCCTCAATCCGTTCTCAGTACCCCGCATCCGAGAGGCCATGAACTGGCTGATCGATCGCGATTACATCGTGAACGAGATTATGGGCGGCATGGGCGTGCCCAAGTACCTGCCCATAACGTCGGCCTTCCCCGACTACGCGCGGCACGCGGACGTGGCCAAGCGGCTGGAGCTAAAGTACGCATATGACCCCGAGCGGGCCCGGGCCGTCATCAGTGAGGAAATGCAGAAGCTCGGCGCGCAATTGGTCGACGGCGTCTGGCACTACAAGGGGCGGCCCGTGGAAATTATCGCTCTCATCCGCATCGAAGATGAGCGGCGCGGGATCGGAGACTACGTAGCTACACAACTGGAGAACATCGGCTTTATAGTCAACCGGCTTTACCGGACAGCTTCCGAGGCCGCGCCACTGTGGCAGACGAGCGATCCGGCGGAAGGCCGGATGCACTTCTACACGGGCGGCTGGCTCACTACGCTTGTGGAGCGCGACCAAGCGGACAACTTCGACTTCTTCTATACGCAGCGCGGTCTGCCGACGCCACTGTGGCAAGCTTATACCCCGTCGCCCGAGTTTGACCAAATCTCGGACCGCCTAGCCCGCAGCGACTTCTCCACCATGGAAGAGCGCCGTCAGCTGTTTGAGCGGGCCTTGGAGTTGGCCCTGGAGGACTCCGTGCGTGTGTGGCTGGTTGACCAGTTGGCCTACACCCCGCGGCGCGACCGCATCCAGGTGACAGCCGATTTGGCGGCCGCCGTGGTCGGTGCCCAGCTGTGGGCCACCACGCTGCGCCGGTTGGACCAGGAGGGCGGCACGGTTCGCATCGGCCTGCCCAGCGTCTTGACGGAGCCGTGGAACCCGCTGGGTGGCACCAACTGGGTCTTCGACGCGATGCTCTATCGCGCCACCGGGGAAAACGGCGTTGCGTTTGACCCCTTCACCGGTCTGACGTACCCGTGGCGCATCGAGCGGGCCGAGGTGTACGTCAAAGAAGGCCTGCCGGTGACCAAGACCCTCGATTGGCTGACGCTTGAGTTCGTGCCGGAAATCCGGGTGCCGGAGGATGCCTGGATCGACTGGGATCCGGTCGCGCAGCGGTTTATCACCGTGGGCGAGAAGCATCCCGAGGGTCTGACGGCCAACCTAAAGTCGGTGGTGTACTACCCCGCGGACCTGTATGAAAAGGTGAAGTGGCACGACGGCAGCCCGTTCTCGGCGGCGGACGTGGTCATGGGCTTGGTCCTCAACTTTGACCGGTCCTACCCCGAGAGCGCGGTGTACGATGAGTCCACGGTACCCAGCTTCGAATCGTTCCAGGAATCGTTCCGCGGCGTCCGCATCACCTCGGTCGAGCCGCTGGTGATTGAGTACTACACCGACTTCTTCAGCCTGGACGCCGAGTGGGCCGTGTATGACAACTACCCGTACTACGCTTTCGGCCCCGGCGCCTGGCACAACCTGGCGTTGGGCCTGCTGGCGGAGGCCAACCAGGAGACGGCCTTCAGCTCCGCCAAGGCGACCCAGCTCAACGTGGATCACCTCAACATGATCGCCGGCCCGACGGTAGGCGTGCTGGCCAAGTATCTGGAGCAGGCGCGCGCCTCCAACCACATTCCGTATGCGCCAACGCTTAGCCGGTTCATCACGCCGCAAGAGGCGCAGGAGCGCTGGAACAACCTCGCCAAGTGGTACCAGGAGAAAGGTCACTTCTGGCTCGGCACCGGCGTGCTGTACCTGGAGCGGGCGTACCCCGTCGAGAAGACGGCCCACCTCAAGCGGTTTGAACTGCACCCCGACCCGGCCGACCGCTGGTCGAGCTTCGCGGAGCCCATGGTGGCCGAGGTTGAGGTCGAAGGTCCCGGGCGCGTCCGGATCGGCGGCGAGGCGCGATTCGACGTGTGGGTGACCTTCGCTGGCGAACCGTACCCCAGTCACCTGATCAGCGACGTCAAGTACGTCCTGATTGACAGCCGCGGCCAGGTGGTGACGTCCGGCGCCGGTGAGTACATCGATGAGGGCTTGTACGAGGTCAACCTGACGGTGAGCGAGACGTCTCAGCTTGTGACCGGTTCCAACCAACTGCTGGTCGTGGTGGTACCCATCCCGGTCAGCATGCCGACCTCCGTCACCACCAACTTCATCAGCACACCTTAAGAGCGCGCCGCCGGCGGCAGGGGCGTGCATTCCCCTGCCGCCGGCCGCGGGCGTATCCTGTAAGGTGTCGGGAGGAGGTCGGCCATGGCCGTCAGCGAAGCCCCGAGCATACAGTCCTCCGCGCCCACCGCCGCCGGCGGTACCAGCGGCGTATGGCGGGTCGTACGCTACGCGGCGACACGCCTTGTCTCCCTGTTTCTCACCACCGTCGTCGGGGTCTATCTCACCATCCTGATCGCCAACATGGGCGGCCACGTGGACGAAATCCGCAGGGCCACCATCCGCGAGGAACTCGGCACCTTTATCGGGATGAGCCAGCAGTACGCTCACCTCACGCCCAGCCAGCGGCGGGAATTGGTGGAACAACTGGCGCAGGTGGAGTTCAGGCGGCTGGGATTGGATCAGCCCTTTATTGTCCGGAGCTTTCGCTACCTCTCTAATGCCCTGGTCCTCAATCTCGGCCGCGCCGAGCAGCTCACCAGCGACAGCGGTTCCAGTCTGGTGCGGCTCATCATCCTGGAGCGCTTGGCGCCGACGTTACTTCTCACCGGAAGCGCCTTTCTCATCCTCTTCTTCGTTTCCGTTTTTGCCGCGTTGGCGTTGTCGCGCAACTACGGGGGCGTCCTGGACCGGCTCGCGGTGGCACTCGCGCCTTTGTCGGCTGCGCCGTCATGGTTCTACGGGCTTTTCCTAATCCTCATCTTCGCGGCCCTGCTGCGCTGGTTGCCGTTCGGCGGCATGGTGGACGCTCCCCCACCCCCCACTCGCTGGGGATACTTCGTAAGCCTCGTGAAGCACCTGATCCTCCCCGTGGGGTCCATCGTCCTGAGTGGCATCTTCGTGGGCATCTACAGCTGGCGGACCTTCTTCCTGATCTACTCCAGCGAGGACTACGTGGACATGGCTCGCGCCAAGGGGTTGTCGCCCCGGGTCATTGAGCGGCGCTACATCCTCCGCCCCAGTCTGCCCTTCATCGTCACGTCCTTCGCGCTGTCGCTGATCACGCTGTGGGGCGGGTCCATCATTCTTGAGCAGGTGTTCAACTGGCCCGGACTGGGGCGGTTGTTCTACGCGGCCGTGCAGTTTTTCGACACGCCCATCATTGTGGGGAACACCATTGTTTACGCGTACCTGCTGGCCATCACCGTGTTCGTCCTGGACTTCGTCTACGCGCTGGTGGATCCCAGGGTGAAGGTCGGCGGTTCAGAGGGTCGATCCGTATGACGTGGCTGGCCAGTAACCTGCGTCTATTGGGCCGTTATCCTTCGGCCGTGGCGGGCCTGGTGGTGATCCTCGTGCTGGTAGCCACAGCCATTTACGCGGTCGTCTCAATGCCCCTTACGGAAGCCATCAACCTTTGGCGAGGCGGCGAAGGCTTGTGGCAGGACACCCCCCGTAATGCGGCGCCCGCGTGGCTTAACCTGTTCCGTCGGGAGAAGCTGCCGGTGACCCAAGTCTTGGACAGCCGTAATCTGCCCGCCGGAAAAAAAGTGGAAGACTTGGGCGACGGCTTGACCGAGATACGTATCGTCCTGCCCTTCGAGTTTAACTACGACGGCTTTCCCCAGGAAGTAGGTGTGTTCACCTACGCCACGTTCCGGCAGGCGCGGCCCCACGCCACCATGCGCTGGGTCACGCCCGACGGGCGCGAGATCCCCGTGGTGGACAGTAGTCTTCGCTCCTCCGATCAGTTCCGCCTCTCTCAAGACAGCCGCCTGACGCGGCGGCTGCGCAACCAACCGGCGGACGTGGGCCTTTTCGCCGACCCCAACGCGACGACGCCCCGGCCGCTGAAGGGCACATACCAACTGGTGGTGGAAGGCCTCGTCTTCGAGGAAGGCGCCGACATCGACGTGAAACTGGTGGTGTACGGGCAGTTGCACGGCTTGGCGGGAACGGACCACCGCCGGCGGGATCTTATGTTGGCCCTCCTCTGGGGCACGCCCATTGCCTTGATCATGGGCTTTGTGGCGGCCGTGGGCGCATCGTTGAGCACCATGCTCATCGCCGCCATTGGCACGTGGTACGGCGGGTGGGTGGACGGCCTCATCCAGCGCATCACCGAGCTCAACCTCATCTTGCCGGTACTGCCCATCCTGATTATGATCGGTACGCTGTACAGCCGCAGTCTCGTGGTGATCATGGGGCTGTTTGTGCTGCTCAGCGTCTTCAGCGGAGGCATCAAGACGTACCGGGCCATCTTTTTGCAAGTGAAGGAGTCGCCGTACATCGAAAGCGCCCGCTCATACAGCGCCAGCAATATGCGCATCGTCTTCCGGTACATGATTCCCCGGGTGCTGCCGGTGCTCATCCCACAGTTCGTGACGCTGATCCCCTCCTTTGTGTTTCTGGAAGCCACCTTGTCGGTCCTGGGGCTTGGCGACCCTCTCCTGCCTACTTGGGGCAAGGTGCTTTGGGAGGCCGAGGCCAACGGCGCCGTTTTCAACGGGCACTATTACTGGATCTTGGCGCCATCGGTTCTCCTTCTCCTGACCGGGCTGGGTTTCTCCATGCTGGGCTTCACCCTGGACCGCGTTTTCAATCCCAGACTCAGAGGACTGTGACGGATGGCGAGCAACGGCTTTTTGCGGGTGGAAGATCTGGTCCTTCACTTCCGTACCGGTGTCGGCACGGTGCAAGCGGTGGACGGCGTGAGCTTTTCCCTGGAGCGCGGCCGCACACTGGTCATTATCGGCGAATCCGGGTCCGGCAAGAGTTCCTTGGCCAAGGCCATCCTGCGGCTGCTGCCCCGCAATGTGCAGGCGTACCGGGGCCGCGTCATTCTGGACGGGCAGGACCTGATGACCCTGGGCGAAGAGCAGTTCCGACGCGAAGTGCGCTGGCGCAAAATGGCGCTGGTGCCGCAAGCGGCGCAGAACTCCCTCAATCCGGTCCTGCGCATAGACGAACAGGTGTGTGAACCGCTTCTGGCCCACCAGCGCGCACCCAGCCGCGAGGCAGCCATGGAGAAGGTGCGGGAGGCATTCCGTCTGGTCGGGCTGCCGGTGGACTTCCTTTCACGCTATCCCTTTGAGCTGAGCGGCGGGATGCGGCAGCGCACGGCCATCGCTATGGCCCTGGTCTCCGACCCTTCGCTGGTGGTGCTGGACGAGCCCACGTCCGCGCTGGATGTACTCACCCAGGCCAACCTGATGAACGTTTTCAAGCGGATCAAGCGCGAATTCGGCACCACCTTCATCCTGATCACCCACGACATCGCGACTGCCAGCGACTTGGCAGACGATGTGGCGGTGATGTACGCAGGACAGATCGTGGAGTTGGCCAGAGCCGATCGCTTCTACCGGGAGCCGCTGCACCCGTACTCCAAGAAGCTGATGAGCAGCGTGCCCACCTTGAAACAGGAGAAGGAGTTGGAGTTCATCCCTGGCCGGCCGCCCAGCCTGATCAACCCGCCCAAGGGATGCCGCTTCGCCGACCGGTGCCCGGCCCGGTTTGACCGCTGCAGCGTCGATCCGCCTCCGGCGGCGGTGGACGGCCGGCAGGTCAAGTGCTGGCTGTATCACTGAGCGGGAGCGATACTGGCTGGCCGGGGAGAGACGAGCATGACCGACGACGTGCTGTTGTCCGTAGAAGACTTGCACACCTGGTTTGAACTGCGGCGGTTCGGCCTGTTTCGCGTCGGCCACGTGCGGGCGGTAGACGGCGTCGACTTCGTGCTGCACCGGGGCGAGGCCGTAGCCGTGGTCGGTGAAAGCGGCTGCGGCAAGAGCACCTTGGCCCGCACCATACTGGGACTGTACACGCCCACCCGAGGCCGCATCGTGTTCGACGGCACGCCCTTGAACACCAAGGACGAGCGGGCCATGCGAGCTTACCGCGCGCAAGTAGGCTACGTGCAGCAAGATCCGTTCGGCGCCTTGCCTCCCTTCATGGATGTGCGCCGCATCCTGGACGAACCGCTGGTCATCAACGGCATCAAAGACCGCGCGACGCGGGAGGCCCGGATCCGCCAAGCCCTGGAGGATGTCCGGCTCACGCCCGTAGAGGATTTCCTGGGCAAATTTCCCCACCAGCTCAGCGGCGGGCAGCAGCAGCGGCTGGTCATTGCGCGGGCCATCATCCTTCAGCCCAAGCTGATCGTGGCCGACGAGCCGGTTTCCATGTTGGATGCGTCGGTGCGGGTGGAAATCCTGCAGCTCTTGCGCCGCTTGCAGTCCGCCTACAACATCAGCATCTTGTACATCACCCACGACCTGTCTACGGTCCGGTTTTTCTCAGAGCGCATCTTTGTCATGTACGGGGCGAAGATCGTGGAGCAGGCCCGCACCCGGGACCTGCTTGACAATCCCCAGCACCCTTATACCCGGGCCCTACTCAATGCGATTCCCGACCCGGATCCCGACAATGCGCACCGATTCCGGGAGGTGCCTCCAGGCGAGCCGCCCAGCCTGCTGAACCCGCCCGCGGGTTGCCGCTTTCACCCGCGCTGCCCCGCCGTCATCCCCGGGCTGTGCGACGTACAGGCACCGCCCGATGTGGAATTGCAACAGGCGCATCAGGTAGCATGTTGGTTGCATGCAGAACATGTACGACAAGAATCCGCTTAAGTTCATCCTGACGGGGGGCGTTCTACTGGTCGTCGGCTGGTTGGTGCCCCTTCTTATGGTCATGCGGATACTGCCCCTCAGCTACGCGCTGGCCTTTTTGTCCTATGCCTTGTCAGTGGGCGGGTTGGCAGCAGGACTGTACGGCGTATTGATGTACATGCGGACACGCTGACGCCGGGGGCCGCCTTGTGGGCGCTGCTGTCAGCCTGCGTCGCCGCAGGCGGTGGGGACGGGTGTGGGGGCGGGTACTCCCCGCCGCGACAGGTGTGCGGGCCTAAACCGGCGAACAGAATGCCCCATCTGTACCCCAGGAGGTGTTGGTTGTGAGTCAGGACATCGCGCGCCGGCCGGTGCGCGGCTACACGCTGGAAACCTTGGCCATCCACGGCGGGCAGGCTCCCGACCCGACCACGGGGAGTCGGGCGGTGCCCATTTACCAGACGACCTCGTACGTGTTTGCCGACACACAGCACGCCCGGGAGCTGTTTGCCCTGGATGAGGCGGGCAACATCTATAGCCGCATCGGCAATCCCACCCTGGACGTGCTGGAAAAGCGGGTCGCGCAGCTGGAGGGCGGCGTGGCGGGCGTCGCGTTTGCCAGCGGCCAGGCGGCCATGACGGGAGCAATCCTCACCCTCGCGGGGTGCGGCGATGAGATCGTGGCGTCCGCGCACCTCTACGGCGGGACCCACACCCTGTTCGCGTCCACACTGGCCCAGATGGGCATCACCGTTAAATTCGTGGACCCAAGCGACCCCGAGAACTTCAGGGCCGCCATCACCGAGCGGACCAAAGCCGTGGTAGGCGAGACCATTGGCAACCCGCGCCTGTCCATCCTGGACATCGAGGCTGTGGCCAAGATCGCGCATGAGGCGGGCGTACCCCTTATCGTGGACAACACCTTCGCCACGCCGTACTTGTGCCGTCCCATTGAGTGGGGCGCCGACATCGTAGTGCACTCGGCCACCAAGTGGCTGGGCGGCCACGGCACGTCCATTGGCGGCATCGTGGTGGACGGCGGGCGCTTCGACTGGGGCAACGGCCGGTTTCCGCTAATGACGGAGCCCGACCGCACTTACCATGGGCTGCGCTTCTTCCACGAGTTCGGCACCCTGGCCTTTGCCACGCGGCTGCGCAGCCGTTTCCTGCGGGATGTGGGTCCCTCCATGAGCCCGTTCAACGCCTTCCTCATCCTCTTAGGCGTGGAAACCCTGCACGTGCGGATGGAACGCCACTGCCAAAACGCGATGCGCGTCGCGCAGCACCTGGAGAATCATCCCGCAGTCAGCTGGGTCCTGTACCCCGGCCTGCCTAGCCACCCGCAGCACGCCCTGGCCAAGAAGTACCTGCCCCGGGGCTTTGGTGCCATGGTGGTCTTTGGGATCAAGGGCGGCGTGGAGGCCGGCGAACGCCTTATCAACCGCTCCGTCCTCTGGTCCCACCTGGCCAACGTGGGCGACGTCAAGAGCTTGATCATCCATCCCGCCAGCACCACCCACCAGCAACTTTCGGCCCAAGAGCAGGTAGCCGCCGGCGTCACGCCCGATCTGGTGCGCCTGTCGGTGGGCTTGGAAGGTGTCGAGGATCTGATCGCTGAGCTGGATGACTCCTTGTACGCCGCAACGGGTTTGGGACAGCCGGGCGAGCCCATTCTTAACAGCGAAACGGTCATCCGGCGCGTGGCGGGCAGCGCGACGGTGCCCACCGACGACGGCACCGGCAGTCGGCGCCCGCAGGTCATCGCCGTGGTAGGCCTGTCGCCGGACCCGGGCCGGCCCAGCCACCGGGTAGCCCGCAAGCTCCAGCGGGTCGGCTACCGGATCATCCCCATTCACCCCGCCGGCGGCACCATCCTGGGCGAGAAAGTGTACCAGCGTCTGAGCGACGTGCCCGTCCCGGTGGACGTGGTCCAAGTCTTCCGGGCCCCGGAGGCGTGCCCGGACCTGGCGCGGGAGGCGGCCACCCTGCCCGGCCGGCCCGTCTTTTGGATGCAGGAAGGCATCGAGAGCCAGGAGGCGGCCGAGTTGGCCGCGGGGGCGGGCTTGCCCGTGGTCATGAACCGATGCCTGTGGAAAGAGGTGCAGCGCCTGCAAGGCTCCATCATCACCTACACTACCCGCGCGGTCGCCAACGGTGCCCCGGCCTCCTGCAGCATCGCCCCTTGACCGCCGGGCTCCCGACCCACAGAGGGTCGCGCCGCCAAGGTATGCGGACCGGCTGGCAGCCTGGGGGGCGCCGAAGGGCCGGGCGGGGTGTTGGATCTCGGGCTGAGGGAGGTGACACGGATGTCGGAAGTCATCATTCAGGTGCGCGACAACGGCTCTCTGCGGGTCAGCGGACCGGTGATCCTGCTGGACGCCGAGGGCAACCGGTTTGAAACCAAGGAGCAATTCTCCTTGTGTCGCTGCGGCATGTCCCAGAATAAACCTTTCTGCGACGGCTCCCACAAGCAGGGATTTGAGAGCGCGCCGCGAGCCAAGTGAACGCCCTGTGGCCGGCAAAGGCTCGAACGAAGCGGCTCCGTAAAGAAATGGCCCGGCCACCGGTGGTTCTCCGCCACCGGTGGCCGGGCCGCCGCCGTTGCGGGCCCTCCGCATGGCTTACTTCTTGAACAGCACGCCCACGATTCCTCCGGCCGCGCCAGCCAGAAAACCGTACAAGAGCGGTTTCCACCCCACCACGGCCAGGGCTTGGTCTACACCGGCTACTGGCGCGAGCAGCCACGAGACGAGCAGCATGTACAGCAATCCTGCCAAGCCGCCGTGGAGCCAGCCTAGCCGCGGCGCCCGCCGGCCGGCGAGCCAACCGCCGCAGGCCATGGCCGCCACGTTTAGACTCACGAGCAGGCTGTCCGCGGCGTCCCATGCGGGGGTCCAGGCCACGGCCAGCCCGATGACGGCCGAGGCTGCCAGTACGGCCGCAAACGCCAGCCCCACCCCCTGCAAGATGCTGGCGAACCCTATTGCAAAGCCGCCCTGGCCGTCGTGGCTCCGAACGCTCACCGGCATGACCCCCCCTTTCCGGCCGTCGGGCAGGGCCGGCCAGGCCCTGCCCCCTACGGAACGCTATGCGGCACACGGGTCGTCTATGCGTCGCACCTCGCCGCGCAGGCCACCCAGTGCGAGCTCCCGGGGCGGTCTGCCGGAGCCGGACAGGCGCTACGACGCCCGGTTGGCGTTGGCCGCGGCGATGATGGCCTGGGCCAGGTGCTCCGGCACTTCTTCGTAGTGATCGTGCTGCGCCCGGAAGCTGCCGCGCCCTTGCGTCATGGAGCGCAGGTCCACCGCAAAGCGCACCATCTCGGCCATGGGCACGTGAGCGCGGATGACCTGGTTGCCGTTGACCGGATCCATGCCCAGGATTCGGCCGCGCTTTTTGTTCAGGTCGCCGATGACGTCGCCCATGTAGCGCTCCGGGACGGTGACTTCCACCAGCATGATGGGCTCAAGCAGGACCGGCTGCGCTTGCATGAATCCCTTCTTGAAAGCCATGGAGGTCGCGATCTTGAAGGCCATTTCAGACGAGTCCACGCTGTGGTACGACCCATCCAGCAGGGTGACCTTAACGTCGACCACCGGGTAGCCGGCCAGCACGCCTTCCTCCATTGTCTCCCGCGCGCCCTTCTCCACCGCCGGGATGTACTGCTTGGGCACCGCGCCGCCGAAGATCTTATCCTCGAACTCAAATCCGGCGCCGGGCGGCAAGGGTGACAACTCCAGGATAACGTGCCCGTACTGCCCGCGCCCGCCTGTCTGCTTCTTATGCTTGCCTTCAACCTGCACCGTGCTGCGGATGGTTTCCCGGTACGGGACGCGCGGCGGCACCAATTCCACTTCCACACCGAACTTCTTCTGCAGCCGGGAGGTGATGATTTCGAGGTGTACGTCCCCGAGTCCAGAGACCAAAAGCTGCCCGGTTTCCGCGTTCTTGTCTACTGCAAAGGTGGGGTCTTCCTCCTGGAGGCGCGCCAAGGCGGCGCCGATCTTCTCTTCGTCGCCCTTGGCCTTGGGCACCAGTGCGAGGGTCAGATTTGGCTTCTCAAAGGCGATCCCGGGCAAGCGCACGGGACGGTCCTTGCGGGTCAGGGTGTCGCCCGTGGTGGTAGCCTGGAGCTTGGATACGGCGCCGATGTCGCCCGGGCCCAACTCCGTGACGCCAAGCTGCTCCTTGCCCCGCAGCACGAACAACTGGCCGATGCGCTCTTCCCGGTCCTTGTTCACGTTGTACGCGGTGCCGTCCGACGTAAACGTGCCCGACACCACCCGGAACAACGTAAGCCGGCCCACGTATGGGTCCGAGATCGTCTTGAAGACTAGCGCTGCTAGGGGACCCGCCGGATCGGGGCTTAAGGAAACCGGCTCACCGCTGCGGGGATCCTCCCCGGTGCGGGTGCGGGCTTCGGCGGGCGACGGGAAGAGGCTCACGATGCCGTCAAGCAACGCCTCTACCCCGATGGTCGCCAGCGCCGAGCCGAGCCATACGGGGACGACCTGGCCGGAGCGCACCGCTCCCCCGAGGGCCCCCCGGAGTTCCTCCGCGGTGATCTCTTCTTCCTCCAGATACTTGAGGGTCAGCTCGTCATCGGTGGCCGCCACGGCTTCGATGAGCCAGTCCCGCATGGTTTCGGCTTGCGGCCGCACGTCGTCGGGGATGGGCGCCGGCGCCAGGCCTCCGCTTGACCGCGTGTAGGCCTGCATCTCCACCAGGTCCACGAACCCCTGGAAGGTGTCCGCCTGGCCGATGGGCACCTGCAGCGGCACCACCTTGTTGCCAAACATCTCCCGCAGTTGGGTCACGGCCCGCTCGAAGTTGGCATTTTCCCGGTCCATCCGATTGACGAAAAAAGCACGGGGTATCCCGTGCTCCTCAGCCATAGCCCATGCTTTTTCGGTGCCGACCTCCACACCCGCCGCGGCGCACATGACGCAGAGCATTGCGTCTGCCGCATGCAGGGCGCCCTGGACCTCGCCCACGAAGTCGAAGTACCCGGGCGTATCCAGCACGTTCACCTTGTGGTCTTTCCACTCACAAGGTATCAGCGACGTGCCGATACTTATGTGCCGCTTGACTTCTTCTGGGTCCCAATCGCTGACGGTGTTGCCCTCATCGACCTTACCCATGCGGCTGAGGGCGCCGGTGGCGAACAGCATCGCCTCGGCCAACTGCGTCTTGCCCACACCGCCATGGCCGGCCAGCACGACGTTGCGGATCTGCGGCGCTTGATACCGTTTCAACGATGACCCCCTCCTGTCGCCCTGCAGATTGAGCGGCGCCTCCGCATGATGCTTCGGTAATCCGGGGTCTCTTCCCTCCCTCGCCAGGCCGCCCCTAGCCGCCCTGTTGGGCCTCGGTCATGGCCCGCATCACCATCTTTAGGTCTTCCCAGGCCAGCTTCTTGTTGGATGGAAACCGGAGCAGCGCTGCCGGGTGGAACGTCACGGCCAGCAGCCGTCCATTCCACTGGTACAGGCGACCGCGGCTTTTGCTGACGCCGTGGCCGGGACCAAGGAGGCGGTTGGCCGCGGTGGCCCCCAGGCAGACGATGAAGCGCGGGTTGATCAGTTCTATCTGCCGCCGCAAGAACGGCCAGCAGGCGTCGGCCTCGTCGGGCTGCGGCGTGCGGTTGCCGGGTGGGCGGCACTTGACGACGTTGGCGATGTACACGTCCTGGCGCTTTAGGCCCATCGCCTCGATCATGCGGTCAAGGAGCTGCCCCGCTCGCCCGACGAACGGGCGGCCCTGCAGATCCTCCTGCCCCCCGGGCCCTTCACCGACGAACATAAGGCGTGCCTGGGGGTTGCCCTCGCCAAACACCACTTGCCTGCAGCCGGCCCGCAGGCGGCACCGGTTGCAGGCCCGGGCGATGGCGGCCAGCTCCTCTAGGGAATGTACGGGCGGCAGGACGGCCAAGGGATCCGGAGCGGATGCCGGCTCTTGGCGCCGCGGGAGCGTCTGGCTTTGGAGCAACAACGGCGCAGGATCCGCCTCAGCGGGCGGCGCCGCCGGAGGCGTTGACCCCCTTGGTGGTCCGCCCGGTGAAGGGGCTGCAGCAGGTGTGGGCACCAGTGCACCGTTCGGTTCCCGGCCGGCTGTGGACGCAGCGGCAGGATCCGCCGGCGGCGGCGGGCTCACGGACGGGTCGGGGCCGGGCGCGGCAACGGAGCCGGAGGCCTCGGTCGCTAAGCCGGACGGCACGGGCCCGGTTTCCGGCGGAGCGGGATCGGGCGCACTGGGAGTGAACAAGGGCAAGGTGAGCTGTCCGAACGTCACAGAGGACATCTCCTCCCTTCCGCTGCGCCGGCGTTCAGCGGGGAAGCGTGACCGCCAGCTCCCGCCGGCGCGGGTCCCATGAAACGGAGGCGCCAAATGCGGCCGCCACCTCCGGCGGGCCGTAGGTTCGCCCGGAGCGCAGCACCGGCGCCACGGCCAGCGGCACCGGCCCCGCATGGGAAAAGGCCTCCCGGGCGCCTATCACCAACACGATGAACCCCTGGGCGCCGCGGGCGGTCAGCCGCTGCTCGGCCGCCTCCCAGTGCAGGCTCAGCCCCAGAAGGCTAGCCCAATCGCGCATCGAGATCAACACGTGTTCGCCCTGAACCACCGGCGGGTCCTGGAGCGCCCAGGGCGCACCGTTGACCGAAAAGGCCAGGTAGTCGGCGGGGCGCCGGCTCCATACGCTCACCGGCCGCGCCCTTTCGCCCACAATGAGCCGCTCGCCGTCCCCGTCCGCCAGCAGCCACCGCAGCGCCAGGGGCGGGCCCGACGCCCACAACTCAAGCGTCGAAGGGGTCACCCGCCACAGGCCCAATCCCCCGGCGTACTGGCTCCCCCCC
>NICF_comb_assmDRAFT_10002299_pt1 | contig 14529 bp, 12 predicted proteins | sample NewIslPassag4_SG_FD_11279 | JGI IMG/M metagenome (IMG submission 11279) | reverse complement strand
TCTCCTGGATGGGCAGGAGGTCGGTGGACTCGATCTTCTTCTGCTCGCTCATCGATGACACCCGGCACAGTCGGTGGGGGGCTGGACGTGATACGCCTGCATCAGCTGCTCGCCGATCGCGCGGCGATCGCCCTCGGGCTCCCACGCCATGTTCGTGACCTGATCCTTCGGCCGCAGGTAGGGAGCGGGATCGCGGTGGCATTCGAGGCACCAGTCCATGCTCAGAGGCTGCGTCACCCGCACCACCTCCATCTGGTCCACTCGGCCGTGGCACTCCACGCAGCCGACACCCTTGTTCACGTGCTGGGCGTGGCTGAAGTAGGCGTAGTCGGCCACGCGGTGGACCCTCACCCACTCGATCGGCTTACCGGTCTGGAAGGCCTCGCGGACCGGCGCCAGAAGCTCCGAGTCGTGCTTGATCACCGTGTGGCAGTTCATGCACGTCTCGGCGGAGGGAACCGATGCGATCGGGCCCTTCTCGACGGCCGTGTGGCAGTAGCGGCAGTCGAGGCCGAGCTCGCCCACGTGGAGCTTGTGGCTGTAGGGGACGGGCTGCTTGGGGGCGTACCCGACCTCCGTGTGCTTCGGCGAGAACCAGAACCAGATCACGAAGACGATCGCCGCCAGGCCCAAGACGAAAGCCGGCGGGACCAGGCCCGGGATCCGGTTCGTCCACTTCGGAAAGACGTAGGGCGCTTCGTTCAGACCGTCCGAGCGCTTCTCAGGTGCATCCACAGAACTCGCCTACCTGTTAGCTGGCCGATCGGCACACGTCAGCGCCAGGCCCGTGTGCCGGATCGCCCTGGTTGCCAGAAGACGCGGTTGATAAAGCCGATCCGGCTCGATTCCGCAAGCGTCTCGCGTGGAGGCGGTCGCCCAGGCAACGATCGTGCCCGCGCACTCCTTCCCCAACCGGCTTCCCATGCGCAAGTGCCGCGCCGAAGTGCGGAAAAATGCCGCGGCGACTTGCCGCAGACTGCGGCCGAATTGCATCCAGCCGAGGGCGGGAAGCGGGACGCAAAAGAACGCTGGCGGATGCGAGACGATCCACGTACACGTCACTTCCTTTGCCGACGCGGCGGCGGCTTTGTATCCGATCGGCGAAACGAAAAGGAAGCGATTTCTCGTGCGTTCGCGAAAGCTCTTGATCGCACTCGCGGCTTTGGTGGCGGTGGTGGCGCTGGGCGCCTTCGTGGTGGGCTTCGCAGCCAAGAACCTGGTCGGCTCGGGCCAGGTGGCGACGGAGAAGTCGGCGGTCGCCAGCCTGCGCGCCCTGCACTGGGCCCAGGGGATCTTCCGCCGCAAGGCCCACGTCGACGAGGACCGAAACGGCGAGGGCGAGTTCGGGACCTTCCGCCAGCTCGCCGCCCTCGATCCCTTGCCCTCCGGCGAGAAGCTCGCCACGCCGCTGGCGCAATTTCCGCCCGTCCGCGCCGATGCGGACGTCTTCGAGCGCAACGGCTACTGCTTCCGCATCGACCTCCCCGAGAGCACGTGGGAGCGCGAGCGCTTCTTCGTGGCCTGGGCCTGGCCGGCCATGGAGGGGATGGCCACGCGCATCTACTGCATCGACCAGGACGAGCAGATCTGGGAGGCGAAGGCCGGCCCCTTCGTGGGCTGCGACTCGGGGCCACCGCCCCAGAGCTGCCCGCCGGACGGAAGCTACGTGAGGTGGCGGAACAAGACGAACGTGCGTCCGGTCGGTGCGCACTGAAGCGATGAAAGCTCCCCTCCCGATCGACGCGGCGATCCCCCGGCTGGTCGAGGCCCTGCACCGCGACGGTGCGGCGGTGCTGTGCGCGCCGCCGGGCGCAGGGAAGACCACGCGCGTGCCGCCCGCGCTGCTGAAGGCCGGGATCGCCGGCGAGGGCGAGATCGTGGTGCTGCAACCGCGGCGGCTGCCGACGCGACTGGGCGCCGAGCGCGTGGCCGCCGAGCTGGGAGAAAGGCCCGGCGAGACGGTCGGCTACCAGATGCGCTTCGAGGCGATCGGGGGATCGCGGACGCGGATTCGCTTCCTCACCGAAGGCACGCTGATGCGGCGCCTCCTTTCCGACCCGGAGCTTTCCGGCGTGTCGGTGGTGGTCTTCGACGAGGTGCACGAGCGCAACCTCGCCACCGACGTGGCGCTGGCTCTGGCCGACCGACTCCGTCGCAGCACGCGCCCCGATCTCAAGCTCCTGGCGATGTCCGCCACGCTGGAGGCGGAGAAATTCGCCGAATATCTCGGGCCCTGCGAGGTGATCTCCACCGAGGGGAGGCCCCACCGAGTCGAGGTGGAACACCTAAAGCGGCCGGACGACCGGCCCCTTCACCTGCAGGTGACAGGGGCCGTCAAGCGCCTGCTCGGCGCCGGGGTGGAGGGGCATTTCCTCGTCTTTCTCCCGGGAGCGGCGGAGATCCGCCGCGCGGCGCAGGCCCTCGAGGAATTCGCGAGGGAGAAGGATCTGCGGGTTCTCCCCCTGCACGGCGCTCTTCCCTCGAACCTGCAGCAGGCGGCACTCGCCCCGAGCGAGAAGCGCAAGATCGTGCTCGCGACCAACGTGGCCGAGACCTCGGTGACCATCGAGGGGATCGGCGCGGTGATCGATTCGGGCCTGGCGCGGGTGGCCGGGTACTCCCCCTTCGGCGGGCTGCCGACGCTCCGTCTGGCGAAGGTCTCGCAGGCCTCGGCCGTTCAGCGCGCGGGCCGCGCGGGCCGGACGCAAGCCGGCGTGGCGCTTCGCCTCTACACCCGGGAGGACTTCCTCGCTCGGCCCGCCCACGACACTCCGGAGATCCTGCGGACGGACCTGGTCGAGACGGCGCTGCAGCTTTTCGGCATCGGGGTGGATCCCGAAGAACTCCGCTGGCTCGACCCGCCGCCGCCCTCGGCGTGGGAAGGCGCGCGCAACCTGCTCGGCCGCCTGGGCGCCCTGCATCACGGTGCGCTGACGGAGCTGGGGCGGCGAATGCTCGCCTTGCCGGTTCATCCGCGCCTCGCCCGATGGATCGTCGAGGGGGAAGCGCGAGGGGTGGCGCGAGAGGCGGCCCTGCTCGCAGCGCTGGCGTCGGAACGCGACATCCGCGCGCGGACCCTGGAAGGCGCGGGCGCGGCGATGCGATCGGGGCCCTCCGACTTGCTCGCATTGCGGGACCTCTTGCGCGAGGCAGAGCGAGGCGGGCGGCTGCGCGGCGTCGATCCCCACGCGGTGGAGGCGGTTCGGCGCGCGGCTCGGCAGCTCGGGCGACTGGCGCGCGATCGAGCGCCATCGCGCGAGGCGACGGAGGAGGAGCTGCTGGCCATCGTGTTCACGGGCTTTCCGGACCGCGTGGCGCGCAGGCGGGCTCCGCGCAGCCGCGAGCTCGTCCTCTCGACCGGCCAGACCGCCACCCTCGCCGAGGAGAGTGTTTGCACGGAGGCCGAGTTCCTGGTGGCGGTGGAAGCGGAGGCGCGCGCGGGGAACGTGGTGGTGCGGCTGGCCTCGGCCATCGAGCCGGAGTGGCTCCTCGAACGCGACGAGATCGAGGAAGAGGACGAGCTCGTCTTCGACGCGGAGCGCGAGCGCGTCCAGCGCGTGTCGCGCCTTTGCTACGGATCGCTGGTCCTCGACGAAAGCCGTCGCCCGGCCCCGCCTTCGCCCGAGGTCTCGGCGCTTCTCGCTCGCGAAGCCTTCCGCACCTTCGACCGCCTCGTGGAGCCCGAGGTCTGGCGCGAGACGCGGGCGCGCCTCGCGCTGGCGCGGCAGATCCTGCCCGAGATCCCGACCCCGGACGAGGCCTGGTTGCGGGAGGCGCTCGGGCGGCTCGCGCAGGGGATGACCGGCTTCGAGGAATTGCGCGCGCTGGACGTGAAAGAGGCGCTGCTTTCCGACCTCCTCGGCGAAAGCCGTGCGCGCTTCGAGCAGCTCCTTCCGCTGCGGGTGCGGCTCGGCGGCGGCCGGCAGGTGCAAGTCCGCTACGAGGAAGGCCGCCCGCCCTGGATCGAGGCGAGGATCCAGGATTTTTTCGGGATGGCCGAGGGACCCGCGATCGGAGGGGGAAGGATCCCGCTCACGCTCCACCTGCTCGCGCCCAACCAGCGCGCGGTGCAGGTGACGCAGGATCTGGCGGGGTTTTGGGAGCGCCACTATCCGGCGCTCCGCAAGGAGCTTTCGCGGCGCTATCCGCGCCACGCCTGGCCGGAGGACGGGCGGCGCGCGGCGCCGCCCCCTCCCGGCCGCACGCGATGAGTCCGGTTACTTGCCGAGCTCGCGCACCTTCTTGACGAGGGCCTGCACGACCTCGGGCTTGCCCGTGAGCTGCGGGTTCGCGGGCATCAGCGGGCTCTTGCCGATGGCGGCGCCACCCTCGACGATGACCTTGGCGATCGTCTCGTCGCTGGTCTGCGCCTGCCACTCCTTGTCCTTGAAGCTGCGAGGCTTGACGGGGAAGGAGGCGGCAACGGGGCCGTCACCCTCGCCGTTGGGACCATGGCAGGTGGAGCAGAGCGTGGTCCAGAGCTGGTCGGCCTCCGCCTGCGCCTCGGGGCTGATGGTGGGCTCGGCCGGGGCGCCGCCCTCGGGGGCCGCGTCCGCCGGAGCCTGCTCCGCCTGGGCGGCCGGCTCCTCGGGCTCGCCCTCGGGCGGGGGAAGGTTCGGGGCCGGAGGAGGAGGCGGGGCCTCCGCCGGCGGACGGGGGTCGGAAGCCGGTTCGGACTCGCGCTTGCACGCGAACAGGGCGAGGGAGGCGAGTCCGACGACGAGAACGAGACGCGACTTGATCATTTCAACCTCCTCGGTCGGTGCGTATGAGCACAGACCAAAGAGGTCGTCAAGCGCCGCTGGCGATCGTGTCGCGTTTGCAGAAGCCGATCTTCTCGCCCAGGGTATCGATCACGCGGAGGGATGCCGCGAGCGGCTCATCCCTCGTCGCCGGATCCCAGCTGGCCGGCGGGTGGATCCCGATCGGGAACGGTTTCGGCATCGGCCGGCGGAAGGTCCCCGGCCTCGGCGCGCAGCGCATCGGGTGGTGCGGGCGGTGGCGGCGGCTGCATTCGCACCAGCCTCGGAAGGGGCGCGCTCGGCGAGACGGGCATGCGCGCAGGCTCGGGATTCTTGGGTCGCGTGCGCTCTCCGCCGTAGCAGGCGAGAAGGCCCAGCGATGCCACGAGCCCGACGATGTGCGATTTCCTCATCTGGCAACCTCCGCCTCCGGCTGTTACTTTGGGCGAGGCGAAGTGGTGAATAGGCATGCCCGTATCGGCGTGCAGCGGTTCCCGGCGCCCGAGGGCGCCGCGTCGTGACGGTCATGGCAGCACCCCGAGGCGACGAACTGCCGAAGCGGGAAAGAGAGCTCCTCCGGGCCATCATTCAAGAGTTCATCGCCACCGGTGATCCGGTGGGCTCGCACGCGATCGCGCCGCGCTACGACCTCTCCTCGGCGACGGTTCGCGCGGTGATGGCCGACCTGGAGGCCCTCGGATACCTGCGAAAGCCCCATGCCTCGGCGGGGCGCGTCCCCACCGACAAGGGCTTCCGCCTCTACGTGGACTCGCTGCTGCGCCTCCGCGGGCCCAGGCAGAAGGAAAGGGAGCGCATCGAGCAGACGCTCGGCCCGGCTCCGCTCTCGGAACTGATGGAGGAGACGGGCAAGCTCTTGCACGAGCTCACCCACCACGCCGCGGTGGTGATCGCGCCCAATCCGGACCGAAGCATCTTCAAGCGGATCGAATTCGTCCGACTGCGAAACGACCGTCTCCTGGCGATCCTCGTCACCCACGAGGGGCTGGTGCAGAACCGCCTGATCCAGCTCGACTTCCCCATGGGGAATTCGGAGCTGGAGCACGCCACCAACTTCCTCAACGAACTTCTCGGAGAGCTCAGCCTGGAGCAGATCCACGAGCGGCTGCGCATCGAGCGCGAGGCGGAGCAGGCGCTCTACGACCGGCTCCGCCAGAAGGCGCTGGAGCTGGCCCGCCGCGCCTTCCCCGAGGCGGAGGTCGAGCCCGACGTCTTCGTCACCGGCGAGGCGAGCTTTCTGGACGAGCCGAGCTTCGCCGAGGACGTGGAGACGATGCGCAAGCTCTTCGCGGCGCTGGCCGAGAAGGACCGCATGCTCCACATCCTGCGCCGCACCATCGAGGGCCAGGGGATCAAGATCTTCATCGGCGCGGAGAGCGAGTTCTCGGACATCGCCAAGGTCTCGCTCATCGCCGCTCCCTATACCCAGGGCGATCGCGTCCTCGGCACGGTGGCGGTGATCGGTCCGACGCGGATGAACTACGGCGCGGTGATCCCCGTGGTCGACTACACCGCCAAGGCCATCTCCCGGATCCTCTCCGACGCAGTCTGATCGCCGCGGCGGGGGCAGCGGTTCCTGCGACAGATTTCTAGGTGCTCTTGGCCAGTTGCGGGGCCTCGGCGGCCGCCGGCTTCGGCCGCCAGAGCAAATAGAGCACGAGTGCCGTCACCAGCATGCCGATGCCGACGGTCTGCGAGGTCGAGAGGAGGAGCGGATCGTCGGCGGGCCAGCTGAAGAGCATCCCGCGCCCCCAGTCGCCGCGGAAGGTCTCGATGGAGAGACGCAGAACGGCGTAGAGCGCCAACCAGGCGATGAGGACCTGGCCGTGAAAGCGCTTTCGCTTGTGGAAGGCGAGCAGGAGGAAGAAGAGCAGAAGCTCGCCCATGCCCTCGTAGAGCTGCGTGGGATGAAGCGGCGGCGTATGCCCGTGCGCCAGCAGGTAGTCCTGGTGAGCCGGGTCCGAGAGCATCTCCTTGTATGCCAGCGCGCCCTCGGGGAAGCGGATGCCGAGGAAGAAATTTTCGCTGCAGACCTTTCCCCAACAGCAGCCCGCGGAGATGCAGCCCATGCGGCCGAAGAAATGGCCCAGGGCCACGCCGGGGATGGCGATGTCTCCGATGGCGCGGAAGTTCAGCCGATGCTTGCGCGCGTACAGGACGGAGGCGAGAGCGGCGCCGATGAAGCCGCCGTAAAAGACCAGGCCTCCCCTCCACACCTGGAAGATCCGCGCGGGATTGGCGCCGTAGCCGTCGGGGCCGGACCAGTTCACGACGATGAAGAGGACGCGCGCCCCGATCATCGCTCCGACGAAGATCCACAGCACCAGGTCGAGGAAGTGCTGGCGGGCGGCTCGCCCCACCGCGTCGGCGCCCTCCTTGCGCGTGCGCGCGAGGACTGGCGAGTCGGGCAGGAAGAAGGCGGTGCCGTCGACGGCGGCCAGGCGCTGCGACTGACGACCGGCGAGGTGGGCGGCGGTCAGAAAGCCGAGCGCGATCATGAGCCCGTAAGTGTGGAGCGGGAGGGGTTGCGGCTCGAAGGGCGCGTTCCTCTTCACGATGGTCGCGCCCACGCCGGCCAATACGAGGAAAGGGACGAAAAAGCGCGGCCAGAACCCCGGCTTCTTTCGCGGGCCCGCAACCCACGAGGCGACAAGCGCCGCGACCGCAATCGCCGCCAGATAGGCGAGCGCTTCGAGCACGCCGGACGGCAGGACCCAGGGGAAGAGATAGGGATGCATCACTCGCTCCTTGGGCGATCGATCTCGGGGTCCGCGGGCAGAACCTCGAATTCGGAACTTGCCGATTCTCCATCGGCCGGGGGCTGGCTTTCAACGCGGGCCGCGGCCTGCCGCTTCTTTCGGCGACGCGCGGCCAGCATCCCCTCCAGGACGACGCCCGCGATGCCCAGGGAAATGAAGACGTCGGCAACGTTGAAGGTGGGCCAGTGGTAGCCGGCGATCTGCCAGTCCACGAAGTCGATCACGTAGCCGTGCAGCCAGCGATCGACGAAGTTCCCCAGGGCGCCGCCGACGACGCACGCCAGCGAAAGACGGAGCAGGCGCTGGAAGCGTGCGGCTCGAAAATAGAACCAGCCGAGCAGCCCGATGGCGAAAAGGGGGGCGAAGCGGAAGAAGGGAAGGCGATAGCGCGGATCCAGGCCGCCGAGAAGGCCCCAGGCAGCGCCGGGATTCTCCAGGTAGCGGAAGCGCCAAAAGCCCTCCACGACGGTGATCGGCGCGCGCCGCAAGGGCTCCAAATGCTTCATCACCCGGTAGGAGCGGAGTTTCTCGAGCCACGTGGCAGCTTGCTCCACCTCGAAGGCCCGGGTGAGGCTTTCCACTGCCCAGAACTTCGTCGCCTGGTCGAGGGCGAGCGCCAGCAGACAGATGCCGGCGAGCAAGGGGATCTTCTTCGCGTAGGCCACTTCAGGTCGATGCCGCCACGGCGTCGGCGCAACGCCGGCAAAGCTGCGGATGGGCCGGGTCGACGCCCAGATCCTCGTAGTAGATCCAGCAGCGCACGCATTTTTCGCCGGCCGCCGGTAGGACCTTCACGAAGAGGTCGATCCCTTCGGCCCGAGTGCCCTCGCTCCCTCCCTTCCGGAGCTCCACCTGAGAGACGATGAGGAAGGCGGCGAGCTCGTCTTTCGCCTCCTCGAGGAGCGCATGAAGCTCGCCCTCGGCACCGAGCACCACCTTCGCCTCGAGGCTCTTTCCGATCCGCTTTTCGCGCCGCTCCGCCTCCAGCTCCCGGGCCACCGCCGAGCGCACCGCCAGGAGCTTCTCGAAGCGCGCCTCCAGCTCGGCATCCACGGAATCGGGCTCGGGCAGCTCGGCGAGGAAGACCGAATCCTCGCGCGTGCCGGGAAGGTGCGACCAGGCCTCCTCCATGGTGAAGGAGAGGATGGGGGCCAGACAGAGGCAGAGGTCGCGGGCGATGCGGTAGAGCACGGTCTGCGTCGAGCGCCTCGCGTGCGAGTCGGGGCGATCGCAGTAGAGGACGTCCTTGCGGATGTCGGCGAGGATGGCGCTGACCTCGTTGGCGCAGAAGTCCAGCGCCGCCTTGTAGACGAGGTGGAACTCGTAGTCGTCGTAGGCGCGGCGCACCTTCGAGACGAAAGCGCCCCGCCGCCCGTCCACCCAGCGCTCGAGCGCGGGCAGCTTCTCGGTCGGCACCGCATCCTTCGCGGGATCGAAGTCGTAGAGGTTGGAGAGGCAGTAGCGCAGGGTGTTGCGGATGCGGAAATAGGCCTCGCCGAGCTGCCGGAAGATCTCCGGCGAGGAGCGGATGTCGCCGCGGAAATCCTCCGAGGCCACCCAGAGCCGGACGATCTCGGCGCCGTACTGGGCGATGAGCTTGTGGGGATCGATGTAGTTGCCGAGCCGCTTGCTGAGCTTTCGGCCCTCCCCGTCGACCACGAAACCGTGCGTGAGCACGGCGCGATAGGGCGCGTGCCCGCGCGTGCCGACGGAGCAGAGCAGCGAGGAATGGAACCAGCCGCGGTGCTGGTCCGAACCTTCCAGGTAGAGGTCGGCCGGTAGGCCGAGCCGCGGCTCGAGCACGGCGGCGAAGGAGACGCCGGAGTCGAACCAGACGTCGAGGATGTCCTCCTCCTTGCGGAAGCGGGTGCCGCCACAGGCGCAGCGCGTCCCCTCGGGGAGGAAATCCTCGACCGGCCGCTCGAACCAGGTATTGCCGCCCTCCTTCTCGATGAAGTCGGCCACGCGGTTCATGAGCTCGGCGCTGACGAGGGGCTCGCCGCAGTCCTCGCAAAAGACGATGGGGATCGGCGTTCCCCAGGCGCGCTGGCGGGAGATGCACCAGTCGGGACGGTTCTCCAGCATGCCGCGGATCCGCTCCCGGCCCCAGCGCGGGATCCACTGGACGCGGTCCACCTCCTCCAGGGCGATCTTGCGGAGGTCGTTGGCCTCCATGGAGATGAACCACTGACTGGTGGCGCGGAAGACGACCGGGTTGGAACAGCGCCAGCAATGCGGATAGGAGTGCTGGATCTGGCCGTCCTTGAGCAGGTGGCCGCTCGCGCGGAGCATCTCGACGATGCGCGGATTGGCGTCGAAGATGCGCTGGCCGGAAAGCTCCGCCCCCGCCTCCGCGGTGAAGTAGCCGCCGTCGTCGACGGGGTTGAGGATCGGAAGGCCGTAGACCAAACCGACCTCGTAGTCCTCCTGGCCGTGGCCGGGCGCGGTATGGACCAGGCCGCTACCCTGCTCCAGGGTGACGTGCTCGCCGAGGATCACCGGCGACTCGCGATCGAGGAAGGGGTGCCGGTAACGAAGGCCCTCGAGCGACCGTCCCGAAACCGTGGCGACGATGCGCGCAGGATCGGGCTCACCGTCGCGCAGATGATCGGGGAAGACCTCCTTCAGGAAGGGAACGAGGCGCTCCTTGGCGAGGACGAGGACGGAATCGTCGAGCCGGTAGCCGACGTACTCGAAATCCGGGTGGACGGCGATGGCGAGGTTGGCCGGAAGCGTCCAGGGCGTGGTCGTCCAGATGACGAGGCGGACCCTCTCCCCCACCCCCTCGACCGGTCCGACCGCGTCCATGGCCACCCAGATCGAGGGCGAGACGTGGTCGTCGTACTCCACCTCGGCCTCGGCCAGGGCGGTGCGGTCGTGGATGCACCAGAAGACGGGCTTCTTGCCGCGATAGAGCCCGCCGCTCGCCGCGAACTTGGCCAGTTCCCGGACCGTGGCCGCCTCGTAGGCGTAGTCCATGGTCAGGTAGGGCTGCTCCCACCGCCCGAAGACCCCGAGCCGGCGAAATTCCTGCCGCTGGACCTCGATCCACTCCTCGGCGTAGGCCCGGCAGGCGTCGCGGATCTGATTGCGGGTCATCTCCCGCTTCTTCGGGCCGAGCCTCCGGTCCACCTGCAGCTCGATGGGAAGGCCGTGGCAGTCCCAGCCCGGGATGAAGTCGACGTACCGCCCCGCCATGGACCGGCTCTTGAGCACGATGTCCTTGAGGATGCGGTTGAGCATGTGGCCCTGGTGGATGTGGCCGTTGGCGTAGGGCGGGCCGTCGTGGAACCGGAAGGGCGGGCAGTTCCGGTTCTTCTCGAGGAGGCGCTCGTAGATCCCGCTGATCCTTCCACCACGAGAGGCGCTCCGGCTCCCGCTGGGGGAGATTCGCCTTCATGGGGAAGTCGGTCCTCGGAAGGTTCAGGGTCTTCTTGTAGTCAGGGGAATTTTCCATGGGGAACCCTGGCAAGTCGGAGATCGGGACTGGTACATCTTCCCTCTCCGACGGGTCAAGGCAGCCAAAACCGGTCTCCGACCGGCCAAGCAGGCCCATGCTTTCTCGGTGCTGGTGCGCGTCGACCGCCAAGGGTAGATTCCCGGCCATTCGACCGGGAACACCATGCGCGAAGCCCCTCCCTCCGAGCCGAGCAGCGACTGGCCGACGCGCACGCGGCGCCGGCAAACGGTCGACCGCAAGCGGGTCGCCGTCCTCTCGCGCCAGCCGAACCTCTACTCCACACGGAGGCTCTGCGAGGCGATCGAGGCCTTCGGCCACGAGGCCGTCGTGCTCGACACCCTCCGCTGCGAGCTGCAGGTGGAGAGGAATCGGCAATCGCTGCTGTACGAGGGCGCACCCATCCCGAACCTCGACCTGGTGATCCCGCGCATCGGGGCGTCGATCACCCGCTATGGCCTCGCGGTGGTCAACCAGCTCCAGGCCATGGGGATTCCCGTCCTCAACGACGCGGAGGCCATCGGCCGCTCGCGCGACAAGCTGCGCTGTCTGCAGATCCTCGCCAACGCGGGGATCCAGGTGCCGCGCACGGTGATGATGCGCCGCAAAGGCCATCTGGAAAGCGCGGTGGAGCGGATCGGCGGCCTGCCGGTGATCGTGAAGCTCCTGCAAGGAAGCCAGGGCGTGGGGGTGATGATCGCCCACTCGATGAAGGAGCTGGAGACGCTGCTCGACACGATGTGGGACCTCGAGCAGGAGATCCTCCTGCAGGAGTTCGTCGCTGAGGCGCGGGGGCGGGACATCCGCGCGCTGGTGGTGGGCGGCCGCGTCGTGGGCGCGATGCGACGCATCGCCTCTGGCGCCGGCGAGTTTCGGTCCAACCTGCACCGGGGCGGCCGGGGCGAGCCGGTGGAGCTTCCGCCCGAGTACGAGCAGGAGGCGATCCGGGCGGCCCGCGCGGTGGGACTCGAGGTCGCCGGGGTCGACCTGCTGGAGTCCAACTCCGGGCCGAAGATCACCGAGGTCAACTCCAGCCCGGGGCTGCGCGGGATCGAACGCGCGCTCCGGATCGACATCGCGGCGGAGATCGTCTCGCACGGTCTGCGCGCCTGCGGCGCAACGACCTCCGATAGGGCGGACTGACATGCATCGCTCGATCGAACCGATCGAACTGACGCTGTATCACGACGTGCTCTGCGGCTGGTCCTTCCTCGCCGACGAGCGGCTCTCGCTGCTGTGCGAGGAATTCGAGCCCCTCCTCCGCCTGCGACTTCGCCCCTTCGCCGTCCGGGTGGAGCCGCGGATCCCCACGCGCTGGGAGTGCGCGAGCGAGGCCTCGGCGCTGCGCAAGGTGGGCCGGGAGCCCGAAGGCCGCGGCATCGTCCCCGACCTGTGGCGCTCGGTCGACCCGCCGCGCTCGTCGCTGCCGCCGCTGGTCGCGCTTCAGGCCGCCACGATCGTCGGCGGGCAGCGGGGTATGCGGCGCATGCTGTCCGAGCTGCGGCGCGCCGCGCTCTTCCGCGGGATCAACGTCAGCCGCGACGACGTCATCCTCGAGGTGGCGGAGAGCTGCGGGCTGGACATGCACCGCTTCGCCAACGCCTTCTTCAGCGATCACACGCGCAGGGTGGTCCTCGACCAGTACGAGGAGGCGCTCGCGCGCGGCATCGATTCCGTCCCCACGCTCATCGTGGGCGACGAGTGGATGCTCTCCGGCGCGCGCTCGGTGGCCGAGTACCGGGCGACGATCCGGCGTTTCATCCGGCAGCAGGGCCTGCGGATGCCGGAGCGAATCGTTCACTGATCCACATTTTCACCGGCGGGAGCTGGTTCCCACACCGTTTACCGGAGGCGTTCTTGCTCTCCGAAAGGGGAAGCCCTATCCTTCTCACTCGACTCGAAGGAGGAATCCCCCTCGGGGTTTTCGCCAAGGAGAACGACATGAGGCATGTTTTGAAGCTGTGGCTGGTACCGCTCGCCTGTCTCGCACTGGGACTGGGAGCGGTCGCGTGCGGCGACGAGGATGACGGTAACAACGGCGCCGGGGGAACCGGCGGCGTCACCGGCACCGGTGGAACCGGTGGGACCGGAGGCACGGGCGGCACCGGCGGTGCGCCCGAGGTGATCGACGTCTCCGGCACCGTGGTGCCGCACCCGCTCTTCGCGGGCCTCGGGCAGACCGCTCCGGCTCCAGAGGGGCTGAATGTCCGCCTCGTCGACGCGGGGCGTGCCCTCTCGGATCCGCAGGCTGCCGTCCTCGCCGAGACCACCGCTGACGCCGACGGCAACTTCGCCTTCGAAGACGTCGACATCTCGGGCGCGCAGATCGGCGTCGTCCTCACCGTGGCGCCCAACGATGGTCGCACCGACGTGGTGACCTCCTCGATGGGCCTCTGCCAGCTTGGCAGCGGCGTGGACCCGTCCCTCACTTGCCGCGACCGGGACGACGTGAAGGCGTTCTTCGTCCCCACCTCGCTGGCGGATGCCATCGCGACGGGTGTCGGGAACTCGGACCTCGTCGCCAACGGCTTCGTTCTCGGCATGACGGTCGACGGCGCCAACAACCCGCTCCGCGACGTGACGATCGAGGTCACGCAGGGCGCGGAGGTGACCTCGCTCGGAGCGGGATTCACCCCGACGGGTGACAACATCACCACCGACCTCGGCGCGTTCCTGGTCACCGGCAGCCCGGGGATCGTCACCATCACCCCGTCGCAGGACGGCACCAGCTTCGTTCCGCCGAGCCAGCCGGTGGGCATCGCCACGAACGTCGCCTTCCAGGTCTTCTTCGTCGGCTCGGACAACGGCGGCGCGGGCGGTTCCGGTGGCGAGGGCGGCACCGGCGGCACCGGCGGCATGGGCGGTGACGGCGGAGCCGGTGGCGCCGGCGGCGACGGCGCCTGATCGCCGCGAAGGCGGAGAGCCGTGAAGTGGGAGCGGTCCGATGGGCCGCTCCTTTTTTTGTCTCGTCGCGAGCAGACGGACGGGCGATCGGCCCCCGGAACCTCGGTTGCGGGCGCGTTCGCACGGCGCTAGGGTGCCTCCCAACGCGGCTCAGTTCCTTCACCCACGCAGGTAGCGACCATGGAAGCACCGATCAATCTGACCGCCGTCTTCATGCTCTGCCTGATCGTCCTCGCGCTCGGCATCTTCGGCATGACCATGAGCGCGCGGATCCAGATCCTGCGAAGGCTGGCGCCGGAGGACCGCTTCGAGGACGCGGGCGAGCGGCTGAAGCTGCTTCTGCGGTTCGGTCTGGGGCAGAAGCGGCTCGTCGACCCGGAGGAGTTCAAGCCGGGCCTGGCGCACGTGCTGATCTTCGCCGCCTTCATGGTGCTGGCGCTGCGCACCGTCACCCTCTTCGGGATGGCCTTCGGAGGCTGGGATTTCCACCTCCCCTTCCTCGGGGCGGACAGCGCTACCGGCCGCGTGTATCTGCTCTTCAAGGACCTGGTCGTCTTCGGCGCCCTGATCGGCGTCGGCTACTTCCTCTACCTGCGCCTGGTGGTGAAGCCGGAGCGGATGACGTACTCGGGCGAGGCGATCTTCATCC
>NICF_comb_assmDRAFT_10002298_pt1 | contig 14538 bp, 13 predicted proteins | sample NewIslPassag4_SG_FD_11279 | JGI IMG/M metagenome (IMG submission 11279) | reverse complement strand
ATGCTAATACCGAGCCAAGCCCGATCGGAAACGGCGGGAAGGCGTAGAGACTAGGACATGGAGCCCTAACGCATAACGGCGAGGGTGGTAAAGTCCCACGAGCGCGCCCCACCCTAACGTGTAATGGCGAGGGTGAAGATATAGTCCGAACCGGAGGCGAATTGACGCCTCGTAATGCGGCGAAAGCCCCGGAGCTACCGGATAAAGAGCCGGTAGGGTAACAAATTGATTCGTTTAAATACGCCGCACCAGTAGTTGCGTCATTAGGCGTTTCACTCGAAGAGTTAGCTGCGGCGACTGGTATAATGGCAGATGTTGGAATACGCGGCGAACAGGCGGGTACAACGCTCCGCGGCGGTTTAGTGCAGTTGTTAAAGCCGGCGGAAAAAACCGCAAAAATGATGGAATCGATGGGCATACAGGTGACGGACGCGAACGGCAAATTCATCGGCCTTGCCGGTGTAATACGCGAGTTTCAAGAATCGATGAAGGGTATGACCGATACGCAAAAACTCGCGACGCTTTCGCAAATTGTCGGAACAGAAGCCGCAAGCGGATTTTTGGCGTTAATGAAAGCCGGACCGTCCGAAATCGAAAAAATGACGAAAGCGCTCGAAAATAGTGGCGGTGCGTCAAAGGAAGCCGCAGAACAAATGATGGGCGGAATTGGCGGCGCACTAGAAGAATTGAGCGGTGCGTTTGAAACGTTATCCATACTGATCGGTAGTCAATTAGCGCCTTACATTCAAGCGTTCGCAACGTGGCTTAGCGGATTAATACAACGCTTTAACGAAGCTAGTCCTGCCGTTCAAAAATTTGTTGCGATTGGCTTAGCGCTAACCGCAGGCTTAACCGGTCTTATTGCGGTACTTGGAGCAGTCGCAGCCGGTATCGGATTTATGATAACGGGAATTATGCCGTTAATTTCGGCTATTGCGCAAGCTGGCGGGGTAACTGCGTTATTGTCAGGCGCATTAGCGTTTTTGGCGAATCCGATTACGTTAACTATCGCTGGAATAACGGCACTTGTTGCGGCTTTTGCTTTCGCTTACTCACAATTCGAAGGTTTCCGTAATGTCATTAATAGCGTTTTTTCAACTTTGTTGACATTCGTACAACCGGCGTTAACAGCGGTCACGACATTTATTCGCGAACAAATATCGGCGCTGTCTGAGTGGTGGCGACAAATATGGCCTGACTTGTCGCTAGCATTTATGAATATTTGGAACGGTATTGTCGCATTTATCTCTCCGATTTTAAACACAATTCTTGCGCTATTTAAATTCGTGTGGCCCGCAGTTGAGTATATCGTCAAATCCGTATGGGAAAACATAAAAGGCGTGATTGAAGGCGCAATCGCTGTTATAACCGGCATCATTCAAGCGTTCTCTGCGTTGTTTACAGGTGACTGGGACGCGCTTTGGAATGCAATAAAACAAATTATTTCTGGCGCAATTAAATTCGTTTGGAACTTGTTCAATTTATTGCTTTACGGTCGTTTGTTAAAAGCTGGAACAGCGTTACTAAACGGGTTAAAATCAGTTTTTTCCGCAGGGTGGAACGCAATAAAAACAAACACAAGTAAAGTATTCACGTCAATATGGAATTTTCTAAAAAACATATGGAATAGTACGGTTAATTTTTTTAAAAATGTTCTAAACGGTATTCGCGCAACATTTATGAACGTTTTTAACGCAGTACGTTCGTTCGTTTCAAATATTTTTTCAAACATACGAACAATTATTTCAAACGCAATTAACACGATTAAAGATTTCGTTAGTAGCGGTCTTGATAATATTCGCAAATTTTTCACTGATACTTTTGATAAAGTTGTAAGTTTTTTGAAAGGAATAGATTTAGTATCAGTCGGTAAGGACATTATTTCCGGTCTAGTACGCGGTCTATCCTCAATGGCAGGTGCGGTTATTAGCGCAGTTGCAGATGTTGCTGGAAAAATAAAAGACAAATTCCTTTCATTTTTCGGCATCCATTCGCCATCCCGTGTGATGCGCGATGAAGTTGGTCGTCATATCGGTACTGGTGTCGCAGAAGGTATAAAGCGTTCGACTAAAACGGCTGTTGCCGCAGCAAAATCGCAATCAAAAGCGATTTCAGAAGCGATTAAAAACCTCGAAGTGAAATTCGATACGAAAAAGATTTCTGCGAGGACTTATATTAACGAGTTAGAAAAAATTCGTAAAAATTATAAATTAACCGGCGACCAAGCACGGAAAGTCGCGCGTGAAATCTATCAAGCTAATCAAGTCATCAAAAATCAGACGAAAGCACAGTCGAAGGCAATATCGGAAACAATAAAAAATCTCGAAGTAAAATTCGATACTAAAAAGATTTCGGCATCGACGTATATTCGCGAACTTGAAAAGATTAGAAAAAACTATAAATTGACCGGAGATCAAGCCAGAAAGATTAGTCGCGAAATTTTTCAGGCGAATCAAGTAATCAAAAAGCAGGCGGAAAAACGATCGAAAGTAATAAACTCTATAAACACGAAAGTAAAATCGGCTAACGACAAATTTTTAAGTAAGGTTAAATCAATAAACGATAAATTGAAAAAAGACATAGACGCCGCGAAGAAAGACTTCCAAGAAAAATTGACTAGTCTAACTGAATCAATTTACAATCAGGTTGGTCTATTCGATGCAGTCAAAACTGAAAATGTTGACGCATCGAAGTTGCTTCAAAATTTGAGAGACCAAAACACTTTGATGAAGCAGTTTCAAACTGATCTTGCTAAACTCCAAAAAATGGGCGTTTCTAAGTCGTTTGTTGACGAGCTTCGAGCAATGGGCGTGTCAGCAGCAAACGAAATTAACGCGATCGCGAATATGCCGAAAACGATGCTCAACGAGTACGTGAAAGCATGGAAAGAAAAACACGCACTTGCCGCAAAAGAAGCTAATATCCAAATGGCGGATGAACGAGCAGCATTAGCAAAACAAATCAAGAATATAACCGCAGCGGCGAAAGCGGAAATTCAAAAGGCAAGGTCGGAATGGATCGCGAACTTGAAAAAGATTGGCACTGACGTGGCAAAACTCGGTTCATTCCGAAACAGCGGTCGTGTGCTCGGACAGAGCACGGTACAAGGTTTAATCAACGGTTTAAGAAGTATGAAAGGTGAATTACAAAGCACGACAAAATCGATCGCTAACGTAATTACCCAAACGATCAAGAAAACGCTTGGCATACATTCGCCATCACGCGTTATGATCGGACTGGCTAAATTCGTATCGTTGGGTGTCGTTAAGGGTATCGAATCTATGCGCAACAAAGTCGTAAAAACAACGGAAAAATTGTCAGAGTGGATGACGCCTGAGGTACCAAGCGTGTCGCTTGCTTACTCGACACCTACAGGCGTTTTTGGTTCGCTGTCTAGCGCAGTAAACGGAACGGTTGACGTAAATTCGACTGACGATCGTATAATTAACGCTATCAACCGTTTGGAATACGTGTTGACTAATCTGAAAGTCGAAATGGACGGACGTGAAGTCGGACGGATTGTCGAGCCGACTGTAACGGAATTACAAGATTTCTCCGCCGGTCGAGTGAGACGGTTTAGGGGGTGATTGACATATTGATTACAAGTCCGGAAAATATGACGTTTAATGGAATCGACTTGGCTGAACGTTACCAAAGCGAACACGGCGGTTATTTCGTTGTTAATTCGGTTAGTGGGCGCGGAGTTTTATCAGATTCGCTTGACACGTTGACTGTTATGGGGAAATCGGGCGTTTATATTAGCGGAGAACGAACGCCCGAACGGTTATTGAACGTGAGTATTACGTTGAAAGGCGACGATTTTAATGATCTCCGTAGAAAAATCGAAGACTTAAACGAACTGCTTAACACGGACGATGACGTCGAAATTAAGTTTGACGACGAGCCTAACCGAACATATTTCGGAAGACTGTCGGCGGTTGAGGATACACTTGAGAAATCAACAATTTATCAAGCGACGCTTACGTTTTTATGTAGTGATCCGTTCAAATACGGCTCTACAATCGAAGCGATTTTTCCATCTGATGTGGTGTCACTCCAATACAAAGGAACAGCGCCCGGCGACCCAATTTTCGAAATGGAAGCAACACAACCGATCACTTTCGCAATGATTCAAAATCAAAACGAAGAGTACATGATGATCGGAAAACCGATCGATGTGACAGACACGCCATACGCGAAGTATGAGCGTGTTTTTTATTCGGATTGCGATAGTCTTACCGGTTGGACGACAGCTGCACCCGGAGAAATTGACGGGAACATTGCGGGAACAATGCAGACAAATGGAACACGATTCCAAGCGAGTGATTACGGAACGGGCCTGACATGGCACGGTCCGGCAATCAAAACGAGTTTGCCGGAAGTGCTGAAAGATTTCAAAATGACGGCATGGATCGCTTTGTATAACGGCTATGCTGCACGGCAAGTCGGTAGAGTTGAAATATATTTACTAGACCCGAACGGCAACCAAGTCGGAAAAGTCGCTATGAAAGATACCCGTACATTACAATCGTTGGCCTGGGGCGAAGCGAGAGCCGGTGACGCCAACAATTATAAATATCTAATCAACGAATACGGCGACAAGCCCGGAAACTGGAACAATTTTGCCGGACATGTGGAATTGTCGCGCGAAGGAAACCGTTGGCGGGCATATTTCGCAATGGTAGACACATCGACAGGAAGACATCATACTCGACGTACAGTCGAGTGGGTTGATACGGAGAACAAATTCAATCGAAATGTAGCGCAAGTAGTTGTACACGTTGGTCAATACGGTTCGAACGAACCGATTTCATGCGGCGTGTATTCGATTAGTGTATTCAAGATTAATCCTAATCAGTCGAACAAAGTGCCGTACATTGCACAGCCTGGAGACATCATTACATTTGACCATACGACAAAAGATATCTTGATCAACGGAGAAAGTCGAAAAGACTTAAAAGACTTTGGAGCGAGGTTTTTTGAGTTGCAAAAAGGCGAAAATCAGTTTGTAGTTTTACCGTCAAACTCGTTTGCAGTGCGAATTAAATTTCGAGAACGTTTCTTGTAGGGAGGTGATAACTTGATCCACATAGCAGATTCGCAAACTGATAAGATACTAGGTTTTATCCCTGAGGATGAATTTTGGGATGATAAACATTACAAATCGCTCAAAGACACGTTAGAAACGTTCGATTTCGTCACGTTTGCCGATCGTGAATTTTCTGAACATCTAGCAAAGAGAAACCGTATCATCATTCCCGACGAGGACGGAAAATATATTGAATTTGTGATCGAAAACACACGGAAATACCGTGATTCGAACGGTGGTTTGTTTGTTGAAGTCTACACAAGTGCAACATACATTGAGCTGGCAAAAGCGAAAATAATCAAACCGCAAACAACCCCGGCATGGACTGCGAAACAACATGCGGAATGGGCGCTTGCTAGTACAGAATGGGAAGTCGGTGACGTTGATTTTAGCGGTAGTAGAACGCTGATAATTGAGCAGCATACAAACCCATACGCATTTTTGAAACGTCTGGCAAGTGAATTTGATCTAGAATTGCATTTCCGTGTAGAAGTGGACGGAACCAAAGTCGTCCGGCGTTATGTCGACTTGATTAAACGTGTTGGTGTGTGGCAAGGTCGCGAAGTTGAGTTCGGAAAAGACTTGATTGGTATTTCACGCGAAGAAGATTTTTCGAATATTGTCACTGCATTGATCGGACTTGGCCCGGAACGTGAAGATGGCACACGTCTAGAGGTTTTCGTCGAGGACAAAGACGCACTTGCACGTTGGGGTCGAAACGGACAACACCTTATCGATGTATATGAACCGGAATCAACCGATCAAAGCATTACGGAGGCTAAGTTGCGGGAACTCGGTGAAACCGAACTTAAGAAGCGTGTCAATTCTGTTGTTGAGTACACGTCCGACATAGTGGATCTTGAAAAAGTGCCGGGATTGGAGCATGAAAAGATAAGATTCGGTGACACGATCAAGATTAAGGACACAGCTTTTACACCACCGTTATATCTTGAAGCAAGGGTTCATACGGTGGAAAGAAGTATCAAAAAGAACGGATATAAAACGATCACACTCGGTGACTATATCGAGTACACGGAAGAGCAAGTTTTCGCAATTTGGAAAGCGTTGCAGGCTGAGATCGCGAAAAAAGTGTCCTTGACGGAAGTGAAAGAAGTCGTCTATACAAAGCAAGAAGTGGATGAAAAAGACAATACCGTCAAGGAAGAAGCCGCCCAAGACGCGACTAACAAAGCAAATCAAGCCGAGGAAAATTCGAAACAATACGTTGACGTTAGGGAAGTGCATATAAAAGGATATGCCGATCAGCAGGCTCAGCAAGCGGAACAGAGGGCCGTCACGCAGGCTGAATCCATTGCGGAACAAAAAAAGCAGCTGGCGATTCAAGCGGCTATTGCGGATGCTGAGACAAAAATTAATGCAGCTAGGTCGGAATTAGAAGCGGACATTGCAACGAAAGTTGACGCGCAATGGGTAAACGGTCAGCTTGTGTTGAAAGAAAACGCAATTATAAAGTCGAATACAGCACCGGCAAACCCAACAACAAGTCAATTGTGGTTAGACACAAGCACTACACCTAACGTCCTCAAAAGGTGGACAGGTTCGGCATGGGTGAAAGCAACGCCAACAAGTGCGGGAGAAGTTGGGGCGTATACAAAAACAGAAGTGGACAACGCATTGAACAGCAAAGTATCCGTCACGCAGTACACGACAGACATGAACGGGGTTGTCGCTCGTCTAAACAGCGCAGAATCTCGAATTACACAAACAGAACAAGAGATTGCAACGAAAGTCAGCAACACGACATATCAGCAGGACAAGACAACAATCAACAACAACATTTCACAGCTCCAAACAAAAATGTCCAACGCAGAAACAAGCATTTCGCAGTTGTCCAGCCAAATTGCGCTGAAGGCCAACGCAACGGACGTATATACCAAATCGCAGATAGACGGTCAATTTAGTACCGTCAATCAGCAAATCTCGCAGCTTGACGCTGAATTAAGCGTTCAGGCTGATCAGATCGCAACGAAGGTTTCTAGAACAGAGTTTGATGCTTTGCAGATCGGTGGGAGGAATTTACTGCGAAACACAGATTTTCAAAATGGGTTAAGTTCATCGCCGTGGATTTGGGATACTTGGGATTTTACTGGTGGCGCAACAAACGGCACCAAATCAATAGAGCAAGATTCTACAGTTGGAAAATTTTTTAGAGTCACTACCACCGTTGCTAACGCAAATAGATATGTATATTTAGACCTGATGGCTTCCGGGGTGAGTCTTAGAAATAGTTTATTTATCATTGGTCAAACATATACTGTATCGCTTTACATTAGAACGTCTGTCGATACAACACAAAGTCAAATTCATATTGAAGGGGTTTCTTCAGGACAAAAATTTCAAACTAACGCAGGTGTATGGAAAAAAGTCACACATACTTTCACATTGAATAATCTCAATCCAAATAATAGATTTACGACAGGTGTTCGAATATTGGACTCATTACCCGCAGGGACTACTATAGATATTTGTCAATTGAAGCTTGAAAAAGGCAACCGTGCCACCGACTGGACACCTGCTCCAGAGGACGTGCAAGGTCAAATCGACGGTCTCGGAACACGTGTATCAAGCGCCGAAACATCTATAATGCAGATGTCAAATCAAATACAGCTTAAGGCGAATCAAACGACTGTTGATGCGCTAACAAACCAAATATCAAGCGCACAGTCGCAGATCAATTTGTTGAGCGATCAAATCGATTTGAAAGTCGATAAAAATGGTGTTATTTCGGCGATTAACGTGAGCTCCGAAGGAGTTAGGATTGATGGCGCCAAAGTTCGTATTACTGGGCAAACTACTATCGACAATGGAGTTATCAAAACAGCGCATATCGAAAGTCTGACATTCGACAAATTGCGCGGCGGAACAGCCACGCTTGGCGGTTCGGGAAATAACGGGTCGCTAGAAGTGCTAGGAGCCGATAATTCCGTAATTTTCCGAGCCAGCAGAGACGGGTTGATAGGGTCAGGCGGACAACCCATTATTACTAAAAACGGGCTGATTTCGTCATTCGCATTCCTTTCCAGCGGCGATGTAAACGGCTGGCAAAGATGCGGATGGTGGGATTATGGAGGGGTTGGCCAATATGAGCAGGCGTATATCCGTTTCCGTATACCGGTCAATTTCACCGTTACCAATGCGGCTATTTACGTTTATTCGATGCCAATTTATATTTCAGGTCATCCGGGTATTACCACCGGGTACTATCACACCAGATATATCAAACTTTTCAAAATCAACGATATTACGAATCAATTTTTTGATATGCCTTTTGCTAGTGACAACTATGGTATTGTTGTTCGGTCAGGCTCGGCAACAGACATTTCTAGTACCGTTTGGGGGAAATCTCGATGGGACCCGCAAGTTGAGGGCACGGTAAGTCGAATACAAGTTATTGGAGGTGGAATCACTTCTCTAGTTGATCCGGGCTATAACGAATTTTTTGTGAAAAGTGATTCTGCAATACAAGATCAGCGAAATTCCAGTTTGATTCAAATCATGGTCATTATTGAAGGTTATCAATCTAGGTAAGGAGATGGTAAAGATGATAGTAAAAATCGAAAATGGAAAGTTGGCGCAGGCGATTAATCTTTTATACGACTTACCGTTACGAGGAAAGCAATCCCGGTATCGTACAAAATTTATTAAACTGCTAAACGCTCAATTGGAAGAATATCAACAAGATTTCAAACAACTTCTAAAAGAACATTGCCATTTGGATGAAAATGGAGAGCCGAAAACTAAAAATAACGGCACTCAATGGGATGTTAAAGACGTTGACGCATTTATCAAAGACAAAAAAGAACTGGATGAAGAGGTGTTTGTTATTGAAGGGGCAAGCAAACAAGACATGTTGAAGACTGTCAAAGAAGTGCTTTTTAACTGTGATCGTGAGTTTAGCGGACAAGAAGCAGAAACTTACGACTATATATGTGAAAAATTTGAGGAAGGTGAGGATGAACAATGAACATCCAAATCACGAATATTAACATCCAATACGAAAATGAGGAGCTATCAAACGTACAAATTTATTTCAGCGGACATGATGATGAGAGGACTATACATTTGAATGGGTTTATACCTTTGTCATCAGAAGAATACGTTGGGAATGAATCGGTTACAGCGTTGGCTACTCTTATAAAACAAAAAATTAATGAAAAATTAAACCCTGCTGAATAGGTAGGGTTTTTCATTTTGCTGGAAAGGAGAATAAGCGTGGAAAACATCATTAAATACGTTTCAGCCGGAATCGGAGCAGTTATCTCATTTGCGTTTGGGGGATGGAGTACGTTGTTAAGTATCTTACTAGCATTCGTCATACTAGATTATGTATCAGGATTTTTTGCAGCAGGAATTGAAGGAAAATTGAACAGCAGCACTGGTATGAGAGGGATCGCTAAAAAAGTGGCGGTCTTTTTTGTTGTTGCTGTTGCCCACATGATGGACGTTGCGCTAGGTTATGACGGCCATATTTTGCGTGATGCTACAATCTTTTTCTTTTTGGCAAACGAAGCGCTGTCTATCCTCGAAAACGCCGGGAGAATCGGTGTTCCGGTTCCGGGAGCGCTCAAAAAAGCTATCGACATTTTGAACGAAAAAAGTGAAGGGGGCGGCAAGTAATGGGCTATATCGTTGACTTATCGCATCACCAAGACCCGAAAAAGATTGATTACGACACTTTCGCGAAACAACTCGATTTTGCGATCATTCGCACGCAATATGGTTACAAAACGGTTGACCGCGTATATAAAACACACCACGCTGAATTACGCAAACGTGGCGTGCCAACCGCAGCTTACGCATGGGTTCGCGGTGTTTCTATCGAGGACATGCGAAAAGAGGCGGAATATTTCTACAAACGCACGTTAGAAGCCGTTGAACCAACGTTTTGGTTTTTAGACGTCGAAGAAAAGTCGATGGGTGATATGCGCGCAGGTGTGTCCGCATATGTCGCGAAATTACGTGAATTGGGCGCGAAAAAAATCGGGATTTATATTGCCCATCACTTGTACAAGTCATTTAATCTGAATTTAGATGAAGTTGACGCAGTATGGATACCACGTTATGGCACAAACAACGGAAAACCACAAACAAAACCAGACTATCCATGTGATTTATGGCAATATACAAGCGTTGGGCGACTTGATGGGTACAACGGAGATCTGGACTTGAATATGATTATTAGTGATAAAAAGCTGGAATATTTTACAGAGGGAACGAAAAGCGTAGCACCGGTAAAAAAAGTTAATTCTGCAAAAAGTAGTACTAAAAAGACAACATCATCAGTCTCAGTATATACAGTCAAAAAAGGCGACACCCTTTCAGAAATTGCTCGGAAATATGGCACGACTGTTAATGAATTGATAAAATTAAACAATATCAAAAATCCCAATCTCATATATCCTGGGCAAAAGATAAAATTAACAGGATCAGCTTCAAAAGCTATTTATCACACCGTCCAAAAAGGCGATACTGTTTCCGAATTGGCTGCTAAATACGACAGCACCATCGCACAAATTAAATCTTGGAACAAACTTAAAGACGTAAATAAAATTTACGTTGGTCAAAAATTGCGGGTGAAATAAAAAAGCACGGTCTGATGACCGTGCTTTTCGATTTTCTTTTTCGGACTTCATCACCTATTGAGAGTTGGACGCTACCCACTCCGCAGCAAAGGTCGAGGCTGATGCCGCCTTCAACTTCGTACAAATTAAACGGCTCGACGCCGTAATATTGCGAGTAGATCTGAAATAGCCCCCTCGCAATGAACAAGACGCCGTCCCGTTCGTGCTCACCGCCAACGCTTGCCGGTTCATCTTCCGACAAGTAAAGAGTGGTGATCGTATTTTCTTTCCCTTGAAGCAGGTATTTTTGAGTAATTCAATACCTACTTCTTTTCCTTCTTGATAATTATGCACTTCAAATTCGAAGTGCAATCGCGTTGCTGGACTGTAATTAATCATTTCCGATTCCTCCTTGCTTGAGTATTGTTAATCCTTCCATCGCACCGCCAACCTAAGTTGGCAATGCTAGCAAGAATCAACGATTGAGCGCCTCCATGTATTCGTCGACATCGCGGCCGATTTCTTTCAAATGCTCGACCACTTCGCTCAGCGTCATAATGTAACCTTTCGGCTCTTCGCCATCCCACTGCGACGTTTCTTCTAGTAGGAACGTTGGTTCGGACGGTTTTTCCCCGTCAAGTTCAACAATACGGTATATCTGTTGATGACGACCTACCGAACCAGTCACCCAGTCATGACCGTTCCACTCGTCTAAGCTGATATAATCTGAATCGGCGACAATGTGAGTATCTGTCCAGCACTCGTCAAGTTCGACAGTTCGCCAGTTTCCACCGTCCCAAAAACGGTATATTTCGACAACATGACCGTCTTTTTCAACGTAAAAGTTTTTGTTTTCGATGTCGTAGATTAACCGGCTACTTTCAGCGTCGCCATAATATTCTGTATACTCAGTCGACACTTCGACGCCTAATTTGTCTCGGAAAAAGCTTTCTAATGCGTCAACAACTGCTTCGTCTGTTTCAGTGAAATATGCGTCAAATTTTTCGCTAACATCGCCCAAGTCCAGGGATTCCGTATTTACTCCTTCGATGGCAACCGACCAGTCGCCTAACAACACGACTTTTTCAACTTCATTGTCATCAATCAAATAATTCCATGCATCGTTTCTCCACAATCTAAAAGTTTTCATTTTAAATTCCTCCTTGTTTTTTGTTCCTCATCAACCTTACATCTTAATTATACAATTATATAATTATATGGTCAACTATTTTTTATAAAATTTTTTAATTTTTCTAAGTCCTCTTTCCAAAACAACTGTACTTTTCCTTTCCCATTTCCGTATTCTTTGCAAGGAACTATCCGCCCCTCTCGAATGTGATGCTGGAAAGCTACATTGGATAGACCAACATATCTTTCAGCTTCTCTTCTAGTCATGATTTGCTCCAAAAACTCTTCTTTACTCATTTTCATCTTGCTTGTCCTCCAGAATTGGATTGAAATATTTTTCCTCGGCTGCTTTTCTAGCTTTTATAGCATCCTCTTTATTATCAAAATATCCTAAAGTAATCTGTTTACCCTTAAACCCGATGTATGACCGCCATTTTTGACGGGTTTTCATCCATGCTACACCTTTATGCCCGCTTTTGTTATTTTTATATGTTTTAGTTTTTAGTGCGGTTACCCGAGTACCGTCTACTTGATCGTGTTTAATATGCTGGTCTCTACCGGTATCCCTTTTTATATCGTGCTTGCACCCGCAACTTTTGTAATGCCCGTGAATCAAACTATAGCCTTGCAAATAAACAGTATTTCCACAACTACATTTACACTCCCACAAAAGGGTATTATTTTTGCCTCTAATGTCGCTTAGTTTAATAACAGTCAGCTCACCGAATTGCTGGCCGGTAATGTCGATCCGTTTTGAATCAACTCGTTTTACCATGTTTCACCTCAAATGCATACGGATTTAGGAACCCAAAATTTATTTACAATATCAATTCCACCTTCATGCGCTACAGCTTCAATGTAAAATGCTTTTTTGGTTTCTTTTAGTACATTGTAAACCGACACCGTAATTTGTTCTACCATGCTTTCATGGCCAAACGTCTTGCGGATAAACCAAGGAGCAATACCAGCGATACGTCCGCCTTTTTTAGCTCTTAATTCTAAATACAATCTCCAAGCAATCCTCATTGCTTCTGCAATATAGTCAGAAGCTCTGCCACCAAAACGTTTAACACCATTTCGAGCAATTTTCCAAGCGTTGTTCATAACCGATCTCTTGGTTAATTTCATTTCCATTACCTCCCCTTGTTTGTACTTTAATTATATAATTATAAAATTGTATAGTCAACATCTTTTTTGAAATTTTTTTCATAAAAAATTCGCCCAAAAATGAGCGAATATCTTCTTTATTATATTGTTCTTGACTGATCGGTATTTTTTATGGAAAATAATAATATCGGTCTAGTGACCGTTCAGAGACCGTGTCACTTTACGTTAATATCAACGGTTGAGCCAACGGGCTGTTTACGTCGGTCGGGAGTTCGAATCTCTCCTGGGACGCTACGAAAAAGGGCGATGAAGCCCGTTATATCAACCTTCTAATGCGTCTAGTGATACGGTCAGAGATACGGTCACTTTCCGTTTTATCACTAGCATTGGGAGGTTGTTTTTTATGACGAAAAAGAAAAAAGCGTATAAAGTGGACGTCGATTTAAACGACATTTTCCGCAATCGTCCAACGCAGAGCCAACGTTCGACCGAACGACACACATTAACGGTGAGCCAAGCGCTTGAAATTATTGTTAAACAGATGCAGGCGGCAGGACTTCGCGAAAGAACGATTAGCGATTACACGACTTACGTATTAGACTTCGCGAAAAAAATAGGTAATCCCGACATTGGCACGCTATCAGTCGAACACATTTACGAATGGCTTTCGTCAATGAACGTAAGCAATGCAACCAAACTGATACGTTTAAAATGCTTGAAAGCGTTCCTAGGCCGGTGTTTTGATAATGGGTGGATAGAAAAGAAATTTTGGCGATCTGTTAACGTAAAAGTCGACACACCGGTTAAAGAAGGGGCAACTGATCGCGAAGTAAAACTATTGCTATCGTTACTAGATTTGTCGGACTTTGTTCAACTTCGCGACGCAACCGCATTGTTGACGATGTACCAATGTGGGCTGCGAGTAGGAACGATTGTGCAACTCGAAAATAAACACGTAGACCTTAACGCGAAACTACTCAGAATCGACGGCAGTTTGATTAAAAACCACGAAGCAATACATTTACCCTTCGATGATGTTTTAGCGCGTTTATACGCCGTTCTCATGCGTCAAAACGATATTATACGCAGAGAAAATGGTGTTAAAAATGAATTGTTATTTATAACGCGACGAGGTGGTAAAATTGCGACAAGTTCGTCGAATAACAACATTCGAAAACAGCTTCATAAATACGCGAAAAAGTACGGACTGAAAAATATTAACCCACACGCATTACGTCGAGGATTCGCGAAAAATTTGCTTAGAAAAGGAGCTGACCTTCCGTTGATTTCGAAAGCACTCGGCCATAGTGACCTTGCGGTTACTACACGATACTTACATATCGATAAAGAAGAAGTTGCGGAAAACTTGCGAAAATTCTTGTAGTTTTCTATAATTAATTTGTCGGAAAAAGAGGAAACGGAGGTTAAAAATGGAAAAGAAAAAGTCGATATTCAAGCGGTGGTGGTTTTGGGTAATCGTTGTGTTGGTTATCGCGGGAATTGGCGCAGTGGGCGGCGGTGAGGAAGAAACGAACACTGCTGAGCAAGCGAGTACGGAACAGCAGAAAGAAGCCGAAACACAACCGAAGAAAACCGAGGAAAAGTCCGAGCCAGCCGAGCCGGAAAACAAAC
>NICF_comb_assmDRAFT_10002296_pt1 | contig 14567 bp, 15 predicted proteins | sample NewIslPassag4_SG_FD_11279 | JGI IMG/M metagenome (IMG submission 11279) | reverse complement strand
AAAAGAAACAGAATATCAGCAACTTCAAGAAAAGTTTACTGCTTTAGAGTCTGAATATGCAAAAGTTAGCACAGAATATGCTAACAAGTTAAGGGCAGAACGTGAAGCTGCTGAAAATGAAATTTTTGAAATGTTTGCTAAAGAACTTACTGAAGAAGAAATGGCTGAAATTAAAGCAAACAAAGATAATATGCAACTTCAAGAAATTGAAAATGCTCTATTTGCTTTGGTTGGCAGAAAGAAGGCAAAGTTTAGTTTTTCTCAACAAGATAAATCAAAAGTTATCGATCTTACTCGGTTAGAACCTGAGAAGAAACAAAAGACTGGTAAATCTTATGATGAACTATTCGAAAAATATGGAAAATAATTAAGCACATCTAGCAATAGATGTGTTTTTATATTTTAAAAAATCAATAAAAAATTTTTTAAATTATAAGGAGGATTTTATAAATATGGCACATGGTGTTGTAAGACTCGATAAACTTCAAGCGACGAAATCTGGTAATATTGAAACTATTGTTGCAAGTGTCGATCTTGACAATGGTTCTGTTGTTGCAATCGGTGGTCTAGCAGGTATTGGTGGCGAAGCTGTAACTGCTGATGCTCCAACCGATGTAACTACCCAAGAAATTCTTCTGGTTGCATCCCCTGAAGTTGTTTATGATGAACGCGAACAAATTTATGATTTTTACAATAAAGCTGGTTCTCGCGCTCGTGCTTATCATCTTCATGTTGGTGACATTGTAAGTGTTTCTGAAGACATGATTGATGGTACTGCTGTAGTTGGTCAATATCTTATTCCTGAAAATGGTAAAACAAAGCTTGTTCCCGCTACCGATCTTTCCGGTGGAACTCGTTTCGCTGCTCAAGTTATTGCCAAAGAAAAAGTTCTTGGCGTTGATGGCGTAGTTTATCGTGTTGTTAAATCTTAATTTAATTCAAATGTTTATAAATAAAAAAATGATTTTAGGAGGAATACATAGTAATGGAAAATGTACAAGCAATTATTGATCTAGGTATTGATCTAGCCCGTGGTAAAGTAACGCAGTTTTCTGCTGATGAAGCAAATGAAGTTCTTCGTAAAGCACTAAATGAACTTGCTGGCATGGAAGATGGCAAGTTTGATTACAAAAAATTCCGTAAAAATAAAATTGCTATTTTTGAAATTCTAGAAGAGGTTCTTGATGTAAAAGTTGAAGAAGGTCTAAAAAGTCAGTTTGATCGCTTTGTTGACTATCGCTCTGTTGCTTTTGGTGACAAACTCCAGTTCCGTCCACCAAATCGTGAACTATTCCGTGTAGACGCAATTGCTGGTGGTACTAACAATATTCGCAGACAACGCCTTGGCGAAATGCAACCATTCCAAATTGAAACTGGTTGGTATGGTGTAAAAATTTATGAAGAACTAGAACGTTTCCTTTCTGGTCGTGTTGATTGGACGGATATGATCAATCGTGTAGAACGTTCTTTTGCTAATAAAATTAGTGAAGATATCTTTGCTGCAATTAAAGCTGCTTATACTGGCATCACTGCTCCTTTTGCTCACACTGGTACTTGGGATCTTGACGAATTCAACAAGATCGTTGAACATGTTCGTGCTGCTACTGGTCTAACACCAATGGTTATCGGTACTCGTATGGCTGTATCTAAAGCTACTCCTAATGCAAACTATATTTCCGATCAAATGAAGAATGACCGTAACAACAATGGTTATTTCACAACTGTTGAGGGTATTCAATTTGGTATCATTCCTCAATCTCATAAGATTGGCACGTATGATTTTATTATTGATGATGATTTCTTACTCATTCTTCCTAACGGTGATGAAAAAATGATTAAGTTCGTTATGGAAGGAGAATCACTAATTCAAGAAATCAATGGTCAAGATAATGCGGATATGTCTCAAGAATATGGTTTCTTCAAAAAATATGGCGCTGCTGTTGTGTCTGGCGATATCTACGGTGTGTACATCATTGCTTAATTAATTTAAATAGGGAGTGGAAGTTTCCACTCCCTTAAAATTCCATAAGGGAGATGATTATTTTGGCTAAAAATAAGATTAATGTTTCAAAAGAAAAAGAAATTGTGAATGAAAGTGTTATTACTGAAGATAAACAAGCAACTGAACAAGTAAGTGAACAAGTTCAAAAACCAAAAATCAGAGAGCGTCTAGATGAAAATAGATTAGTTCCTATTGCTAGTGGTGTTCATGGTGGACTTACTTATATTTCTAGAGATGGTTCAGTAATTTTGAAATTTGAACAATATGGCGATGAAGATGTAATTGAACTACGTCATTTAAGAGCAATGCTTTCCCAAGCACGTAAATTTTTACAAAAAGGTTGGATTCGTGTTCTTGATGATGAAGTGATTGAATATTTAAATCTTGAACGTTTCCAACGTGAAAATGTAAATCCTGAAGATTTGGAAGGTTTGTTTGATAAGAAACCTGAGCATATCTTGGAAGTTATTAAAACTTCAAGTGTAAATGCAAAACGTCTAATTTATGCACGTGCTAAAGAGAAATATATTAATGGCGAATTAACAAATGTGCATATTATTAAAGCAATTGAAGAAGGCATTGGAGAGTCCCTAGACCCAAACAAATAATAGGGGCGTGATGCAATGACAAGTTTTGAAGAAATTTATGATATCTTTTTAAGTCAGATAAATGATCCTGTGTTTGTAGAATTTGATGAAGATGATGAATTAAAATATCGTTATTTATTAAATAGCATTCCTAAATTCAGAAAATGCAAACAAGATTTATCTGACAGAGATGATAAACAGTTTAATGTAACTTTAACAGATGAGGAAAAGTTGATTCTTGGAACACTTATGGTGATTGAGTATTTGAATCCGCAAATTGTTGCCCAAGAGCATTTACGTCAGTTTTTAAATAGTAAAGATTTTAAAATGAGTTCTCAAGGAAACCACTTGGAAAAGTTGCTTGCTATGTTTAAAGCAAAGAAAAGAGAAGTCGATAAGTTGATCATTGATTATACTTATAACAATGGGAATCTAAGTGATCTAAAATGAGTTATAAAGATAAATATATAAAGTTGAGCAATGCTTATGGAACAATAAATGCGAGAGATATTCATATTAACAATACAAAAACGGTCATTAATAAATTATTTTTAAACAATCCATCTGCTAAACGAGTTCGTTTTAATGACTCTACAGAAGAAAAATGGGTTTGGATTGTAGAAGATACAAAGAATTCTACATCAAAACGAATTATTATGCCTCCTGATGAATCATTAAAACCAGGATGGATTGTGCATTGGAATGACGAAATATGGCTATGTATGCAAGCAGATAAATCTAATAAAGAAATTTATGAATCTGGTTACATCGAAAAATGTAATGCAGAATTAAAATGGGTTGATGATGAAGGCATCATTCAATCCTTCCCATGTGTGTTTTATTTTAATACTCGTTCAAATTTTGGCGTTGAAGAAGATAGAATAATGACTTTACCTGATGGTCGCAGACAGGTTGCTGTTCAGCTTAATGAACATACAATAAAGATTAAACGCGACCAACGGTTTTTATTTAATGGTCAACCATTTAAAGTAATTGATTATGATTCTATATCTGATGAAGGCATATTTAACATAAGTTTAGAATCAACACAGTTATCCTCTGATGATAATTTAGAATTAGGCATTGCTAATTATTATAGCAAATTAGGAAATTACACAATTACTATCTTAAATGGTAATCCACTTTCTATTCAAAATGGTACGACAATTCAGTTACAAGCAGAAGTAAAAAATAATGGACAGATTGTTTCTATGCCCATTATTTGGTCTGTCAGTGATCCTTCTCTTGCAGAAGTCGATGAAAGTGGAATTTTATTGGCTAAAAATAAAGGTTCAGTTATAGTAACGGCTTCAATTGATAATGTAACTGATTCGATAGAAGTAAATATAATTGAAAGTGCAACAAATAATTATGTTGTAAATATTATTGGAAGTGATTCGATAAATTTCAATATGTCAAAAGAATATCGTGCTATATTTACAAATAATGGTCTTCCAATAGAAGAAAGTAGTTATTTTTATTTGACAGCGGAAGATGGTGTTTCTCCAACTCCTCTTGCAAGTATAACTTCACAAGACAGCATTAATAATACGTGTGTTATTAAAGCTGGAAATAAAATTGGGAAAGTTGTTCTTCATGTTGTAAATAAAAATGGTTTAATTAAAAATTCTAAACTTATTCAAATTAAGTCATTAATTTAAGGAGGTGGCATCTTGGCAATTGCTACAATTAAAATTTTTGAAATGAATGTTGAGAATTTTGTGACTTCAGGTATAAATAACAATTATTTAGTTTTTAGACCAATTCCATATGCTAAACAAAGCTCTAGCGCAATTGATGATATTTACAAGTTTCATGGTATTGATGCCAGAGAAATCGTAGAAGCAGATCTTGATGTTGAAATTACAGATGATTCTTATGCATTTTCAGTTGGTACAGACAACAAAATAAAATTAGCATTTCCTAAATCAAGACATGCAACAAAGACAGAAGCATTAGAAGCATTGAAAAATGTTGAAATTACATACGTTCTTGGTAATCTAAAGCGGGTTGATTCTAATTATACACTGATTATTCGCGATAGTGGGGGTTGCGAAGTACATCGTACCACTCCAGTTACACTCGAACAGGCAATTCAAATCATTTCTACACTGGATTCCACAAAAGACGTGCAAGCAGAAGGGTTTAATACTTCCATCCTCATTCCTATTTACATCAATGAATGAGAGTGGTTTTAATGTCTCGTTTTAAGAATTTAAGTAAAGATAGAAACACAATTATGATGAGTTTATTAGAATCACAAGATATTTGTAAGGCTCTATTTTATGGCAGAAGCGATTTTTTAGATCAACCAAACTTAGATGATCCAACAAAGTTAATTTATAAAAATATTTTCCCATATAGATATGTTCCAAATACAACAACGGAAAAAAGCACTTTTATTACGTTGTGGTTTGGCAAGTATAGATTGGTTCGAAATTCATTTAAATCTGGAATGGTAATGTTTAATGTTTTTACGCACAATGATTTGCATCGAACAGATTATGGAGTTTTGAGATGTGATTTCATTGTAAACATAATTGATGAAATAGTTAACAGCAAATATGGTATTGGGGTGTTTAAACCAGAATTTTATGAAGCAGACGATTTATATGTGAATAAAGAATATAGTGGATTTTATGTAGCTTATAAAATACATGAATGGAATTAAATCAGGTGACACATATGCCTGATCGGTTGAGAAATTTTCTTGGTAAAAGACCAATCATATTTAATGGAGTTGAGTTATATTCTCCTACAGTTGATTCAATTGATGAAATTGGAGAGTTGAAGTATTACATATATTTAGCACTTGCAACGTTTAATAAAGAACAGGTATTAAAAATACTATTTGGTTTGAGTGATGAGGATTATGTAGATATTGAAGATTATGATGATTATCTGTTGTTAACTTCAATTTCAGATATCATTGATGAACTATGTAATGCCTTATCTTTTTTTGTGAAAGATAAAGTTGAATATGATAAAGATCAAAATGTTTTTGCTATTAACGGAAGAGTTTTTTTAGGATATGGAAATTATTTAGATTTCGTTAAGATAATTGAAAGGCAAAATGGGATATTTGAAAGCAATCCTAGAAATATGAATTTTAAAAATGAAAAAGCAAAACAAATGTATAAAAAGTTATTGAAATTAAGGGAAAAAAATCAAAAAACAAAATCAAATGATGGTCTAGAACTTAAAGATTTGCTGTCAATACTTTGTAATGCAGAAGGTAATGGAATAAATATTTTTAATGTTGGACAGTTGACCATTTATCAAGTATATGAACATTTTGAACGTTTGAATATCAAAGAGCAACATACACGCTTATTGCGTGTGTGGGCAAATGGGTATTTGGATAAAAACACAAAGTTACCTGAGTGGATAGTAAAAAGTAAATTATAAGATTTTTTAATCTCCCTTTTGGGGGATTTTATTTTTTATCAATATAGGAGGAATGTAAAAAATGACATTTGATCTTGGACGTTATGGCTCTAGAGAAATTATGAATTTACAGATTTTCAATTTTAATAACAAAAAACCAATAATGACAATGGATTATGCTACTTCTGCTCAAATGGAAAATACTGCTGAGACAGTATATGCTCGCGGAGGCCCCGGCAATCCTCGCCGTATTGCATGGCATGGCGACAAAGAAACGACAGTAACAATTGAAACTCAAATTTTCACCATGCAACATCTCGCTCTTCTTGCTGGCGAGAACATTGTATCAGGTGCTAGAGAAATTTATAAAAACGAAATTAAAACTGTTCAAGATGATGGCTCTGGTGGAAAAGTGATTTCTCTTAGTAAAGTACCTGTTGGTACAGCAAGTGATATTGCAATTTATAAATTTGTGAATGGTATTATTGTCGGTGAACCGCAACCAATTGCCAGCATTAACAACAATGAGATTGAATTAGACACCTTAGCAACAGTTAATGTTGGTGACGAAGTATCTGTTTATTATAGATGGAATGCTACTACTGCTCATACCTTGTCATTTACTGCAAAAGGATTCCCGCCTTATGTATTTATAGTTGGTGATACAGTGTATGCTGATGAAGTAGCTGGGGCAATGGTTGCTGCTCAAATTACATACTATAAAGCAAGATTACAGCCACAGTTTACTATTTCCTTTGCACCATCTGGCGATCCAAGTACGCTATCTCTTGTATTTGACGTATTCCCCGAAAAAGTAAATGGTGTAGATACACTATACGATATGGTCATTTATGAAGATGAGTAATGGTAAAAGGCAGAAACGTAATTAGTTTCTGCCTTTATTTTTTTATCCCTTTATCACGATAAAATGAGTGTTTTATTGTATTCCTATCCTGTCTAAAAAATTTAAGGGAGAGATTATATGAGTCGTAAGAAAAAAACAGTTTCAATTCCCGTTCCTCTTTCAAGTAAAGAAATTTCCAAATTATCAACCGCGCTTGATGAAACAACGCCTATTGTGATTAATGTGCAGGGCAAAGATTATGTTGTCAATATTAACAAACATTTTCGAGCTTCAAAACTTGAAATGATTGCTGTAAAGTATCTTGAATATATTCAAAAACTTAGACAAAAATTAGATGTAACTGAAGAAACGATTATTGGTACGATTAAACTTTTGCCAACTCTTATTATCATGGAATTTAGTGATGTGCCAATTGATTATGAGATTAAGGACATTGATGATCTCATTCATGTTCAAAAGAATTTGTATGATTTAGGTATTCTTGGTCAAGTCTTTAGTCAATTTGATAAAAAAGAAGTAGAAAAAGTTAACAAAATGATAACTATTATTGCAAAAGAAGCAGGAAAATTAATGAATGATGTTGTGATACAAAAGGCTTTGAAGGAGATTGAAGATGAAAGCAATACGGAATTGGAATCAGTTGGAAAAAGCTCTGAATGAAAAAATTAGTATGGTGTTAAAAAATGAAATAGCATCGTATACTAGAGAAGCAATGAAAGAAATTATAAAAGATGATGTATATGGAGCTTATAATCCTAAGATGTATGAACGCACATATCAATTGTTAGAATCAATTGATGTCGAAGTAATTGATGATAACAGAATTTCAATTATGAACACAAGAAGTGAGATTGGTAAAGATATTGCAGAAACGATAGAAACTGGTGTCGGTTATGATTTTGTTCCTCCAAGATATAATCCTTATGACGAAGAAGGTAATACCTATTTAAAACCAAGACCATTTACAAAAAATACAAGAGAATTGCTGAAACAATCAGGTATTCTTAATTATGAGATGAAGGAAGGATTAAAAAAACTTGGATTAAAAGTTGAATAATAAAGCGTGGTGGTTAAGTGGCTGAACAAATTAACAAGAATATGCTTCGTGATATTGCAGAAAAATTACCAGAAGTTACTGAAGAAATGTTTAAACAAATAAATTCTGAACATCAGCAACTTGTAAAAGAATTTCTTGATGTAAATAAAGGTATTAAGTCTCCAAAAACATTAAAACAATATAAATCAGCTTTATATCAATTTTTTTGGTGGGTTCATAATGAATTATCAAATAAACCGCTTTATAAAATAACCAAACGTGATTTTATGCGTTTTTTAGGCTATTTGCAAAATCGCGGCATGTCTTCAAGTGGTATTGCATTGAAGAAAGCTACAGTTTCAAGTTTTTGTAACTATATTGAAAATGTTGTTGCTGATGATGATGAGAATTATAAAACATTTAGGAATTTTACTCGCGGTCTTCCGCCAATGCCAAAAAATAATGTTTTTAATAAAGTAAAAATCACATATGAAGAATACAAAAAAATGATTGATACACTTATTGAGCGAGAAGATTATCTTGGTGCCGCATGGGTTGCAACCGCATTTAATTGTGGCGCAAGACGAGCGGAAATTCCTCAATTTAGAACTGAAATTCTTTCATATCCTATTCCTGAAGGTCAAAATTATATAATGAGTCATCCTGTTCGTTTAAAAGGCCGTGGAGAAGATGGCAAAATTGAGCCATACATGATTCCTCTTGAAGCGCTTCATTATATGCGCCTTTGGGTTGAAAAGCGAGGATATGATTCGGAATATATTTTCACTGTAAAATATGGCGGACAAATTAGAAGAATTTCTGAAACATGGGCGAATGAATTTTGCTCGAATGTGCTTTCGAAGATTCTCGGAAGACGTATCAATCCACACATTTTTAAATCATCGTGTGTGACTTATCTTTTGGAAGTAAAAAAGGTTGATCTAGCGCTAGTCTCTAAATACGTTGCCCACCACAATGATGTATCTACAACTATAAAACACTATGATTTGAGGGATTTTGCAGAAGAGAAAAATAAGATATTTGAATAAATACAAATATATAAAGGAGAGATTTAATGAAATTATATAATTATGAACTTGAAAAAATAATTGATTTTCTTATTAATGAATTTGATTTTGCTGGCAAACAAAATCGCATGAGAATGAAGTTTGTAAAAATTCTTCTTGAAAAATTACAAGAATTTAAGGAAGATCATTTACAAATATTAAAAGAATATTGTCATTTAGATGAAAAAGGGAATCCAAAAACATATGAAAAAGATGGGATACAGTATTATGATGTAATTGATGAAGAAAAATATAAAAAAGCGTATCAAGAATTAGCAAATGAAGAAGTAATAGTAGAAGAAAATGAAACAAATAAAAATATGTTGCTTACTTTAAAGGAATCTGTTGAAAATTGTCATATTCCATTTAGAGGCGAAAAAGCAATTTTGCATGAAAGATTATGTGAGTTGTTTGATGGTATTTATGGAGGTGAAACGATTGAAAGCAAAAATTGATAATGTGGAAATTGTAGAATGTACCCCTGAAGAGTTAGTGAAAATGATGCAACTACTTGGAAAAGTTGATAAGACTGTAGTGGTTAAGTATGAATATCCAAGCACAGGTACTCCCTATTGGCAATATCCTTGGACGATTACAAGCGGAACAGGATACATTTCTGTTGATGCAAATGGAAATGTTACGGCAAGCGGTGTTACTTTTTCCTGATAAAATTTATATTTTATTATGTTTTGTGTGAAATAGAAAGACTGTACATTAAGTACGGTCTTTTTCTTTTGCACAAAACAGGAGAGGAATAAATAATTCCTCTCCCTTAAAAAGAAAGGAGAGAGGAATTTGAATGATGATTTAAGGATCATAATTAGCGCTTCGCTTGATCGGTCTCAATCAGTAACGAATATTAACGAAGATATAGAAGAGATATCGAAGCAATTAGATTCATTGAAAATTAATATTGAAGCTGACAAGAATTTTATTAAAGCAATTACAGAATTAAATAAGAATTTAGAAACACTTAATCAAGGACTAAGGATTCAGACAGATTTAAGTAATAAGGTTGAGAAAGAACATAGAGAGGCGGCAAGTGCGGTAAATCAAGAAGCACAAGCTGTTGAGCGGTTGAATAGGGCGATTGAAAAAGAGAATTTATTAAAACAGAGAACTATTATTGATACTAAAACAAGAAAAAGAAGCGTAACTGAAACAACAGGTGATCCGTTTAGACAAGTAACTAGATTTTATACTGAATTACCGACTGGAGAAATTATTACAAAGCCTAAAGAGGTTGAGATTGTAAATCAAAACGCATTACGTAAAGCAGAAAAAGAACTTCAACGATTTGTTGATAATGCAAATAAGAGATTAAATGAATTAAGGAAATCTTTAGGCGAAACACATCCTGAAATACAGAGAATTGCGGATAAGTTAGGAAAGTTAAATATATATAGTGAAGCAGTAGATCGTCAAAGGATAAGCGATGAAATAAGAGATCTTGAAAAGTATGCGAAATATTTAACAGCATATGAAAGAGCAATTGAGAGAACATTAAACAAAATTGAACAGGCAAGATTTAAGTATGGTCATCATAGAGGAATACCTGAAATACTTGATCAGGCAATTGTAGATGTAAAAAATATAAAAGTTACTGATGATTATAATAAAAAATTAAATGAAGTAGTTAATACAATTGATCGTCATACTAGAGGATTGAAAGCCGCCAGAAGAGAGACAATTAATCTAAGTGATGCAATGGATACAGCAATTGTGAAGTTTCCAGTCTGGATGGCGGCTGCAACAGCATTTTATGCTCCAATTCGTGGAATGCGTACAGCGGTTCGTACATTGTTAGAAATTGATAGACAAATGACTTCTTTAATGCGTGTTTCAGGTGGAGAAATTGATCGAAATCAAATACTACGTGAATCTGTTGAGCTTGCTGAAAGATTAGGAAATACAATTATTGAGATAAATGAAGGTATTGAAAATTTCGCAAGACAAGGTTTTCGCGGCGAAGGTCTTAAAGCAATGACCGAAGCCGCTATTATGTTTTCTAATATTTCAGATATGACAGTTGATGAAGCCGCATCTGGTCTTACAGCTATTTTATATGGTTTTCAGATGTTGCCTGAAGAAATTATGAGAGCTGTAGATGCAATAAACGAAGTTGACAATAATTTTAGTATTAGTTCGAAAGATATTGTACAAAGTTTGCAAAAATCTGTTGGTGCTGCCCAAACGTTCGGTGTAAGCCTTGAACAGCTTATCGGGATGACCGTAGCCGTGGGGGAGACAACAAGGGAATCGGGGAATGTTATCGGCAACTCATTAAAAACCATTTTCTCCCGTATCACTACAATGGATGATTCCGTTGCTCTCTTAGAATCAGTGGGAGTAGCCGTAAAAGAAATAAAGAATGGTGTTGAAGATGTAAGACCAGTAGGTGACATTCTCGCAGATTTAGCGGCTAAATGGGGAGAGTTAAGCGATCAGCAAAGACAAACAATTGGTTTACAATTAGCTGGGCGCTATCAATTATCTCGTTTTCTCGTATTAATGCAGAACTTCTCCCGTGCTATTGAAGCAACTAATACAGCCCTTTATTCACAAGGATCAGCTGCACGAGAAAATGAAGCATACTTGCAATCACTTGAAGCGCGTATTAACAGAATGAAAAATGCTGGAACAGAACTTGCAATTGCTTTAGGTGAAGCATTTTTAACTGATTCTATCATTGTTTTTACAGAAGTTGTAGCAAATACAGTTAATTTTGTATCAAATTTATCAGAAAAAATAGGGGCTCTTCCTATTTTATTAGGTGCTTCTGGAATTGCACTTGTTGCATTAAGCAAACAATTTAGAACATTTGCTACTGTAATTCTTGGTGTTGATAAAACATTAGATTTGTTAGCTATTTCATCAAACAGAGCAAAAATTGCTTTACGTGGCCTTCTTGTTTCAACTGGTGTTGGGGTTGCACTTGTTGGTCTTGGTTTTCTTCTTGAAGGCTTAATTGGTTCATGGGGAGATTCTATTGAGAAATCAGAAGAATTTTCTCTAAAAGCACAAGAAAATATAAAATCATTAAATGATCAAGCAGATGCAATTGAAAAATTAGTAGCTAGGTATGAAGAACTTCTCCCCCAAGCAGAAAACAATGCACAAGCACAAGCAGAATTAAAAATGATCATGGAGCAATTACAAAAGATTGCTCCTCATTTAACACATGAATTTAATCTACAAAAAGATGCATTGTCTTTAAATACAGATGAAGTAAGAAAATATGCTCAAGAACTTAGAAGATTAAGTGATGAGCAAAGAAAGATCCTTTCTGAACAATTAGGATATCAATTACAAGATCAGGAAAACGTAGTAAAAAAAGCGAGAGAAAATTTAGAAAAAGCAGAACAAGTTTATAAAGAAGCACAGCAAAAAGTTCAACTTTTAATGGAGCGTTTTGGCGCAACCACGGAAGATAATTTTAAAGAAGCATTACAAGGAGCATTAGCTTCTGGAAAAATTACCGAAGCGCAATACAAATCTTTATTGGCAGAGTTTGATGATTTATTAACGAAACGAATGGGAACAGGATATCAAGAAGCGCTTGATGTTTTATTAAAAGCTGAAGCAGAATATCAATCTATAAAAGAAAGAAAAGATGCTGTTGATGGATTAATAAATTCTACAAACAACTTAAATAATACAATAGCAAATATCATTCCTGTTTTTGATAAAGAGGGCAAAGCGCTCTTTACCGTTTCAAGTGAAGCAGAATTATTAGCCAAAGGTTATAGAATTTTAAGCGCAGAAACAGAACCGTTAGAAGATGGAACAGAAAGAATTGTTTCATATACAGTTGAACTTGCAAGTGGTTTTAATGCATTAAAAGAAAAAATAGATAACACAACAAATAATCTTTCTACGCTTGCATCTGCATACGAAAAATTAAACAAAGGTGAACAATTATCAGCAAATACAATTCTTGAATTGATTGAAAATTATCCACAATTAGCATCATATTTAGCACAGACAAACGATCTTACGTTTAACAAAGGGCAATTAATAAAACAAGTTGCTGAATGGGAAAGAGAAGCAACTAAAGCAGAAATCCAAAATGCACTCGAAAGAACACTTGCAATAAAAAATGAACTTGAGCAAAAACAAAATCTGTATAAACAATACATGGATAAGATGATTCAATCAGGATTTGGTAAAGTTGATGCTTGGATGTTTAGTCCTTTACTAAGTCCTGAAGATAAGAAGAGGTTGGATGAGGCTAATAAAGAAATTGAACGATTAAAAGCTAGCTTAGAATTACTAAACCAACCTCTTTCATTCTATAGTAGTAGTTCAAGTAAATCAAAAAAAGAAAAAGAATTTGATATTTATCAGCCAGATATCTATGCTCAAACAATGAAAGATATAGATGTTGCCCACGCAGTTTTACGCTCATCATTAGAAAAAACAGAGAAAGAATCTGCTGATTACATTAAACTTCTTAAAGAAGAAATTGAATTATATAAAAGACGCCAAGAAGCGACTCATCAAGAAGCAAATCGTCTTCGTGCTTTAAATGAACAATTAGAGAAACAACGTTCGAAATTATCAAAGTCATCAGAGAAATACCAAGAATTATCCAAAGAAATTGATGATAATAAACAACGTATCAAAGATCTGCAAATAACTTGGCGTGGGTATGAGCAAGATATTATTCGTATAAACAAACAAATCGAAGATACAAATAAAGCAATTAAAGAACAAAATAAAGAATTGGATAAAAAAGTTTACGAAGATATCCGTAAAAAGGAACTTGATCTCATCGAAGAAATAATGGATGCAGAAGAAAAACGCCACAAGCAACGAATGGACGATCTTGAAGCAGAAATGGATCGAAAAAGGAACTTGATCTCATCGAAGAAATAATGGATGCAGAAGAAAAACGCCACAAACAACGAATGGACGATCTTGAAGCAGAAATGGATCGTTTTCAAGAAGCCATTGATATGGTTCGTAAGTCAATGGAACGTCAATATGAAACAGAAGATTTTAATAAGGAACTAACAAAACTTCAAAAAGAAGAAATGGAAATTCGCAAAAAAATTAATCAGCTTGCATTAGACGATTCCATTGAAGCCAAATATCAACGTGAAGAATTAGAAAAAGAATTGGCTGAAAAACTTGAGGAAATAGAAGAATTAAAAACTAAGCGAGAACGTGACCTAAGAAAAGATAATTTAGACGATTTGTTAAACAGCAAAAAGAAACAAATAGATGCCGCAAAAGAAGCTGAAAACAAAGAGTATCAGTTTAATAAAGAAAAACTTGAAAAAATGAAAACCGATATTAATAATTATTGGGAAGAGGTTATTAATAATGAAAATACTTATTTACAAACACAAGAAGAAATAATTAAAAAGCATCTTAATACTATTGAATCTTATTTGCAAAGTTTCTTTGGTAATGTTTCTAGTATTACAATGAATATTGGCAATTCATTGCGTACAGGAATTACTAATATTGTTGCTGATTATCCAACAGATACAAGAGGATACACAAAGTCAGAACAAAGTATTATTGAAAAAATGAAAGAAAATAGTTTAAAATGGGCGGTTTCAACTTCAGAAGAAGAAAGGAAAAGATTAGCTGATGAAAATTTGAAATTGGGTAC
>NICF_comb_assmDRAFT_10002293_pt1 | contig 14582 bp, 9 predicted proteins | sample NewIslPassag4_SG_FD_11279 | JGI IMG/M metagenome (IMG submission 11279) | reverse complement strand
GGCGCTCCCGCTTGCGCCGGCGGGGGGTGAGCTCGTGCGCCCGGGCGCGCCGGCTGCCCCACGGGCATCCGGTGACCGCCGCGGGCTTGTGCATCCGGCCCCATCGCCCGCCCACCAAGAGCGGCCGCCCGGTGGTCTTCCTCACCCTAGAGGACGAGACGGGACTTATCGACGTCACCGTCTTCGAAGACGTGTACCTGCGCTGGGGCGCCGACTTGTTCGTCAGCCCGCTGCTGGTAGTTTCCGGCAGAGTGGACCGCCGCGGTGGGGCCCTCAGCATCACGGCGGAGCGGGTGGCGGCGCTGGCGTAAACTGCGCCCCCACCCCACCCGCCGCGGAGCCCTTTCCCCAAAGCCGGCGTCATATGATCCCGGCGGCGCGCCGTTTCCCCGCTGGATCCCGGCTGGGGTTGGGCCAACCGGCTAAAGCGCCATATCCAAGATGGGACTGACCCTTCTCGTTTCTACCAGATACTGCACGACCGACGTGACGCGCGGTTGAATTTTCGGATCTTCGCTGTCGATCCCCAGCTCCTGATAGATCTGGGTAATGATGTTTTCCACCGTTTTCCGCGACAAGCACAACTTCTCCGCAATGCCCTGGTTGGAATACCCCCGCACCATCAACTCCAAGACTTCCCGCTGCCGGTGCGTCAACCGCGCACAGGGCGACTGGTCCCGGGCCTGCGGCCGGGCGGCCACTGCCGGATCCACCATGACCTCTCCATTGGCCGCGGCCTGCAGCGCACAGCGAAGGGTAGTAGGATCCTCCAGGGAATCCTTGAGCAGGTAAGCCCACCCCGCCAGACGACGGCGCTGCAACACTTCCAGCAAGGCCGGCTCGCCATCGCTGGACAAGAACACGACGCCCATTTCCGGACGGGCTTCCTTGAGACGTAGGCCCAGCTCGAACCCGTTGGTCGAACCCGGGCCTTCCATGTCCACGACGGCCACGTCGGCCTTCAGTTCTTGGATTCTCTCCAACGCCGTCGCAGCATCCACGTACCCCGCTGTTCCCGCCAGCTTGCACGCTCCTGCCAAAACCCCGTTGGACACGTCACGGCCCAATCGTTCGTCATCGACGATGACGACCCTCAACGCGCGCATCCCCCTAAAACCCCCCGCGCATCGTTACATGACGATTCTCCTGCAGCCATCCACCCGGGAAGGCTACGGCGTCGCAACCGCCACGCGCGCCGCCGTCCCGACGGCAGGCACCACGCGATAAGGGAAGCCCTGTCAACCTGCCATGCCCCGGAACGACCGCACGACGATCTTACGCGGTGCGGTTCCCTGCCCCGCTGCGGTTCGCCGCGCGCCCCCCCAGCAGCCGGAGCTGCCCCCCTCCCCCAGGATCTCTTCCCTTACGGCAGTTGGCCCTTAGGGCCATTGCTCGACGACGACCGCCACCGTCACCTCCAACGGCTCGGTGCTGGGGTTGCTGGGCAGCGACGTAAAGCGCACGGGATCCTCACTTGGCACGAAGCCCGCGCTTTCGTCCACCTCATCTACCAGAACCATCCGCACGTGAACGTCCCATGTCTCTGTCCCCGGCGTCCCGATCATGTGCTGCCGCGACACGCTGCCCATACACCACACGTCAAGATTCGTCCCCGCCTTGCACAGGCCAGCCGGAGCCAGCGGGTCTCCTCCCGCCGCGGTGATCGCGACATCGAAGCCCACGCTCCACTCATTCCCTGCGTCAATGCCAGGATGACCGGTGTTCATGACCACATCCGCCCAGCGTAGGCCCGTCGGTTGTACCTCTACCCTGATGCTGTAATTGGTGTCACTCTGCACCACGAGATTGGCCACCAGCGTATCCGACTGGCGCTTTAACCCCGGCCCCGCCTCGACGCTGACGCTGTTCCCACCGGAAAACCCAAACGAAACGATGTTCGGTGCACTACGCCCCGCCATCGGAACGAGCCCAATCACCACGACCGCCAACAGGACGCGCCACACCGCTGACACCAGTTTTGCCCGGACTTTCCTTCCCATGCGAGGCGGCATCGTCCCGTCTTGAATCGCTGGTGCCGTCCATGCCGCGCATGCCCGCATACACGAACCCCCCTTACCGGCGGCACCCATGGCTCCGGTGCCCAAGGGTTCCAACGGCGCCGTCATCGCCGGGGCCGCCGCGCCAGAGTCGTTGGCTTAAAGGTCGATATCGAGCCGAAGCGGAATCTCCGTCTCCTTAAGGCCGACGTCGTAGCGCCCGATCCGACCGGGCTCCAGAACCACGGTGGCGGGGAACGTCCTCACCGGCGCCGTCCACCGGGGCAGGGTCCCCGGCACGATGTGCATCTCGTACTCCCCGGGCTCCACCAACGGCGTTTCATAGAAGCCCAGATCGTCCGTGGTTACCCGGGCCACGAGGGCACCGGCCCGCCGGAATTCGATGACGACACCGGCCAAGCTGTCCCGGATCACGTCCAGGTTTTGCAACGACTGGAAGTACACCCGTCCCGTCGCCTGCGACATAAGCCGGATGGGGATCTTCACCGTCGTCGTCTCGCCCGCTTGGACCTCCGCCAACAGCGGCAGGGCGACTTCCGGCTCGTAGGCCACCCCCAGCACGGACAGATTGTCGAGAGCGACCTCATACTCGCCGGCCCTCAGCGGCGCGAAGCGGAAGTAGCCATTCTCGTCCGTCGACACCCGCTGGCCGTTGACCGCGACCACGATGCCGGCCAAGTTGCCGTTGCGGGGCGCACCCGTCGTACCCGTAGCGTTGACGATGTACACCTGGCCCTCCAGCGTCCCCCGGGAGTACACGCCGGGCAAGGGCAGCTCAAACCAGTGCGTCAGACCGGCCGAGAACGACCAGTCCGGTTGGGCCGTGGCATAGCGGGCCTGCGCCGACACAAAGAAGTCCAGGGAGTCGGTCAGCTCCAGCGAAGCCCGGGCCGAAAGTCGCGGGCGTTCACCGGCCAAGTACTCAAACCGCAGATCGGGATTCCACCGGACCCGCGGCCGCCACTGGATGCTCACCGTGGGTCCAAACGACGCTTGGCTCCACGCGTCCGCCAGCGTCTCGCCGGATCCGTGCCACGCCACACCCACCTCCGCCCGCACCGTAGGCCAGGAACGGCCGACGGCCGGTCCTAGGCGGAAGGAGGCCAAATTGGTATCGGTGTGACGGTTGTACCTGGACGACGCCGACGCACGCACGATCCAGTACCAGGGATCCAACCTCTGCTGCAGCGTGAAGTCCGCGGACAACAATGACTGATGCCGCTCCGTACCCCCGGGCGGCACCACCAGCGACTCCAGTTTACTATACCGGAGGACGCCGCGGAAAGACGCCCGGCCTACCGGGAAGGAGGTGGACAACGAAGCGCGGACGATGTTCTCCACGGGTTCGTCCGGATTCTGCACCACGTTGGTGCGGGTATTGCTGGCGCCCACTTCGAACGCGGCGCTGGCAACGCGCCCCGCCGCGGCCACCTCAAACCCCGACTGCCCGTTGCTGCCGCCCACTGCCGGCGAGCCGTACCAGAAGTAGCGGCCCCGCAAGCTCCATGGCGAGCGCTGCCACCGGGCCCCGACAAACCAGGCCAGGTCCCCACCAATGGACGCGGACTCGCCCTCCACGGTCGTTTCGTCCGTGACCCGCGCCTGGCCGTACAGGCTCCATACCGGCCGGTGGGGTCCCTCGCCGCCCACGAACGTCAGCCACAGCCGGGAGCGGTCCCATTCCTGCCCCACCGTCGCGCCCACGTTGTCGCCCAGCGCAAAGACGCCCACCTCAACACCGCTATCGGGAGGGAAGTAGCGCACCGCGGCGCCCCGTCCCGACGGGCTCACCAGCGGCGTCAACCCCAGCGACACGTCGCCCACCGCCGCCCACCAGGGACGCCCATCGTAGGTTAATGTCAGCCGCTCGTCAAACGCCTGGCTGCTGCGGCTGCGGGCAAGACCTATCCGGAGGGAAAACGGATTGCGGCCGTAGAAGGCCTCGATACGGCTCACGAAAACCGGGCCCAGCTCGTCCCGCCGCAGTCGGAGGCCGAAGGACAACTCGGTGTCCTGGTTTTCGCCCACAAAACCCCGAGCCAACAGATCCAGTTGGGGATTCCAAGGCCTGCCTTCCCTCATGGTTCCCGTCGTGAACCGGAGCACGGCCGGCAACGCGTCGGGACGCAAGGGCGGGATCAGACCGGGATGGGGCGGCTGGATCGTCGCGCTCAACGCCAAAGTTTCGACGACTGCCCCATCCGCGGTTCTCGCCTGGATCTCCACGCGGCGCGCGGTTCCGGGCCGCGCCTGCGGATCAGCAACTACAGGCACCCGCACCGTGGCACTGTCCCCAGGGGACAGGCTGACCACCCTGTTGTAGGGCCCGACCCTCCAGCCGGCGGGGGCGCTCATCGAGAGCTCCACGTCTTCGGGGGTGTTGCCGCTGTTTTGCACGACGACCTCGTAAGCGAGCTCCTCGCCCGCATACCCCGCCGGTGCCGAAGGCTGCTCCAGCCGGATCCCCCGGCGCACGGGGACCTCCGCGGCAACCTCCCACCGTTCCGCCGTCCCGCTGCCCAGGTGGACAACGGACATGTGAAGGGTGTACCGTCCCGCGCCGGCGGCGGCCGGCACGTACACCGTCACGAACAGGGGCGCGCTGCTGCCCGGTTCCACATCAAATTCGCCGCCGGGGGCGAGGGGAACCCACCCAGCAGGCACGTCAACGTTCCACTGGAATTTTGCGGCCGCGTCGCCGTCGTTTCTGACCTGGACCACGTACGTGACAAATTCTCCCGAAGGAGCCTCCAGGCCGCCGGGCCGCAGCACGGACCAGGACTGTCCCTGGGCCGAGACGGCCCCCTGGCACGCAAGCCCTATCACCGCAAGGAAAAGTGCAACAAACACAACCGTCCTGCTCATGGGTTCATGCCCCTTCCTCCCGGTCACCACAACAGGGTGCATCGATGTCCTTGGCGCACACCTGGATGCCCACGTCCCGCCGCCCCTCACCGCACGCTGAACCGCAGTTGGCCGGCGGCCAAGTAGTCTCCGCCGAAATCGACAATGGCCAGCGCGAGGTATTCACCCGGCGGCAGTCCACCGATGGGGCGATCCATCGACAAGGTGCGGGTTTGTGCGGGCAACACAGAAACGCCCAGGAGCGGCGCGCTGCTGACCGTGCGGCCTGTGGAATCGCGAACTTCAACGTGGCCGGTACCCCGGAAGATGGCATTGCCCTCGTTGGCCAAGTCCACTTCAAACCGCAGGCCCTCGTCCGACTCCGCCAGCCGCAGGCCCGTGATTCGCCCGGCTGGCTCCTCCGTTCCCTCGACCGTGACCACCATCAGAGTCCTATATACCACGCGAAACCGGAAGCGGATGGTCACACCTTCCCCTGATTGTACATCCACGGCGGAGGGCTCATCGTCGGCCCGTTGGGTCAAGAAGGCAATCCAGTAGCTGCCTTCCATGCCTTCCGGAACGGTGACCGCATACCGCACCTCGGTGTACCCGCCCGGCTCCACCGTAAAAACGGTCGGAGACACCACGAGGTGCGGGAACAGCGAGCGCGCCGTCGTGCCTGCCGCCGGCGTCACCGCCTGCCCGGCCTCGTTGAAGGCATAGTCTACCGGCACGACCCTAATGGGAACGGGCTCATCGCCCCGGTTGTACACTCGGAAAGAACCGAGCAGCTCCTGGCCCGGCTTCGCGGACAGCTGGATGAACTGGCGGTCCACGGAAAAGTCCGCTTGCCCGAGGGCGGACCACGACACCGAGAGAATGAGGGCCAAAGCCGCAACACCCAGCGGGATGCACCTTCGCGCCGTCGTCTTTAAAGCCTGGTTTGCTGCCGTCACCCACATCGCGACTGGAAACGGCCTCGTTCGCATGTCCCCCACCCCAACCCTTGAAGAACGCAAGGAAACTATTGCTCCGGACCCTCGCGGGCGGCGCCTTGGACGGTCCAAGGAGGCACGCCCGGGGGCGGTGCGGGCCGGGCCGACCATCGCCCGCCCGACTAGCACCGCCCACCGGCAAGCCATCCTGAGCCGATGTACCCAGTCGACCGCGTCCCCTTGGCCGACCGGGTTTCCCGTCGTGCCGCGCGCAAGCGTTCCGGCGCTACGGCGTCTCGGTGACCGTGACTGTCACGTCCACGTCATACTGTCCGGCAGGAAGCGCATCGAACCGCACATTGTCCTGCCCCCGACTGTCCCAACCCGAGGTGTTTCGGCGGGGGTCCAGAGCGCTCCCGTCACCAATGGCGTCTTGCCCGTCGACGAGAACCAGCCACACTCTGGCACCGAACTGGACCGCATCACTGGTCAGGGTTTCATGAAGAGTGTTACGGCTCTCAGAAACCGTCTTGCTGCCGGCTGCCGGCACACTATGGGCGGTGGAGTAGTCGTTAGGATTGCCGCGCGCGGAGATCTGGATGTCGAACCCGTTGTTGGGCTCAGCAACCCCACCGATCGCAAGATTGTCGACGTTAACCTTGATCTTGCTGTCGTCGCGCCACGCCGCCGAAACTGTAATATCAAACGGCGTCAAGGACACCACGGTGAAGGTGTGTTCCGCCTTGTACAGGCGAGCCATCCCCGGCTCGGCTTTGACTTCCACGGTGGCCGGGTTCAAGGTGGCGCCGTCCCACGCCACGTACGGGTTTGTCACCTCAATTTCAAAATCGGCGGTTCCCGAAGCCGACTGAGCCATCACGGCCGTGCCCAAGGCCAGCGCTCCCAGCAACGCCAGGGCAGGAATCACAAAACGCCGCAACTCTTGCTTCCCCTCCTTATTAATCTGAACCTTGATTTTTAGTAATCCTGTCCGATTTTCCCATGCCTGGGCTTGCGGGCTCGCAACATCTTCCCCGCGGCCGAGCCCACGAACGCGCCCGCGCACATCTCCGCCGCGGAATCCCTCACCCCCCCGCCATGAACTTCTCCCCCGTGAGGCAATCCCGACGGTGCGTCACCGTCAGACCGATGAATTTGTCGCCAGCTCGGGTTTGACGGTTCTCCCTCGGGTAGCGGCTCCAATATAGCACGAGACTTTTATTGACAATAGGGGAAAAACCCCCGAATTTCCGTGCCGTCCAAGGGGTGTGGGCGAGGCGACCCCGGCGCCGTCACCCGTTCGCCGCCGCCAGGTCCGCGAACTGGCTCCGGTACAGGCTCGCATAGAACCCGTCAGCGGCCAGGAGCTGGTCGTGGGTGCCCTGCTCGATGATCTGGCCGTCCTTCATGACCAGCACCCAGTCGGCGTCCCGGATGGTGGACAGCCGGTGGGCGATGACGAAGCTGGTCCGGCCTTTCATCAATTCGTGCAGCGCCCGCTGGATCTGCAGTTCCGTGCGGGTGTCCACGCTGCTGGTGGCCTCGTCGAGGATCAAGATCACCGGGTCCGCCAGCAGCGCCCGGGCAATGGTCAGCAGCTGCTTTTGGCCCTGGGACAGGTTGGATGCCTCCTCGTCGATGACGGTGTCGTACCCGTCCGGCAGCGTGCGGATGAAATGGTCCGCGTAGGCCGCCTTGGCCGCGGCCACGATCTCCTCCTCCGTGGCCCCTTCCCGGCCGTAGGCGATGTTGTCCCGAAGGGTGCCGTGGAACAGCCATGTATCCTGCATGACCATGCCCACCAGGCGCCGCAGATCCCCCCGGCGCATGCGCCGGATATCGACCCCGTCAATGGTGATGCGGCCGGCATCCACCTCGTAAAACCGCATCAACAGGTTCACCAGGGTCGTCTTGCCCGCCCCCGTGGGCCCCACGATGGCGATGACCTGCCCCGGCTTGCCCACCAGGTTCAGCCCCTCCATGAGGGGCACGTTGGGCTTGTAGCGGAAGGACACCTGCTCGAACACCACTACCCCGCGGGGCTGCGCAAGAACGACGGGATCCGCCGGGTCCGGCACCACTTCCTCTTCGTCCAGCAGTTCAAAGACCCGTTCCGCGGAGGCGATGGTCGACTGGATGATGTTGGCGATGCTGGCCACCTGGATCACGGGCTGGCCAAAGTGCCGGGCGTACTGGATAAAGGCCTGCACGTCCCCGATCTGGATGGCCTGACGGGTCACCAACACCGCACCGGCCACGCTGACCACCACGTAGCCAAGGTTGTTGATGAAGCCCATCAGCGGCATGATGAGGCCCGAGATAAACTGCGCCCGCCACCCAGCCGAATACAGCTCTTCGTTGACGGCATCAAACTCGGCCCGCGACCTCTCTTCCTGTCCGAAGGCCTTGACGATGGCGTGGGCGGTGTACATCTCCTCCACGTGCCCGTTGAGGCGGCCCAGCGCGTGCTGCTGCTGGCGGAAATACCCTTGTGAGCGGCGGGCCATGCCCGCGGTGACCGCCCCCGACAGCGGCAGGGTCACCATGGTCATGAGGGCCAAGGCAGGGCTGATGTGCAGCATCATCACCACGATGCCCACCACCGTCACCACGGCCGTGACGGCTTGGGTCAGGCTTTGCTGCAGCGTATTGCTGATGTTGTCGATGTCGTTGGTCACCCGGCTCAGGGTCTCGCCGTGCGGGCGGCTGTCGTAGTACCGCAACGGCAGCCGCATCAGCTTGGCGTCCACGTCCTGGCGCAGGCGGTACACAATCCGCTGCCCAAGCCCCGCCATGATGTACTGCTGCCCGAAGGCGGAGGCGGCGCTGGCCAGATAAAGCCCTGCCAGAAGGATCAGGATCTCCCCGATCCGCCCGAAATCGATGGCCGCACCGGGCACGCCGGCCCGTTTGGCCATGAAGCCTTCATACAGCACCGTGGTCGCCTCGCCCAGGACGCGCGGGCTCGCGATGGCGAACACGGTGCTGAGGGCGGCCAAGACCAGCACCGCGGCCAGCTGGAACCAGTAAGGACGCGCGTAAGCCAGTAGGCGGCGCACCGTGCCCCGGAAGTCCTTGGCCCGCTGCACGGGTATGCCCACCATCATGGGCCCATGGTGCCGGGGCAGGGCCGACAAGTCATCCCGTCGGCCGCTGGGTCGCCCGCCGCCCATGCCGCCAGCCATACCTCCTCCGAGGCCTGCCCCGCCCCCCATCTTTCCGCCCGGGCCACCTGCGCCGCTGGGCGTGCTCTGCGTAGCGTCGTTCATACCGCCGCCTCCTCACCGAGCTGGGACACGACGATCTCCCGGTACACCGGGCACGTGCGCACCAGCTCCTGATGGGTGCCGATGCCCACCGCCCGGCCTGCGTCCAGCACGATGATCTGGTCCGCGTGCATGATGGTGCTCACCCGCTGGGCCACGATGATCACCGTCGCGTCCTGGGTTTCCCGGCGCAAGGCGGCGCGCAGCTCGGCGTCGGTCTTGAAGTCTAGGGCGGAGAAGCAGTCGTCGAACACGTAGATGCGCGGCCGGCGCACCACCGCCCGGGCGATGGTCAACCGTTGGCGCTGCCCGCCGGACAGGTTGGTACCGCCTTGGTCCACCACCGTCTCGAAGCCCTGCGGCATGCCGCGGATAAACTCCAGCGCTTGGGCGATCTCCGCCGCCCTCTCGATCTCCTGATCAGTGGCGTCGGGCTTGCCGTAGCGAATGTTGTCGGCGATGGTGCCGGCGAAGAGCACGGCCTTCTGGGGCACATAGCCGATGGCGGCCCGCAGGTCGGCCTGCGGCTGCTCCCGCACGTCCACGCCGTCTACCAGTACCTGCCCTTCCGTCGGGTCGTAGAAGCGCAGCAACAGGTTCACCAGCGTGGACTTGCCGGACCCCGTGCCGCCGATGATGGCGGTGGTCTTTCCCGGTTCGGCCCGGAATGAAATGTCCCGCAAGGCGGGCTGCTCGGCGCCGGGATACTGGAACGTGACGTGGCGGAATTCCACCACGCCCCGGCGTCCCGCCACCGGGCGCGCCGCGAGCGAGTCCTCGATGCTAGGAATGGTTTCCAAAACCTCGTTGATGCGCCCGGCCGACACCGCCGCCCGGGGCAGGATCACCATCATCATGGACACCATCAGCAGCGAGAACATGATCAACATCACGTACTGGATGAACGCCATCAGGTCACCCACTTGCATGTGGCCGCCGTCCACCCGCAGGCCCCCGAACCACATGATGGCGACGGTGGTCATGTTGAGCAGCACCATCATCAGCGGCATGGTCGAGCCCATCAGCCGGTGGACGCGGATGGCCGTCTCCATCAGGTCTTGATTGGCAGCGGTAAACCGCCGGTGCTCGTAGTCGGAGCGGTTGAAGGCTCGCACCACCCGCACGCCCGTCAGCAACTCCCGTACGATGCGGTTCAACCCGTCGATCTTCTCTTGCATGGCCCGGAACATGGGCAGCGCCCGGGCCGAGATGAGGGCGATGGCCAAGGCCAGGATGGGCACCATCGCCACGATGACCAAAGACAGCGTCAAATCCGTGGAAACCGCCATGACCACGCCACCGACGGCCGTCAAGGGCGCACTGATCATCAGGCGCAGCATCATGTACACCACTTGCTGCACCTGGGTCACATCGTTGGTGGTGCGGGTGATGAGGGTGGCCGTGCCCAGCTGGTTTAACTCCGGCATGGAGAAACCGCTCACATGGCGAAACAGACGGCGCCGCACGTCGCGTCCGAAGCCGTTGGCCGTACGGGAGGCAAAGTATGTCGCGGCGATGGCGGCGCCGCCCCCCAAGGCCGCCACCAGCAGCATCAAGCCTCCGACCCGCCAGATGTGGCCCGTGTCGCCCGGCACCACGCCTTCGTCCACGATGCTGGCCAGCAGCGTGGGCAGCAAAAGCTCCGTCAGCGTCTGCAAGAGCACGAGGCCCACCGTGAGGGCCACGTAGGTCCTGTAAGGCCGCAGAAACCGCAGTAGGTTCCTCAAGCCTTCAATCTCCCTTCCTCGCGGCCAAAGCCGCGGGAATAGCCCGCGGCTCCGTTGGAAACCGACCTCCAGTATACGCCACCGGGTCGCCCGGCCGCAACAGAACGATGCGATTCGGAACCCACTAGAAGTGAGGAAGCTCCCGGGAAAGAAGTGAAGGAAGCTCCTGGGAATACAGGAAAAGCTCTCGGGCGGGCGCCCCAACGGGCCGAAAGGGCTGCCACGGAAGAGGGACTTCCCTGGAAACGGCAGAGTGGCCGTAGGCTGCGGCCGCCGCCCGGCCGCAGCCTACCTATCCACCGCCGGTCCCGGGGGTCCTGAAGCACCCCCGGGGGGCCGCAGCCGCTCCCGGCTGCGGGCACCGGCTGTGCCCACAACCGGCCCGCAGGCGGTCGTGCTGGACCGCCGTCCCCCCGCACGAGCGGCTGCGCACCTGTCCCCATTAACGTACTGGAAAGACGGCGGCCCGCGCTAGGGTGTGTACACCCCAATTTTCGTGTCTAACGCGCCCGGGTTTCCCGGAGATAGGCAAGCACCGCCGCCACCCGAGGCTGGATGTCGTTGGCGCCCTCGACGCCCATCTTTTGGTACACCCGGTTGATCACGTTCTCGACCGACTTGGGGGTGATGTTGACCTTCTCGGCGATGGCGCGGTTGTTGTAGCCCTGGGCGATCAAACCCAGGATCTCCCGCTCGCGCTCGGTCAAGGTTTCCAGCAAACTCTCCTTGCGGGCGTGCAGGTGGTCCATGATGCGGGCGTCCAGCACGATGTGGCCGTGAAGGGTGCCTTTGACGGCCCGCTGCACCGTGGCCACGTCGGTAACCGAATCCTTCAGGAGGTACGACCAGCCGGACAGGCTCCGCCGGCGGAGAGCGTTCAGGAAGGCGAACTCCACGTAGTTGGAAAGAAGAACGATGCCTACGTTTGGCCGCAGCTCCCGCAGCCGCAGGCCCAGCTCGTAGCCGTTCATGTCGCCCTTGATCTGAATGTCGAGGATGGCCACGTCAACGTGAAGGTTGCCCAGGTTCGCCGAGACGTCGGCGGCGTTGTCGTAGGTTCCCACCACGGTGATCTCCGGGTCGGTCGACAGCGTAATCCGCAACATGTCTCGAAACAGCGGTTCATCCTCGACGACCAACACGTTCACCTGCGGCGGCATGCCGATCCCTGCCTTTCTCCTCTTTGCTTGGCGGCGGCAGAGTTTCCGATAGGAATCGCCAGGCTACTAAAGAATAACAGATGATATGTTCGTGATGTTGTCAAGGTTGTTGATCGTGACCATGAGCGTGCTGCTTGTGGCGGCCGCAGCGCACGCGGCGCCGCAGGCGGTGGAGGGGGTGCTGGACCTCACCGGATGGGATTTTCAACGGGACGGCATTGTCGCCCTCGACGGAGAATGGGCGTTTTTCGGAAACGCGTTGCTTCCCCCTGACTTGCTCCCCGTTGCCGGCACCGCCCCGCAGCCCATCTACGTCGCCGTTCCCGGCGCGTGGAACGGCGCACCCGACGTGAACAGCCAACCCATGGGCCGTTATGGTTTCGGTACGTACTGGCTCCGCATCCTGCTCCCCGCCGCCCCCAGTACCGCCTCTTTCCCGAGCGAAAAAGAGTTGGCTATCTTCATCCCGTATGCGCACACGGCGTACGAGTTGTGGGTGGACGGTCAACCGCTGGCGGCCAACGGTGTCGTCAGTCGCACCAGTGCGGAAGGGAAACCGGCGTTCCGCCCCGAGATCGTCCGGTTTCAACCAACCGACGGTGACGTGGACGTGGTGGTGTATGTATCCAACTACCACTTCCGGGAAGGCGGCCTGCCGCGTCGTCTCGAGCTGGGCACCGCGAACCAGATCGCCATGAAACAGCGCCGGATCGAGATCATGGACGGCATCCTCTTCGGCGCCATGGTCATCATGGCCACGCTTTTCGGCAGCGTCTATTGGGTGCGGCGGGACCGGAGGGCGGACGGATTTTTCAGCGCGTTTCTGATGCTGGTCGCGGTGCGCATGCTGGTCACGGGTGATCACCTGTTGGCCCGCGTGACCTCAGGCATTCCCTGGCAGTTAGGGCTGACCATTGAGTATGTGACGGCGTACGTGTCGCCGGCTGTGTTGCTGTACTACCTGCGGGAGCTGTTCCCCAAGGACGTCTCCCCTTGGGTAGTCCGGGCTTGGACGGGCTACGCCGCCCTGGGCAGCGTGGCGTCCATTACCCTGCCGGGCCGGCTGTCCTCGGAACTGATCCCGGCGTTCCTGGTCGTGGTCGCCGTCTCCATCGTCTACGGCGTATACGTGGGCTTGCGGGCGGTCCGGCGCGGTCGGCCCGACTCCCAGCTGTTTCTCGTCGGGTTGCTGGCGTCCATGGCGGCAACCTTGGTCACGCTGTTGCGCTACACCGGTGTGGCGCCCATAGCGGACCTGATCCCTCTGGGCATCGTGGTCCTGGTCGTATCTCAAGGACTCCTCCTGGCCGTGCGCTGGGCCCGGACGTATCAGCAGACGATGGTGCTGGCCGCGGAGAACGCCCGCATGCTGGAGACGACCCAGACGCAGCTCAAGAAACTGCGCGATTACCGGCGGCTGATGACCCTGCGGGAGGAGAACCTGCGCCGGCGGATCGCCGAGACGCTGCACGGCCGCACTCAGGGCCGTCTCTTCTTTACCGTGCGGCTCATCGATCAGGCGGAACGGGCCATGCGGGAGGACGTGGAAACGGCCAGCGGCTATCTCAAGGCTGCGCGCAACCTCCTACACCAAGTGCGGGAAGAGGACATCCGCAGCACGTCGCGGCGGCTGCACCCGGCGGCGGTGGGTGCAGGCCTGGTGCCGGCCATCGAATCGCTCCTGGACACCTTTGACGAGAGCTATGACATCTACTTCGACGTGGACCCGAACGTCGAAACCAGGGACCACGCCGAGGGCGGCGGCTTCCGCTACGACCTGCGCCTGGGGGTTTACCGCATCGTGGAGGAGGCGCTGAACAACATCGCCCGCCACGCCCAGGCCAGCAAGATCCAGCTGGGTCTCAGCCTCGTCCAACGGGATGGAAAAGAGTTTCTCGAGTTGACCGTCGCCGACAATGGCGTGGGGTTCGATCCCAGCCGCCAGACCAACGGGCTCGGCCTGCAGACCATTGATGCCCGTGTGGGCGACCTGGGCGGCGAATGGAAGCTCACGGGCGCGCCAGGTCGCGGCGCCACCCTGTGGGTGTGCGTCCCCGTCCTGCCCAACGGTCCGGCCGGGAGGGAGCGGGACGAGGCGAACGGAGGCTTCGAAGCGGAGGAGACTGCCGAAGCCTGGGACGCTTGAAGAAGGTGCTCATCAAGGTGCTCGTCCGGGCAGACTCGAGCCGACTCGGCGTCAGACAACAGAAAAGCCCGTCACCAACCGCCGCTTGGTGACGGGCTTTCTTGCTGGTGGAGCCGAGCGGGCTCGAACCGCCGACCTCGTGAATGCCATTCACGCGCTCTCCCAGCTGAGCTACGGCCCCACGTCCGTCGCAAAGCTTATTATAGACCACGTCCATGCCCCCGTCAAGGGGCGGTCCGCCTAGTCGAGCAGCCCTTTCCAGGCCCCGCGCCACCGTCCCCTGCCGCTCCGGCCACCGCGGGCCGCGCCGCCCGTGGGGCGGTCTCTCACCCCATCAAGCCACCGGCGCCGCCAGCCGATGATCAACCGCCAGCCGATGATCCCACAAGAGTGGGTCCGGCGCGACGCCCCCTGGCGCGGATGGTGATCGGCAGCGCTCGTTGCGGCCGGCGCCGGCCGCAACGCCGGTGCCCAACGGAAAGA
>NICF_comb_assmDRAFT_10002291_pt1 | contig 14588 bp, 10 predicted proteins | sample NewIslPassag4_SG_FD_11279 | JGI IMG/M metagenome (IMG submission 11279) | reverse complement strand
TCGTCAATGGCGCGCCCGACCCCTTCGCGGTCCTTCGGTGCAAGCCACAGCCAGCGACCTCCGAGGTAGATCGCGATCTTCCCCGACGCTTCCGTCACCTCGCGCTCAGCCCGCTCAAGTCCCTCCGCCGAGCCGCAAGCGACCACCTCCGCCGCGTACCAGGGCTCGAGCGCTCCGGCGATCGCCTCGGGTTCCGGGACCGGGCGCTGGTTGATCAGGCGGTGCGTCGGCAGGATCGTGATCCCACCCGCGTCGAGGTTGACGAGGAGCATCATCACGTAGTTCCAACCGGCGCCCGGGATCTTTCCTTGCGCCGCCGCCTTCTCGTCGCGGAAAGCGAGCGCGGTTTCGTACCGGTGATGGCCGTCGGCAATGAACGCAGTCCGCCGCTCGAGCGCCCGGGCGATCGAGCGCTGGCGCTCCGGGTCGGTGAGCACCCAAAGCTCGTGCCGGCCCCCGTCCCAGTCCGTCGCCGCCACGGCCGGCGGGCGCTCGAGCTCGGATGCGATAAGCTTATCGACGGTGAGCTCGGCGTCGGAATAGAAGCCGTACACCTGGCTGAGGTTCGCGTCCGTGCAGCGCATCAGCCGCAGGCGATCCTCCTTGGGCTTCGCGAACGTGTGCTCGTGAGGGAGCACGTCGCCGCTCTTCCACGGAGTCAGCCGGCAAGCTCCGATGACGCCCGTGAGCTTCTTTCGCCCTCCCCCCGGGACCGAGTACGTTTGCCGCAGGATGTAGTAGGCGGGGCGCTCTTCGGCGGCAAGCACGCCGCTTTGCCGCCACGCCGCCAACAGGCGGCCGGACGCCTCGTGCCACCCGTCTTTGCCCGTATCGCCGGCGATCCCCAGGTCAAGGCGGATCACGTTGTATTCGCTCTCCGAGTAGAGCCGGGCCACGTCGGCGTCACTAAGGATGTCGTACGGGGGAGCGACGAGCGGGGTCAGTTCCCCGCCGAACCGGGCGGAGTATCGGATCCCTCGAAAGGGAAGGAACTCAGGCATCTTGTGATCATCTCCATCCGCATGAGTAAACCGGCTTTGAATTCTTGGCGCCAAGCCCGGTTTCCCGCTTCTTCCTTACTTAAATTTTCGCGGCTTCACGTCCGGGGCGCGATGTGCTAGACTTAAAAACGGGATGCGCGCCATCCACGCGGGACGCATCCGCACCCGGGGGTGCGGCGGGGAAAAGCGAAAGGATCGAGCGCCGTGATCTGTCCACTGAAAAACCGCAACATCAATCCAAGCCGCTGCCTGCTTTGCCCGCATTTCGGAGGCCTCAAGAACCAAGGAGTCCTCTGCTTCAAAGCAAACAGGCACCTGAAGTATGAAATTGTGCGCAGGAACGTATAATCGACTGTTTCGGCCACGCGGTGCGCGACGCCGAACCCGGAGAATGCCGCGAGAGGATGTCGCAGATTGGATCCTACGGGGACGCACGTAACGCTGTGGCTCGCGTTCGCAGCGGGCGTCTTGTCGCTCGTTTCACCTTGCGTATTGGCCCTCGTTCCCGCCTACCTCGCGTACATATCCGGCACGAGCATCCCGGCGGGCGCAGCCGCCCGGGTTGACCGTCAAGTCTTTCTCCACGCATTGATGTTCGTAGCCGGCTTCACCGTCGTTTTCACCGCATTCGGGGCGTCCGCAAGCCTCCTCGGCCGCCTTCTCATTGCCAACCAGCAGCTCGTCGCCAAGGTGGCCGGGGTGCTCGTCGCAGGTTTCGGCCTGCACACTCTCGGCGCACTCAAGATCCCGGGCCTCGAGCGAGAGCGGCGTCTTGCGTACCGGGGCAGTTCGGGACGAATGCACCAGTCGTTCCTCGTCGGCATGGCCTTCGCAGCCGGCTGGACGCCTTGCGTCGGACCGATCCTCGGCGGCATCCTCGCGCTCGCGTCCGTCTCCGGAACCCTGTGGCACGGCGTGTTCCTGCTCCTTTGCTATGCGCTCGGAATGGCCGTCCCGTTCCTGTTGCTCGCGCTCACGCTCGGCCGGTCCTCCCGCCTCGTGCAAGGAATCAAGAGGCGGTACCGCCTGGTCGAAGCCGCAAGCGGCGTCTTGCTCATCTTCATCGGTGTCCTGCTCTACACCGACTCATTCTCCGTCCTTGCCCGGTACTTCAACTACCTCGCGGTGATCTGATCCTGGCTCCGTCCTCGCGGCCGCCGGCTGCGGTGCGACGATGCCGCCAGAGACGATGAGCTTGAAGGCAGCTTCGACCGACAGATCCACGGGAACCACTTCGATTTCCGGAACCGCGATCAAAAATCCCGTCGTCGGGTTCGGCGCGGTCGGGATAAAGACCAGGACCGCACGCTCGCCCACGGCAAGGTCGATGGGGCCTTCGGCGCGGTTCGTGACGAATCCCAGCGACCAAACTCCTTTTCGGGGGTGCTCGACCAAGACCACCCTTTGAAACCCGGAACGCCCTTGAGGGCCGAACGCCTGCATCAGCTGCTTCACGCTCGAGTACACGGTACGCACGACGGGAATCCGCTCGAATAACCCGTCCCACGCCTCGATCACCGTGCGCCCCACGACGTTGGCAGCGAACATTCCGGTGAGGATCGTGACGACCAGCGTCAGCGCGGCCCCGGCGCCCGGAATTCTCCGACCGGCCACGAACTCGACCGCGTCCGCGAACAACCGGTCCAAGATCGCAAACCCGCTCACCAAGATGTATATAGTGATGACCAGGGGTGCAAGGACGAGCACGCCGGCCACCAGATACCTGCGCAGCGCCTTGCGAAGTCCCTTCATGCGCTACACTCCCTTGCACGCTTCCGGGTGTTATAATCAAATCGTCTTGCCACACTCGATCGAAGGAGCAAGCCGTTTGCGGATCACGGTCGATGATCGAACCATCTGGTGGCTCGCGCTGATCGTCATCGTGGTGATTTTGCGCCAGCCGCTCACAGCGGCGCTCATGCCGTTTTTGCTCAGTCTAGCGCTGGCCGCAGTCCTTGAGCCCCTCGTCCGCCGCCTCGAGCGACGCGCGAAAATGCCCCGCGTCGTGGCGTCGGCTGCCGTGCTCTCGGCGTTCGTCATTGCAGGCGGGTACTCCCTGCTGTTGGTCTCGACGAAGATTTTGTCGGAGCTCGTTCAGATGGGCGGCTTGCTTCAGAAGCACCAGCAGCTCCCCGTCGAACTCGTCCGGCAGCTGCTCGTCAAGTGGAACGAATTGAATGAGCTCATCGACCAGCGGGGGCTGCCCAGTGAGGTTCGGGAAAACATCCTCACCGCCGTCGACAACCTGACGCGCGCCGCGTTCAGCCTCATTGCCCAGGGGATCAACGTAGTAATCGGCGCGGTCAGCCAGATCCCGTCCGTGCTCGTAGTCTTCGTCATCGCACTGATCGCGACGTACTTTTTCATCAAGGACAAGGACGCGCTCGCCGTCTCGATCCTTTCTTTCACGCCGGAGCAGGTCCGGTCCAAGGCGTACGAGCTCGGCCGCCGCATCATCGCCGACCTCGTCGGCTTTTTCCGGGGCCAGCTCATCCTGTTCGTCGTCACCACGGTGATCGTTTCAGTGGGTCTGGTTTGGATCGGCATCGACTACTGGCTCACGTTGGCGCTCATCGCCGGCATTCTCGATGTGATCCCCGTGGTCGGACCCGGCTTCCTCTTCTTCCCGTGGGCGGTCGGCGCCTGGGTCCTCGGTTATCCGGTCCTCGGCATCCAGCTTGTCGTCCTGTATACCGTCACGTTCCTCGTCCGGCAAGTCATGCAGCCCTGGATCCTCGGCGACTCGATCGGCGTGCACCCCCTCGCCATGCTCGCCGCGCTGTGGGCGGGGATTCAACTCTTCGGCCTGCAGGGACTCATCGTCGGACCGGTGATCGTGATCGTCCTGAAGGGCTTGATCCCGTTGTTCAAGACCTCGTAAAATCGAGGCTCCGGCCCAGCCTGACCCTGCCGTCGTCGATTTGGAAGCGCACCCTCATAGGTTCGCCAAAGCCCACCGCGTCGGCGAGCGCAAGGTCGAAGTCCGCCTTCGGATCGGCCACGCTCCCCTCGAGCGATATCGCCCCCGACACTTCGCCGTCGAGGAGCATGGCGGGCAGCCTGAAGCCCCCCTGTTCGAGGATTCCCGAAAGCGAAGCGCGCTCGACCGAGATGTCGAGGTCGAAAACTGGATCGGTCATCCAACCGGCGATGTCGCCGTTCAGCTCGTAGAGGCCCTCTCCCGCCCCCGTTCCGCGAAGGCGCGTGAGCTGGACGAGGTCCTTCGTAACGACGACGCCTCCGGCCGGATTTGCGATCGTCCATTTCCCGGCCGCGACGAAGCCGTCCCGTACGGTTCCCTGCAGCGTCGGATCGACCGTGCTTCCGGTAAGGCGGCCAAAGAAGGAGAGCCACCCGCTCGCCCGCCCGGCAAGCCGCTCCGGAGCCGGCCATCGGTCGACCTCGACCGCGACGTTCACGGTGCCGTTTGCGATCTCTCCCGAAACCGACCCGGAACCATCCCCGAGGCGCACACGTACGTCTTCGAGCCGGCTGTACCCCGGCGACCACGTAAACCGGCCCACAGCGGCGTCGAGCGGCTCGCCGAACGCGCGCACGGCCGTGGCCTCGCCTTCCCCTTTGACCTCGGGACCCCCGTCGCCGAGTGTGATCGTCAACGAGCCGTCGACGAAGCCGGCGACGTCGAGGTCGATCCCGGCGGCGAGGAGCATTTCCTTGATATCGCCGTCCGCGGCGGTCACCTCAATCCTCGTCCGCGCCGGTTCGCTCGTCCACTCCCCGTGGAGCTCGTACTTCGCGTCGCCCCGGACGAGTTCTGTCTTGCCGAACCGGAAGAGCCCCCTCCGGAGGAGAATCACGCCCTCGCCCCGGTCGACCGGCCGTCGCCATACGGTGCCGTCTTTGATCCGGAGCCGCCCCGAAATCTCAGGGTCGGTGAGCGTGCCGGCGACGACGCCGGCAAACTCGGCCCGGCCGCTCAAGCCCAACGACCTGACCTGGGGGATGTCTTCCGGAAGCGCAATTCCCCGCGCCGCAACGGTGAGTTCGAGCTCGGGCGCTGCGCCTGCGGCGCCTTTGGGCGCCGGCCGGACGACGCCTTCTCCCGTCAGGATCGCCTCGTCTCTCGTGACTTCGATCCGCTTTACGGCGTACTCGCCTGCAGCGTGCTCGATCTCGAGGCGCAAGGAGTCGAAGGCGATCGCGCCGTCCGGATCGATTCCGCTCCACACGAGGTCGCCCTCCGCGATCTCAACGGTGAGGTAGCCGGAGCCCCGACCGACGTCGAGCGTTCCGGACGCGCTCATGGCGCCCGTCACCCTCCACGGCGATTCGCCGGCGAGAGAGAGCGCAAGATCGGCCGGACCCGCCGCCGTCCATTCAAGCTCACCGAGATCCGCACCTTTCCCCCGTGCGGAGATCGTCACATTATCCGTCCGGTGCTCGAGTTCGAGCCGGCGCGCCCTAATCCGCGGCCCGTCGTCCAGCCTTACGTGAAACGTTCCTTCCGCCCTCCACAATCCCGGAGGGCCGTGGCTGCGCCGCTCCTCCACGGTGCCCCGGATCACGTTCACTTCAATTGCATGCCTCGTTCGCTCTGAACCCGGCAGGGACGCGGGCGCCTGCTCCCGTCGTTCGCTCTCCGGGGCGCCGCCCGCTTGCGATCGCAACGCGTGCACGGCGCCTTCGGGAAGAATGAAATGGGGCGCGATCAGATCGACCCTGCCCCAGTCGAACTCCGAACCGCCCAGCCCGAGAAGTGAAAGCGGGTCGAAGGTGACGTACGCCCTCGGGGCGCTGCCGGCTGCACCGTTCGCGGCCGAGACCTTCACATCCTCGATCAAAAGGCGCGTCGGGCCCGCGAAACGGGCGGATCCCACTTCGACCGTCCACCCCGTCGCGTCGCTCATCAACCGGGCCGCCCGGCGCGCGAGCTCGTGGGGGAGCACCGTGACATTGAAGGCCGCCAGCGTCGCGGCAAGGAGGACGAGCACGCCCAGGCCCCACCAAACCGCCCTGCGCCACCCTCTCGTATCCCGCGCCATGCATCCTCCCTCGTTCCTCGGTAGGCTCTCCCCGGGGCGCGCCGGTCACTCGCCGCGCCGCAGGGTCCGGTAAACTGGTTGGCTCTCGGACCGCCGGAAGCCTTTAGGGAATGTCCGCCGCGCCAGTCGCCGTCTCCCGACAATGGCAGGAATCGGCGTTTGTGTAAGTGAAGTGGAGGACATCGCGGCGAGTGGGGAGGTCATGAAATTGCTCACTCTTCGGCATGGAGCGAAACGCCTGAGGGATTCTTCCGCGCGCTGGATCTTTGCGCTTTTGGTTGGTTTGGCCTGGATGTGGTCGGCGAGCGGCGCCGTGGCGGCGCAAGCCGCCGGCTCGCAGTCGTTCCGCCCCGAAACGCACGTCGGGCGGACGCACGTGTACCGCCTCGTCAGCACGGGTTCGGTTTCAGTCGAGGGACCTCAGCCGCACGTCGTGACGTTTCAACTCTCGGTGGAGGTGACTGTGCATTTCGGGACTCCGGACGCCTCCGGCATGATCCCGCTGCGCGTCACGCTTGGCAAGCCGGATACCCTGGGCCTCGACGCCTCCGTCGCCGAAGCCCTCGACGCGGTGCAAATCACCGGCGCGCTCCATCCGAACGGCGCTCTGGCCGACATCCATACGCCGCCTGTCCTTGAGGAACTGGGACTCGACCTAGGCGATCTCATCGTCGGCTTGATCGTTCCCCGTCCCGAAGACCCCGCCGCAACAAGCTGGTCCGTGCGCTTCGTGCGGGCTCGCCGGCCGGAGAGCGTACCGCGCAGCGCCGTCCTCGAAGGCACCTTCACGCCGCAGGGGCTCAGGGACTGGGGCACGAGGATCTTGTCCTCCGTGACCGCCCGCTTGCGCGGCGAGGCGCTCGTGCGGCAGGGCGCGGTCACCAATCAGATCGACGAGATCGGCCACGCCCTCTATTATCTGGATCCCGAAACAGGCGCTACGGAAATGTCGTCCGTGAGCATCGTGACGAACATCCGCACGACCGCGCTTTCGAGGTCCGAAGTGCGGACGCGGATCACCCTCACGACCACGCTCGAAAGGCGCCGCGATCGGGAACGTGCGGCGGCCCCGCCGGCGCGGGAGTCGGACGTACTCAGGCCGGAAGCAGAGCAGCCGGAGAGCGGGCAGCTCGAGCCACAGGGGCCCGCAGCGGACGTACCGGTCACAGCCGGGCCGCTCGATCCTCAAGACATCGCGGAGACGAGCGAACAGGAACCGGAGACGCCTCAGCCCGCTGAGGCCGCACCCTCAGAGTCCACACCTTCAAAGACCGCGCCTTCAGAGTCGCAGTCCCCGGAGCCCGAGGCCTCGGTGCCGGAGCCCTCCGAACCCGGGCCGGAAATGCCCGAACCCTCGGAGTCCACTTCGGAAGCCACCGATCCGGGCGCGACCGGTGACATCGCACCCGCACAGGGAGATTCCGGTGCGATGGATCCGGGGCCGGCCGCGCCGGAGCTTGCAGAGCCGACATCCTCCGAATGGGAATACACGGAGCCCGGACCTGTCGAACCTGAAGCTGTCGACGCCGAACGAGTCGAGCCTGCCGCTGCGGAGCCCGAGACAACAAAGCAGGATCCGGAAGAGCCCGGCGCGGCGGAGCCCGAACCGGCCGCGGCCGAGCCTTCGCAACCCGCGGCGCCGGAAGCAGAAGAGCGGCCGGCTGAACAGGAGCAGGAAGAAACCGGATCGATCGAACCGGCTGACGCGGGCCAATCAGCAGAGCCGGCCCAACCAACCGAACGGGCGGAACCGACCGGACCTTTGCCGCCGGAACCTGAGAGTGAAACAACCGGCCGCCGCCCGGTGTACGTCGACCCGGCCGGCCGCTTCTCGCTCGAACTACCCCCCGGGTGGCCGGATGCGCCGTCCCGGCTCTCGCTCCGCGGCACGGCGTTCGAACCCCCTGCGAGCGAGGCCGTGTACGTCTACGTATTGCCGGTGCCGAGCCCGGGAGCGAGCGCCTCGACGATCGCTCGCTCGGCGCTTGCGACGTACCAAGAGACCCAGCCCGGTTTCACCGTCGTGGTCGAGCCGCGGCCGACTACGCTCGACGGCCAGGCAGCGTACGAGGCGTTCTACCGGTACGACGCGGGCGCGGGGCGGGTCGTGAGCGAATGGGGAGTGTTCACGCGCCGGGGCGATCGGGCGTTCTACGTCCAGTACGCCCGGGAGGGCCTCCACGAACCGGAGCCGTTTCCGGCGGAGTATCAAGGTATCAAGAACTCCTTTAAGTTCGGACCAACCCCCGGCGGTGCGATCGATCCCGAAAGCCTCTCCGGAAGCCTCGTGCCCTACGTCGACCGCGAGACGGGCTACCGGCTGCTCGTGCCGTCGCTTTGGCCCCTCGCCGATCAGGCCGACGACGGCAGTTCGGTCACGTTCGTCGAAATCGGCGAACGAGGCTACCTCACCGTTTTCACCGGGTCCGGCACGAACGGCCTCCAGGCCCGCGACATCATCGCCGTGTGGCGGAACGAGTGGACCAAGGAGCGCGGCTTCCGATTGGTTCGCGACCTATACGACGTCGAAATCGACGGCCGCCGGGGCGTCGGGCTCGAATACCAGTGGCTCGGGGACGACGATTCGGCGCGAACCGGAAAGCTCATCGCCGTGGTCGACTCCGACAGGCTGTTTACGGTCGTTCTCGACTACGTCACTTCCGGATTCGATAGCCGGCGAGAGACGTTCGACCGCATCTTGATGAGCTTCGACCTTCTCGAGGCGAACGATCTTCTCGAGGCGGTCGAGCAGCCTCCCGGACAGGAAATCGGCGATGAAGGCGGGACGCCTCCGCCCGCCCGGGAGCCCGGCGGCGATGACGGCGCTCCGGAGGGACCGGACCTGGCTACTGGCCGGGAGGAGCCCGCCACGGCCGATTGGCCGTTCCAGGAGCCGGCCGACGACGAAAGCGTGATCCTGCTCGGCCGCCTCCTCACGCGCTACCGTCCCGGAGGCGTCCCGACGGAGGAATGGGTCGCCGGTGCCGTCGTGTTCGTCAGGGTCGGCGGCGACGTCTATACCGGCGTCACCGACGAACAGGGGCACGTCTACGTGAGCAACCTCCCCCGCCTCTCCGGCGGCCAGTTCTACGAAGTGACCCGCGTACAGGCCCCGATGTTCGGATACGACCGGCCGGTTGCGATTTCGTTCCAAAACCTCGAAGTGGGGCAGATCGCCCCGAGAGTGGCTTACATGGGCATAGTCGAGGTGACGCTCGAGCCCGATGGCATTCTCACCGTCGAGGTGCGGCGACCCCAGGGAAGCGATGCCGCCGACTTATCGTCCCTCGATCATTTCGCGAGGACCTACCCCGCTTCCCGGTGGACCCCGTTCGTACGGGAGGCGATGTTGGTCCGCGGCAGGATGTAGCGGAGGTGCGAATCTCTGGTGGAAGTTTGCCAAAAGGCTCCCCCCGAGAAACCTATACGTTCGCCGCCTTGCGCTCGCTCACGACGGCGACGATCCTGCTGCGCAACGCTGAAAGCTCATGCGGTTTTTCGACGATCGTGCACTGGCGGGCAACGGGACCGACCTGACGGCTCACGGAGTCGCGGTCGAACGCCGTGTGGATCAGGACCGGAACACCGCATTTCACCGCCCGGTTGATGACGGGAACGGCGAACCGCCCATCCAACAGGAGGTCGATCATGACAGCGTCCACAGCCCTCTCTTCGACGCAGCGCAAGGCCTCGGGAACGTTTCCGGCTTGCGCACACTGGATTCCAAAATCGGCGAAGTATCGTACCAAATGCTCTCTGAGCGGGCCGTGATCCTCGGCCACCAGGAGCCTAATCACGATAGCACGCCCCCTTCCCCGCACGGCAGCAGAGAACACTGTGCGCAAGCAGTATACGACGTATCGGCAAAATGTTAAAGAGCGGGGCAATCTACAAGCTAAGTCCAAGCTACACCCGTATGACTCCGTTCTCGTTCCATAGCCGGATTCCTTGGCTTAAATCTGAAAAATTTGCACATTTTGTGTAGAAAGCCATCGCCTTGCGGCACCGTCGACGGCACACGGAACACGCGTCACCAGGGCCCGTGCATTCGCTCCTTTCCCCGCCTGCCGGACTTGTATTTGAGCGCCATCCACTCGTTCATCAACGTGTCGAACTGCTCGGAGATTTCAAGCACCATCGGATCCGATGCGTCGTGACCCGCCCGCTTGTACGACGATCTTAAGAATACCCGCAGTTGCTCCATCTGCACTTCCAGATCCCGAATCCGCGCCTTGTTTTCCCACCGCCCTGATCGTACCAACCGCAAGCCCCCTCCGCGAGCGCCGCACGTGCGTGCGCGCGAAGCTTTGTTCTTTACCGCGGTTATCGGCGTATTTTGGAGGAAGCTGAAGCCGCGGTCGGCGCGCGCTTTTGTCCGGAGGAAGAACTCCCGGGGAAAGCGAAGCCCCGCCGGAGCCGGGTCCGGCGGGGCTTATCGCTTGGTGGGCCGTATAGGAATCGAACCTATAACCTTGGGATTAAGAGTCCCCTGCTCTGCCAGTTGAGCTAACGGCCCCCTCGGTGCGCCGAGCGATCGCAAACCTCGAAGGCGCACCTCTCATTTTAGAGCAGCACCCCGGCAACTGTCAAGTTCCAATTGCCGGAGCGACGCTGCTCACGTACGCATGAAGGCGCTCGGAAATGAGCGCCAGGATCGCCTTGTCGCTCTCCGGCCGGGTCGGAGCCTTGGGATGCGTCCGGTCGGTGGCGATCCAACCCCTAAGGTGCAGGAACTGAGCCGCGCTGTGCTTATAAGCCGGCGTTGGCGCGCGGAAAGTAAACTCGCCGAGGTATTGCAACAGGTCGTTCAACTGGTAGAAGCGTGAATCCCCTTGCTCCCACAGGCGGTCGCGCAAGGCGAAGGCCTCGGGAGCGAACGTCGACAGCCCGAGCAAGTAGTCGCTCCCGTACATGACCATGTCGATGGCGAGGTCGTTTCCCGTCAAGATCTTGAACTCCGGCCGGATCGCCGCCTTCAGCGCAAGGCGCTGCCACTCCTTCTGCCTGTCGAGGGACGAGTGCTTGTAACCCACGATCTCGGGAATCTCCATGATACCGCGGGCCACGTCGTCGCTCCAAATCGCGCCGAACGGCGCGAACATCTCTCCAAGTTCAAAGGCGTACAAAGGCCCGTTACCCTTGGCGATTCGCCGGTAAAGGTCCACGAGCTCCGCCTCGCCGAGCGCTTTCATCGCGGAGCACTGGAAGATGATCGGATTGCCGCCGTACGCCCGCACCTGGTCGATCTCGGCCTTGTAGAGGTCGACCGGGTCGCCCTGCTTGCCCTCGATGAACGCCCCGGCGATGAACGCATTCCCCTTGCCCACCGCTTCTTGCGTCACCTTGAGGACGGTCCTGCGCTCCTCGTCCGTAAGCAGGTTCGTGTAGCCCGTATCCATGTTTACGGCGGGCGTGAGGCCTGCTGCGACCGTTCGCTGGACATGTGCGGCCAGGCCGTCGTAATCGGGAGAACCGTCTTCCTTGAATGGAAGCAGGATCGCCGAGTTGCCGTCGATCCGCCGCTTGGTCTCGATCCGGCCCACGATCTCGTCCGTCGACGGGAACTTAGCCTCGAGACTCATCAGAATCACCGTCTCCTTTTTTGCTGGTCTCAGGCACAAAGGCACGTGCCCTTCCTTTTCGGTCTACCTGCGGAGCGACGACGCACGCACTTTCAAGCTCACGCCGAGCGTCGTGCGTCGAGCCCGAAGCTCGCCGCCGCCTACCAACGTGAGCAGCGCCTCGGCTGCGGCCTGTCCCATTTGCTTCAGGGGGAGCGTCACCGTCGTGAGGGGCGGGTCGACGTAGACGGCCGTCGGGATGTCGCCGATCCCCACGACGGCGAGGTCCCGAGGGATTTGCAAGCCCCGGTCCTTCGCCGCCCTCAGGACGCCGATCGCCATCTGGTCGTTCGCGGCAAGCACGCCGTCGGGGAACGGAAGCCCCGCCTTTTCCACGGCGGCGAACATCCGCCCCAGCGCCTCGTAGCCACCTGCAGGCGTGAAATCGGCGTCGACACAGTACTCGTCTACCACCCGCCCGGGCCCGAGCGCCGCCTCGTACCCCTCGCGCCGGTCCCGCGACACGGTGTAGCCGCCCGGGCCACCGATGAAGCCTATGCGCGAGCACCCCTGCTCGATCAGGTGTTCCGTCCCAAGTTTCGCCGCATTCTGGTTGTCGACGGACACCGAAGGGACGTCGATCGCGTACCGCCCGACGACCACGACGGGAACGTTGCCCGCCTCGAGGTGCCTTAAGTGATCGTCGTGCTCGTCGCCCGACCCGGCGAGGATCAGGCCGTCCACCTGGCGGCCGAGCAACGTGTCGATCGACCGGCGCTCTTTCTCCGCCGAGCGGTCCGTATCCGCAAGGACCACGGTGTAGCCGGCGGCGGAGGCCTCCGCCTCGACGCCCCTTGCGATTTCGTGGAAGTACGGATCGGACAAATCCGCCACGACCAGCCCGATCGCGTGGGACCTGCGGGTGACGAGGCTCCGTGCGATGGCGTTCGGCCGGTAGTTCAGCTCCTCAGCGGCCCGCATCACACGCTTCCTTGTCGCCTCGCTTACGGGCCCTTTCCCGCTCAAGGCGACGGACGCGGTGGAAACCGACACCCCCGCCGCTTTCGCAACGTCTTTGATGGTAGCCATGGCGCGCTCCTCAAACGAAACGAAACGTTTCGACCGAAGAATTCAATAGATCCCGCCCGCTTCCTCCTCTGACGGGCCAAAGAAGCCGACTTCAAACTTGACTTTACCCGGAGCGCCGGAATCTCATGTAATCCGGGTTCACGACGTCCCGGGGCGCTTTGCCCGCAAGCACCTCGAGGATGCGGGTCGCTGCGCCCATCGCCATGCGCCACATCGCTTCCTGCGTGTGCGCCGCCATGTGCGGCGTGAGCAAGACGTTGGGCACCCCGAAGAGCGGATGATCCGGGGGCGGCGGCTCGTCATCGAACACGTCGACCGCCGCGGCCCGCAACTTCCCGCTCACGAGCGCCCGGGCGAGCGCCGCCTCGTCCACGAGTCCCCCGCGGGCGCAATTTACAAGGACGGCGCCCTGCTTCATCGCTTCGATGCGCCGCGCATCGATCAGGTTCCTGGTCTGGGGTGTCAAAGGCACGTGAAGCGTCACAAAGTCGCTCGCTGCGATGAGCTCGTCGACGCTCGCGGCCGCTTCCACTCCGAGTTCTTCGAAAAGCAACCGGGGCGCGTAGGGGTCGTATGCTGCAACCACCATGTCAAAGCCGAGGCGCGCAATCCGCGCAACCCGGGAACCGACCCGCCCGAGTCCGACAACGCCGAGTCGCTTACCGGAAAGCTCGATGCCGGTGCGGCCGTCCCGGTAGGAAAACTCCCCTCTCCGCACCGCCGCATCCGCCTCGTGAATCATTCGCACCGCCGCGATCATCGTGCCGATGACGTGCTCTGCGACGGAGACGGCGTTTGCTTCAGGGGTGTTCACCACCGGAATCCCGCACTCCGTGGCGGCTGCAAGATCGATGTTGTCGACGCCGACGCCGTGTCTTGCGATCACCCGCAGCCGCGTTCCCCTGCGAATGGTATCCCCGGAGAGCTTCGCCGTCCGAATCAACACGGCGTCGCACGCCTCGATGCCGTCGAAAAGATCCATTCCTTCGGGCCCGCGCGGGCCGCAAACCACTTCGCACGACTCCGCAAGCAGCGCCACCGCGTCCGGGTGAATCGTCTGAGGCACCAGCACACGCGGACGATCCGACACGCACGCCTCCTCCTTTCGCCCACCGGAAACCGCAAACCGCGCAAGCGCACGACCTCGCCTACGAAAAAAAACCACCGGGCGTGCGCGCCCGGTGGTCTCACTTGTGGCTCCTCGGGCTGGACTCGAACCAGCAACCACTCGGTTAACAGCCGAGCGCTCTACCATTGAGCTACCGAGGAATATCAATCGAACGACTTTGATTCTACCCGACGGATGTCCCTTTGTCAAGCGGCCCGAGCCGCGTGGTCTGAGTCAAGAGGTTTGGGGCAGGGTGCGGATCCTCCGGATGACTAACCAGCCGTTCCGGATATGAGCCGGTTCATCCACCACGACAAGCCTCGGGATGCCGTGCGTCCCGATCGTGTGATCGGCACCCCGGCCTGAAATACACTCAGTCCCTCCTCGACGACTTGTCGTGCCCGCTGGAGGACCTGCTCCCGGATCTGCTGCAAAGGGGCTTCGCTGCGGATTAGCAGGTTTTCCACCTCCGCCATTACGTGGTGGAGTGTGTTCGTGTTGCGCCAGCACATCAACTCCATCATCGCAGCCAAGCCTTTGCGACTCCAACTCCGTCCTCGTTGTTTCACCCGGTCGCTAAAGGTGTCGACCTGGCTTTCCGCCGTCCCCATGCCCCTGAGTCCGGCCGTCGATATCCCCATCGCCTCCAAGCGCAGGCGATAATCCACCACCGCTTCGGGAATGTCCGCAAGGTCGTTGAGCAACGCTTCCCCCATACGCCGCTTCTCAGGATCGCGCAGCTTCGATACGGCTTCCGCCAATTTGCTCAAAAACGTCGCCCCGGTCACGTCGCTGCGGCGGGCCTTGGCCAGCTCGCCAAGGACCC
>NICF_comb_assmDRAFT_10002289_pt1 | contig 14604 bp, 12 predicted proteins | sample NewIslPassag4_SG_FD_11279 | JGI IMG/M metagenome (IMG submission 11279) | reverse complement strand
GAACCTGGAGCGGTGGTGCTGAGGCCCAGATTCGAACTGGGGACACCCGCATTTTCAGTGCGGTGCTCTACCAACTGAGCTACCTCAGCACGAGGATTCATCGTAGGTAGCGGGCGGCGGTGGGTCAAGAAATCCGGGGGTGCCAGGCATAGGACAAATGTTCTAAACTGCGGGCATGCCTGGCTATGTCGAGCTGCACGCGCACTCGTGTTGGTCGCTGCGGGAGGGGGCGAGCAGCACGGATGAGCTGGTCGACCGGGCGATCGCGTTGGGCTACCCGGCGCTGGCGCTAACGGACCACGACAACCTCTATGGGGCGATGGAGTTCGCGAAGGCGGCGCGTGAGCGGGGTCTGCACCCCATCACGGGTGTCGAATTGACGATGGCGCCTTCGGAACCGGGGGGCGAGGAAACACACCTGACGGTGCTGGCGGAATCGGTCGAGGGGTACCGGAACATCTGCCGGTTGCTGAGCCGGGCGTACCGGGTGCACGGGAAGGATTCGCCGCGAACGGAAAAGGAGTGGCTGTTCGAACACCGGCAGGGGCTCATCGTGCTTTCGGGGTGCCGNAANGGGGAGCTGTGGCGTCTGCTGGAAAAGGGGGAGCGGGCNCGGGCCCGGGAGGTNGCGCTGGAGTACCGGGAGGTCTTCGGGCGCGACCACTTTTATGTGGAGTTGCAGCACCACGATGTGTTCGGGGATTCGCGGCGGGTGGCGGAGCTGGCGGAACTGGCGGCAGACGTGGGGCTGGAGGTGGTGGCGACGAACAACGCGCACTATCACGTTCGGAGCCGGCACCGGGTGAACGATGTGCTGGTGGCGATCCGTCACCGGCTGACTTTGGACAGTTCGCACGAGGTGCGGCGGCCGAACTCGGAGTTTTTCCTGAAGCACCCGGAGGAGATGGCGCGGCGGTTCGCGCGGTATCCGAGGGCGATTTCGAACACGGTGGCGATTGCGGAGCGCTGCCGGTTCGACCTGACAAAGGACCTGCCGTACCGGTTGCCGGATTACCCGGTGCCGGAGGGGGCGACGCTGGACAGCTTCCTCCGGGGCATCTGTGAGCGGGCGTTCGAGCGGAAGTATGGTCCGCTGGAGCCGGCGGTGCGGGAGGAAGCGCGTGACCGGCTGGAGCGGGAGCTGGCGCTCATCGAGAAGCATGGGATTGCCGGGTTCTTCCTCGTGTACTGGGAGGTGCTGCAGCTCGCGGGGGAGATCGCGGAGAAGCTGCGTGGGCGGCCGCGCGGGTTGCCGCCGGATGAGCGGCCGGTAGGCCGGGGGCGGGGGTCGTCGGTGAGCTCGATCGTGTGCTACCTGATCGGGCTTTCGCACATCGACCCGGTGAAGAACAACCTGTACCTGGAGCGGTTCCTGAACGAGGAGCTGCATTCGTTGCCGGATATCGACCTGGATTTCCCGCGGGACATCCGGGACGAGCTGTTGCAGCGCATCTACGACCGGTTCGGGCCGGAACATGCGGCGATTGTGGCGGCGTTCCCGACGTACCGGTTCAAGAACGCGGTGCTGGACATCGGGAAGGCGCTGGGGTTGCCGGTGCCGGTGCTGGCGAAGCTGAACAAGCTCGGGGGCCACTACGCGGAGGCAACGCAGATCGCGCGGGAGATGCGGATGATCCCGGAGTTGCGGCCGCTGGTGGATGCGCCGACCTGGCGGGACCTGGTGGACCTGGCGAACGCGGTGTCGGGCTTCCCGCGGCACATCAGCCAGCACGTGGGCGGCGTGGTGATTTCGGCCGAACCGCTGTCTTCGGTGGTGCCGGTCGAGCCGGCACGGATGGAGGGGCGGTACGTCTGCCAGTGGGACAAGGATTCGGTCGACGATGCGCGGTTCGTGAAGATCGACTTCCTGGCGCTGGGAATGCTTTCGGCGGTCGACGACTGCCTGGACATCATCGAAGAGGTGCACGGCGTACGGGTCGACCTGGGGCGGATCCCGCACGACAGCCCGGAGATCTTCGAGTCGATCCAGGCGGGGGACACGATGGGCGTGTTCCAGATCGAGAGCCGGGCGCAGATCCAGACGCTACCGCACACACAGCCGCAGAACATCGACGACCTGGCGGTGCAGGTGGCGATCATCCGGCCGGGGCCGATCGTGGCGGGTGCGTTCCATCCCTATATGGAGTACCGGCAGCGCCTGGCGCGGGGAGAGCCCATCGAAGTGGACTACGGGCACCCGGAACTCGCGCCGCTGCTGGAGCCGTACCTGGGGGAGACGCTGGGGCATGTGCTCTACCAGGACCAGGTGCTGCAGATCGCCTGCGCGGTCGCAGGGTTTACGCCCGGGCAGGCGGACCGGCTGCGGCGTGCGATGAGCCGAAAGCGTTCGGCGGAAGCGATGCAGGCGCTGGCCGAGGAGTTCTATGCGGGCGCCGAACGCAACGGGGTGAGCCGTGAAGCGGCGGAAGTGGCGTTCGAGAAGATGGCGGCGTTCGCGGCGTTCGGGTTCCCGAAGAGTCACGCCGTGGCGTTCGCGTTGCTGGCATACGAATCGTGCTGGCTGCGGTACCACTACCCGGCGGAGTACTACTGTGCGCTGTTCAATGCCCAGCCGATGGGGTTCTATTCGACGGAGGTGCTGACGGGAGATGCGCGGCGGCACGGGATTGAGGTGCTGCCGCCGGACATCAACCGAAGCCGGGCATACACGTGGCCAGAGATGGATGGGATCCGGCTGGGGCTGGACCGGGTGAAGGGGCTGGGTGGCGGCTGGCGAGAGCGTGGGCAGGGCCGAACGGCGGCCGAGCGGATTGTGAACGAGCGGGAAGCGAACGGGCCCTACCTCTCGCTGTACGACCTGGTAACGCGAGCGCGGCTGAAGCAAAACGAAGCGGAAGCGCTTATCCGGGCGGGGGCGCTGGAGGAGTTCGGGCTGTCGCGGCGGGAACTGTTGTGGCAGCTCGGGTTGCTGGTCCAGGGCCAGTCGATCGAAGCGAAGGAGGGTTCGAAGAAGGCGAAAGTGGCGTACCAGCCGGCGCTGCCGCTCCCAATGGACAAGGACATGGCGGAGTTGCCGGGGCTCACGCCGTGGCAGGAAGTGGCGTGGGACTTCGAAACCATGGGGACGACAAGCAAGCAGCACCCGATGGCGCTGGTGCGGCCGCTCCTCCATGAGGGCATCATTTCGAGCCGGCACCTCGGTGGCCCGAGGAACCCGAATCGCCTGCCGAACGGGGAGATGGTGGAGATCGCGGGGATGGTGGTCACGCGGCAGAAGCCGATCACGGCGAGCGGGGTGATGTTCCTGCTGCTCGAAGATGAGTTTGGGCTTTCGAACGTGGTGGTGTACCCGTCGGTGGCCGAGCGGCAGCGGGACCTGGTGCTGGCGACGCCGTTCGTGATCGTTCGCGGCAGGGTGGACAACGAGAAGAGCGGGTTCCCGAACGTGGTCGCGGAGCATTTCCGGCCGTGTCCGCTGCCGGGACTTATCGAGGCGCCGGAGTCGCACAACTTCAAGTGACGGCGCGGATGTAAGACGTGGTATCTTACATTCGTGGACAAGGTGATTTCGGCGCGCATTGATGCGGAAGTCGCGGACCTGCTGGACCGGGTGACGAAGCGCTTCAAGCGAACGAAGAAGGAGTTCCTCGAGAGCGCGATTCGCCGGGAAGCGGCGGCTGCGGAGTCGGAGATCGAGCGGCGGCTGGAGATCGTCCGGCGAACGTCGGGGATCTGGAAGCGCGACGAGCCTCCCGAGGAAACCGTTCGGCGAATCCGAGAGGAGTCGGAGCGCGAGTGGGCTGAGCGCCAGAAGCGGTTCCGGGGCGAGTGAAGAAGGTCTTCGTCGGCGCGGACATCCTGATCTGGCAGCTCCGCGGGCATGTCGAGGCGACCGAGTGCCTCGCCCGGCTAGCCCAAGACGCAGACAGTGTGCTGTGCATAGGTGCGCTGCAGCGGGGCGAAGTACTGTTCGGCATGCGCCCGGGAGAAGAGAACGAAACGCTGGAGCTCTTGCGGCTATTCGAGACTGTGCCAGTCACCGAAGCTGTCGTCGACCTTGGCGTAGAACTCTACAACCGCTGGAACCCGAGCCACGGCACCGGTCGACTCGACGCGCTGCTGGCGGCGACGGTGCTGCTGGAAGGTGGGAAACTCGTGACACAGAACGTGCGGCACTTCCCGATGCCCGAGATCGAGGTGGAGAGGGGCTGGTCGTAGGCGCGCATCCCGCGAGCCACCTTCCTACGTAGTTCGTCCCGAATCGATGCGGCGAACGCATCACACGAAGGAGGGACGTATGCGAGGGTGGTTCATCGCGCCGCTGCTAGTGGTAGTCGCGCTGGCGATAGGGTTCGGTGTTGGTGTGCGGCCGGGTGATGCCCGGGCGCAGGCCGGAGCGGTAACGATCGAGAACTTCGCGTTCTCGCCGTCGAGCATCACGGTGAGCGTGGGCACCACGGTGACGTGGACGAACAACGACACGGTGCCGCACACCGCGACCTCGAACGCGGGAGTATCACCGGCGTTCGACACCGGGACGATCAACCCGGGCGGTTCGGCGTCGGTCACGTTCAACACGCCGGGCACGTTCGGCTACTTCTGTGCTATTCACCCGCAGATGATGGGCACGGTAGTCGTTACGGGCGGTGGCGGTGATGGCGGCACCACGCAAACTGCCACGGCAAGCCCGACAAGCGCCACGGGTGGCGGCGGCCCGAGCGCGCCCTCGACGGGGACCGGGACGAGCTACAACTCCGGGAACAGCGGTTTGCCGCTGCTGATTGCAGGTGGAGTGTTCGTCGTTGCCCTGGGAGCTGCAGGACTGTTGCTGCTTCGCCGGCGATAGGGCGCTACTTCGGTCTTTCGGCAGCAGCCGTCTTGGGCCGGGGCGGCTACTGCCGAAAGTAGAGGATGTCCTGCGGGCCGACTCGCAAATAGGCGAGGGTGAGGACGCCGACGCCGCTGATCGTGAGGATGACGATGAGGTGGCTTCCGAAGGCGTAGGCGGTCGCTTCGCCGCTGGTGGCGCCCGTCGCCTGCAGGATGGAAATGGCTGCGAACTCGTAGACGCCGAGGTTTGAGGGCAGGATGGTGAGCGAGCCGGCGACGTTCACCGCGACCATCACCAGCAGGTAGCCGGCGGGGTCGATATCGAGCCCGAGGGCGAATCCGAACGCGGCAAAAGCGAACACTTCGAGCACCCACGCGGCGAGCGCGAGACCGGCGGTTTCGAGGCCGGAATCGAGGCGTCCGAGCGGCTTGAGCCCTTCGACGAAGTCCGGGAGGAACCTGTCGAGCAGGCGGCGCGGCCCGTGGGGAAGACGGCCGAGGATGCGGTGCTCTTCAAGGCCGGGGCGAACTTCGAGCTGGGCGAGGAGCGCGGTGGCGATGAGTGCGGCCAGGACGACGGCGGTCAGGATGAAGGCGATGAGGTAGAACTGACCGGCGCTCCCGCTCACGAGGAGGAGCCCCAGCGCAAGCAGGATCGCGAAGCTGACGCCATCGAGCACCCGTTCGGTGAGCAGCGAGGCGACGATGCCGCTCCGCGGGAGACGGCAGCGCTGCGCGAGCACCTGGACCCGGAGGACATCGCCCGCGCGAAACGGGATGACGTTGTTTGTCGCCATCGACGACCAGAAGACGGCGAAGAGATCACGCAGCGAGACGTGGCCGACCGTCTGCAAGAGGCGCTGCCACTTCACGGTGTGGACGAAATTCGAGGCAATGAGGAACGCAACGCCCACGACGAGCCAGCCGGGCTGAAGTCCGCGGATTACTCTCCACGCGTCCTCAAAATCGACGCTGAACGCGATGGCAGCGACAAGCGCTGCCGTAACGGTCCATTGCAGCCAGAACCGCCAGCTTCGCCAGATCGGTACAGGCGAGCGCGGTCGCTTTGGCTCGCGGGCAGCGGGAGCGCCGTCCGGGGGCGGACGCCTGGTGGAGATCATTACGATCAATCGTAGGACAGGTGGGCTTTCCGCGATGTGGGCGAGGTCAACGCGGAGGGCGGCGCCGGGCAGGCTGCGGTGGAGGCGAGGTTTGCGTTAGGGTGGATCGACCACCACACGCAGGATGCGCCATGCCGAACCGACTCGCGAACGAGACAAGTCCGTACCTTCTCCAGCACGCCGACAACCCCGTCGACTGGTACCCGTGGGGCAAGGAGGCGTTCGAGCGCGCGCAGGCGGAAGACAAGCCAATCCTGCTTTCGGTGGGGTATAGCACCTGCCACTGGTGCCACGTCATGGCCCGCGAGTCGTTTTCGAACGAGGAGACGGCGGCGCTGATGAACCGGTGGTTCGTGAACGTGAAGGTGGACCGCGAGGAGCGTCCGGACGTTGACGCCGTATACATGACCGCGGTACAGGCGCTCACGGGGCAGGGCGGCTGGCCGATGACCGTCTTCATGACGCCCGATGGCAAGCCGTTCTACGCGGGAACGTACTATCCGCCGGACGATGCGCATGGACGGCCGGGCTTCCGGCGGCTGCTAGCAGCCATCGCGGACGCGTGGACGAACCAGCGGCAAGAGCTGCTGAATTCGGCAGAGACCATCACCGAGCACCTGCGGGCGGCCACGAACCGCATCGCGATGGGCGGCGGCCGGGGCGAGATCTCCCCGGAGTTGCCGGCCCGGGCGGTCGAACGGTTTCGCAATTCTTTCGACGGCCAGTGGGGCGGGTTCGGCGAACCGCCGAAGTTCCCGAGCCCGACGAACCTGGACTTTTTGATCGCCTACGGGGCACGGACCGACGACGGCACCCAGCCTTCGGCGATCCAGATGGCCCTGTTTACGCTGGTGCGGATGGCCTCGGGCGGGATGTATGACCACCTCGGCGGTGGGTTCGCGCGATACAGCGTCGACCGGTACTGGTTGGTGCCGCACTTCGAAAAGATGGTGTACGACAACGCGCAACTCGCGCGGACGTACCTCCACGCGTACCAGCTGACCGGCGACGCGTTCTACGAGCGGGTGGTCCGGGAGACACTGCGGTATCTCGAGCGCGAGATGCTGAGCCCCGAAGGCGGGTTCTACAGCGCGCAGGACGCCGACAGCGAAGGCATCGAAGGCAAGTACTTCGTCTGGACGCCGCAGCAGGTTCGCGAAGCGCTGGGCGAGGAGGACGGGGCCATCGCCAACACCTGGTTCGCGGTGACCGAGGAGGGGAACTTCCGAGACCCGCATCACCCCGAGTTCGGCACACGAAATGTCCTGACCACGTGGCAAAGCGCCAGCGAGGTCGCTTCAGCGTTTGCGCTCACGGAAGAGCAACTGGCCGAACGGTTGGAGCGCATCAAGTCGCGCCTGCTCGAGGTGCGCGAGCGGCGCGTGAAGCCCGGCACGGACACAAAGGTGCTGGCGTCGTGGAACGGGCTGGCGCTTGCGGCATTCGCGGAGGCGGCGCGAGTCCTTGGCGAGCCGCGGTACCGGGAGATCGCCGAGCGGAACGCCGCGTTCGTGCGCGAGAAGCTGTGGCGCGACGGGAAGCTGCTCCACACCTACAAGGACGGCATCGCAAAGGTCGAGGGGATGGCGGAGGACTACGCCTACTACGGGCTGGGCCTCGTCGAGTTGTTCAAATTGACCGGTGAGATGGCCCACCTCGAGTGGGCGCGGGACATGTTGGAAATCCTGCTGCAGGACTTCCGCGACCGGGAGAATGGTGGGTTCTTCGACACGCCTGAGCACGGGGAAGAACTGCTCCTGCGGCAGAAGTCGTTCCTCGATACAGCCACGCCGAGCGGGAATGGGGCCGCAGCGGTGCTCGCGCTCTGGCTCGGGCGGTACTACGCGAATCCAGACTGGGAAGCAATCGCCCGTGAGGTGGTCAGCTCGGTTCAGCAGCTCATCGAGCAGGCGCCGACAGGCTTCGGGACACTGCTGCAATGTGTGGAGTTCCTGCTCTCGCCTCCGCGGGAGCTGGTACTGGTGGGCGAGCCGGCGGCGCGGCGTCCGCTCGAGCAGGAAGCAGCCCGGTACTTCATGCCATGGGTGGCAGTGGCACCGACGAGCGACGCGAAGGGACTGCCTATGTTCGAAGGGCGGGAGCCGGCGGACGGCCAGGTGCGCGCGTACGTGTGTGAGAACATGGTGTGCCAGCTGCCGGTTTCGACGGCTGAGGAGCTGCGAAAACAACTGCAAGGAACTGATGCGGCGTGAGCACCGAAGCCGATCGTGGGGTCACGGAGCTCTTTACGGAGGAACTGCGGGAAGCATTGAGCCTTCCCGCATACCCGCGGTCGGCGCAGTACGAACCGCAATGGGTGCTCGAAAACCTGATGGGCCCGAACGTGCTGTGGCTCACCGAGGCGCTGGCGGAGGTGATGGACCTGGCGCCGGGGATGCGCGTGCTCGACATGGGCTGCGGGAAGGCGGTCAGTTCGATCTTCCTCGCGAAGGAGTTCGGCGTAGAAACCTGGGCGGCGGACCTGTGGATCACAGCGACGGACAACTGGGAGCGCATCCGCGAGGCGGGCGTCGAACGGCAGGTCTTCCCGGTCCACGCGGAAGCACACCAGCTGCCGTTCGCAGACCGATTCTTCGACGCTGCGGTGAGCCTGGACGCCTACCACTACTTCGGGACAGACGACCTCTACCTGGCGTACTTCGCGAGGTTTGTGAAGCCGGGCGGCCGGATCGGGATTGTGGTCCCGGGGTTCGTGCAGGAGTTCGACTCGGTGCCGGAGCACCTGGCGCCATACTGGGAGCCGGCGTACTGGAGCTTCCACAGCCCGATCTGGTGGCGGAGGCACTGGGAACGCAGCGACGCTGTCGACGTAGAGGTCGCGGACCTGGTGCCAGACGGCGCGGACCTCTGGCTGCGATGGCTGGAGGTGTGTGCGGCGCACGGGTACCCGTACGACGAGCGCGAGCTGGCCATGGTCCGGGAGGACGGGGGGCGGGCGCTCGGGTTCACGCGGCTGGTGGCGCGAGTACGGTAAGCCCGGCCTTGACGGGGGTACGCTCCCCGGCGCCTGCCCGTTTTGCGGCCCGAGTGGCTGTAATGCCGTCGAGAAGGCGGGGTTAGGCCCAGACCTCCTCGACGGGGGTGATGCGGATGTTCTCGGGGCGCAGCTTGAGGTCGCGGGCGCCGACTTCGCGGTCTTCGCCGGCGAGCTCGGGCTTTGGCGCGTCGTAGGTGATGGTCGCCGGCTCGGGAGATAGCAGGCGGTCGCGCAGGCCCTCGGCGTCTTTCGTGACCATGACGACGGACAGGTTCTCGGCCGAGAGGTAGTTGCGGACAGCGTCGTTGACCTGCTCGCGGGTGAGGCGGGACAGCGCACCGCGCATGGTCTCGACGAAATCACCGATACCGTACCAGCGGCTGTCGAGCGCGTAGCCGAGTTGCTGGTCCTGCGTCCTGGTCATCACGAAGACGTTCTTCATCAGGTAGTTGCGCGTAGCTTCAAACTCATCCTCGGTCAGACCGCGTTCGATGAGGCGGGCGAGTTCGTGGATGGCGAGCTTGAGCGCGAAGACCGCGTTTTCGGGCATGACCGGCCGGACCCAGATCTCAAAGATCTGCGCGCGGCGGGCGATATTCGCGTCCGGGAAGAACTGGAACATGCCGCGCGGGAAGGCCTCGATGTAGGCGTAGTTGCCGTAGTTCAGGCCGCGCACCTCGCGGATGCGCTGGAACAGGCGTCCGCTGGACGCGCGGTGCTCGCCGAGCCACGCACGGGCGAGCCAGAGGGCCGGGAAATCCGGGTGTGAGCGCGTAACCGGAATGGGGTGGCCCAGCGAGATGGCGGTGGCGCGGGTTTCCTTCTGGATGATTTCGACTTCGATGCCGTTGGGCATGTGCCCCTCGAGGCGGGGTTCGGGCGCGCGGGTGCCTTCCGGCAGGCGGGCCAGCTCGGCGCGGAAGGTGGCTTCGAACCCGTCGGGGAACGCGCCGGCAAGCCCGACGACGAGGTTCGCCTGGCAGTAGTTGCGGGCGACGAACTCGCGAACGTCGTCGAGGGTGATGGCGTCGATGCCCGAGACGGTGCCCAGGGTCGTGTGGCCATAGGGTGTGCCGCGGAAGATGTTGGTTTGCAGGCGCTCCTTGCCGAGCTCCTCTTCGTTGTTGGCGCGGAGATCGAGGATGAGCGCGTTGCGCTGGCGTTCCTTGAGACGGGCGAAGTCGTCCTCGCGGAAGCCGGGGGTGAGGAGCTGTGGCATGACAATCGCGAGGAAGCGCTCCAGGTTGTCGCGGTGGATGACGCCCGTGAAGGTCGTCATCTCGCGGTCGACGAGGGCGGAGAAGGTGCCGGCGATGGGGAAGAGCGCGCGGTTGATCTCGTCGATGCGCTGCTTCTCGCTGCCCGCCTCGGCGATCATGTCGGCGGCGAGCTGGGCGAGGCCTTCCTTGCCCTCGGGGTCGTGGGCCGAACCGGCAAGGAACTGGAGCTTGAAGCGCAGGAGCTCGGACGGCGTTCGCTGGATGATAAAGGGGATCGCTTCGCCGGTGGACCCGGCCGGGGATTCTTCCTCGACCGACGGGAGCTGGTCGATGCCCTCGGGAAGCGGCTCGTGAGAGAGCGTGGTGAACACGAGGTTCGCGTCGGTGAGGTAGGTGCGGGCCGCGTCCAGGAGGTCCTGCGGGGTCAGCGCTTCATAGACGCGGAAGACGTTGTTGAGCGTGTCGTAGGAGCGGCGGAAGTGCACGAAGCGTGCAAGCGTGGCCGCGATGGACTCGCTGTTGTCGAGGGTGCGGGCGAAGCTGTAGCGCAGGTTGGAAACGGCCTCGGCGAGGCGGTCGGGAGAGACGGGAGCGCGACGGGCTTCGCGAATCGCGTCGAGGATGGCGTCGCGGACGTATACAGCCTTCGCCGGGTCCTTCACCCGGGCAAAGATGGTGGCGAGGCCGGGGTCCTTCTGTGGCGGGAAGTAGGGGAAGAGCTGGTCGACCACCTGCTCGCGTTCGACGAGGCGCTGGTAGAGCTCGGAAGTTTCGCCCGCGAAGAGATCGAGGAGGACGTCGAGCGCGGCGAACGCGGGCTCGGTCTCGGAGAAGGCGGGACCATGGAACGCGACGGTCACGAACGGCAGCGTTTCGGACGGCCAGGGCACGTGCGCGGTGACGGGGCCGTTCGCGGGCGGTTCCTGCGGGATTTCGATCGGCGCTGCATCCCCGGCCTTCCATTCGCCCCAGTAGCGTTCGACGAGCGGGATGACCTCGGCAGGGTCGACGTCGCCAGCGAGGATGATGGTCGTATATTCGGGGCGGTACCAGCGCTCGAAGAACGTGCGGGAGTAGTCGAACTGGTTGGGCATGTCCTCGATGTCGGCGAGGAAGCCCATGGTTGTGTGCTTATAGGTGTGGGTGGTGTAGGCGGAATCGCGCTGGACCTCGATGAGCTTTGTCAGCGGTTCCGCCGAACTCTTGTTGTATTCGCCGAGGACCGCACGCGCTTCGGTCTTGAAGGCCTCTTCCGAGTACTTCAGGTTCATGAAGCGGTCGGCCTCGATTTCGAGGATCTTTGCGAGGTCCTCCTTCGCGAAAGTGATGTGGTAGTTCGTGTAGTCGTCGGTCGTATAGGCGTTCTGGCGGGCACCGGCGCGGGTGATGATGTCCTGGTAGGCGTCGGCCGGGTAGCGCTCGGTGCCGCGGAACATCATGTGTTCGAAGAAGTGCGCGAACCCGGACTTTCCGGGTTCGATTTCATTCCGGGAACCGGTCTGGACCGGGATCTGGAGCGAAACCAGGTTCGGGAAGCCAGTCGGGACGACGATGACGCGAAGGCCGTTCGACAGGGTGGTCTCGGTGGCTTCGAACGGCATGATGTTGCGCGCGGTGGGTTCGGCGGTCACGAGGGCCTCCAGCAAGAGGGTGTGCCTGCCAGTCTAGCGAAGCGGGACGAAACGAAACCCGGGAGGAGCAGGTGCTCCTCCCGGCGCTGGTGGTAACGGGTCCGCGGCCTAGTGGCCGTCGTGATCGTTGTGGTCGCTCTCCCCGTTGTGGTCGTCGCCACCATCGTCGTGGTTGTGGTCACCGGTGGCGGACGCTGCCCGGACCGGGACCTTCAACTCGACGACGCCGGCGCGTTCGAAGTCCAGGCGGATGGAAATCTCGTCGCCCTCGGCGAGGGGTTCGGCGAGGTCCATCAGCATGATGTGGTACCCGCCGGGCTTGAGCTCGACGGTCTGGCCCGCCGGGATGGCGAGGCCATCCTTGAGCTCCTGCATGCGCTGGGTGAGGCCTTCGGTCACCACCTCGTGCACCTGGACCATCGGGGTGAGATCGGACGCGGCGGACACGAGCCGGTCGCCTTCGCCGCTGTTTTCAATGACGAAGTACACAGCGCCGACGGTGTTGCCGGTCGAGCGTGCCCAGGCGCCGCTGATCTTGAGCCCGGTTTCGGTGGTCACTGTTTCCCCGGTTGGGCCATTGGCCTCGGACGCGGGTGTCGAATCGGCGGGAGTCTCCGTCGCCGACGGCGTGGCCGTGTCCGCCGAAGTGTCGTCGTCGTCATCGCCGCACGCGGCAGCGAATACACCGCCGGCCAGGAGTGCGAGACCGGCGAGTGAAGCCATCAGATAGCGTTGCATTAGCTTTCCTTCCAGCCTTCAGTCGTCAGTTTCTCCAGGTCGTGCTTCCAGTCCTCGAGCTTGAACCCGGACGGGAAGACGAGGTGCGCGACGTTGTCGGGCGTGTAGGCGAAGACGAACGCGGAGTGGCTGACGGCGTAGTTGCCGTTGCCCAGGTCGGTCTTCTGTGGAGCCGGCATCGCGAGCTGCTGATGGACCGCAGCGATCTGCTCTTCGGTGCCGGTGAGCCCGATGAAGTCGGTGGAGAAGTTATCGAGCCACTTGCGGATGACTTCGGGTGTGTCGCGCTCGGGGTCGGCGGTCACGAAGACGACCTCGATTTGCTCGGCCTGCTCGGGCGGGAGCGACCGGAGGGTCTCGGCGATATCCGCCATGTGGAGCGGGCAGATATCGGGGCAGTTGGTGTAGCCGATGTAGAGCAGCACGATCTTGCCGTCGGTCTCGGCGCGGAGATCGAACGGCTGACCGTTGGTGTCGATCAGGACGGCATCGGGCTTGTTGAACGGCGGTTCGACGTGCCCGGCGCGGTAGCCGGTGGGCGACTGGCCCCCCTTGTTGTCAACAGTGACGCCGGTCCCGTTGGTACCGCCATCGCCGGAGCCGGTATCGCCGGTGTCGTCGTCGCCACCGCAGGCGACGGCCACGAGCATTGCGAGGACCGCGAAGATCGCAAAGACCGTGCCGGCGAATCGTGTTCGGAGCAGCATGTGCAGCCTCCTGGTTTCGAATAAAGAGCGGAACGTGTGCCGGTGCATCAGGCAGCTCGCGGTGGCGGCGGCTCGGGGGAGATGGCCTCGGGCCCGTGTGGCGCCCAGAGCGCGGCCGGCACGAGTATTCCGTGCGCCTGGTAGGCTTCCCCCTCGAGCGCGGCCGCGATCAGAAACACGGGAGCAGTGGCCGCGAGGGGAGTGCGCGCGCAGTCGCCCATGTCGGTGTGGCAGTGCTCACCATGACCCTCCCCATCGTCCGGGTGGTTGTGGGGTCGTACGGGTAGGCCTACGTAGTAGTTGGTTCCGGGGATGTCGATCTGGAGGTCCCAATGGCCCAGGAACAGCAGCGAAGGGAGGTAGGCTGCAAGAAGGAGCACGACCACGCGACGTCGTGCAGCGTGGCTCCACGTCCCCGGGGCGGGTCCCGAAATCCTCATCGAATCCAGCGTATCGCGAAGGGGCGAGTGCGGCGAACCATGCCCGGAATTCGCGGAGCAGGTAGGCTGCGCATGTGCGTGCATTGCTTACAAAAGAACAGATAGACCAGCGGGTACGGGAACTGGGCGCGGAGATCGCGCGAGACTATGCGGATTCGCCGGACCTGGTGCTGGTTGGCGTGATGCGCGGGTCGCTGTGCTTCCTCGCGGACCTGATGCGGGCGATCGACCGGCCGTTGCGCATCGATATGTGTTCGGTGCAGAGCTACGAGGGAACGAAGGGAGGCGACCCCGGTTCGGTCACCGATCTGCTGGGCGATGTCCGGGGTGCGGATGTCGTGCTCGTGGAAGACATCATCGAGCGCGGAGTAACGCTGCGTGCTGCGCTCGAACTGGTCAAGCGAGGGGAGCCGGCCTCGGTACGCATCTGCACGCTCTTGCAAAAGGACATTCCGCGGGACTGGGAGCCAAACGCGCCCTACGTGGGATTCGAGATCGGGCCGGAGTTCGTCGTCGGCTACGGGCTGGACTACAACCAGCGGTTTCGGAACCTGCCATACATCGGGGTACCCGACGAAGAGGACCTGCAGGACTGAACGAAGCGGGTTCGAGCGTGCATAATCCCGGGAGCAGTTGAGGAGGCACGAGATGCGCGTCGGGATTTCGCTCACCAGCTTTCACCAGGTCGAAGATGTGCGCGAAGGAGCGCGGTGGATGGTCGAACGGGCCGCAGCCGCGCGCGAGGCGGGACTGGATTCGCTATTCGTGGGCGACCATCACTCGATGCCCGCGCCGTACTACCAGAACGTTCCGATGATGGCGCGAATGCTGGCGGAGTGGGGCGACGCGCCAGCCGGGTGTCTCTTCCTGTTGCCGCTGTGGCACCCGGTGCTGCTGGCCGAGCAGATCGGGACGCTGGCTTCGATCGCGCAGGGGCGGTTCATCGTGCAGTGCGCGA
>NICF_comb_assmDRAFT_10002288_pt1 | contig 14610 bp, 11 predicted proteins | sample NewIslPassag4_SG_FD_11279 | JGI IMG/M metagenome (IMG submission 11279) | reverse complement strand
GGAGCCGCCCGGCCGCGATCGGCTCGTCCGGGAGTTCCGGCCGCGAGATGACGCGGACGCTAGCCTGGTTTTGCATTTGATTCTCTATGTTGAGGATGGCCAAGTATTCACGGCGCGCGTTCTCGTATAATACGCTCGCTTCGTCCCGAGCCCGCGCGAGCCGGGCCCGCTCGAGCTTGGCGTTCGCGATCGCCGTATTTTTCGCTTCGACCCTGATCTCAAGCTCCCGGATGTGCTGCTCCAGGTTTCGCACCTTTTCCTGGTTGGCGGCCAGATTCGCTTCGTAGCGAATCAGTTGAATGCGCGTATCGAAATACGCAGGATTCACGACGAACTCCGTCTCGCCCACGAGCGGCAGATTCCTGAATGCGACCGTGTCGATCGCCGCCTCCTCTTCGGCCAACGACGCCTTGAGCACCTCGATCGCGGCCTCGTCCGCCGGAATCGCCGTGTACTTCAGCGTCTCGAGGTCCTTTGTACTCGCCATCAACAGGGCGAGATCTTGATTGAACTCCGACTCAAGCGCGGATATCGAGAGCGCCCGATCAAACGAGACGAGCGCTTCCTCGGCCGCCGTGAATTCCCTGAGCAGGTTCTGGTAATTGGCCTCCAAAAACCTCTTGCGCTCGGCGATGCGCTCCAATTCAAGCTTCCGCACTTCCTCGTTTACCGCGTCGACCCAGTGTTCGAGCAACTGCACCGTTTGCCGCGGGTCGAGCGCGCGGGCAAACGCCGTGACGATGCCGGATTGCTTGTCGGCCGCAAACCGGTAACGGTCCCGCACTTCTCCGGGCGTCATCTCCCAGCCGCCCGCGACGAGCACCGCCGACATCACTTCCGGGCTGGACACGATCACTCGAAATTGATCAAAATTGAGGCTCGAAATCTGTCCGTCGTGATTGAGGGCGATTACGACGGCGCTTTCATACTGCGGCTTGACGTACAGGAGGTCCAGCACGGCGACCGTAGCAACAACCACAGCCACGAACACGGCGATAACCTTCCATTTTGCCAACAACGCGTGAGCGATCTCACGCACGCTAGGAGAGCCGGAAGCTCGATCGTCTCGCCGCCGGCTCCGCTGCATATCCTGCAAGTCAACTCGCTCCTTGGAAACCTCGCTCCGTGCGCGGGGTAGTTAGGTACACGTTCAGTTTACGACTTTCAAGTAACAGGTTCCTGGCAATTCCCACATCGAGAGGAATTTCCCAGATCGGCGCAGAACTAGATCCCCACACTCTCTTCCTCATATTCAGCTGCTCAACAACGGCTCGCGTAAGCATCCGCACTCTTCGGACGCACGACCTGCTAAGGAGTTCAAGCAATACATGAGTTTAGAAAGCGCTCGAATACAGGTTGCCCGACGATTTCGCGCTCCATGGAGCACGAGCTTGTATTTCGTCGTCGACATTTCCGTCCTCGCCGCGATCTATGCACTGGCGGCCTATCTCACCTGGAACTCGATTCGCCTGTGGCGCATCCCCGAGCTGGCGATTCCCGCGGCGTCGATCGCAGTCGCGCTCCCCTACATCAAGACAACGGTGCTTCGCGGTGAGACCGACCCGGTGCGCCGGCTGGCGAAGCTCCAGTTCGGCGTCATGGCAGCTTATTCGCTGCTAGCGGTTTACCTGGTCCTTTCCCGTGCGTACTACTCGCGTTTCTTTTTGCTTGTGTCGCTTGCGATGATCACGGTGTGGTTGATCGTCGACACACTCTTTATCTCGCACAACCTGCGCCCGGTGTTGGTCGGGGTGCCGTCGGCAATGGTGGACCGGCTGCGCCAGCTTCCCAACGCGTCGATCGCCGTCCTGAGCAGGCCCGAGCTCGTTCACAAAGCCGACGGCATCGTCGTCGATCTGCACGAAAAGATGTCTCCCGAATGGCAAGCGTTTATCGCCAAATGCGCGGCGTCCGGCGTGCAAGTCTACCACGCGGCGGCCGTGTTTGAGGCGCTGACCGGCCGCGTGCCGCTCAGCCATCTGAGCGAAGGGCTCGTCAACGGCTTTTTCAGCAACCGCACGATGTACCTTCGCGTCAAACGACTGCTCGACGTGCTCGCCGTCATTCTCTTCATTCCGCTGTTGCTCCCACTCGCAGCCTTTCTGGGCATTCTGATCAAACTCGACTCTCCCGGTCCGGTACTGTACTGGCAGACGCGGATCGGCCAGGGGGGCGTTCCCTTCCGCATCGTGAAGTTCCGGTCGATGCGCGTCGACGCGGAAGCGAACGGGGCCCAGCAGGCGGCCGACAACGACCCGCGCGTGACCCGCGTGGGGCGCATCATGAGGCGTTTCCGGCTGGACGAGCTCCCTCAGTTTTGGAACGTCTTGCGGGGCGAGATGAGCCTGATCGGACCCCGTCCAGAGCAGGCGCAATTCGTAACGGAGTACGAGCGAGAGATTCCCTACTACTCGTGGCGGCACCACGTCAAACCCGGCATCTCGGGTTGGGCCCAGGTCCAGGACGGATATGCGGCGAGCCTGGACGACACCCTCAGGAAAGTCGAGTACGACCTCTACTACGTCAAGCACCTATCGTTCTGGCTCGACCTTTCGATCATCATTCGAACGATCGGGACGGTGCTATCGGGCAACGGCGCTCGCTGAGGCGCCTCTGCCGCCCAGAATGGACGCGTACACGTCGAGGTAGGCGCGCGTGGTGTTCTGAATCGAAAATCGATCCTCAATCGTTCGGCGCGCCTTTTGCCCCAGCGCTCGGCGCTTGTTCTCATCGGCGAGCAGCGCCCTGACGGCGGCGGCGAGGCGCTCCGGATCCTTCGGCGGCACGAGCAGCCCGTCGACGTCGTGCGTGATGACCTCGGGCACGCCCCCCACCGCGGTCGCAATGACGGGGACTTCCGCCGCCATACCCTCGAGCAGCACGATGGGCAGCCCTTCCCAAAGCGACGGCAGGACGAGAACGTCGATTTCGCTTCCGAGCAGTTCGTGCACGTCGGAGCGGACGCCCTTGAAGTGTACCAGAGACGAAAGCGACCGCTTCGCGGCTTCTTCGCGCAGTTGCCCTTCGAGCGATCCGGTGCCGATGAACCACACTTCGAAGGCGCCGGGGGCCGGACTTTCCCGTTTGATTAGAATTTCGAGCGCCTGCAGGAGATACGTGTGCCCCTTCTGTTCTTCCAGCCGACCAATCACGGCGAGGACGAGGCGATCCTTCGGCGCCCTCGGGCGGGGCCTGAACTGTGTCACGTCGATGCCGTTATAGATGGTGCGCACTTTCGGAAGGACGCGGGGATCGAGCGACCTTGTCACGTTCTCCGAGACCGAGATGATGCGCTTCGCCAGGCGCGCGGTCTGGTTGTCCACGATCCGCAGGACGGGGTTGGCCTTCCAATCCTCGATGTTGTGGCAGGTCGTGCAGATATTGCGGCACCCCGCGATCGCTGCGGCGACCCGGCCGTACGTGTCGGCCTTGCCGAGGTGCGTGTGCACGATGTCCGGCTTCAGCTTCTTGAGGCGTCCCACGAGCCGGGCGAGGGTCTTGAGGTCGACGAGCCCCTTGAGGTCGAGTTCGTCCACGGGGATCCCGTGGTCTTCAAATCGCTTTCTGAGGGGCCCAGGGTACAGACCGATCACGTGGACATCGTGACCGAGCTCTTTCGCTCCCCGGGAAAGATCAAGGAGCAGCGTCTGCGCTCCCCCGAACGTGAGCCCCGTGATGACGTGGCAAATTTTCATAGCGCGTCGTCACACCCGGGAAGCCGTGCGGCAGAGAACGCGTACCGGTGCTTGCGAAAGAAATAGAAAAGAGCCTTCGCGTGGCGCCACGTGATCTTGCTGAAAAGCTTGCGCTTTGTAATCCTCTGCTCGTCGTGCACGATCGATGCATCGCCGACGTAGTACACCTGCCAGCCGGCCTTCCACATCCTGAGGCAGTAGTCGACGTCCTCGGGCCCGTAGAAGATCTTTTCGTCCAGCGGCCCGACCTGTTCGTACGCCTCCCTGCGGAATACCTGACACGCACCGATCACGTAATCGACGGGGAAGCACGACGTGTGATCCCGGTCGAGAAAGTACTCGCGGCGAAGGAGTTTCTCCGACATGGACACGGGCAGCCGCCGGGCGACCTTGGAAAGCAGCGTCGGGTAACGCCTGCAAGAATATTGCAAGCTCCCGTCCCGGTAAACGAGCCTGCTCCCCACGAGCCCGACGCGAGGGTTGGCGTCCAGGAATGCGACAAGCCGGTCAAGGGCTCCGGGACCCACGATGGTGTCGACGTCGAGAATCATCAGGTACCGGCCGCGCGCTTTGGCCAAGCCCTGGTTGCGCGCCGGGGCGACGCCGCGGTTCTTTTCGTTGCGTATGAGCGTGATGTTGGTGTATTGACGCGTGACGTCGACGGTGTGGTCGATCGACCCGTTGTCGACCACGATCACCTCGTACGTCGACGACGGCGGATTCTCGACGATGATCGATTTCAAGCAGCGGTCGAGCAGACCTGCGGCGTTCCACGTGATGATCACGATCGAAAGATCCATCTTACTTCCCCCACGTCCACCCGGCGGACGATTATGGCGCTGCCTCCTGCTCTTCGTGAAACGCCGGATCGGGTCCGAACGCCTCGAGCCTGGCCGCGGCCAGGACGAGCGCCGCGGCGATCCAGAAGTGCTTCGCGGATAGGTACTCGACAGCGATCGACTGGACGACGACCGCAAGTATTCCCAGTGCGATCAGCCCGGACGTCGCGACCGGTTTTCCGAACGCCGGCGATACGAGGCGGATCAGCGCAGCGATGAATAGGATGAGGCCCGGGACTCCGGTTTCCGAGCTCACCTTGAGAAATAGGTTGTGCGTGCTCGGATTCCAAAGAACGTCTTTCCACGTCACCGCGAAATTGCCGAGCCCGAGGCCGAACACCGGGTTTTTGATCGTCGATACGAAACCGGCGCGCATCAATTCAATCCGAGCTACGGCCGAGAAATCCTCCGTAATCCGGAGGATGAACGTATCGAAGATCCCCCGGAAAAATGTGATCATCACGATCGCGGTGAACGCAATACCTGCAAGGATGTAGTAGCGCCACGATGCGACGGGACTTTTCACGTACAAGAGGGCGAGGGCAACGCACGCCCCGATCCACGCCGACCGGGAGAACGTGACGACGAGCACCGCGCCCACGAGGCCGATCGTGATGATACACCAGATCGACGTCCACCGCTCCTGCCGGGAAATCGCGGCATACCAACGGGCGCAAGCGGCGAACAAGACGATGAGCAGGTATGATGCGTAGTTGTTGGGATCGCGGAACATCGGACTGCTCCCGAATTTGACCGCCCAAAACGTGGCCGCCGTCACTTCCCGCGAGGTCGCGAGCAACCCGAGCCCGAGCTCACGAAACTCGGAAAGGCTCATGACGCACGTTATGGCGGCCCCAAAGCCGAGGAACGTAAGCGCCTTTACGAGCTCCGCCCGGGACGTGATCAACATGCTGACGGCGATGGCGATGGCAAAGCTCGTCGAAAGCCTCAGCACCTCGGCGACGCTCTCCGCATCGATCTGCCCCAGTCGCACCCACGAAACGCCCGTGGCCAGAACGCCCCAGACGAAAAAAGCAAGGAACGGCCTCCACTCGCGAACGGCGTCGCGCCAAGAGAACCCTTCCCCCTCGGGCCGCGCACTCACTGAAACCCACAGCGCGGCGAGGACGGCGATGAGGCCGACCACGTCGACCGGCCGCAAGTCGACCGGTCCTGCGGCGACCAGCGTCACGCGGAACGGGAGCGCAAAGAGCACGGAATATACCGCTAGGACCGGCATGCGCAGCGACGCGACGGCAAGCGCCGTGCCCCCGACGGTCCACATTACCGCAAGGGGCGGCAGCGCCGAGATGAGCACGCCCAACGCGACGGCGCCGAGGGCATAGTAGGCCAAGAGTCGCCGATTCGTCTGTGGGTGGTTCGCTTGTTCGAGCATAGGGTTATGCAATCCGTCCTATCGCATCGACGATTTGCTGATACCGGCCCGCCCACGTATGCTGCCGGGCCAATTCTTTTCGCAGCGAGACCGATTCGGACGTCGCCCCACCCAAGACCGCTTTCGCGATTCCCTCCGCGAAATCCCCCACCGCCGGCGCGATGGTTACGAATTCCTCGAAATCCTTCAAGTCATGTGGATTGAACGCCGTGGAGACCACGGGAATGCCGACCGCAAGGTACTCGAGCAATTTCGTGGGAAAAACATGTTCCGTGAAGGCCGCCCTCTTATATGGCACGATGCCGACGTCAAACGTCGCTATAGTCGCAGGAAGTTGATCGTGTGCGACCGGCCCTCGGAACGTCACGTTCGGCAAGGCGTTGAGCCTTGCGGCCCCGGACTCGTCCGAAACGGGGCCGATAAAAACGAACGCAAAGTCCGACAGCTGCTCCGCCGTAGCGATGAGGAGATCGTAATCGATCCACTCGTGAATTGTTCCTACATATCCTACCACCGGACGGGGATTTTGGGACGTGACGGGCGTCACATCGAGGAAGCGATCCGCGACGCCTTGCGGCGCATAGAGCCTGCTTTTCGCATGCACTCCCAAATCTTGGTACGACTTGCGGTTGTCCGTAACGAACAGGTCCGCAAGGGAGACGAGCTCCAACTCGTTGCGAGCGATCCAACTCGTCGCCTTGGGATGGCTCGAAAACCCGCTGGCGCAATCGTAGACGACGAGCGCGCGTCCTTTGTAGTGCCTTGCCACGTCGATTAGGTTGTCGCTCGGGTACGTGCACCAGAGGATGGCGCGCCCGCCTGCCGCGTCGGCAAGCTGACCAAGCAGCATCCGCCGGTTCAGCCGGCGCACCGGGTGTGCAGCCTTGGGCGAGTGGTACGGTATGATTTTCAGTGGCAGGATTCTAACCCCGGGCGGCACTTCGTTTTGAATCCCGAGCGACGCTCCGCGCCGCCACTTGAGCCGCGCCAGCAGGTCTCCGGGAGACACCGCGTTGTACATTCCGAGGGGTTCTATAAAGAAAACTCCGACATCCCCGGCGAATCGGCGGGCGAGCTCTTGATGCCGCTGCCACGGCATATTCCATGGAATGGGGCTGAAGTAAATCAGCCGAGCGAATTCATCTAAAGCCAAATGACTTGCTCCTCCCGCGGCGGCCTGTGCGCAACCGGCAAGCCTCCGTTTAGCGCAACAGCGAGTGAATTGCCCGATAAAGCGGCGCCGGCACGTAGCTGCCTACGAGGAACTGGACGTACTTCGACCGCCAAGCGCCGGGACGGCATTCACTCGTGAGCACTCGCCTCGCCTCGCGCCGCGCTCCGGATAAGAGTAGACCGCTGACGTACATGTAAAGGTAGCGCTGGATGTACCGTTCCGAGGCATCGAGCATATGGGGCGGGATGCGGCCGTCCTTTTTCCACTGCTCGAACGTCCTGACGATTTGCGGGTACACGGCGCGCTTTTTGGCCGGCGCCTTCATGGCGGATCCGGGCGTTTCGGTGTGGTAGACCGCCAGGGCTTCGGGGACGTAAACCACAGGACCGCTCCATGCGAGCCGCACCCACGTGTCCCCATCCTCCCCGTGCGTCACCCCGACGGGAAAGCCGCCGATTGCAAGTAATGCCTCCCGCTTGATCAACACGCACGACGACCACATCCCCTGCCTCGTCTCGAGCACGAAGTCGAAATATGATTCGAGCCGACAGGGCGCCCCTCCCAGTTTGGGAATCACCGGTTTCTTCGTCGAGGAATCGACGAAGTTGGTAAAGACTGCGATGCAATCCGGGTGATCGTTGGCGGCACGCGATGCCTTTTGAAGGAACTCCGGCAGCCACTCGTCGTCCGCGTCCAGGAAGGCGATCCATTCGCCGCGGGCCTCGTCGATTCCCCGGTTGCGGGCCGCACTCACCCCTTGATTTTGCTGCCGCACGAGCCGCACCCGGGGATCGGGCCACCGCCCGACGATCGCCGCGGTGTCGTCCCTGGACCCGTCGTCGACCACGATCACTTCAAACTCCTCAAACGTTTGGCGACGGATCGACTCCAGGCACCGCTCGATGTGGCGAGCCGCGTTGTATGCCGGCACGACGACAGAGATCATCTGAGACTCCTCACAAATCCGGCGGCATCCCGCAGTTCGGGGACGCGCAGCGCCCATGTCATCAGAAGGTAAACGACCGCTCCCGCAATTCCGGCGGCTCCGATCCGAGCGAGTTCGACCAGCGTGCCCTGACCCTCCAGCACCGCTGCCGCCCATGCATACGCAGCGGATACGCCGATACCCATGACCACGCTCGCGGCGAACCCCTTGCCGGCGGAGACGACCAAAGGCCGCACATCCAGTGCGCTGTCCAGTTTGCGCCCCAGAAGCCCTAGACCGAGAACAAGGCCGATCGCGATCGCCACGACGTTTGCGAGTGCGAGGCCACCCTGTTCGAGAGGCCCGATCAGCAGGAAGTTCAGCGCAATATTGATCGCGACCGTCACGATCGAGAGCGTCAGGGGCGTCCTTGTGTCCTGCAGCGTCACAAAAGCGCGGACGATCAACGCGTACATCGGGAAAACAACAATCCCGAAGCTAAGAAACAAGAGCGCCCAGGCAGTTTCTTGGGTAGCTGCCGCATCAAACACCCCGCGCTCGTACACGATGCGGACCAGCGGCTCCCGCAGCACGAGCGCTCCGGCGGCGATCGGCGCGAGGAGAAAGTACACGTGCGAAAGGGACCGAACCACTCCGGCGCCAAACCGCGCCCACTCCTCGCGCGCCGCGAGGCGCGCCCACGTCGGGTAAACGACCGTCGACACCGACACACCGATGATGCCCGGGGCTAGATTCATCAAGACGTACGCATAGCTCAGGGCGGCCACCCTTCCCTCAGGCAAGCTCGAAGCCAGCATCCGGTCGATCAAGGCGTTCACCTGATCCGCCCCGGCCCACAGCATCGCAGGCGCCATCAAGACGGCCATCCGGCGCAGGCTCGGGTCGCGCATGTCGAGGGCGGGCGCCAGGCGGAATCCTGCTCGCACGAGTGCCGGGAACTTTAAGGCGAGCGAGATCGCCGCCCCGGCGACGGTCCCGGCTGCAACCGCCACAATACCGTACCGGGGCCCGAATACGAGGATCGACACGATAATTCCTGCGTTTTGCGTTAACTCGGCAGCCGTCGGCACGCGAAACTCGTTTTCTGCGTTTAGGATTCCGGCCGCGACTCCCGACAACAATTGGAACACCATCATTGGAAAAATAACCCGCGTCAGGTATGCGGTAAGACTTGCGACGGGCGCATCGAGGCCCGGCGCGACCACCGAGACGAGTTGCTCGGCGAAAACCTCCCCCGCCACGACGAACAAAAGAGCGATACACAGAACCGCCCAAAATACGGAGTTGGCAAAGCGAAGCCCCGCCTCCCTCCCCTGTTGTTCGGACACGTGGGAGTAGACGGGAATAAACGTCGTCGTAAGCGCGTAGCTGAGCGTCGCGAATAGAAGATACGGAATGGCAAGTCCCAGCACGTACGCGTCGGTTTCGGCAGTGGCGCCGAAAACCGCCGCCAGCGACGTTTCCCGGAGAAACCCGAGGAGCTTGCTTACCAGCGTCAGGACGGCGACCACACTCGCCGCCTTGGCCAAAAGCTGCTTGGTCATGTCGCAAGCGTTCTCCGGGGCGCGCCCGGTATTTCCGAGTCCTTGATCCACCGAGCCGGTATTGCGTCCTTGTTCGGAAACTGGTCGCGCGCGATGACGAGGGCGCTGCCCCTTCTCCCCTCACCGAGCCAGGCGCCCCACCAGTAAAACGTACTATTCGACAAGATATAGCTTCGGCAGCGGCTAAAGAGCCAAAGCGCCTCAAATTCGTCTCCAAACCCTTCATCCGCCGTAACGTAGTGGACTTCTCCGGGAAGATTGATTCGTCCCTCTACGCCCCGGCGCTTGGTGCAAAAGACAAAGAAGGTCGGGTTCGCCAATTGCTCGCAGACGAGGCGCGCGGCTCTTTCGTAGTACGACCAGGGGACAACGCCCCCGACCGCCGACCTGTCGTCTGTGGCAGGCATCTCTTCAAAAAGCCGGACCCCAACAGCGACCGCATTGCTGCCCTCGATCCGTCGAGCCATCTCCAAGCAATGCCGGCTCTCTGGCTCGGGCAGTTCAAAGTCGCGGAGAATTGCGTCCCGGCGAGACGCAAAGTACTTCTCAGACTGCCAAAAACCGTTCATCCAGATGTTTCGATCCGGCTTGAGTTCAAATGCGCCCGCGAAGTAGACGTACTCCCGTTCCGTGAGCATGTACCCCCACGGGCGTTTTGTCACCCACTCGGGAGCGGGATGCCCCATGCGAAGCTTTCTGATTATCCCTTCGATCGCGTACGGCCATTCGCTCCACCGCGTGGCGTGCATGGCGCGGATTGGAAACTTCCCGAGCGCGTACGTCCTCCGGTAAACCTTGTCGGTTTGGAACCCGCGGCGCGTGTCGAGCACGACGTCCATCCCCAATTCGTCGGCCAACGCCCGGGCGGCGGCATACTGAAACATTTGGTTGCCCAGCCCGCCGCGAAGGCGCGCCGTAAGCGTTCGTCCGATGCTCATCGACCCCCAAAGCTCATACGACGGCGCGTGGCCGACACTACACTAAAGAAGGTATGAACGAACGGCAATCGAAGGGAAAGGGACTCGGACGGAGCGCCACAAGCCCCGACAGGCGCCCGCCGGCCCGAGGAGGAACCGTCATCGTCCCGCTGCTGTACACCATCGCCATTCTGTATCTCGCGGTCACGCGGGAGTCGATCTACTGGTTCGTCGACGTGGGCCCGTACCTCCTCAAAGCGCACCACATCGCCGCCTTCGCGGTGCACGTGGTCCTCGTCCGGCTTTGGGCCAGGCGCCGCGTTCGCTCAAAAGCGCTCAAACTCCTGCTGCCGCTCTTTGCCAGTTTTGCCCTCGGCGCGGCGATCGAGATCGTGCAAACACTTACTCCCTACCGCCACGCACGCACCGAGGACCTCGTCGACAATTCAATCGGGATCGCGCTCGGATACCTGGCGATCCTCGCACTGGGCCTGTTTGGGCGGGTGATCCGGCGTCTGCGCGCCGGCGTGCGCCCGGCGGATACCGCTCCCGAGCCCAAGAAGCCTTAGAGCGCCGCCGTCGGTCGCACATCGCCCTCGGCCATCGCCGCGGCGCTGCGCCCGCGGCCGATCCCGTGATACACGAAGCCGAGCTCCTGCATCTCCTCCGGGTCGAGGAGGTTTCGCCCGTCGAAGAAGTAGGGCTGCCGCATGCGGGCACGGACGTCCCCCCACGGCAGCTTGGCAAACTCCGGCCACTCGGTCGCGAGTATGACGGCATCCGCCCCGTCCGCCACAGAGAGCGGATCGCTGCAGAACGCCACGGCCCCGGCGTCCACGTCCNCCCCCGCCTCGCGCAGCGCCCGCTTCGCGTTTTCCGTCGCCTGGGGATCGGACGCCTGCACGGCGCCTCCCCGCTCGACGACGTACCGGATGATCTCGAGCGCCGGCGCCTCTCGCACGTCGTCGGTGTTCGGCTTGAACGCAAGGCCCAAGACACCGACCCGCTTCCCTTGATAGCCGCCCAGGATCTGTTCCGCATTGCGGGCGAGTACGAGGCGCTGTTCGTCATTGACCAGGACTGCGGCCTCGAGCACCGGCAAGCGCAGGCCGACTTCGCTTGCAGTGTGCAACAGCGCCCGCGTGTCCTTGGGAAAGCACGAGCCCCCGTAGCCGATGCCCGCCCGCAGAAAGGCTTGTCCGATCCTGGGATCGAGTCCCATGCCCCGGGCGACCTCGACGACGTCGGCGCCCACCCGGTCGCACAGCCCGGCGATTTCGTTAATGAATGAGATCTTCACCGCGAGGAACGCATTCGACGCGTACTTGATCACTTCGGCGCTCCGCGGGTCGCAAACGACGAACGGTGCAGCGAACGTGCCGTACAGCGACGCCATGATCGCCTCGGCCCGCTTGCTCAGCGTCCCGATTACGATGCGGTCGGGGTTCATGCAGTCGTGGACGGCGTTCCCCTCCCGCAGGAACTCGGGATTGGAGACCACATCGAAGGGATGGCGCGTGAGTTTGCCCACGATCTCAGAAACGTGCTCGGCCGTCCCTACCGGCACCGTGCTCTTGATCACGATCACCCGGTACCCGGTCATCCCTTTTGCGATCGTCGCCGCGGCCTCGCGGACGTAGCGCAGGTCCGCCTCGCCGTTTTCGCCGGGAGGCGTGCCGACTGCGATGAAAACCACTTCTGCGGATGCAACCGCCGCCGTGCCGTCTGTGGTAAAGTAGAGCCGGTCGGCATGGACATTGCGGGCGATCATTTCTTTTAAGCCGGGTTCATAGATTGGAACTTCACCGGCCCGGAGCGCCTCGATCTTCGCCTCCACGTTGTCCACGCACGTAACCTCGTGCCCGTGCTCGGCGAGGCAAACTCCGGTGACCAGCCCGACGTAGCCGGTCCCGATCACTGCGATTTTCATGGTAGGCCTCCCCCCGGAGGATTTTTCCCCAACATGTCCAAGATGCCAGATAACGCCAGAACTTTGCAAGCCACTCCGGAGGGATCTCCGCATTGAACGATCTAGTCGCCGTCATCATCGCCGGCGGCGGTGGAACGCGCTTTTGGCCCCTCAGCACCAAGGAAATGCCAAAGCAGTTCCTGCGCCTATTCGGCGAGAGGACGATGTTGCAGCAGACGTTTGATCGCCTTCACGGGTTGATCCCCGCAGAGCGGATCATCGTCGTTACGAATGCGCAGTACGTGCCCCTCGTGTGGGAGCAGCTTCCGGAGCTGCCCAAAACGAACGTCATCGGCGAGCCGGTCGGTCGCGACACGGCCGCTGCGATCGGCCTTGCGGCGGTCGTCTGCCGGCGCCTCTACGGCGACGCTGCGATGCTTGTGCTCCCGGCGGACCACGTCATTTCCCCGGTATCCGAGTTTCAAAGGGCGGTGCGCGCCGCTGCGGCGGCGCTTTCCGAGGGGTCCAGGCTCTACACGTTCGGAATCCCGCCGACGCATCCCGCGACCGGATACGGTTATCTCAAAGTGGGCCCGCTCGTCTGCCGTACCGGCGGCGTGGAGCACTACCGGCTTGAAGGCTTCAAAGAGAAGCCGTCGCTCGAAATCGCGCATCGCTATGTGAGCTCGGGCGAGTACTTCTGGAACAGCGGCATGTTCGTGTGGAGCGTCGAGACGCTGATCGAGGAGTTTGAAACGCACCTCCCCGACCACGCAAGAAACCTCTGGCCGCTCGAAAAAGCCTGGGGCGGTCGTGCTTGGGAGACGCGCCTTGCGGACGCCTTCGAAGGGCTCCCCAAGATCTCGATCGACTACGGGATCATGGAGAAAACGGCCCACGCCTACATGATCAAGGCTCCTTTCGCATGGAGCGACGTCGGCGGGTGGAGCGCCTTGAGGGATTTCCTCCTGCGCGACCAGGCGGGCAACGCCGTCCGCGGCACGGTGAAAGCCGTCGACGCACAGGACAACGTCATCTACTGCGACGACTCGAATGAAGTGATCGCCCTCGTCGGCGTTCACGACTTGATCGTCGTGCGCGCCGGCAACCGGACGCTGATCACCCACCGGGACAAGGCCGAAGAAGTGAAAAAGCTGACCGGCATTCTGTAACGATTACCACAAACGACTACCACAAGGAGCTAAACTCGACCGAAATCTCGGACCTGAACGCCCGCTTGCCGCTCACGTGGTCGGCGTTCGACGCCGATCCAAGCCGGACCGTGCCCCCGATCTGCAGCCGCTCGTTCAGCGGCCAATCCACGGTCACGCCAAGGAAGTTCGTCTTCTCCACCACTCCGGTCAGGAAGGAATGCTCGCGCGCATAGTCGGTCCCGTACGCTTCCCAGACGTCGCCGATCTTACCCTGGCCGCGCCGGATCCGTTGATACGAGATCTCGACGCTCCGGCGAGCGGCGACCGAATCGTAGGGCCCGTACGGGTCCACGGGAAACCGGAGCGCCACGTCGAACAAGTCGCTGTCCGGCCCCAGCCAATGGCCGAGGACGTATCCCTGGTGCGTGTAGCTGTAGGGGAGATCGCGGAACGTGTACATCCAATTGTTTGCCCGCGTGTACTCCACGCTGAACACCGCCGGCCATTCGATCGCCATGATGGGCACCGCATAGCCGACTTGGCCCCCGATGAGGTAAGCGTCGCCGTGACTCGGTTTCTGGGGCATGTCGTCGACGAAGAGGTCGCCGTAAATCAGGCCCCAGGGCGAGTCCCAGCGCCCCCCTACGGCCGCGTTGATGTTCATGTCGTCGTTCGTGAGGCCGCCGAGGCCGTAGTGCTGGCTGGCGTACACGGGCCAGCCCGGCAGGTGGTTGACTGCAAGGCTCGCCGCCTTCTCCGATACGACGGAGACTTCCGAGACCGTGAGTTCCAGAGTGTTGAAAGGCCTCAACGTCAAGCGGTGAGCGAGCAGGTACTTCTCGCCGAAGTCGAGCACGCCCACCAGCTTTTCGTAGTTCATCCGTCCGAGCCCGACGACCCAGTGCAGCTGTGGAACGGCAGGCGCATCGCTTGAAAGGACGAGCGGCGCGGTGCGGCCGTACCCCCAGTCCGGCAGGCGATCGACGCCGAATACGAGCCGGTTGTGCGGTCCGTCCTTACGAAGGCTCACAGGCGG
>NICF_comb_assmDRAFT_10002284_pt1 | contig 14625 bp, 10 predicted proteins | sample NewIslPassag4_SG_FD_11279 | JGI IMG/M metagenome (IMG submission 11279) | reverse complement strand
GCGGTTGCTTGGCTGAGGTGCTCTCCCGTTTCGGCGCAGGTCTCATGGAGCGTCTCTAGCGGCGCGCCCGACAGCTCGAACTGGCCGCCGGGCTCGAGCGACACCGTTTCTGCTCCCTCGCCCTTCGGCCGCTTAAGGCCGATGATGTTCTTGCCCTCCATGATGGGCTCCCACCCATAGCGATCGATCATCGCCTCCATGAGGGCGCGGATGCCGCGCGGCCCTTCGTAGGGCACCGGCTGAAGGGTTTCCGTGTAGAAAACGAACTTCTCGTGCTCGGTCCCGATCCGCCAGGCGGATTTCGGTTTGGAGCCGGCCGCGATCCACTGCACCAGATCGTCCCTCGACCGAACGGTCGGACTCGGCTGCGCTCCATCCTGGCGGGTCGACATGAAGACCTCTGCTTGTTCAAAAGTTCGGGACTGCAGAATTGCTTCTGCTTTATTGCCGCCCTTCGGTCCGAGCACAAGTGCTCGTTAGCGGCCGCAGGGGCAAGGTCATTATAGCCGGCTGAAAACGCCGTGGGTTACGCTTCGCACCAGTCGCCCAGGACCGCATTTACCAGAGCCAGCGCGGCGACTGCAGCGGTATCGGCGCGCATGATCCGCGGTCCGAGTGAAATCGGTACCGTAAACGGCAGAGCCAAAAGCCGCTCGCGCTCCTCCGGTGCAAAACCGCCCTCCGGTCCAATCAGAACGCCGACGGGCCCCCGCGGGACTGATCGAAGCGCGGCAACCGGATCTCGCACTTCCGCGCGCTCGTCACAAAACACAAGTGGTCGCGCAGCGTCCCAGCGATCGAGCACCCGAACGAGCTTCTCCGGCTCGTCGATCTCGGGAATGCGGAGGATGCCGCACTGTTCCGCCGCCTCGATGGCATTGCTGCGCATCCGGCTGGTGTTGACGCGCTCGGCGATGGTGTGCCGTGTGAGCACGGGGCGCAATCTCGCAACGCCCAGCTCCGTCGCCTTCTGGACCATGTAGTCCAGCCGCGCGCGCTTGAGCGGCGCGAACAGGTAGTCGATGTCAGGGCCGCCCTCCTGCGGACGCACCTGTTTCATGGGCTCCAGGCTGCACCCGCGTTTCCCTTCGACGTGGAGCTTCGCCCGCCACTCGCCATCCGATCCGTTGAAGATCAGGATCTCCGCGCCGGCCGTGAGCCGCAGCACATTCCGCAAATAGTTTGCCTGGTCGTCCGAGCAGCAAATGAGCGCGCCCGCTCGCAGGGGCTGCTCTACGAACAGGCGCTGTGCGTTGAAGTCGTGAATGGCCATGGCGCCTGATAGCGCAGAGCGTCATGATGTGGTAGCCCGCGCGGTTGCAGAGCCGGCTCAACTTGCCATCTTGTGGCTTCGATCGCCTGCTCGTAGCTGTGGGCAACCTGCTCGCCAAGTCAGACGTTGCAATGGACGCTACGACCAATACGTCGAAGATCATCGCGGATGCGCCGCCCGACAACTGGGTGGACCGGCATGCACCCGTTGCGATCCGGCCATACCTGAAGCTTGCCCGCTTCGATCGGCCGATCGGGTCCTGGCTGCTGCTGTTCCCCTGCTGGTGGTCGCTGGCGTTGGCGGAGCTGTCGCGCGGCCGGCCCTACCCGAATCTCTGGTACGTGGCGCTGTTCTTCATAGGCGCGTTCGTGATGCGGGGGGCGGGCTGCACCTGGAATGACATCGTCGATCGAAACTACGACGGACAGGTTGCGCGGACAGCTTTGCGGCCGATTCCTTCCGGCCAGGTCAGCGTCTTTCAGGCGCTGCTGTTCGGCATCGGGTTGTCGCTCGTCGGCCTGGTTGTTCTGCTCCAGTTCAACACGTTCACGATCTGGCTCGGCATCGCGTCGCTGGGCCTTGTGGCGATCTACCCGTTCTTCAAGCGCTTTACCTTTTGGCCTCAGGTCGTTCTGGGGCTGACGTTCAAGTGGGGCGCGCTGGTAGGCTGGTCTGCCGTCTACGGTGAGCTCAGCGCCGCGCCGCTGGTGCTGTACGCGGGCTGCGTGCTGTGGACGATCGGCTACGACACGATCTATGCGCACCAGGACAAGGAGGACGATGCTCTCCTTGGTTTGAAGTCGACAGCTCTTCGGTTTGGGGATGCAACTCAGGATTGGGTCGGTGGCTTCTATGCGGGCGCCGTGGTCCTCTGGGCCATCGCTGGCTTCCTCGCTGGCGCGCACCTCATCTTTTTCACGGCCCTGGCCGTTGTGGCCATTGCGCTGGCCTGGCAGGTGACCACGCTTGATATTGACGACCCGGCCAACTGCCTCCGCCGGTTCCGCTCGAACCGGGACGTCGGCTGGGCCCTGTTCCTGGGCTTGATTGCGGATATGGCCATTTCCGCGCTGGCCGGGCTTGCGTAAGGCGGTCTGCGCCCTCTCCTTTGTGGGAGAGGGCGCAGGAAATGTAGGCCCGCATTTAGGCTACCGTTTTATCGAGCGTTTCCAGCTCGTCGATCATCCGCTCGATGACGTTTAGGCCCTTGTGCCAAAACTCAGGTTGCCGGGCGTCGAGCCCGAAGGGTGCCAGCAGCTCGGAGTGGTGCTTCGAGCCCCCCGCCTTCAGCAGGTCGAAGTACTTGGCCACGAAATCGGGGTGGGCATCCTCGTAGAGCGAATAGAGCGAGTTCACAAGGCAATCGCCGAATGCATAGGCGTAGACGTAGAACGGCGAGTGGATGAAGTGCGGGATGTAGGTCCAGAAGACCTCGTAGCCCGGCTTGAGCTCAATGCCCGGGCCCAGGCTTTCGCTCTGCACTTCCATCCAGATCTCGTTGATGCGATCGGGAGTTAGCTCGCCTTGCCGCCGCTCCTCGTGGACCTTCCGCTCGAAGGTGTAGAACGCAATTTGCCGAACAACCGTGTTCAGCATGTCCTCCACCTTGGAGGCGAGCAGCGCTTTGCGCTCGCGGGCATCTCTTGCGTCCGCCAGCAGTGCGCGGAAGGTGAGCATTTCACCGAACACGGAAGCTGTTTCGGCGAGCGTGAGCGGCGTTTGCGAGAGGAGCGGCCCAAGCGGCGCGGCAAGCACCTGATGCACGCCGTGGCCCAACTCATGGGCCAGCGTCATCACATCCCGCGACTTCCCCTGGTAATTCAGCAGCACGTACGGATGCGCTGACGGCACGGTGGGATGCGCAAAGGCGCCCGGCGACTTGCCTGGACGGACCGGCGCGTCGATCCAGCCATTGTCGAAGAACTTCCGGGCGATGTTCGCCATCTCTGGCGAAAAGCCGTTGTAGGCCGTCAGCACGATCTCGCGCGCCTCAGACCAGGGCACGATACGCTCGGGCTTCTCCGGTAGCGGCGCATTGCGATCCCAGTGGGCCAGCCGATCCTTTCCCAGCCAGCGCGCCTTCATCTGGTAGTAGCGGTGGGAGAGCTTGGGATAACTCGCGCGCACCGCCGAAACCAGCGCTTCGACTACCGGCCCTTCGACGCGGTTGGCGAGGTGACGGGAGTCGGCAACGTCCTTGAAATTGCGCCAGCGGTCCGAAATCTCCTTGTCCTTGGCCAGCGTATTCGTGATGAGAGTGAACAGCCGCAGGTTTTCTTTGAAAACTTGGGCAAGGGCTTCGGCAGCGGCGCGGCGGCGGTTCTCGTCGGGATTGGTCAGCAAATTGAGTGTTGGCTCGAGCGGCAACGGCTCCGGCTCGCCTTCAACGGGGAAGCGCAGCGCGGCCATCGTCTCGTTGAACAGCCGATCCCATGCGGCGCGAGAGGTCTGGGATTTTTCGTGGAAGAGCTGCTCAAGCTTTTCGTCGAGCTGGTGCGGTTTTTCTCTCCGCAAATCGTCGAACCACGGCTTGTAGCGGGCCAACGCGGGGTCCTTCAGCGCCTCCGCGAGATCCGTATCGTCGATCTGGTTGAGCTCCAGCTCGAAGAAGATGAGATCCTTCGAGATGTTCGTCAGCCGCTCGCTGGTATCGCCGTAGAACTTCGCGCGCGCCGGATCGGACTGATCGGCTGCATAGAGCAGGCCAGCGTAGGAGCCGAGGCGCCCCATGAGGTCGGCGAGCTTCTCGTAGGCCTGCACAGCTTCCGCGAGGGCCGCACCATCCCGGCCCATGGCAACGAGCTTGCCTTGATACGTCTCACGGAGTCGCTTGGCCTCCGCAGCTGCAGTCGCGAAGTCCCGTTCGATCTCTGGTGAGTCGGGAGCCGGGTAGAGATCACTCAGGTTCCACTTGGGCATCGGGCCGAGATCGACCGGCGCAGTCGCTGCTGCAGAGGAGGTTTGTGCGGCCCAATGCGAGCGGATGGTGAATCTCATCTGGTCAACGGTCATTCGAGGACTCCCGGAGTTGGAAAACATCGGCAGGGACTTGCCGGGTAATGTGCGGGTCTCTGGCAGTTGGTTCAAGCTGAGTATGGCCAACGAAAAGCACCAGCTTGGGTCCGGCGGCAACCAGTTGTTTACGGCTGGCGTGCACTCTGCGGGGAGCCGGTGGCGGGCACACGCTCGCGAGTTCCGGTAGTAGTTGTTTGCGTTGTGTTCGAGTTGATCATGCCAAAGCGCGTATTGATCGTCGACGACGATCCGGCCCAGCGCCGTCTACTTGAAGAATGCATCAAACGATTTGGGTTGGAGACCAAGACAGCTGCTTCCGGTGACCAGGCCCTCCACATTCTTACCGGTCCCGAGAAGAGAGATTACGCCCTCGTCCTCCTCGACCTTGTAATGCCAGGCACGAACGGCCAGGCGGTGCTCGAGCGGCTCCGCAACGAACCGGGCGTTCCGCCGATCATCGTGCAGACTGCGCATGGCTCCATTGACGCAGCCATCCAGGCCATGCGGGCAGGAGCGGTTGATTTCGTCGTGAAGCCGGCAAGCCCCGAGCGTCTCGAGGTTTCGATCAGCAGCGCTCTCAAGCTCCAGGCGCTCAGCGGCGAAATTGCGCGGCTCAAGAAGAAGTCGGAAGGCCGGCTGACGTTCAGCGACCTCATCGCCGGGCCTTCGATGCAGCGTGTCGTTGCGCTTGGCAAGCGGGCAGCCAGCTCGCAGATCCCCGTGCTGATCGAGGGCGAGTCCGGCGTCGGCAAAGAGCTTATCGCTCGTGCCATCCAGGGCGAAAGCGACCGTGCCGGCAAACCGTTCGTCACCGTCAACTGCGGCGCCATCCCCGAAAACCTGGTCGAAAGCATCCTGTTCGGTCATGAGAAGGGCTCGTTTACCGGCGCCGTCGAGAAGCGCATCGGCAAATTCCAGGAGGCTGACGGCGGCACCTTATTCCTCGACGAGGTGGGCGAGCTGCCGCTCGAGGTCCAGGTGAAGCTGCTGCGCGCGCTTCAGGAGGGGGAGATCGACCCCATTGGCGCCAAGCGGCCGGTGAAAGTGGACATTCGGATCATTTCGGCCACCAACCGCGACATGATCGAGTTGGTAAAGTCGGGCCGCTTCCGTGAGGACCTTTTCTATCGCCTCAACGTCTTCCCCATCTGGGTGCCGCCGCTGCGTCAGCGGCCGGAGGACATCCCCGAGCTCGCCTATCACTTCCTGGCTCGCTTCGCGGCCGAGGAAGGCAAGCGCGTGACCTCGATCAGTCCGGAGGCAATGGAGCTTCTCACCAAGTACTCGTGGCCCGGTAACGTCCGTCAGCTTGAAAACGCTGTGTTCCGGGCGGTGGTGCTGGCCGATGGCCCAGAACTCACCGTGGCCGAGTTCCCGCAGATCGCCATGCACGTGCAAGGGCGCGCACCGGAAATTCCGCCCGCGCCGCCTCCGCCAAAGCCCGCGATGTATACCGGCCCGGCCATGATCGGCGCTGACTCGACAGTGCCGCGCACGATCGAGCTGCGCCGCAACGACGGCGCCAAGGCCATCGGCATTCCGGCGATTACGGAGACCGGCGATGTGCGCAGTCTGACCGAAATCGAGGCGGACATGATCCGGCTCGCGCTGGGGCGCTATCGAGGGCATATGTCCGAGGTCGCGCGGCGGCTCGGAATCGGCCGTTCGACACTGTATCGAAAGATGCAGGAATATGGCCTGGAGCCGCGAACCCACTGACGTCGGTCGGCGTTAGCAAAACCGATTGGCTTTTCGGCCACAGTTCCGACATAAGAAGAGTCTGAGGAGAAACCAGCCCAGAAAATGTTACCGGCTGAGGCGCGGGTGCATTACCTAGCATCTCAGCTGAAAGGAGAACTGCTGATGCGATCTGCCCGGATTCTGCTCCCCGGACTCGCTCTTTCCGCTTTTTTTGCCAGCGGAGCGCTAGCGACCGAAGACGTAAAGCCCAGTGGAGCAGAGCAAGCCGAGCAGGCGATTGCTGCTGGGGGAGAGGCTGCGGCTTCTCCGCCAGCTGATGCTCAGGCCTCCGGGCAGGAAGCAGCATCAACGGACGCACAGCCCTCCTCGGAACAGACGGCCGCCGAGTCGAACCAGCAGCCTGCCGAGGCTGAGCAGGTCGCGTCGCCGGCTGAAGAGGCGGTGACGGAACAGGCAGAGACAAGCGACACTGCACCCGAGCACGCGGCTGCTGAAGCCGATCAGCCTTCATCTCCGGCCGAGCCAGAAACTGCTACCGCGCAAGACGCGACAGACGAGCAGCCGGCTGCGAGCGAAAGCACTGCCGAAGCGAAACCTGAAGAGCCAGTAGAACCGGCAGCTACGGCGGAAGGTCCTTCTGAAAACAGCGAGCCTACGGCTACGGCCGAGACTCCAGAAGCCGCTTCGCCGGCGGAAACCGATGCTGCAAAGGAAGCCGCTGCTGTTCCTGCCGACGCACAGCCACAGGCGGAAGGCGAACCCGCTTCTGAAGCTCCAGTGGTTGTCGAATACAAGTTCCAGCCCGAACTGCTGAAGCAAATCGCTGAAGCCAAAGGCTTGTCGAACCAGGATCGGGAGGCCCTGACCGCCTTCTACGAAGCCCGCGGCGACGATCTTCTCTGGGTCGAGGACGGGAAATTCACGAGCCGTGCCGAGGCTGCAATGGCCGAGATTCGGCAGGCGGATGATTGGGGCCTCGAGGCGTCCGCTTTCGATCTGCCGTCCGCTCCGGTTTCCGCCGATCCGGCGGATGTAGCATCGACCGAGCTCAAACTATCGCTCGCTGTCCTGAAATACGCCAACCATGCCCGCGGCGGCCGTGTCGATCCCCGTCGACTTTCGAATTACCTCGATCGGCAGCCACCCCTTCTTCCGTCATCTGAGGTGTTGGCGGGCATAGCTGCCGCTGACGCCGCCGACGCATATCTCCGTGGGCTACACCCGCGGCATCCGCAGTTCGAGAAGCTTCGTCAGGCCTATCTTGCGCTCAAGAACGGCACGATGCCTGACGAAGCCGAGGAAGAAGGAGCGGCCAAAGGCAAATCCGCTGCCAAGAAGGAGCGCACCTCCAAGGAGGCCAGACTGCGCAAGCTTCTGGTCAACATGGAGCAGTGGCGCTGGATGCCCGAGAACCTCGGCGAGTTCTACATCTGGGCCAACATTCCCGAGTTCACGCTGCGCGTGATGCGGGACGGTGAGTCGGTCTTCACGGAGCGGATCATCGTCGGCAAGGCCGATACACAAACCCCGATTTTCTCCGATGAGATGGAGACGATCGTCTTCCATCCCACCTGGGGCGTGCCGGACAGCATCAAGGTGAAGGAGATCCTTCCCGGTCTCGTGCGCGGAACGCGAGTGCTCGAACGGAATGATCTGCGGATCCAGTATCGCGGGAAGGACATCGACCCGTCTCGGGTTGATTGGACCCGGGTCGATATTCGCAACTACCACGTTTATCAGCCGCCCGGCGCCCGCAACGTTTTGGGCGTAGTGAAATTCCTGTTCCCCAACAAGCACGCCGTCTACATGCATGACACGCCGGCGAAGCACCTGTTCCAGTCTTCGCGGCGCATGTTCAGCCACGGGTGTATGCGGGTGCGGAATCCGCTGCAGTTCGCCTCGGTGCTGCTGGCGGAGTCGGATGGCTGGACCGCTGGCAAGGTCCAGGCGGCCGTGAAAAGCGGGCCGCGCAACAACCACGTCAACCTGAGCAAGAAGATCCCCGTGCACATCACTTACTTCACAGCGTGGGTTGATGACGACGGCAAGTTGAAGACGTGGTCTGACGTTTACGGACACGAGCAACGCATTCAGATGGGGCTTGAAGGCAAGGCCCATCTCATTGCGAAGCAGAACGAGGATCTTGGCAAAGTACAGGCTGAGGTCGTCGGACGGCTGGCAGAAACCCGGAAAACGTGGTCGCCGTCGTCCTCGTGGTCGTCCAACTCGCAACCGGATTGGGCACGTCGGGTCTTCGGGCAGTGGTAAGCCGACGCTGCTGACCTTCCCTCTGAAAAGCCCGCGCGGTTTCTCGTGGGCTTTTTCATTTAGGCAGGCACATTAACTGAAGAGCACGTTTTCGCTCTCCCCAACCTCTTTTGCCTCTTTGTCGCCCCACCGGCTTCTTATGGCGTGTTCTGAGGGGAGCTTAACGGGAGGTTAACGAAACAGCGTTAACGCTAAGAAACTGTTACGGGCCGTATCTCAGGCCCGATAGACAGTCAGCGTTCGGTCAGGGGTGGGGTGTTTGTCAAAGCGTAAGCTGAGTCTCCTAGCCGGTGCTGTCGCATTGGCATTCAGTGCTGTGTATTGGGCGCCGCGACTCGTTGCCGAGCTTCCGCAGACCCGAACCATCTCCCTTCACAACATCCACACCAAGGAAACCATCACCGTCGAGTACAAGCGGGACGGCAAATACGTTCCCGAGGCGATGGAGCAGATCAATTGGCTCATGCGGGACTGGCGGCGGAACGAGAAAACCCGCATGGATCCCGAGCTGATCGATCTGCTCTGGGAGATTCACACTGAGCTCGGCTCCAAGGAGCCCATCCACATCATTTCCGGCTACCGGTCGCCTGCGACCAACGAGATGCTTCGCCGGACACGTGGTGGGCAAGCCAAGCAAAGCCGGCACATGCTCGGCAAGGCGGCGGACGTGCATTTCCCGGACGTACCGCTCCGCAAGCTCCGTTATTCGGCTCTCGTTCGCGAGCGCGGCGGCGTTGGCTATTATCCAACATCCGCCATTCCGTTCGTTCACGTGGATACGGACCGCGTGCGAGCCTGGCCGCGGCTGCCACGTTACGAGCTGGCGCTTCTCTTCCCTGACGGACGGACAAAACATATTCCCGCTGACGGTAAGCCTTTGACGCCGGCGGACGTCCACGAGGCGCGCGCGAAGCACCAGGATCTCGCCATTCAGGTGGCGGCCTACCATGAGCTGCGCAAGTCCGCTGCTCAGCGTGCAACGCAAATCGCCGCTGCCAATGTCGGCACGCGCAAGGCGTCTCAGCCAGCTCGCGTAGCACCGAAGCCTGAACTCCAGCGTGCTCCCACGCCCGTTGTCGCACAGGCCAAATTGGAGCCGAAGCCAAAGCTCGTGGCGGAGCCCCGTTTGGCTGCTCGCCCCAGTAGGCCATCGGACGCAGATCGGATGAAGCTGGCGCAGATGGCTGCGTTGGCGAGCTTGCCTCTGGAGCCGGCGAATTTGCTCAAAGCTTCGTTCGGGTCTGATACGAAAGACAGCGCGAATACGACGCTTTCACAGTCGAAATTCGAGGCTGCGCCGCAGCAGTCAGCAGAATTGCGGCTTGCTGCTCTCAATACAGACGAATTCGGCAGAGGGAGCGAGCAGCAACTCGGGCGATTTGGTTGGAGCAGGGCATGGCATTCCGACAGAAGAAATGGCGATGGTCCGACGTCCTGGGTCGCAGCGCCTGAGTTCGATGAAGAGCACCCCGAGGAGCTGTTCTATCGTCCGTTCCCCATCGCGCCTTATCTGACGGAGACGCCTTCGCCCGATGATCCGGCGCTTGCGAAAATGCAGCATCCGGACGTAGCCAAGACGCTTGAGTTCCTAGATGACGGGGGTGACACGCCAGTGATGCGGCTCAGGCCCGAGCCGCAGACGGTTCAGCTGCTGTGGGCGCAACAATTCCGCGGCGAGGCGGTTCCGCTCGCCAGCATCTTCGGCGAACGAGCCAATCCTCCGAGAGGCATGGCAAACCGGCCGGTGCGGCTAAGCGCACGTTGATGGAAGGTGAACTGACTACTCCGGCAGGGACACGTTAAGACATTGTCAGCTGGCTGAGTCGGAGTTCCGCACGACAATCACGCAAACTCGCCGAGGCCCATGAGCGCCCATGACGATGCGGCCGCCGATGTCGCCGGTGCGGGACGGGCCGGAAATGAAGTTGACGGTGCGGGGCATCCCGTCTGACCCGAAGCGCGCCCGAATCCTATCCCACGCATCCTCGTAGCTCGGTACCAGATCCCGCTCCTCGACCACCACGATGTGGTTCTCAGGGAGGAAATTGAGGGTGACCGGATTGTCCGGTCCCGACGCGAGGACCAACGTGCCCGTTTCGGCAACGGCCGCTGCCGCGTGAGACAACCCCACTTCATCGCTTGGCTGGGCACGCCCCAGCAGCATTTCCAGATGCGGTTCCGAGCCCCATGGGAGCTGGGTCAGCATCGCGTCTCCGCCGACGCGAATGCGTGCCGGCAGATTGTTGGTGCGCAGATAATTTGCGATGGCCGAGGGGATGTCGTGCTTCCTGTCGACTTCGATAACCGTCGCGGATTCTTTTTCGAGAAAGCCCCGGAAAAGTTTCAGAAGCTCCTCGACGTTTCTCCCCTTCACACGCCCCGGTGTGAGGTGACGGCGATGCGAAGAAAGGCGCTCCTCGACGATGGCTCGCCGTTCGGCATCATCACGCTTCACGCCGAGCTGTGAGCGGATCTTCGAGAGAATGGCGTCACGGCTGCTCATCTCAATGCCCCCGCCTTGTGCTCGGCCCAGAGCTGCTGGAAGGTCCGCCCCTGCGGAGCCGGGAAATCCCGATGCCGGGTCCAATCGCCGGCAAATGGCAGACGACGAAAGGCTCCGCGCCTCCGCCCGAACGCGCCCAGTGCCGCCGCCGCAAGTCGAGCCGCCATGTGGTAGAGTTTTGGTCGCTGGGCGAACCAGGCCCAGGTCCTAAGGCCGATCCGATAAGGCAAGGACGGGCCACCGAGCTCGAAATCTGCCTCGCGGTGATGCCGCATCAGCTTGGGCAGCGGAATTTTCATCGGGCAGACCTGCTCGCAGCGCCCGCAGAAGGTCGATGCGTTGGGCAGGTCGGCAGCTTGTTTCACGCCGATGAGCGACGGCGTCAGCACCGATCCAATGGGGCCCGGATAGACCCAGCCGTAGGCGTGACCGCCGATGGCGCCGTAGACCGGGCAGTGGTTCATGCAGGCGCCGCAGCGAATGCAGCGCAGCGCCTCGCGGAAGGCGGTGCCCAGCATCTCCGAGCGACCGTTGTCGAGGATGACCACGTGGTAGGCCTGCGGTCCGTCCGGATCATCCGGCCGGCGCGGGCCCGTCGAGAATGTCGTGTAAGTGGAGAACTCCTGCCCCGTGGCCGACCGCGCCAGCAGGCGCAAGATCGCGCTCACATCTTCCCGCGTCGGCACCACCTTTTCGATTGAGGCGACGACCACGTGCACGCGCGCGAGCGATTGTGTGAGATCGCCGTTGCCTTCGTTCGTGACGATTACGGACGAGCCTGTCTCGGCTACGAGGAAGTTCGCGCCCGTGATGCCGACGTCCGCAGCCAGGAATTTCTCGCGAAGAACCTGGCGGGCTTCCCCGACCAGCTGGGCAGGTTCGGTCAGCACGCGGTCGGGCGGGAGATTTTTATGCAGGCGGCGGAAATCCGCTTCCACCTGCTCCTGCGTGAGATGGATGGCGGGAGCGATGATGTGGCTTGGCGTTTCGCCCCGGATCTGCACGAGATACTCGCCAAGATCGGTCTCCACCACCTCGATCCCCGCCGACTCGAGCGCAGCATTGAGCCCGATCTCCTCGGAGATCATCGACTTGCCTTTGGTAACGACCTTGGCGTCCGCGTCCCGGCAAATCTGCAGGATGATCTCGCGCGCCTCCGCGGCTGTTGCGGCCCAGTGCACATGGGCACCGGCAGCCGTCGCCTTGCGCTCGTATTCCTCGAGGTAAAGGTCAAGATGAGCGAGAGTATGGTCCTTGATGTCCCGGCCGATGTCCCGCAGGTCCTCGAACTCCGGCAGGCGCGCGCGGGCCGCAGCCCGGTTCGCGACGAGGCCTGTCGGCAAACCGGCCAATGCTCGCTGAAGCTGCGGGTCATGCAGCGCAACCCGGACATTCTGCTTGAAGGACTCTGTCGTAGGCTTCATCCGGCGTTCCTCATGCCCCAATCTTAGTCTCCGGCGCTTGCGGGACGATCAGCTTTGTGTGAATTCCGGGCGTGTGAACAAAAGGTTCATGAGCCGCTACTTCGTGCCGGCAATCGGCGGATCGCTCAGCTCTCCGGCCAACACCTCCGCGACGTGGCGAACGGCGATTTGTCGGCCCTCGCGCTTCAGCTTTCCGGCCATGTTCATGAGGCAGCCGAGATCACCGGCGAGCAGAAGGTCTGGTTCTGCGGCTGCAACGTTAGCCGTTTTCTTCTCGACCATGGCATTGGAGATGTCCGGGTACTTGATCGAGAACGTTCCGCCGAAGCCGCAGCAGACTTCGGATTCGGCCATCTCCTTGAGCTCGAGACCTTTGACGGAAGAGAGTAGCTTGCGCGGCTGGTCCTTGATGCCGAGCTCACGCAGCCCCGAGCAACTGTCGTGATACGTCACGCGGCCCGGAAATTCCGCGTCCACCGCCTCGACACCCCGCACATCGACGAGGAAGGAGATCAGCTCGTAAACCCTTTCGGCGAATTCCTTTGCCCTGCCCGACCACTCTGGATCGTCCGCGAGCAGGGCAGGGTAATGCAGCTTGAGCATCCCGGCGCATGAGCCCGACGGCGCCACCACATAGTCGTAGCCTTCAAACGCTGCGATGGTCTGGCGGGCTAGCGCGGCGGCATCGGCCTTATCGCCGGAATTATACGCCGGCTGGCCGCAGCACGTCTGCGCGGTCGGCACCTCGACAGAGCAGCCCGCGCGCTCGAGCAGCTTCGCGCGGCCGCAAACCCGACGGAAGGCCGCATCAGATCCACGAGACATGTCACGAAAAGGCCCACGCGCGGCCTGCCGGAGAAAGGATCGCTCATCGACTGATCAGACCTTCGACGTGCAAAAGCATTGGCACCACTTTCCCAATCGGGTCACTTCGCTTCTAACCCCGTTGAGTATTGGTGCCAAGCTCACGAGTCGCTTCGGGGCGGGGCCTATTGGGAGAACTTCTTCAGGTAGGCAATGACGTCTTTGCGCTCCTGCTCGTCCTTGAGCCCGGCAAACGCCATTTTGTTCTTCGGCATGAACTCGCGGGGATTCTCGAGATACTTGAACAGGTTCTCCTCGGTCCAAACGAGCCCCTCTTCGCCAGCCTTCTTGTTGGCCTGGGAATAATTGAAGCCCTCGACTGCTCCCGCGGGGCGGCCGATGATGCCGTTGAGCTGCGGGCCGACCATGTTCTTTGCCCCTTCCCCGATCTGATGGCAGGCGCGGCATTTCCTGAACACGGCCTCGCCCCTCTCGGCGTCCTGCGCGAAGGTCGGCGCTGCGACAGCGATCAGAAAAGCAACCCCTAAGAGCGTCCTCTTGTGCATCGTTCTTCCCCTTCGCTCACTCCACAGTCGATGATACCTGTGCGAACCTGTACGTACGGCAACAAGACCTGCCTGCCCGGAGCGCATCCAGCTCGTGAGTGCGGTGCGGGTCTCACACGGGGCCCGCCATGGTAGAATAGCCCCGGTATTTCGCAGAGACATGCCATATACTGCCGCGGGAATTCGCGAGTTGCGTTGAAGGCGGTAGCTGTGTGAATTCTGGCACATTAAAAAAGGCCATTGAGCCAGATTCGAGGCCCCAATGTCGTCCATCCTGCTGCCCGAGCCGAATCCCGAAATCATCGCCCGGCGAGACGCGATCATTGCCGACCTGATTTCGATCGTCGGCGCCGAAGCTGTCGTCAGCGACGAGGATGGTCGCCGCGCCTTCGAGACGGATGGATTGACCGCTTATCGCAAGATGCCGCTCGCCGTCGTGCTTCCGCAGTCGACGGAGGAGGTGAGTGCAGTTCTGCGCTATTGCCATCGCAACGGCATCAAGGTCGTGGCGCGCGGGGCCGGCACGTCGCTGTGTGGCGGGGCCTTGCCGGCCGAGGATTCGATCGTCGTCGGCGTCTCGAAGATGAACAAGGTTCTCGAGATCGACTACGAGAACCGCGTTGCCGTCGTGCAGACGGGCATCACGAACCTCGCAATCTCGAATGCCGTCAGCAAGGAATGCTTCTTCTACGCGCCTGATCCATCGAGTCAGCTGGCGTGTACGCTGGCTGGCAATCTCGCCATGAACTCGGGCGGAGCGCACTGCCTCAAGTACGGCGTCACCACCAACAACGTGCTCGGCCTGAAGATGGTGCTGATAGACGGTGAGATCGTCGAGATCGGCGGACCGTATCTCGACTCGCCTGGCTACGACCTCCTTGGGCTGATCATCGGTTCGGAGGGTCAGTTCGGTATTATTACCGAAGCCACAGTGCGAATCTTGCGCGCGGCGGAACAGGCTCGGCCGATGCTGATGGGGTTCGAGTCGACCGAGGCGGCGGGCGCGTGCGTTTCGGCGATTATCGGCTCCGGCATCATTCCGGTTGCCATCGAGTACATGGATAAGCCGGC
>NICF_comb_assmDRAFT_10002283_pt1 | contig 14631 bp, 11 predicted proteins | sample NewIslPassag4_SG_FD_11279 | JGI IMG/M metagenome (IMG submission 11279) | reverse complement strand
GCCCCGCAACTCGCCCAGCGAGGCATCGAGGCGGTCCGCGATCTTCTCCGTTTCGGCGGACATCCGGCGCAGGAGCCGGATGATGTCGGGAGGCGTTTCCTCATAGCCGGAGACGGCCTGCTCCAGATTTCCATCCCGCTCCGCCCGCGCATATTCGGCGATGCCCATGACCCCGACGCCGGGCATGGGCGTTGCGTCCACAAACCGGAGAATGGTCTTGAATCCGGTGGTCTGGGACAGACAGCCTTCGGGATGCCACTGGAAATCGTAATCCTCCCAGTAGAGCCGGTTCACCGCGCAAACCATCCGGGAGGCGCGCCTCAGCCCTTCCAGGAACAACGGGGCGTGGTCGGGACCGTATTGCTCCTCCATCAGATGAGTCCATACCGGATCGCCGGCATCCGGGTCGTAGGACAGCCGCCCCCACAGCTGGAACTGCAGAAGATGGCGCTCGAAATCGTACCGCCAGGTCTTGTGGCCATGATCGGCGTGCTGGAAATCCCGGCCCCACAGATAGCCGTCCGCGCCCCAGTAAAACCCCTTGACATAGGGCTTCATCATGCCCCGGACATATTCCCGCACGTAGTCCGGATCCGCCCAGCGCAGGGTGAACACGTCGTCGTTGCGGACCGTGTATAAGACCTGCGTCCTGTCCAGATCGACGCCTTCCCAGGCCCGCCAGAGCGTCTCGAATTGCGGGCGGGGATGGGAGTAGCCGTGGGCGTTCGAATACTTCCAGCTGATGAAAAAGCGCTGCGGATCGAACCGGTGCTGCACCAGATCCCGGATTTCCCGGCCCGCGTTCTGCATGTTGGTGCGGTGGATGAACCAGATGTCGCGGCCCGACTGCCGGATCGCTTCCACGTAGGTGTCCACGATCCACCGCTCCCGCTCGTAGCCGTCGCCGTCCATCCACTCGCTGGCGGATGTCCCCAGCCCTTTCAATTCGGGATAGGTGATGAGCAGCCGTAGGACCATTTCCCGGAAGTAGTCCCGGATGATGTCCGACTGCATGCAGAACCGGTTGAGCGGCATGCCCACCCGGTGATAGAACACATCGCGCATGTTGCCGTAATCGCCGACGCTTTCCGGCAAGCCGAGCCCCCTGGCCGCCTCCGGGATCAGCCGGATGTTCCAGGTGAACAGGATGACGTCGATCCCGCGGTTTTGCGCGTGGCGGAAGATTTCCCGGAAAAACCGGATGTTCCGGTCGATCTCGGCGTCGCTGAACGGATTGGCCGCCCGGTATTTGGGCGACACGACCATGAAGTGGAACGGGTGCTCGGACCACAGGCTCAGGCAGTTGTAACGGTTCAGGGCCAGCATGTCGATGAAGGCCTTCCAGAACTCCGGGTCCAGACAGGTTTTCTCATTCCGTTCAAAGGGATCGCCTTCATCCAGCGGGACAAAGGGAAGGTTGAATTTGACGCCGCGGATCGCCAGCGCCGGCTTTTGCACGATCTCGCCGCCATCCGGCAGATCCTCGCCGCGCGCGAGGCGTTCCGCCCACTCGAGGCACCCGTACATCACGCCGCGGGAATCCGGCCCCTCGATGTGAATCCGTCCGCCGCACCGCCGGATGCGGAACGATTCCGCTTCCGCCGGGGTCTCCCCGCCGCGTCCGTCCGTTTTGCGGACCACGATGCCCTTTTGCGGCAACGGAACCGCACCGTGCTCCCGGAAACGCTCCACGAAGTAGACGCCTTTTCGTCTCAGGCTGCTTTTGATCTGTTCGACGCCGAACGAAATGACGGGATCCGTATGGTCGTAAATCAGGTTCACCGCTCATCCCCGCTTTCCGGAACGAATCCCTCATCCCTTGATCGAACCCAGCATGACGCCCTTGGCAAAGTATTTCTGCAGGAACGGATAGACCACCAGAATCGGGGCCATGGCCAGCATGATGGATGCCATCCGGATGGTTTCCTGCGGCACGATCCGGGCGTCCGCGCCGACGATCTGGGAGTTGGAATCCGCATCGATGACCAGCGCTTTGATCAACACCTGCAGCGTCCATTTTTCCGAGTCCGACAGATAAATCAGCGCGTTGAAATACGTGTTCCAGTGCGACACGGCGTAAAACAGCGTGAAGGCGGCGATGGCCGGCATCGACAGGGGAACGACGATGCGCCAGAACACGGCGAAATCGGAACACCCGTCGATTCGGGCCGCATCCTCCAGCTCCGGCGGAAGGGAGTCCAGAAAGCTTTTGATCAGGATCATGCTCCAGGAATTGGTCAGTCCCATCCAGATCAGCGACCAGTGGGAATTGAGCAGCCCGAGTTCCTTGACCAGCAGGTAGTTGGGCAGAATGCCCGCGTTGAACAGAAGGGTGAAAATGACCATGCCCAGCATCAGGTTGCGCCCCGGCATCTGCTTTTTGGTCAGGGCGTAGGCGAACATGAACGAGACCGCGATGCCGATCGCCGTTCCCACCACGGTGACGAACACGGTGCTTTTCAACGCGTTGATATAAGCGTTGGTCGACAGGATATATTCATAGGAGGCTAGCGACCATTTTTCCGGAAACATGTAAAACTTGAACGGCACATAGACCTTGGGATCCGTGAAAGACACGCTGAAGACGTAGATGAACGGCAGCACGCACAACAGGGAAAACAGAGCCAGCAGCGTGTAATTGACGAAGTCGAACAGGGTCATCCTCTTGGTTGCGACGAAACTCACGGGAACGCCTCCTCAATAGATGCCCTCGTGTCCCATTTTCTTCACGGCGTAGTTGGAAAGCAGGACGAGAACCAGACCGACCACGCCCTTGAACATGCCCACCGCGACGCCGAAGGTGATCTGTCCCCTCAGGATGCCCACGCTGTAGGCATAGGTGTCAAACACTTCGGCGACGGACATCACCAGCGGATTCATCATCAGAAGCACCTGCTCGAATCCCACGTCGGCCATGTTGCCGAGCCGCAGAATGAGCAGCACGATGATCGTGGTGCGGATGGCTGGCAGCGTAATGTGCCAGATTTGCCGGAAACGGGAGGCTCCGTCCATGACCGCGGCCTCGTATAGCCGCGGATCGACGCCGGCCAGGGCCGCCAGGAAGATGATGGTCCCCCAGCCGGCTTCTTTCCAGATGTTCTGGACGGTAATGATGAACCAGAAATAGTTCGGGTTGGTCAGAAACGTGATCGGTTCATGGCCAAGGGTGACCAGGATTTTGTTGACGACGCCGATGTCCGCGGACAGCAGGAAAAACGTCAGGCTCGCCACGACCACCCAGGACAGAAAGTGCGGCAAATAGACGATCGACTGGTTGATCCGCTTGAAGATCCCGTGCCTCACTTCGTTGAGCATCAGGGCCAGCAGGATCGGGACGGGAAACATGAAGATCAGTCCCAGGATGTTGATCGCCAGCGTGTTGCGGAGCATGAGGTAAAATTTCTCGCCCGCGAACAGATCCTCGAAGTTCTTGAATCCGATCCATTCACTGGCCCACAGGCCGGCGTAGGGGTTGTATTCCATGAACGCGAGAACCAGTCCCCACATCGGGGCGATCTTGAAGACCAGAAAATAGACCAATCCGGGCAGTGCCAGAAGGTAAAGCCACCTGTAACGCCACATCCTCCGAAAAAGGGAGGGCGATTTCGCAGCCGCTTCCGGCGCCGCGCCGCCGGACACTGCGGTGACAGAGCGCATCAAACATCCCTCGCCTTCAGGTCCGTATACAAAGAAGCGCGAAATTTGGCCCGGTAATTTCCGGGGGACATGTGGACATACCGCCGGAACAGACGGTTCAGGTTCCGCTCGGAATATCCGATGGAAGCGGCAATGTCGCCGACGCGCATGTCGGTTTCCCGCAAAAGCCGTTTGGCCAGCTCCATCTTGCATTCCACGACGAATTCCAGGAAATTTTTGCCCGTTTCCTTCTTGAACAAACGGCTCAAATGCGAGGGGCTCATCTCCACCAGCTCCGCGCAATGCACCAGGGACAGATCGCTTTCTCAATGATCCCGGATGTATTTGCAAACGTAGGAGATGACGGAATCCCTCTCCGGGGCGGAGGCTTCCCGGACGATGGTTTTATACAGGGGAAACACCGTTTCCGCAAACCACGCCTGCACCTGATCCGGCGTCCGGAAGCTTTTCAGCTGTCCGAACAGGTTGTGCTCCGCCAGATCCCACTTGGGAACTCCCTTTTTTTCCAGAGCGAGAAGAATGGAAGAAAGAAGCAAATGATAACTTTGATAGATGAAGGCCAACGACTGCGACTTTCGAATGTGGTCGGAAAAATCCCGCAGCCTGAGCCCGGCCGTCGCGGAGTCCCCCCGTTCGAGCGACTGGACGATCGCCTCCTCCAGTTCCCGCGGATAACGCTGGCGCTTCCGCTTTTTTTCCTGTTCCAGGCGATCGATGAACAGGACGTTTTCCGTTTCCCGGAACAGCCGGTATTGCAACGCCCGCTCCGCTTCCTGGCAGGAAACCGGAATGTCCGCCACGTGCGGGTAGAACCGGCCGATGCCCACCGTGGCGTCGAAATCCAGATATTTTTTCAACTCCTCGACGACCAGACGGGCGAATCGTTCCGTCATGCGCTCCAGGTCCTCATGCGGCGTGTCCCCGGCAAATTGCAGCCAGGCCACGCCTTTTCCGTTGGACGGAATCGCCCATCCCTGCAGCGCTTCGTTCTGGAGAATCTCCTGCATGACGTTGGCCAGCACAAAGGCCACCGTGCCTCTTTCCTCGGGCAGAAACCGCTTCTCCCGGTAGATGTTCCACGCTTCCGCCACCAGGACGACGTTGGTCGCTTTCAGGGCAATGCCGAATTTCCCGCATTCCTGGGCCAGCGTTTCCCGGGTTCCGTAATCGCCGCTCAGCACCTGCTGCAAAAATTTTTTCCCGCAGGGTCGGCTGGATTCTTTGAATATAGGAACCCAGCTTGTTCGCCTCATGGCTGAGATATTGCAGACATCCCCTGAGATATTCGAGCTCGTCCCTGGCGCGTCCGTCCACCTGCCCCACCCGCAGCGACCGGCTGTACTGGATCAGCTTGTCGATCGGGGAATAGATCAGCCGGGAAGCCAAAAACGCCAGGACGATGCCGACCCCGATAAACACGAAGACCACCAGCGCCGTGACTTCGCGAATCCAGCCCAGACGCCGGGTGATGAGCTGTTCCGGAACAACGGAAACGTAGGTCCTGCCGAAGACGTTTTTGAAATAGAAATACTGCGCCGACTTGCCGTCGATCCCATGTGCCGAGAATTGGCCGGAACTCAGCTCCGCGGTCCGGATCATCCGGATGCCCTGAAGCTCGTCCTGGCGGTTGAACAGCCATTCCCGAAGGTCGCGGTCCAGCTCGGTCCAGTGCTGGTAATGGATGATGAACAGTCCATGGTCGTCCGGAAGCAAAAAGGCGTCCGTCAGCCGGTTGAACGTGCCGACATCCATTTCGTACACCAGCATGCCTTTTGCCGTTCGGTCCCCGATGGCCGGAAGCATCCGGACGAAGAAAAACCGGTCGCGGCCGCCGCCGGTGCGATCAGGCACGGACAGCCATTGGGCCCGGTTTCCTTCCGTCAGCCATTGGCCGATTTCGTCCCGGTACCGGTAATCGGCGAGCGGGATCACCCCGTATTCGCTGGAAATGACCAGGCGGTCTTCCGCGTCGAACAGGAAGATTTCCTTGACCGTTCCGTTCATGTTTTTCAGGATGGAAATTTTGTCCAGCAGATTTTTGCGAAGCAGGATTTCATTTTTCGCCTTCTCTTCGCCCACGCTGAAAAACAATTCGTTCACCAGGGGATCGTTGGCCAGCTGCAGCGATTCTTCCTCGATCCGCTGCAACACCAGTTCGGCCCGATCCCGGATGCCGAACAGCGCGGACCGGCTTTCCTCGACGATCGCGTTGCGCACGCGCTCCATCGACATCGTGTAATAGACCCAGCCGGCAAACACGATCGGGATGGTCGCCGCCAGGCACCCGATCAGGATCAGCCTGTACAGGTACTTGCGCCGATCTTCCTTTTTCCAGTGCCCCACCCATTTCCGGACCCGAAGCCTCATAAAATTCCAACTCCTTGCAAATCCGCAGGATCAACGGCTGTCCGCATCACCCTCGAACACCAGCACGTCGTAATCCTCCACCCGGGGAATCCGGACCGATACGCCGTCTTTTTCTGCCGCCAGCGGCAGGGATTGACGGTCCGAAAGCAGGAACGCGCGGAGCGGCCGAAACGCCGGTTCGCTTCGCAGGAGGATTTTCACGTCGCGGGCGGGAATCATTTGCCGGAACATTCGCCTTCCGCCGTTCAGATTCACCAGATGGACGAGCCGGCGGTTCTCCTGTTTCCGGAGCGTCAAGGGCAGGGTGGGCGGAGCTTCCGCTTCCAGCGGCAACCGCCCGCCCGACGCCCACCGGACGGCATTGGCCAGCAGCAGGCCCCAATCGGGATAACCGAACCGCAGAAACGCCAAATCCGGCTGACCGGCAAAATAAACCGTTCTCCCTCCGGAAGGATGTTCCCTCGCGACCAGCATGGGGTCGCCGGGATCGGGGTCGAGCGTGTAGGACATGCCTTCCGGAAACACGCGGAAGGCGGCCGACAGCGTCAGCGGAACCGCCGCCCGGTCCCCGCACAGTCGCACCCGGCAATAACGGTTCGCCGCGGGGATCACCGTGGTGTCCCCCAGATCCGTGAGCAACGGATGGTCGCCCAGCCGGACGTTCAGATAGGCCTGTTTGTAGACGCCGTCCTCCCGGCCGGTGACCGGCAGGGTGTCCGCGTGGGAGACGCCCAGCAGATCCGCAAGGAGGAAATCGTCCCTTTTCCGGCCGTCCGGATCATACAGCGAGGTTTCGAACGTGGCGACGACGCTTCCGCCGTTTTCCACGTAATTCTTGAGGCGTTCCGCCGCTTCTTCCGTCATGCAGGCGGTGCACGGAAGCACGACCGTCCGGTATTTCGCCAGGTTTTCCGGGGTCAGCCGGGCGTCGGAAATCAGGTCGAAGGGAAGGTGATGTTCGGCGAAGGCCTGCTCCACGCCGCGGATCGCGTCGACGTATCGCTGCGGCTGTTCCCGGTCGTAATAAAACAGCGTATTTTGCGAATACACCACGGCGACGTTCGCGCCGGAGACGTCCCCTTCGTAATAGCTCCGGTTCCGTTCCACAAATTCGTACAGCGACCGGATGGCGGCAAATCCCCGCCGGTCCTGGTGGACCGCCGGAGGACCGCCCGAGAGGTTGACGATGGCGCTGCCGCCGTTGGCATAGATCTGCGCCATGTAGACCTTCTGCTCGGCCGGCGGCACCGCGTTGCGGCGCCAGGGCCAGGCCTGGAAATAGGAGGCCAGCACCCAGATTTGCCGGTTGCTGACGCTGGTCAGAAAATTGGCCTCTTCGGCCGGCCAGAGCAGGAATTGCCATTCGCCGCGGTCGCCGTCCACCCGCACCCGGGTTTGCGCCTCCACCTGCACGGCGTCGATGTGTTCCGCCATCCGCTCGATATCCAGCGCCCCCCGGAGCGTCCAGCCGGGATCGCCGAAACAGACGCTGTTGCACATGACCGGAAGATCCGGGTTCAGGGATTTTACCAGACGGTACAGAAAGCGCGTCCGCTCCACGACGGCTTCCCGTCTCCAGCGCTGGAACGCTCCCCAGGCCGGATCGGCGGCGTCCTCCCGAACGGGAATTTCGCGCCCGGAAAACGCGCGATACGCCTCGCGGCAGCGGGAACAGTAACAGATGCCGTTGCCGTAGGACGTAAATCCGTAGCTTCCGCCTCCGAACTTGATCCCGTCCAGGTCATAGCGGGAAACGAGTTCGCGCAGCACCTTTTCCAGATATTCGTTTTGGTATCCGCTCAAGGGACAGGCAATGTAAAAGTTCCCCAGATCCCGGTTCGCTCGGTACGGTTCGCCGCACGCGTCCAGGGACCGCCAGTCCGGATGCGCCTCGGTCACCGCTTCTGGAATCAGGCTCAGATCCATCGCGGCCACGGCGCGAATCCCGTAGCGATGCAGCGCGCTGATGATTTCCCCGGTCAAATCCCTGCCGCCCAGAAACGGGCTGGTGCGCAGGGACAGCGAAGTCGGATGGACGGTGACGTATCCGGCGCAGAAAAAGGAAAGCACGTTCACATGAAGATCATGCAGGTCTTTGGCCAATCGTTCCGCATCGAAATCCCGGCAATCGATGTCCCGGATCGTCAGGTGAACCCCTCTGCCGCGGGTTCGCAGCCAGTCGGAAGCCACGCGTTCATCTCCCTTCCGAGGACAGGGAAACGGCTGCCGAAACCGGATTCACCCGTTTCGGAAGCCGTTCCCCGTCCCGAGAACGTATCAGGAGGATGCTTTTTGCCGGTCAGTTGCTTCCGAAGAACTGTTGATACGCTTCGGCAAACTCTCTGTAGGCCTGCCTGAATTCGGGCTTGTTGTTGAGATTGTTTACATATGCCCGGTATTCTTCCATCGAAATTTGACCGACGATGGCCTTGATCACCATCGATTGCCATTCGCTCTCATAGGCCGGCCAAATGTTCGTCCAGGTCTCGGAGCTGATGATCTGGAACGGATTCAGTTTGCCGACTTCGGCGAACACCTGCACCGATTGCAGCTTCGCGTCGTTGTACGCTTTCGGCGCGGCGGGGTTGATCACCTTCATCTCGTTGTTGAACGCCATGGGGAAAACCTGGTTCGCGTTGGCCGTGACCTGCTTCACGCCGAGCTCGGTGAGCTGGGGCTGCCCGTCGACGACCGTGTGGTGCACGCCTTCGATCCCGAAGTAGTTGAAATCGGTAAATTCCTTGGTTGTGGTCATTTCCATGTAATCGAGAATCCGCTTCACTTTTTCCTCGGGCACTTTCTTGGAAATGTACATCGCGCCGAAGGTCGGCGACGCCAGATGGACGCTGTATCCGCCCGGCCCCTTCATGGGAGGCAGCGTGATGACCTCCGCCTCCGGCTGCACTTTTTTGATTTCCTGCTCGAATTGATAGTCGCGCCAGATGTTCCGCACGTAGGAGACGGCGCGGCCGGTTTTGTACAATTCTTCCGCCTGGGTGATCTTGATGGCGGCGAATTCCTTCGGCAGGCTGCCGTCGGCGTACAGCCCGCGGAGCCATTCGATCATGTCCGCGTAATTGGGCGTCATCGTTTCCTTGATCAGGCCGCCTTCTTCGTTGTAGACCGGGTCAAGCCCGCCGAACGCGGCCAGGAAGGTGGAGTCCCCGTCCAGCAGCAGGAAGCCGTGTCCGATCAGGCCTTCCGTATCCTTGATTCCGTTGCCGTCCGGGTCGCCGTTGACGATGGTCTTGAGCGCATACCTGTATTCGTCCAGCGTGGTGGGAATCGGCAAACCGAATTTGTCCAGCCAGTCCTTCCGCATTTTGATGCCCAGGTCGATCATCGGCCGGTTCCGCGGAATGCCGTAAATTTTGCCGTCCACTTTCATGAAATTCCAGACATCCGGATGGCTGTTGTTTTTCAGATTGGGATACTGGCTGAAATCGCCCAGGAACGGTGTCAGATCCCAGAACGCCCCCTGCCGGATCGCCTTGAGCAGCGTCGGACGGGTGAGCTGGGTGGAGACGATGATTTCCGGAAGGTTGCCCGACGAAAGCACCAAATCGAATTTCGTATTGTAATCGCCCGAAGGCACCCACTCCACGTCCAGCTCCGTGTTCGTCCGTCTTTGCCATTCGGACCAATATTCGTTGTTCATGTCCGGCGCGTCGGCATACGAAGGAACCATGAATTGGATTTTGAGCGGTTCGGCCGGCGCGGACGCCGAAGGATGTTCGCTCGGGCTCTGCGGGCTCTGTGTCTGGGCGGGGCCTTCGGACGATCGGCTTCCCCCGGAACAGGCCGCCAGCAGCCCCAGCACCAATGCCAGGCATAAAGATCCGGTCAGAACCTTGCTCCACCGACGTGAACGCATTTGCATCTTCCCTCCCGGTTCCCCTTTGAAATGTGGCAGGTGTTGGGCCGCGCCTTTTTTGATGGCGCTTACACAATCATTATGACGGGGACCTCGCCCCGGCTTAAAGAGACAATACTTGTGATGGCCCCGGGAAAATGCAAAAATGGTCGGTAAAGCAAAAATTGTCCGCCGCGCAATCAAATTCCGTTTCACACCAAAACCGCCAGCACCGAAGTGACGATACCCGCCAGCGCCATGGCCAGGCTGGAGGCGGCCCCCTGCGGTTCGGATTCCCGCAGAAGGCGGGCCGTACCGATGCCGTGCGCCGCGGTGCCGATCGCGATGCCGAGCGGAAGGTCGGAGCGAACGCCGCACCGCCTGAGCAGCGCCGGACCGAACATGCTGCCGAACAGGCCGGTGAGCACCGTCAGCACCGCCGCCAGTTCCGGCACGCCCCCCAGCTCGCGGGCCAGCTCGAGGGCGATCGGCGTCGTGACGGATTTCGGCATCATCGATCGGACCAGTTCCTGGGACGCGCCAAACAGCGAAGCCGACAGACCGGCGGTCACCAGTCCGGTGGCCGATCCGGCCGTCACGCCCGCCAGGATGGCGGCAAGGTTTCGCCCCATTCGCCGGAACTGACGGTAAAGCGGCACGCCGAGGGCAACGGTTGCAGGGCCCAGGAAAAATTCCAGCACCTTCCCGCCCGCCGCGTAGGCTTCATACGGAATCCGCAACGCGACGAGCATCAGGATGAGTCCGCCGGATGTCACAAAAAGCGGATGCAGCCACGGATAGCGCCGCTGCACCCGGAGCGACGCAACGTAAGCGATCACCGTCAGAGCCATGCCGAAAACGGGGTTGGACACCCATCCGGACAACACGCGACTCCACCTCCCGTTTCAAACCGCCGCGCCGCTGCGGCTGTCATCCGGCGCGCTTTTTGCTTCTTCCGCCGCCTTCGCCGGATAGGCGCCGGAGGCGGCGGCCGAATCTTTGGCCAGCGCCCGGGTGGTCCATCCCGTCACCAGCAGCACCGCGACGGCGCTGATCACGAGTCCGCCGAAAAACGCCGCCGCCTCCCTGCCGATGAGCGGAAAAAAGGCGACGACGCCCACCACGACCGGCGCAAAGAAAAGCATCATATGGCGAAGCAAAAAGTCGGCGGCCTTTTCCACCGTCTCCAGCTTCACCAGGCGAAGGCCCAAAGCGGCGGTAAAGAGGATCATGCCGATCACGTTGGCCGGCAGCGGCACGCCCGTCCATTCGCGAATGACATGGCCCGCAAACAAAAAAGCCATCAGAATGGCAAATCCCGTCATGTTCTCCGGTCTCCTCCCGCAAACGGTTGTTCAATCAGCCGTTCCATCCCATGCCTCATTCCATATCCTAATATCCTAACGCGGCGGCCGTTGAATCGTCCACTTCCATGTTCTCCCGTCTCTCCGGCGGCCCGCCGGGAATCCCAAAGAAAAACGGGGTTCGATGAACCCCGTCCATCCCGATCGGTTCGGCACCTTTTTAATCCAGATATTCGTAACCCGGCACCGTGAGGAATTCCACAAACTCGTCTCTCGTCGACAAATCGGCAAAGAAGCTCCGGGCCAGTTCGAAGCGGCTTTTCGCGTAGGCTTCTTCCCCGATCTCCGCCCGGATTTTCGCCATTTCCTCTTCGAGCGTCTGCAGCACGAGTTCCTTGGTGACCTTCCGGCCGTCCTGCAGCACGCCCTTGGGATGGCGGATCCATTGCCACACCTGCGTCCGGGAAATCTCCGCCGTCGCCGCGTCTTCCATCAGGTTGAAAATCGGCACGGCGCCGACGCCTCTCAGCCACGCCTCGATGTACCGCACGCCCACGTTGATGTTGATCCTGAGGCCCGCCTCCGTGATGGGCCCTTCGGGCACCCGCAGCAGGTCTTCCGCGGTGACCTTCACGTCCGGAATCTTGTGGATCTGGTTCGGCGTCGGCATCAAGCGGTTGAACACTTCCATGGCGGTCGGCACGAGGCCGGGGTGCGCCACCCAGGTGCCGTCGTGTCCGTCGGAAGCTTCCCGTTCCTTGTCCAGGCGGACTTTCTCAAAGGCTTCCTCGTTGGCTTTCGGGTCGTTTTTCACGGGAATCTGCGCCGCCATGCCGCCGATGCAAGCAGCGCCGCGCTTGTGGCAGGTCTGGATGGCCAGCAGCGTGTACGCCCGCATGAACGGCACCGTCATCGTCACCAGACCGCGGTCGGGCAGGATCACGTCCGGCTTGTTGCGCAAGGTTTTGATGTAGCTAAAAATGTAGTCCCACCGGCCGCAGTTCAGCCCCGCGATGTGCTCGCGCAGTTCGTACAGGATTTCGTCCATCTCGAAGGCGGCCAGGATGTGTTCGATGAGCACGGTGGCCTTGATGGACCCCTGCGGGATGCCCAGCCTTTGCTGCGCGTGGACGAACACGTCGTTCCACAGGCGGGCTTCTTTGTGGCTTTGCATCTTGGGCAGGTAGAAGTACGGACCGCTGCCGTGATCGAGCAAATATTTCGCGTTGTGGAAGAAATAAAGACCGAAGTCAAACAGGCTGGCCGATACGGGCTCGCCGTCCACCAGCATGTGCTTTTCGTGCAGATGCCAGCCGCGCGGGCGCGCAATCAGCACGGCCACCTCGGGGTTCAGCCTGTATTCCTTCCCTTCCGGGCTCGTGTAGCGGATCGTCCGGCGGATCGCGTCGCGCAGGTTGACCTGTCCGCCCACGGAATTTTCCCATGTGGGGGAATTGGCGTCCTCGAAGTCGGCCATGTAGGTCTTGGCGCCGGAGTTCAGGGCGTTGATGACCATTTTCCGGTCGCCCGCCGGCCCCGTGATCTCCACCCGGCGGTCCTGCAGGTCGGCGGGAATGCCCGCGATCTTCCAGTCGCCGCTGCGGATGTGCGCCGTTTCCGGCAGAAAATCGGGCCATTCTCCCTGGTCGATGCGCTTCTGCCGTTCGGCCCGCTCCCTGAGCAGGGCTACCCGGGTCGGATTGAACTTCCGGTGCAGCTCGGCGACGAACTCCACGGCCTCCGGCGTCAGGATCTCCTCGTTTTCCGGTTTGACGGGCGCCTGGATGACGACGCCGGGAATGGGTTCGAGGCGTGTCCCCTTCATGCGGATCGTCCTTTCTGGCTGGTGATGGATGGTGTGCGTTTGGTTTTGGTTCATTATATTGAACTTTGTTCTCGATTCTGATATAATCCTACCACCGCCGTTCGTTTCGTGTCAACGCCCGGAGGCGCCGGGTTCCCCGCCCCGGCCGGTCCCCCTCAGCCGTTGACGCACCGAAACGGCCGATGCTACAATGACAGACAAACTTGACGGGGTAACCAAAATTCTCGTCCAGAGGATGATTATGGAGAGGAAATATTGGGTCCCGGCCCTGGAAAAGGCGCACAAGGTCCTCGACGCCATCGCCCAGGAACCGGCCAGGCTGAAACTCACCGATCTTTGCGGCCGCCTCGGCATCAGCAAAAGCACCATGTTCTCCCTGCTCGGGACCATGGAGACGCTGGGGTGGCTCCGGCGCCTGCCCAACGACACCTATGTGCTGGGGAAATATTACGGGTATCTGGGGAACGCGTTTTTCCGGCAATACGACCTGGTCGCCGCCTTCAGCCAGGAGGCGCGCCCGGTCATGCAGCGCCTCGGCGAATCCATCCAGCTCGCCACGCTGGACGGAAACGAAGTGTTGTACCTGGCAAAGGAAACGGCGCCCACGCCCGTGCAGATGGTGGCCGGGCCAGGCGTCCGGGTCCCCGCCCACGCGACGGGGCTGGGCAAGACCTTGCTTGCGTGGCTGCCGGAAGAAGAATTGCTGAAACTGTACCCCGAAGAAAATCTAAAAACGCTCACGGAATACACCATTTCCACGCGCGGCGACCTCATGCGGCATCTGGCGGCCGTCCGGGAACAGGGATACGCCATCGACAACCAGGAGTGTGTCATGGGTTTCCATTGCGTCGCCGCCCCCGTGCGCCAGGCCGACGGCCAGGTGATGGCGGCCGTCAGCGCGTCCATCCCGGCGCATTTGTGGGAACAGAAAAAGGACCAGGCCCGCGCGGAAATTCTCGCCCTCGCCGAAAGGCTGTCCCTCAACCGTCCGTAAGCCCGCCATGCACCGCCGCTTGCAAATACAATTTGTCCGAAAAACCAGACATATCGCCTCATCCGGACCGCGCGCAGCCCCAAGATGTCCGAAAAACCGGCCATCATCGTTCGGTGTCGGACGACCCGGGATAGCCGAAAAAATAACCGGCTCCTTTTCGGAGCCGGTGAAAACGAGCCCGGTGCATCAACCTCCCGACCGGTGCGCCGCCGCAGGTGCAACCTGCCGCGCCAGCGGACACGCCGCGGGCGGCACCCGCGGTTCATCCCCGTCCCTGCAGCAGCGCCAGCACCTGCGGATGCAGATGCGGATTGGCCGCCAGCACCGACGTGCCCGGNCCGGTGAGCGGCCGGCCTTCCAGGTCGGTGACGACCGCGCCCGCCTCGGCGCAGATNAGCGCCCCCGCCGCCAGATCCCAGCGTTCCAGTTCCATCTCCCAGAACACGTCCAGCCGGCCGCAGGCAACCTGGCACAGATCCAGCGCCGCCGCTCCCAGGCAGCGGATCGACAGGAGCCGCGGCGCCGCCGCCGTCCATTCGCGCAGGTTGTTCCGGTCCGGATCCTCGAACGAATAGGGAAAACCGGACGCGGCCACCGCCCGGTCCAGCGTCCGCGTGTCGCGAACCCGGAT
>NICF_comb_assmDRAFT_10002280_pt1 | contig 14642 bp, 12 predicted proteins | sample NewIslPassag4_SG_FD_11279 | JGI IMG/M metagenome (IMG submission 11279) | reverse complement strand
GTCGCGGCGGTCAGCTCACCGATGCGGTCCGCGTCACCGGCCTGCCGGTGCGGGACCAGCAGCGGCAGACCGGTTTCCTCGGCCGCCCGTAGCAGCCGCCTCGCCGCCTCCGTGTTCCGCGCCCAGTTGTCGTAATGGACGAAGACCGCCCGTGCGCCCGCCCTCACCGCGGTGGCCAACTCACCGGCCAGGCTGTCGCCGTGCAGCGCCGAGGCAACCACCACCGGCGAGAGTCGGTCCTCGCCGGCGAGCGCCAACACCGCCTGGTTGCCCAGCTTCCGTGAGACCCGTATGGCGGTCGAGCTGCGTACCAGGGAGTGTCCGATGCCGAACCGCTGCTGGAGCGCGAGGATGTCGGCCACCTCCGTCGAACGGGTCGCCGGGACCTCGGGACCGACCACGACGTTGATGTCGATGAGGCCCGTGTCGACCTCCGGCCCGGTGGGAGTCTCGCTACTGGTCACGGCACATTTCCCTTCGTCACTGATCCGTCGGCTGGTACATCGGTTCGGCCGCGGAGGTGCGCCCGGCGAGGAAGGCAAAGTCCGCGCCCTTGTCGGCCTGCTCAACGTAGTGCCGGTAGAGCCAGGTGAAACCCCGGTCGGGGGTGACCGCCGGGGGCGTCCAGCGTTCCTTCCGCCTCGCCAGTTCCTCGTCGCTGACCAGGAGGGTCAGGGTCCGCTTGTCGACGTCCAGCTCGATCTCGTCGCCGTCCTCGACCAGAGCGAGTGGTCCGCCGACCGCGCTCTCCGGCGCGACGTGCAGCACGCAGGTGCCGAACGACGTGCCACTCATCCGGGCGTCGGAGATGCGCACCATGTCGACGACACCCTGCCGGGCGAGCTTCAGCGGGATCGGGAGCATCCCCCACTCGGGCATCCCGGGGCCGCCCACCGGTCCGCTGTTGCGCAGGACGAGCACCGAGCTGGCGTCTACCGGGAGATCGGGGTCGTGGATCCGCGCCGCCAGGTCGGCCTTGTCGTGGAACACGATCGCCCGACCGCGGTGCCGGAGAAGTTCGGGCGAAGCGGCGGCGTGCTTGATGACCGCGCCGGCGGGGCAGAGGTTGCCGCGCAGGACGGCGATGCCGCCCTCCTCCCGCAAGGGGTTGGTGCGGGGCCGGATGGTTCCCGGGTCCAGGTTCTCTGCGGACTCGCATTGCTCGCGCAGAGTCCGGCCGGTCACGGTGACCGCGTCCGGGTTGATCAGGTCGCCCAGCTCATGGAGGACGGCCGGGAGCCCGCCGGCGTAAAAGAAGTCCTCCATCTGCCGGCTACCGATGGGCAGGACGTTGGCGAGCACCGGGGTGCGTCGGGAGATCCGGTCGAAGTCGTCCAGGGTGATGTCGACCCCCGCGCGTCGGGCGATCGCGGTCATGTGGATGATTGCGTTCGTGCTGCCGCCGACCGCGACGAGAGCGGTGATGGCGTTCTCGAAGGCGGCGCGAGTCAGAATCCGTTCCGGCACGAGACCTTCGGCGACCATCTGGACGATCCGGTATCCGCTCTCCTCGGCGAGCGCCAGCCGGCGCGAGTCCACTGCGGGGATGGCGGCGTTGCCCGGCAACGTGAGGCCGAGGGCTTCGGCCACGATCGCCATGGTCGACGCAGATCCCATGACGCCGCAGTGGCCGGCGGACCGGCCAATGCATCCTTCGATCTCCCGCCACGTTTTGTCCTCCATGGCCCCGGTCTGGTAAGTGGTGTAGGCCTTCCACAGACCGCTGGAGCCGCCGAGTTCCTCGGTGCCGCGGATGCTGCGCAGCATCGGTCCACTGGTCACCACGATGCCCGGAATATCGGTACTCGCCAAGCCGAGGATCATGGCCGGCGTGGTCTTGTCGCAGCCGGAGAGGAGGACGACGCCATCGAATGGGTAGGCCCGGATGCACTCCTCGACCTCCATCGCCATCAGGTTGCGATAGAGCATGGTCGTCGGCTTCATCAGCGTCTCGCCAAGCGACATCACCGGTAGCTCCAGCGGGAAGCCACCGGCCCGGAGCACGCCTCGTTTCACGTGCTCGGCGAGGCCACGCAGGTTCATGTTGCAGGGGGTCGTGTCTGCCCAGGAGTTGATGATGCCGATGGTCGGCCGGCCGTCGAACATGGCCACGCTGTGGCCCTGGGAACGCAGCCATGCCCGGCTGGACATCGCGTTAATGCTGTCGCCCTGGAACCACTTCCCGCTGCGGTACGTCGGGCCGCCGTGGCGGGCCACCCCCGTGCTCATGACCCCGCCCCCTTGATGGCATCGACCCGCACCGGCGCACCGGTGCGGTAGGACTTCTCGATCGCCTCCAGCAACCAGGTCACCTGGACCGAGTGCTCCAGCGGGATGATCGGCTCCACACCGTCTGCGACCACGTCGATGAAGTGCCGCACCGCCGAGGCGGCCGGGCCGATGTTGCGCCCGGCGATCTGGGCGGCCCCGGTCCGGGGATATTTCATCCGCTCCGGTGTGGCCACCTCCAGTTGCTCGACTTTGCGGTCGATGTGGATGTGGCGCTTGGTGGTGATCACCTCGACGAAGGACTCGACCACTGCGGGATAACCCTCGGGGACCACCCACGACGACTCAAAGGTGGCTACCGCGCCGTTGGCGAACCGTACCTGCGCCTGCACCGCGTCCGGCGTGTTGATGCCCCGGCCGACCAACACCCGCTCGACCGCGGTGGCGAACACCTCAACGGCCGGCGCGTCGAAGAACCACGTCACTAGGTCCACGTCATGGGAGGAAAGGAACCAAGAGGGCGAGGAACGGTCGGCCCACGAAATCATCCCGGTGGGTACGTAGAGGGTGTCGTTCTTCCGCGCGTACGCCATGATCGGATGCCCCGCGTCGGGTCGCGCGAGTTCCTGTTTGGCCTGCCAGTACGCGGGCGTCCAGCGCTGGTTGAACAGCGTCATGGCCTGCACCCCGGCCTGCCGTACCGCGGTGAGAATCGCCTCGGCGTCCGCGCCGGACATCGCCAGCGGCTTTTCGATCAGCACGTGGCGCCCCGCCCGCGCCGCCGCCACACTCGGCTCTCGATGGGCGAAATCCGGCGTCGCGACGATCACGACCGCGAGCGACTCGTCCCCGAGCATCTCCTCGAGCGTCGGATAAACCGGCGCAGGGCCGAACTCGTCGATGCCCGGCGGGTCGCTCTGCCGGCTCACCCAGCCCGCGATGTGGGTGCGCGGGTCCTCGTGGACGATCTTGGCGTGCGCCTTCGCCATGATGCCGGTCCCAACAATGCCAACGCCAATGCTCGACATCTGCCTATCTCCGGAGAGGGTGTGTGCAATCGGTCATTCGGGGGTCTGGGCCGGGCTAGGCACTCTTGTCCTGATGCTCGGCACCGAAGAGACCAAGTTGCTGGTGTACTCGTGTTTCGGCATATCGAAGACCTCGGCGGTCGGCCCGTCCTCGACGAAGACGCCTTCCTTCATCACGTAGACCCGGTGGGCGAGATAGCGCACGACTCCCAGGTCGTGAGTGATGAACACCACCGCAATACCGCGCTCGGACTGAATCTTCCGCAGCAGGTTGAGCAGGCTCGCCGCGATGGACTGGTCAAGTGCCGACGTCGGCTCGTCGGCGACCAGGATCTTTGGTTCGGCGGCGAGTGCCCGGGCGATCGAGACCCGCTGTCGCTGCCCACCCGAGAGCGACCGAATCTTCATCCGGCTCTGCGTCGACGAGATCCCGACCGAGCTAAGCAGCTCGGTCGCCTTGACGCGGGATTCCTTGCGGCCCAGCCCTTGGCAGACATGTACGGCTTCGGCTACGGCCTGAATGGGCCGCAGCCGGGGATTCAACGAGGTGTACGGATCCTGAAAGATCATCTGTACGGTGGCGGCGTCGGCGCGGGAGCGCCGGCCGCGCACCGGCCGTACCGGACGACCGTCCACGGTGATGCTGCCCTGATCCACTTCGACCAGTCCGACGATTGCCCGCGCGAGCGTAGACTTTCCGCTGCCCGACTCGCCGACGATGCCTACCGTCTCGCCCGGCGAGACGACCATATCGACTCCCCGAACCGCCTGGACGTCGCCTCGGGGAGTCGTGAAGGTGACGTGTACATCGGCCACTGTGATGATCGGGTCGGTCACAGCCACTCCTCTGTTTGCAGGCACGCGGACCAGCGCTCGCCGAAGGCCCGCATCTTCGGCTGTCCGCCTTCGCGGCAGGCGTCAACCGCCACCGGACACCGCGGCCAAAATCGGCAGCCGTCCGGCCAGTCGCCGGTGGTGGGTGGTTCACCGGGAATGGTGAGGAGATCCTTCGCCGGATCGGCTTCGTCGACCCGCGAATCCATCAATGCCTTCGTGTACGGGTGCAGCGGCCCCCGCCGCACGTCGCTCGTCGCGCCGATCTCGATCACCGCACCCGCGTACATCGTCATGATCCGGTCGCAGACCATTTCGATGACCCCGAGATTGTGCGAGGTCAGGAGGACCGCCATACCGAGTTCGCGACGCAGTTCCGCGACCAGCTTGAGGATGCCCGCTTGGACGGTGACGTCCAGTGCCGTGGTCGGCTCGTCCAAAATGAGCAGCTTCGGCCGCTGCGCCAGCGCGGCGGCGATGACCACCCGCTGTCGCATACCGCCGGAGAGCTGGTCGGCGGTCTCCGAGATCACCTGCTTGGCCCGCGGGATCTGCACGAGGTCCAGCAGCTCCAGCACGCGGGCTCGGTTCGCGGCGTCGGCCTTGCGCTGACCTTTCGACACCGCCTCGAGCAGCTGCTCGCCAATCGGCAGGATCGGGTTGAGCCCGGCCAGCGAACTCTGCGGGACGTAGCCGATCTCGGTCCCCCGGATCGTCCGCCACTCCTGCTCCGACAAGCCGGTCAACTCGCGGCCCTGCCACCGAATCGAGCCGCCGGTCACCCGACCGCCATAGCGGGGCAGGGTGCCGATGAGCGCCCGGCTCAGCATGCTCTTGCCCGAACCCGACTCCCCCACGACGCCCAGAGCACCGTGGGCGGGCAGGGTGAAGTTGGCGGTGTCGACCACCAGCACCTCGCCGTGGCGTCGCCGCACCGCGATGCGCACGTCCGAAACGACCAGCAACTCGTCCGTCAGCCGGCCGTCGGCGACGGTGCTGCTGGGTGACCGTGCGTTGTCGGTGCCCAGGTCACTAGGCATAGCGCGTCATCCTCTCGTAGCCGTCGGCGATGAGCTGGATGCTGAGGGCGGCGAGCGCCAGCACCGCACCCGGGAACACCGAGATCCACCAGGCCTGGCCAAGGAAGATGCGGCCCTCGGAGATCATGGCGCCGAGCTCGGGCGTCGGCGGCCGGACACCCGCGCCGAGGAACGACAGCGAGGCGATGATCAGGATGACGATCACCAGCTCGCTCAGCGCGAAGGCGAAGCTCTCGGAATAGACGTTCGGGAAGACGTGCCGGACCATCACCCGCGTCCGGCTGTAACCGAGCAGCTTGGCCGCGCTGACGAAGTCCGCGTTCGCGATCACCGCCGCGCGGGCCCGGGCCACGCGCGCGTAGCGTGCCCAACCGGTCAGGATGATCGCCGCCAGCACGCCGGTCGGGCTGGGCCCGGTCACCGCCGCGACACCCAACGCCAGCACGACGAACGGGAAGGCGTTGATGCTGTCGATGACCAGCGTCAAAAAGGTGCTCACCTTAGACCGGCCGACCAGTCCCATGATGGCGCCCAGCAGCGTCCCAACGACAAGGGAGACACCGACCGCCACGACGGATAGGGCCATGTCTAGCCGGGTCGCGGCGAACACGCGGACGAAGATGTCCCGGCCGAGGTTGTCTGTCCCGAATACGTGGTCGGCCGAAGGGCCCTGCATGGGCTGGGACGTGCCACGGGCGGGGTCGAACGGGCTCAGGATCGGGACCAGAACACTGGCGAGCACGATCAGCCCGAGCAGCACCACCCCGACCAGGAGGGTGGGGTCCATCTCCTTGAACCGGGAACGGTCCTTCCGGTCCTTCGATTGGGTACGCTGCCTCATCTGTCGCTACCCGCCCTCGGGTCGAGATACTTGATCAACAGCTCGGACAAGGTCGTGATGACGACGACGAGGACCCCGAAGACCAACAGGATCCCCTGCACGGTCGGGTAGTCACGGGCCGTCACCGCACGGACCAACCGAGTCCCGATCCCCGGCATGCTGAACACCATCTCGATCATGACGGAGGCGCCGAGCAGCTGACCGGTGATAAAGCCCAGTAGCGCGATCGTCGGCGCGATCGACGGTCGGATCAGGTAGTGCCAGTAGAACCGGTACCGTGAGACACCCCGGACGATGGCGGCCTCGATGAACTCCTCGTCGAGCGTGCGCATCACCGAGGACCTGAATACCCGCGCCAGGATGGGCACGAGTTGCGCACACATCACGAGTGCGGGGAGCCACAGGTAGGCCAGCGCTTCGGGGAACGTCGGCTCAAAGCCCGACACCGGCGCCATGCCCCAGCGGACGGCGAAGAGCAGCAGCGCCAGCAGCCCGAGGAAGAATCCCGGCGTCGCCACCCCAAGCGAGGCGACGACGGGGAACACCTTGCTCAACAGCCCTTCCGGCGCCAGTGCCAGCCGCAAACCGAGCGGCACAGAGAGCACCAGCGCGAGGACGGCTGTCAGCGACACCAACGACAACGTGGGGGCGATCGAGTCGAGAATGATGCGCGCCACCGGCACATTGCTCGTGATCGACGTACCTAAATCGCCCTGCACGACGCCGCCGAGGAAGCGGAAGTACTGGACCAGCACGTTGCCGTCCAGGCCCAGCCTGGTCCGCATTTCCTCGACGGCGTCGGGGGTTGCCCGGTCACCGAGGATCGCAAGCACCGGATCTCCCGGTGCCAGCCGCAGTACGGAGAAGGCGACGGTGGCGCCTATGAAACTGACGGCGATGCCGCGTCCCACGATGCCCACGGCCCAGTGCCGCCCGCTCAACATCTTCGTCACCCCGAACCGTTTACGATCCCGGAACCGTTTGTCTTTCACGAGACCTCACAGATCTCCGGCTCGCGCGCCCTGCTTGGCTTCCGCGACCGTCTGGATGTTCACCTTCTGGTCGTTCTTGATCTGCACCACGAAGAGCGAATCCGAAACCCGGCTGGCGCTCAGTTGCACGCGCTCGGTGACCGGAATCACGTGCATGGCCTCCATCCAGATCTTCTGCGCCGCGGTGTACGCCGCGCGCCGCTTCGCGGGGTCGAGTTCGGACGCGGTGCGCCGCAGTACCTCGGCCGCCTCGGCCGGCGGGGTCCAGCCCGTCGCGGCGACCCAGAAGTCACCCTCGGCGAGCATCTGCGACAGCGTCGACTGGTGGTGCCCACCGCCGCCGGTAAAGAACAACTCGTAGTTCTGCTTGCTAATCGAGCTGTAATGCTGGCCCTCGTCCACCGGGGTGACCTTGGCCTTGATGCCGATCTCGGCGAGGTTGTCGGCGATGATCACCGCAGCCTCCTGCCAGCCGCCCCGACTGCTGCTCACTTTCAGTTCGACCTCGAAGCCGTTGGCGTACCCTGCCTCCGCCATCAGCGCACGCGCCCGGTCGAGATTGCGCGCCCCGCCCTCTGGCAGCAGACCACGCTCACACAGGTCGCCGCAGTCAAACATTGGCGAAGTGGATGCCGGCTGCAGGCCGAAGAAGGCCTTCTCCGAGATCGCCTTGCGGTCGATCGCGTACGACATGGCCTGACGCACCTTGGGGTCGGCGAGCGGTCCACCCCGCGTCTGGTTCGCGATCAGGTAATTCGAGCCGCCAACGCCCGCGTACGACACCTTCACCTCCTTCGGGAACGAGTCCTTGCTCGACAGCGGCAGGTCGACGGCCGCGTGCACCTCGCCGCTGGTCACCTGGAGCACCCGGGAGGCGGCGTCGGGCACCGAGACCATTTCGATGGCCTTGGCCATCATCGGTCCCTCGTGGTAGTTGGGGTTCTCCACTGCGCGGAAGACGTCGCTGCCCGGAGTCCAGCCTGCCGCGACCATGTATGGGCCGCCGCTGACCGGGTGGCTCCAGTAGTTGGGGTCGGACTCGATGAGCTTCTTTGGATGGAGCTGCAGGGCACGCTCGGCGAACCAGGACTTGAGGTCCGGGTCGGGACCGTTCAGGTGCACGACGGCGGTGAGGTCGTTGACCACCTCCACGGACTTGATGGTGGCGACGAACCCGGCCCCGGTGCCTTTCCGGTTGCGCTCGACTGCGTACTGGAGATCCTCGGCCACAATCGGCGTCCCGTCCGAGTACTTCAGGCCGGGGCGGAGCTTCACCGTGGCGGACAGGCCGTCCTCAGCCATCGTGATGCTCTCGGCCAGGTCGAGGACTGGTTCCCGGTCCGCGTTGAACCGGGTCAACTGGCCTGAAGTCAGATAGATAGCGTTCATGGAGGTGGCATCCCCGGCTTTCGAGCCGTCCAGGGTGACCACCGGCCCCGGTGTCGCCCACCGGAGCACCTCCATTGGTTGGCCGGGGTCACGGCCTGTCGTGTCGCCGGACCTGCCCGATCCGGAACAGCCGGTGAGCACCAGTGCGACCAGAAGCACCATCGCTATTAATGCTTCCGATCTGATTCCTAATCTCGTTGATCCCGCCATTTCGATTAGCCTCGCTTCCAGTTCTTTAGCTCGACCTCACGCCAATCCAACTGCAGACTTCACGATCCCAATCACCGCCGAGAAACGATTCCGCCTCGGTGCTCACACAGGCATCAGCACTATCAGATGTGCTGATGCCTAGTTCACGTGCGGTACGGACATATGCCAGCGCCGCTGTTTCATCGACGTGCGAGCCATGCGTCAACCAGTTTCCATAAACGACCCGGGAAATCTTCAGGCCCGAGGCACCGAGACGCCCGTACTCCATCACTCGCTCACCCCCCGGAAACCACGGCTCACCCGATGCCCCAGTCCCGGACCCGTCGGCGTCGACAACGACCCGCCCCGACCGGCGTCGAAGACGTCCGGAGCGGTTCTGTCACGCTCGACCATCATCGGCCCGATCAGGTCCCCGGGCACTGAGCCGGCCGGTGTGGTCGCCGCAAGATGCAGGGCGGCCAGGGTCGCCACCCCGAGCTCGGGCATGCTGCCCACCTTCACCGCAAGTCCGGCGGCCTCCGCCAGGCCCACGATCTGTCGGGCTCGAAAGAGACCGCCGACCTTCAGCACCTTGATGTTGATGATGTCGGCGGCGTCTGCGCGGATCACCGCGAGGGCATCGTGGATCGACTGCACACTCTCGTCGACCATGACCCGCATCCGGAGCCTCCGTCGAAGCTCTGCCAACCCACGCAGGTCCCACCGTGGCAGCGGCTGCTCGACCATGCTCAGCCCGGCGTCGTCCATGCCGAGCAGGGCCGGCAGCGCGTCCGAACGGGAGTAGGCCTCGTTCGCGTCGAGCGACGTCTCGACGCCGTCAGGCAGGGCGTCCCGCAGCGCGCGGACCAGCCGGAGATCCCGCTGCGGATCCACCCCACCCTTCACCTTGATGTGGGTGAAACCACGCGCGGCGTACTCGACCGCCTCGTCGACCACCTCGGCGATCTCACCGAGGCCGACCACCCAGGCGATCGGGACGATCGGCCGGGCGGCGCCGCCCAGCAACGCGTGTACGGGTAGGCCGGCCATGGTGCCGACCAGGTCGTGCAGCGCGATGTCGATGGCCGCCTTCGCCAGGTGCTGGCCTCTGACCGTCGCGTCCATGACGGCGTTCGCGCCGGCGATGCCGTGCAGTTCGCGGCCGATCAACGCCGGGGCCAGAAGCTGCTCCACCGTGCTCTTCAGGCCGTCGAGAGTCTCCCCTGTGTACGCGGTCATCGGCGAGGCCTCACCGAATCCCACCCGGTCCCCGGCGACCACCTGCACGAGCAGGCTGGCCAGGACTTCGCTGCTGCCGCTGCTGATGCCGAATGGGCGGACATACCGGCGCGCGACCACCGTGGTGTCAATCGAATCGATCACCAGGCTGGTCGATGGCGCGGTTATCAAGCTCCCCATCGACGTCACGCCCGTTCTGGTAGCCACGTCGGATCCGCGAACACCTGTTCGACGGCGGCCAGGGTCCGGTCGATGTCAGCGTCGTCGTGCGCCGTGGAGAGAAACCACAGGCCGCGGTTGACCGAGTTGACGCCCACGTCCAGCAACGCGGCGTGGAAAGCCAAGGTCCGCGTCCGGTCCACCTCGGCGTACTCCCGATAGTTGCGGATCGTCGACCGACTCGTCTGGTAGGTCTGCACGATCGGACCGGGGCCGCTGGTCAACAGGTCCACGCCCGCGGCCCGGGCCCGCTCGGCGATGCCCTGAATGAGCCGCTGACCCCGTTCCCGCATCGGCGCATAGAGCGCGTCGCCCTGGTCCTTGATCATGCCGAGGGCGGCTGCTGCCGCCGCCATAACGACCGGGTTGGAGTTGAACGTTCCCGCATGCCCGACCTTCCCCGTCGCGATCGGCCGCATCACCTCCTCGGTCCCTGCGATACAGGAGAGCGGGAAGCCGCCGGCGATCGCCTTCCCGAACACGGCGAGATCCGGGACGACGCCGTACCACTCCTGGGCGCCTCCGGGCGCAAGCCGGAACCCGGTGATGACCTCGTCGAAGATGAGGACGATGCCGTCCCGCCGAGTCCGCTCGCGCACGCCCCGCAGGAACTCCGGGTCCGGCTCGATGCATCCGCTGTTGCAGAGCAGCGGCTCCATGATCACAGCCGCGATCTCGCCGTGGAACTCGTCGAGGATCTGACCGAACGCCACGAGGTCGTTCCAGGGTGCGATGACCAGTTCGTCGGCCGCCGAACGGAGCTGGCCGAGCGAGCTGGGCACCGCACGCGGGCGGTCGGCCGGGCCGGCCTCATCGGGGGACGGATGCACGCTGAACCACGCCGAGTCGTACCAGCCGTGGTAGTGCCCCTCGAACTTGAGCACCTTCGTCCGCCCAGTGACCGCACGCGCCAGCCGCCAGGCCGCCTGCACCGCCTCGGACCCGACGCTGTTGAACCGGACCAGCTCGGCGCAGGGAACCAGTTCGCAAACGAGTTCCGCGACCTCGATCTCGAGCGTGTGCTGCGCCGAGTACGTCTGTCCCCGCGCGACCTGCTTCGTCACCGCCTCGACGATCCGCGGGTGTGAGTGGCCGAACAGCAGGGGCCCCTGGCCGAGCACGTAGTCCACGTACTCGTTGCCGTCAACGTCCCAGAGGTGTGAACCCCGCGCATGGTCCACGTAGAGCGGGGGAGCCGAGGTGGTGCTGCGTCGGATGTCGCTCGACACTCCCCCAGCGATCACCTTGCATGCGGCCTCGTACAGCCGCGCTGACTCCGCTAACTTGCGCACCGCTTCCCCTTGTCACTCGTACGGACGTCGCGTCGTCGGCGCGTAAGGCCGCGCGACGTTTGGCCAGATTCGGGTTGCCGGGTCTCGGGCACCGGGGTCAACGCCGTGCCGTTCGCGAACCAGCTGACGAGGTTGTCGACGACGAGCTCGCCCATAGCCCGCCGCGTCTGCATCGTCGCGGAGCCGATGTGCGGTAGCAGCACCACGTTTGGTAGCTCCAGCAGCTCGTCCGGAACGTACGGCTCGTCCTCGTAAACATCTAGGCCCGCGCTCAGAATGGTCCCCGACCGCAGCGCGTCGACCAGGGCGCCTTCGTCGATCACCGACCCACGAGCGACGTTGACGATCACCCCCTGAGGGCCCAACCGCCGCAGAATGTCCGCGTCGACCAAGTGCCTCGTCGCCGGCCCCCCGGGCGTCGCGATGACGAGCGTGTCGACCCGGTCGGCCAGTTCGGCCAAGGTGTCGCAGTACCGGTACGGGACCGCCTTGGGCTGGCGGTTGTGGTAGCTGATTTCGACGCCGAAGGGCTCGGCGCGCCGGGCGATTGCCTCACCGATCCGCCCAAGGCCGAGGATGCCCAGCTTCCGGCCACGCAGCCGTGTGGGTGCCAACCGGTACGGCCCGTCGCGCCACCGCCCATCGCGCAAGTGCCGCTCCGCCTGCGGCATCTCGCGTACGGCCATCAGCAGGAGTCCGATCGCGACGTCCGCCACGTCGTCGGTCAGCACGTCCGGCGTGTTCGTCACGACGATCCCCCGCCGCGCCGCCTCGGCCACGTCGATCGAGTCGTAGCCGACCCCGAAACCCGCGATGATCTCGAGGTTGGGGAGGTGGCGCATCAGCTCGGCATCCACCGCCGGGCTGCCCGCAGTCGCGATCGCGGCCACCGTGGCACCGCGCAGGCCCAGCGTCTCCATCGGATCGTTAGACTCCCAGAGCTTGACGATCTCAAAGTGCGCCCCGCACGCCTCTATTACGTGCTCGGTCATCGGACCGGGCATTAGCAAGACCGGACGGCTCATCGTGCGCCCCGGGTAGCGGCTCGGCGGTGCTCACTCATCGGCCATCCGGGCCGGGTACGAACCGATGCCGCATCTCGCCGATCCCCTTGACGTAGCTGACCAGCTCGTCACCCGGCGCGAGGAACCGCTGCGGGTCCCGGCTGAAACCGACACCGGCAGGCGTGCCAGTGAAGATGACGTCGCCGGGAAGCAAGGGCAGAACATGGGAGAGCCGACTGACAAGCTCCGGCAAGCTGTAAATCATGTCCCGCGTCCGCGCGTCCTGCACCGGCTCACCGTTGAGCAAGCAACCGATCTCGAGGTCGGCCGGATCCTCGAACTCGTCAATCGTGACAAGCCAGGGACCGGAAGGCGAGAAGCCCGTGAATGACTTCGCGAGACTGAACTGAGGTGCCTGGCCCCGGGTCTGCAAATCCCGCTCGGACAGGTCCTGGCCAATCGTCAGTCCGGCAATGTAGTCCCATGCGTCGGCTGTGCTCACCCGTTCGGCTCGCCTGCCGAGGACCGCCACCAACTCGACCTCCCAGTCGGTTTTCCCACCGGCGGGTAGCGCGATTTCCCCGTACGGGCCGGTGAAGCTCGTGGGGAACTTCGTGAAAACGGTCAGGTCGGCGGGCACGTCGTAGCCAGACTCGGCGGCGTGGTCGCGATAGTTGAGCCCAATGGCGAAGACCTGCCGTGGCTCCGGCGCGGGCGGCCCCAACTCTCCGGGTTGGAACTCGTCCCCCTCGGGCAACTGCACGGTACGGGCCCAGTCACAGAAGGCGTCCCAGTCTGCGTACACGGCCTGCGGCCTCGGCCCGAAGCGACCGTCGCTGAGTTTCTGCACGTCGACAGCTCTGGTTCCGTTGATCAAGGCCAGACGACCGGCAACATTCGCGATTCGCACGCAGCACTCCTGCAACCGAACGATGACGGAAGGTAATTGATATATTAAATATGCGGGATTCTGGACACGCGTTAGTGCGGTTGTCAAGAGCTGACCTAAGATCACCGCGAGGAGGTTAGGGTGATGTCCCAAGGCCGAGTGCAGGGCTCACGACTCGCACACGTCACCGCCGAACGCATCGCAGCGATGGCCCAGCAGCTCGCACCCGGCGCACGCTTGGGTACCAAGAAGGACTTACGTGAAGCCATCGGAGTCAGCGTCGGCACGTTCAACGAGGCGCTGCGCCTGCTCCAGTCGAGAGGACTGGTCTCCGTCCGCACCGGACCAGGCGGCGGCGTCTTCGTAGCAGCTCAGTCACCGATAGTGCGCCTAGGCAACACCGTGCTCGCCCTCGACGCGGAGGAAACGTCGGTCGCCGACGCCATCCGGATCCGTAACGCGCTCGATCCACTGCTCGTGGCGGACGCCGTCCTCCACTCCTCGGCCTCTGACATCCAAGCAATGCGTGAACCGCTGCGTCTGATGGCCGCCGCCGTCGAGGCATTGGACGCGACCGCATTCACCCGTGCCAATTGGGCCGTCCACGCCCGCATCGCCGCCGTCAGTCCCAGCGCCATGCTGCGTTCCTTCTACTGCAGCCTGCTCGAGATCATCGAGACGCACACCCTGTTCGTGCTCCCCGCACAGAAGCCCCTCTCGACCTCAATGAGCGAACGGTACCAGTTACACGCCGCGCTGATCGACGCGATCGAGGCGCGCGCAGCGGACGAGGCGCAGGCCCTCATTCATGCGCACAACACCACTGCCTCTGACGTGGGAGTATCAAGCTAATGGTGGTGCGCTAAGAGGCGCTGCTTGTCCGGATGGAGGTGAGAGACCTTCATCGCTTGGCCGTCCTAGGCGGTCACGGCGGGCGAGCCGACGGGGGCGCCCGCGTCGTCACCGCTCTCGATGCCCGCCCACGGCTCGCGGACCGGCGCCGCCCGCCCGGCCGGGCACACCTGGCGGAAGTCGCACCACGAGCAGCGCGAACCGGGCGTGGCCGGGAACGCCACGTCGGGGTCCCCCTCCGCGGCCGCCCGCTGCGCCGCGGCGATGTCGCGCGCGGTCTCCTCGGCGCGCCGGACGTGGCGGGCGATCGACTCCTCGGTGTGCTCGTACGCGGCCACCGTGCCGGTGGGCAGGTGGTGCAGCTCGACGCGGCGAGCCGGGCGGCGGAACACGCGCTCGGCCGCGTACGCGTAGAGGGCGAGTGCCTGGGACCCACGCGCGTCGTCGGCGTCGAGGCCCGCCCGGCCGGTCTTGTAGTCGACGATCACGATCTGCCCGCCGCGCGCGTCGATGCGGTCCACGCGCCCGGACAGGGCGAGCACCGGGGTGCGCGCGGCGACCACCCGCTCCACGCCCAACGGCTCGTCCGCCGGGTCCAGCGTCCG
>NICF_comb_assmDRAFT_10002279_pt1 | contig 14642 bp, 13 predicted proteins | sample NewIslPassag4_SG_FD_11279 | JGI IMG/M metagenome (IMG submission 11279) | reverse complement strand
GGCGCAAGCCACGGACGCCCGTTTGGCGGCGGCCGGCGCGGCCCACGAGGGGAGCGCGGGCCAGTGGCTGGGCCTTCCCGGGATCCCGGCGTCGGCCGAATGGGTCGCCGTGGCAAGGGAGCTCCTCCTGGCTGAAGAGGTCGATGGGAGGGTCCATCTCCAGGGCGTGAGCACGCTGCGCTCGGTCGAGATGATCCGGGAGGCGAAGCGGCGCGGCGTTGCCGTCACCGCCGAAGTGAGCCTTTACAATCTCCTCCTCGACGACGAAGCGCTGGTCGGCTACGACACCCACAAGAAGCTGATGCCGCCGCTCAGGCCCCGAAAGGATGTGGACGCCCTCGTCGCCGCCGTCGAGGAGGGCGTCGTCGACTGCATCGTCACCGACCACACGCCCTGCACTCCCGAAGAGAAGGACGCCGAGTTTGACGTCGCGCCTTTTGGGGCGGCGGGCCTTGAGGTGGCGCTCCCGGCCCTCTACACGAAGCTCGTCGTCCCTGGGCGGCTCTCGTGGGCCGCGTTGATCGACGCGCTCTCCGTTCGCCCGAGGCAAGTGGCGGGCCTTGAGGAAGCCCGTATCGTCGAGGGCGCAGCCTGCGACATCGTGCTGTTTGACCCCCAGGAGCCGTATCGCGTCGATCCCGGGACGTGGCATTCCCGCGCGAGAAACACGCCCCTTGCGGGCGAGATCCTTTCCGGCCGGGTGCAGGGGATCGTCGTCGGCGATCGCCGCTGCGGTTTGTGCTTCGAGGAAGCCGGGGAGGGGGCGTAAGTGCAGAACTTCGCCGACAGACTTTTTGCCGCTGTCGCCGCCAAGGAGAGCCCGTTGGTCGTCGGGATCGATCCTGATCCCAGGATGATCCCGCCGGCGCTCTTTGGCCGGCCGCGAGCCGGGGAGCCCATGCGGGAGTTTCTCGCGAGGGGCGTCGTGCGCTTTGCAGAGGCGATCGTCGCCGCAGTGGCCCCCCATGCGGCCGCGATCAAGCCCCAGCTCGCCTACTTTGAACGGCTGGGGCCCGCCGGCATCGCCGCCTACGAGGCGACGGTGGCCTGTGCCAAGGCCTGCGACCTCTTAGTCATCGCCGACGGCAAGCGAAACGACATCGCCTCGACCGCATCGCAGTACGCAGCGGCCTACCTCGGGGGGACGGGAGACGGAAGCCGGGACGTCCGGAATGCGGGCGTGGGAACGAGTGCTTCCGGATCCAGTGCGCTCGCATCCGGCGAGTTGGAGGAGTGGCTTGCCGGCGCGGACGGAGAAGCTCCGAAGGCGGACGCGCTTACAGTCAACGGGTATTTGGGACAAGACAGCCTCAAGCCCTTCATCGAGCGTTTGGGAATGGGAAGTGGCCTATTCGTCCTCGTAAAGACGTCCAATCCATCCTCGGGCGACCTGCAGGACCGGCTCCTGCAGGGGGAGGGAGGGGGCTGGACGGCCGAGGGGAAGAGCGGTCCACGGGGGGCGAGCGGCGCGGAAGGCGCAGGGGAAGGCTGTGAGCAGGCGCCGGATGTTCCCACAGGGCTTACCGTCGCGGCGTTGGTGGGAGGCTGGCTGGAAGAGTACAACCGGGCGCATACAGGCGCTTCGGGGTACGGCCCACTGGGGGCCGTGGTGGGCGCGACATACCCCAAAGAGTTGGCCGATCTCAGGCGGCGCCTGGTTCACACGCCTTTTCTGATCCCGGGTTTTGGGGCGCAAGGGGGCGGCGTCGACGACGTAGTCGGCGGGTTTGACCGGAGGGGCCTCGGTGCCGTCGTAAACGCCTCAAGGAGCATCCTCTACGCCTATCGCGAGGCGGGGGAGCTTCCCTTCGACAAGGCGGCGGAGCGGAAAGCCAAGGAGATCAAAGAGACGCTGCGAAAAGCCTGCCAATCGCTTTGACTTGCTGGTAGGCGGGCGTTACAATAGGGTGAGATATCCACGTGGAGCGTGTTTTCCACGCACCGCGCACGTCTGTCAAACGTGCTTTTTGGAAGAATGGGGTGACCGTGGTGGAGCAGCGAGAGAGAGCAGTGTTGGTCTTGGAGGACGGGACGAGCTATACGGGCTGGGCGATGGGCGCCCGTGGCAAGGTCTTTGGCGAGGTCGTCTTCACCACGGCGATGACCGGGTACCAAGAGACGCTGACGGATCCTTCCTTTCGCGGGGAGATCGTCACCATGACGTATCCCCTCATCGGCAATTACGGCGTCAATCCCGAAGACGTCGAATCGCAGACCCCGCACGTGAGGGGATTCGTCGTGCGGGAGCTATGCGATTCGCCGAGCAATTGGCGGGCCCGGCAGTCGCTCTCCGCCTACTTAGAGGCTCACGGCATCGTCGGCCTTGAGGGCGTCGACACGCGAGCGCTGACGCGGGTCTTGAGAGAGAAGGGGACGATGCGAGGAGTCCTCGCGACGGGGGACGGAGATGTCGCTCGGCTCGCGCAAGAGGCGGCTCAGGCTAGCGACCTCTCAAGTCAAGACCTGGTGAGTGAAGTGACGGTCGCAAGGAGCTACGTGTACGCCGAGGGGCCGGGTCCTAGGGTGACCGTGATCGACTGCGGCGCGAAGAACTCCATCATGCGGTCGCTCGCGTCCCGGGGTTGCACCGTCACCGTGGTCCCGGCGCATGCGAGAGCCGAAGAGGTGCTGGCGACGCGGCCCGACGGGGTGATCGTCTCCAACGGGCCGGGGGATCCCAAGGCGATCCCGTACGTCGTCGAGACGGTGCGCCAGCTCATTCCCACCTCGATACCGCTCTTTGGGATTTGCCTCGGGCACCAGGTGATCGCCAGGGCATTCGGCGGCGAAACCTACCGGCTCAAGTACGGCCACCGGGGCGCTAACCACCCGGTGAAGGACCTGCGCACGGGGAGAGTCTACATCACGTCCCAAAACCACGGCTTTGCGGTGCAGGAGGGAAGCTGGAGCGATCCCGATCTGGTGGTGACCCACCGCAACGTCAATGACGGAACCGTCGAGGGCCTCGCCCACCGGACGCTGCCCGTTCGCTCGGTGCAGTACCACCCCGAGGCTTCGCCCGGTCCCAGCGACTCGGCGTATCTCTTTGACGAGTTTATCTCGATGCTGGGCCGGCCGGCGTAAAGGTGTGTCGCCGATGCCTGGCCGCTATCGCCTTGAGATCCTTCAACACCGCCAAGTGGCCCCCGGGCACTGGGAGATCGTGTTGCCGGCGGTGGACGGCCTGGTGCACTCAGCGCCCGGACAATTCGTCTCGCTGCTCTGCCGCAGCTCGGAAAGCTGCGATCCCTTGCTTCGCCGGCCGTTTAGCATCTACCGCGTGGGCGAGGAGAGCATCAGTCTTCTCTACCGCGTGGTCGGCAGGGGAAGCCGAGCGCTTTCCCGGTTCCGGGAAGGCGAAACACTGGACTGCGTCGGCCCGTTGGGAAGGGGGTTTTCCTACGGCGATTTGCCTTCCGGCGCGAGCGTCGCTTTGGTGGGGGGAGGCATCGGAACCCCGCCGCTCTTTTTCCTCTCGCAAGCGCTCCTGACGAGAGGCATCTTCCCGGAAGTGTATGCGGGTTTTGCCACGGCGGAACAGGTGGTGGTCGTCGAGGAGTGGCGCCGCCTCGGCCTTTTGCCGCAGGTATCGACCGACGACGGGAGCATCGGCGAGCGGGGCTTTGTGACGCAGCTGCTTGAGCGCCGCCTGGCGTGCGGCGGGCTGGATCGAATTTTCGCCTGTGGGCCCTACCCGATGCTGCGGACCGTGGCGCATCTTGCCCAACGGTACGGCGTTCCCTGNCAAGTGGCGATGGAGGAGTGGATGGCCTGCGGCCTCGGCGTCTGCCTCAGCTGCGTGGTAAAAGTGGTGAGCGGTGATGATGCCGGTGGCAAGTGGGTGCGGGTCTGTCGCGAGGGTCCGGTCTTGGACGCCAGCAAGGTGGTGTGGTCCGGTGCATGAAGCTGGGGAAACGATCGACCTCAGCGTGGACATCGGGGGCTTGCGCCTCAAGAACCCCGTGATGGTCGCTTCGGGGACTTTCGGCTACGGGCAGGAGCTGGCGGAGTTTTTTGACCTTGGGCGCCTCGGCGCGGTGACGGTCAAAGGAGTCTCTTTGACGCCGTGGGAGGGAAATCCCCTGCCGCGGATGGTCGAAACCCCCTCCGGAATGATCAACGCCATCGGGCTTCAAAACCCCGGCGTCGACTACTACTTAAAGCACGACCTGCCTTTCTTGCGCTCCTTTGACACTCGTATCGTCGTGAACGTCATCGGTAAGACGGTGGAGGAGTACGCCGAGGTGGTGGCGCGCGTCGAGGCCGAGGAGGGCGCCGACGCCTACGAGATTAATATCTCCTGCCCCAACATCAAGGAGGGCGGGATCTCCTTCGGCAGCTCTCCTCAAATGGCGGCGAGAGTGGTGGAGGCGGTGCGGGAGCGCACCAGCCGGCCGGTCATCCCCAAGCTCTCGCCCAACGTCACCTCTATCGCCGAGATGGCGGTGGCTTGCCAAGAGGCGGGTGCGGACGCCGTCTCCCTCGTCAACACGTTCCTAGCGATGGCCATCGACGTGGAGCGCGAGCGACCCGTGCTCGCCAACGTCTTCGGCGGGCTTTCCGGGCCTGCCGTCCGGCCGATCGCGGTGCGGATGGTGTGGGAAGTGTACCGCGCCGTCCACGTGCCCATCGTGGGGATGGGCGGCATTGTGACGGCGCGCGACGCGTTGGAGTTCATCCTGGCCGGCGCCTCAGCTGTCGCCGTCGGGACGGCGAATTTCACCAACCCTTATGCCGCCCTCGAAGTGCTCGAGGGAATCGAGGACGCGGTCCGTCGCAAAGGACCGCTCTCGGAACTGATCGGCCGCGCCCATCGGTGGGAGCGTGCACAGCCAAGATGAATCCCGTCCCTCGCTCAGCGGGGGAGCCAGGGAATGATCGGGGGATCGGGCATGGCTTTGACCGACCAAGAAGTGCTAGGGATCTTTCGCCAATGCGGCGCGCTGCTGGATGGGCACTTTCTCCTTACGTCGGGGTTGCACAGCGATCGGTACTTCGAGAAGTTCGCCGTCCTGCAACATCCGGATCTTACCGAGCGGCTGTGCCGTGCTCTGGCCGAGCGGTTCGCCGGTCAGCGGGTGGAGCTCGTCGTGGGCCCGGCGGTGGGAGGGATCCTGCTCGCCCATGAGGTGGCGAAGAGGCTTGGAACGCGAGCGATCTTCACCGAGCGGGAGGCCGGGAGGATGTGCCTGCGGCGAGGCTTTGCCATTGCTCCCGGCCAGCGTGTCCTCGTCGTCGAGGATGTGGTGACAACCGGCGGTTCGGTGCGGGAAGTCCTCGACGTGGTGCGTGAGGCAGGGGGCGAGCCTGTGGGTGTCGCCCTCCTAGTGGATAGAAGCGGTGGGGCGGTGGATTTCGGGGTGCGCACCGAGGCGCTCCTCCGCCTTGAAGTGAAGGCCTACACTCCGGAGGAGTGCCCCCAGTGCCGGGACGGGATTCCCCTTGCGGCCCGGGGCAGCCGGCATCTGTGAGCCGGCGCCCGTCGCTCGCATCAGCCGCCGATCCCGCTGGCCTTGGACGCAAAGCCGCTGCGCGTGAAGCAGTAGTTCAAAAGTCGCTTCCTCGCCACGCGCCGGATCGACGGCTCGTCGAAGATGGCGGGCTTGGAGTTGAGCTCAAAGATCCACGGATGTCCCGCCGCATCGAGGCCCACGTCCATCGAGAGCTCGCCGTGCCGGTTTCCCGTCGCCCCGTCAAACACTTCGGCCGCCCGCACGATCACCCGGTGCAGCTCCTGGGTGATGCGGCGCGCCTTGGCCTCGTCGCGAAAGATCGAGCGGATCAACGGGGCTAGGCGGGCTCTGCTTCCGCCCCGGGGCCTGTGGGTCGTGATTTGCCCGCGCCCTGCGATGCGGGCGGCCATTCCGGTCACTTGCCAGTTCCCTTGACTGTCCTTTTGCACCAGCGCCCGGATGTCAAAGGGCCTGCCGCCTGATTTCAGAAGGGCCACGGCCTGTTGCATCAAGTACCTGCGCCGCTTCCGAAGGCGTGCGAGCATCGCCCGCAGCTCGGCCTCCTTGCGCAAGGTGCGGTGGACCATGTGCCCTCCCGGCCGGGTGGCGTGCCATTTGTAGCCGCCCTTCTCCAAGAGCTCGACCCGTACCGTCCCCTTTCCAAGGCTTCCGTCGGCCATCTTGAGATAGATGCGGCCGTGCTGTCTCAAGAAGGGAAGCAGCTCCGCCGCGCCGGTGCAGGGCAGGGTGGCGGGCAGGTACGCTTTGAGCGTCTCGTCTTTGCTCAGGATCTGGTAGACGCTCCACTTGTCGAGGAACTCGGGGTTGAAGAGATTCAGCCCTGGCTCGGCCAGGAGGCGAAGGCGGGCTTCGCGCACGCTCTTTCGTCGCTCCGCCTTGCGGGTCGGCACCCGGTTGTAGACGACGTCGGGGAAGGGGAAGACGCCCTTAACCCAGCGGGCGGTTTTGCCGCGGGGAAGATAGGTGTAGCCGCGGATGATCTTGGTTTCCCACTGAATCCCTTTGGGCGTGAAGACGTAGGCGATCGCACCCATCTCCCGGGCGAGCATGATGAAGCGGCGAAACCGCTCGGTGAGCCCTGCAAACGGGCGACGCGACGCTTTCCTGCGCGACGACGTAAAGATGCCGATGACGGGGCCCATTCGGACCAGCCCGTCGTCGATCTCGACGTGCAGGCGCCACGATCCGGGGATCGACAGGCGCCCGCGCAGGGGCTGTACGTAAAGCTCCCCAGGGCGGTATGCGCTCGCCCTCGCCGTCATCGGAAGCAGGCCGAGGCGCACGCGGCCGGTCCGTTGCATCGCCTGCAACGTCTCGGTGCCGGCCTGAAGCCAGATGCGGTTGCCCCTCGTGCCACGGACGAGCGTCGTGTGCATCTTTTGGATACCTCCGCGGTTTGCAGTTGAGTTCGCAAGGTGGCGCAGGCTAGGCGAAAGGACCAGCCCGGTCGGTGACCCAAGCGCCTAAAATCCGGCAAGGTACCGGGCATACGCCATCGGGCGCCGGAACGAGAGAAAGACCCGCCGTTTCGGCCCCGCGTCAAAGACTTTGCGGAACGGCTTGGCGTTGACCTCGATCAGCCAGACCCGCCCCCGCCTGTCGATGCCGAGGTCAAGGCCCAGCTCCCCTAGGGGGCTGTCGAACACTTCGTCCAGGGCGTGGACGATCGTCTTGGCCGCCTGGTCGATGCTGGCCCGGACGCGCCGGCGGGCCTTGCCGAAGCGATAGCGAAGCACCCAGCCCAGCCCCATCGCAGTGCCTCCGCGGCTCAGGTTGGAGGTGAGCCGGCCCTTGGGCGCTACCCGGACGTAGATCTTGGTCCGTTTCCACGTGCCGGTCCCGTCCTTTTGCATGAGGATCCGCACGTCGAAGGGCGAGCCGCCCACGGTGGCAAGGTGAAGGTCGGGCTGCATGATGTAGCGCTTTCGCCGCTGGATGCGGGCGATTCCCTGGTAGAGAGTGTCAAAGCGATGAGTGCGGTGGTCACGCCCGCCCCGGCGCCACTCGTACATGCCGCGCAGCCTCCGCACGCGGACGATCCCTTTTCCCTGGCTCCCCTCGGTCGGTTTGAGAAAGGTCGATCCGTGCTCTTCTAAAAATGCCTTGAGGCTTTGTGGGCCGGTGAGCTGGCGAGTCACCGGCAGGTACTGGGCCAGCGTCTCATGGCTTGCCATCTTTTGGTACAGCGCCCACTTGTCGAAGAATCCTTCGTTAAAATACTTGACGTGGGGCAGAGAGCGAAGGAACTGCTTCGCCCGCTGGGCGCTGGGCCGTCTCTCCCAGCTTCGGGATTGGATGCGGTCGTAGACCACGTCGGGTACCGGATAGCGAGCGACGGCCCACCGCTTGCCGGAGAGGACGTATCCCTCCACCCAATCCCGGTCCGGTTTCACGCCGTCAGGGGTGACCACCATGGCGAGGATGTTCAGCCGGGCCGCATGGCGCATCAGGTAGCGGATGTCGAGGTTACGAGCGCCGAAGAGGCGGGGAGAGCGGGGCCCGGCCTTTCTCCTCTTGACGGCGAAGATGGCGACCACCGGCCCCAGGCGCAGCACCCCGCGGCTTTCCTCGTAGCGCATCCAAAGCGTCTTGGGCAGCGGCAAGAGGAGCTCTTTGGCTAGGCGGCTGCTGAGCACCACTCGCCGGGAGGCGTCGGATGCAACGACGCGGACTACCCTCCCTTTGCCGCCGACGGTGAGCGGCCCGGTAAAGTCGTCGGGGAGTCCCATCGCTTTCATGATCCCTCTTGGGATCACCACGGCGTCATCCGGGGCGTCGCCCGCGGCCAACCTCACCTTGACGCTTTCTGACATCGTACTCTTCCCTTCTATACAAGTGCGTTTACGTGGGGGCTGCCACCGTAAAGCCTAGCGGCGTTTCGGCTTCTTCTTGGGCACCGGGCTGACGATCCCCCAGCGGACCCGGATGTCGCGCGACTCATGCCAGCGCTGGTTGGCACGCACCGACTCCGGGATGATAGCAAGCTCCCGGGCATACTTGGGATAATCCTCCAACGCCTCGAGGTCCGCCCAAAGTGTCTCAAAGATCTCCCGGCACCCGTCCTTTTCGGAGCGGTAAAACAGGCGGCACACCTCCGGTGAGGTGTAGATATCCCGCGCAAGCTTTTCGTAGTTGTCGACGACGAGCTTTGCAAGGCATAGGATGGCCGCGGCGTACTGCGGGCCCACGATCCAGCTGGCCGGTGTCCGGTACTCGAAACCGCCGTAGCTCTCCCAGCGAAACTCCCCGAGCCAGCCGTATTTTTTGCGGCGCCTTCGGGCTTTCTGGGGATTCTCCAGCATCATGACGGGGAAGGCCAGGTAGTTGTCGAGGGCCCGCAAGAGCTCCGTGGTAAGATCCACTCCGCTGAAGTGGATGTGCCCGCCGATGGGGTAGCTGGGCACCGGCAGGCTTCCCGCCTCCCAGCGGACGCCTTTCTTCGGCGTGCGGGCTTGTGCCCGTTTCAAAAGCTCCCGGATCCTCTCGACGAGGACGATCGGGTCGGGCGTCGGCCGCGGCCGGACCTCGACGATGGGGTGCGCTCGGCGGTTGTGACGTGCGCCTTGCTGGTCGTAGCCGACGCCGCCGTGGCGGCTGAAGTAGCGGGAGGCGTAGAGAATGCCGCCTTTCTTCTTTCTCATGATGAACTCCAGGTCAGCGCCGAGGACCAGGCGTTTTGGCTCGTGCATCCGCCTTTGGCGCCGTCGGACGTATCCGACGATGGCCTTGGCGTAGAGCGGTCCCGTCGTCTTGGTTAGAGCGGGGCTTGGGTCGACGTCGATGGGGGCAAACTTCTTCTTGGAGAGCTTTCCCACGTCGACGCAGGCGAAGTGGAGGCCCAGGACGTAAGCGGCCCGGACCGCCATTTCCCGCGCCCTTTGCATCTGCTTGGTGCCGATCATCGTCACCCGCCGATACCTGCCTTTGGCCTTGCGGTAGACCGCCACGGTCCTGAGGTCGAGGACGTGGATGCGGTAGCGGGCGCGCACCCTTGGGATGCGCTGGTGAGCGGGCTTGTAGTAGCGGGAGCTGATGCCGTGGGCCCGGAAGGTCTCCACGACATACGCGGGATCCTTCACCCGTTCCAGGGCGTCCGAAGGATTGAGGACCAGGTGGTCACCGAGGTCCAACCCGTCGGAGTTGCCCCATCGTATGACGGCGTCCCACGAGTTGGGTGTGTATCTCGTGTCAAAGACGGCTTCAGCGACCGCTTCCTTGGAGAACTTAAGGCGTCGTACGTCCTTGCCAGCGCGGTACATCGTCAAGAGCTTCACGCCGGACCCCCCGTCGAGCGCGTGCGTCACCGGTGAATAGAGGGGAACGAGGTGCTCCGACGCTACTTCCTGGTCGTGAGGATGAGCACGAGAATGAGTCCCCCGAGGATGATGACGTCAAAGGGATTAGGTATGACCAGCACTTTGAGGAGCAGGACGGAGATCAGGGTGACGATGACGACGAAGCTTATGTCGGAAAAGCCTCGAAAGTGGCCCACGGTGCTGTCACCCTCCCTCGTAGCTACGGTATAGTACACAGCGGCTGTCCGGGGAGGAATAGGAACAGGCTCCCATCTGCCGGGCTAGCTCCTTGCGGCAAGCTCGAAAAGCGCGGGCTCTTCGGGCTTTGGGCCCTCGGTGACGGCGCCCGGGAACGACGCGCCATGCGCCGCCAGGAACTTGGCAAACTCGACGACTCGCCGCCTTGTGCGCCGCCAGGAGCGTCGAAGACCTGCGCGGGAGAAAAGAGCCCGGCCCGGCTGGCGGTTGATCTCGATGATCCACACACCACCTTTGACGTCAAGGCCGATGTCGATGCCGAGTTCCCCCAGCGTGGGATGGTGTTGGCTCATGGCCTCCGCTGCGGAAAGCGCCAAAGAGACGACGTCCCGGCGGATGCGAGGGAGAGAGCGCTTGAGGCGAGCACCCTTGGCCAATTGGGCAAGGCCGAGGGCGCGCCCTCCCGCGTGCAGGTTTGAGACGAGGCCGCCCCGCCGGCCGGCCCGCACTCCGATGGCGCTCACGGTCCACTGGCCGAGCCGGTTCCGCTGGACGATTACCCGGATATCGACCGCCCCGCCCCGTAGCTTCACCAGGTCGAGCCCTTGCTGGATGAGAAACCTCTCGCTCTTTTCGCGCGTTTCGCAAGCCTTGATGAGATCTTGCGTGCTCTGAAACCGCTTCGAGCGGCCGCCTGAGCCGCCGGAGCTCCTCCACACCCATGCCTTGCCGAGCCTGCGACAGACCGAGATGCCCTTCCCTTGGCGCCCGCGTGCCGGTTTCACGTACACGCGCGGGTGCCTTGCAGCCAAATCCTCGAGGTTTTGAGGGGTGAGTAGGCGGGTTTCGGGCAGGTGGCCGGCGACCGCATCGATGTGACGCAGCAGCTCGTAAACTTCAAGCTTGTCGCCGAAGTCCGGATTGAAGTGGGGAATTCCCCGTTTCTCAAAGCGCGCGAGCGTTTCGGACAACCGGCGCTTTCCCTCCGGACCAAGGCCCCAGGCCCGGTCGTACACCACGTCGGGAAAGCGGTGCCAGCGCCGCCTCCAGCCGCCGGCGCCGGGTGTCCATCCGCGCACCCGTTCATTGGCCCAGTCGACGTCGCCTGGGCCAAAGACGTAACCGTCCATCCCGTGCTTGCGGGCGATCGCGATGATCCCCCTGAGAAACGAAGTCTGCTCGCCGAAGCGGCGAGTGCGAAAGGTGCGAGCCGCGATGGCCAAGACAGGTCGGCGGTGTTTCGCCACGGCTTCTCCTCCTCGAGGCGCCCTTATGAGCGCTGCCACCAAGCGCGCTTGATGTCGTCGTCGTCGTTCCATTCCTGTTCGCCGAGGACCATGCGCCTCACATACGCCAGTTCATAGGCGTAGAGGCCTGCGGTGGGGGTCGCAAGGACGCGCCGCCACGCCTGCGGAAAGATCCGGCGAAAGCGGCTCTTTTTCCCGAGGTAAAACTCCCTGATCGCGCCGGCCGACCGCATGGGAGCTAGGGGAAGCCGCGGCCATTCGGTCGCTACCGTCTTGACGAGGCAGAGGGCCGCCTTGGCGGCGGATGGGCTCACGAGCCAGCTGGGAAGGGTCCGGTACTCGAAACCGCCGTGCTCTTTGCGGCGAAAATCCCCCAGCCGGCCGTAGCGCCGCCGCCGCTGCTTAGCCCGGGTCCGCTTTTCCAAGAGCATAAAGGGCACAGCCACGTAAGTGTCGAGGGCGAGCAAGAGCGGCGTGGTGAGGGGGACACCGCTGATGTGAACATGGCCCCCGGTGGGGACGCGGGCGAGAGGGTTGCTTCCCGCCATCCATCGGGTACGGGCGGTCGGTAGGAGAGCGCGCGCCTTCTCCAGCGCCCGGCCAACGTTGTTCGCAAGGACCAGGGGCGAGGGACTTGGTGCGGGCCGAATTTCGGCTAGGGGATAGACCGTTCCGCGCCGCTCCCAGCTTTGGCGGTCGTATCCCACCTCCCCCCGGTAGGGAAGATAGCGGGAAGCGTAGAGGATCCGCCCGTCGTCGGTGGCCAGGGAAAACTCGGGATCGGCCCCGAGGGTCACCTCCCGCAGGACCCACTCCTTGTCGTGGTACACCGACGCCAGGCGGGCGATGGCCTGGCCGTATGCAAGGCCCAAGGCTTCATCGACGTTCGGATGCGGGTCGACCCGTTCGACGTGCCAAGCGCCTTTGGGATGCACCCGAAGATGGACGCAGCCGAAATGGAGGCCGAGCACGTAGACGCTGCGGCAGGCGGCCTCCATCATGCGTTCGTAGCGCCAGCGGGAAAGGCTGGCGATGGTCGCTCCCTGTTCGTCGTCTTCGACCTTGAGGACTTCGAGGTCGGCGACGTGGACGCGCAAGGTGACGAACTCGTCGTCCGGTGGCCGGTTCACCGGGCGGGCGACTTCCTGGGGGATGAGTTCCCAAGGGACGGGGATGCCGTGCCAGGTGAGGTAGACGGCCGACTCCGACGGAGAGAGGCTGCGCAAGACGGCGTCGGGTGGGTTGATCACGAGCCCAGGCGCATCTGCCGCTGCCGGCCTGCCTCCCCAGCAGATGTTGAGATCCCGGAGGCCGCGCGATGCGTTCGGACCGCGGTCGACGTCGTAGCCGTACCGTTCCAGCTGCGAGAGGAGCGCGTCAAGGCCCTTCGACGACCTTTCGCCATCCGTCAATACCACCGCTCTCATGTGTGACACCCTCTTTTCCGATGCGGGAGAAGACCGCGTTCACCAAGAGCGAGGCCACGTCCACGCCCGTCGCCGATGCAAAGCCGCGAAAGCCGGGACAGACGTTGACTTCAAGGACAATGGGGCCGTGGGGCCCCCTGGCAAGATCGACCCCGGCGAAGTCGGCGCCCACCGCCTCGGCCGCGAGGAGCCCCGCTCGCTCTTCCTCGGCGCCGACCGCGGCTTTCTCGAAGCGCCCACCTAGGGCGAGGTTGGCCCTCCACTCGCCCCGGCGGGGGGTGCGCCGCGCTGCGCCGATGAGCTGGCCGTCGAGGACGAGGAGGCGGAGCTCTTCTTGAATGCCGCGGCAGAAGGCCTGCAGGTACATGGGCTCCTTTCTCTCCTTGGCCAGTGCGATGAGCGCGCGGGGGCTCGTCACCCGCAGGACGCCGCGGCCGCTGGAGCCGAGCGGAGGTTTGACGACGAGGGGGTAGGGGAGCCTTGGGGCCATGCGCGGAAGATCCCGCGGCGAAACGAGCCAGGTGCGGGGATGGGGCACGCCCGCTTGCGCGAGGGCGTGCGTCATCAGCCTCTTGTCTCGGCCCAGGCGGAAGGCCCGGGCCCCGTTGAGAACCGGTAGAGCGCCCGCCATGAGCTCTAGGAGGCGTACGCCTGCATCAAGACACGCCGCGTCGATGCGGCCTAGGGCGGCGTCGAGGGAGATCGGCTCTCCGCCGGCTGCGATGGGCCGGCCCGAGGTGAGCTCGACGCTGGTTTCGACGGGATCGATGATCAAAAGCTCCGCTCCGTGGCGCTTGGCTGCGCGGGCCAGGGCCTTCATCTCCCAGCTTTTGTAGGCGTCCCGGGTCACCACTCCGATCCGGGTCATAGGACCGCGATCCTTTCCGCGAGCGCTTCTTGGTAGACGTGGGCGACGGCCCGGGCCATCTGCTTTAGCGAAAAGTGGCGGCACGCGTACTCCCGGCTCCACTTTGCAAGCGTTCGGCGCTGGAGCTCGTCCTGGGTGAGGCGGACGAGGTCGCGCCGGAGGATCTGGCGGTCGGGGACCTCGCCTTCATCGCCCGAGAACCAGAGCGAACCGTGACGTCCTTGAGCCAGCGCCGCGGGGCTCACCACTCCGCCGTACGCCGATCCCAAAACGATTCCGACGCACCCCGACGCCATCCCCTCCCGGATCGCCCGGCCCGCCCCGACGACGACGTGGCTTGTGGCAAGGAGCGGGGCGGTGTCCCACAACCACCCCACCGCCGTGCACGCCGGATGCGATGGGCGCTCGTTGGAGGCCACCACGAGCCTGGCCCGGGGGATCATCGCCACGGCTTCAATGAGTTCGTAGAGGCCTCGTCTTTTTGCCGCATCGACCCGGGAGACGTAGGCGATCTGCAGGATTGGGCCTTTTTTGCCGGGGCGAAACCTTTCGGTGTCGACGCCGTTTCCGATCAACGTCAACCGCTCGAGGCCCGCGGCGCGCAGCTCCTCATAAACCCTGGGACCGACCGCGATCACCTGGTCGGCTTCCTCGACGAGGGGCGCGCGCAAAGTCCCGAGCCCGTGCGCCGTAAAGACCACGGGTGCGCCCGTTTCCCGTGCGACCTCGCCGGCCAAGGCCAGGAGGTCGGACGAGTGCACGTGGACGACCTCCGGCTCCGCTTGCCGGGCGACGGCCCGCGCTTGATCCCAGCTGAGAGGCCGGTGGCACGGGATGCCTTCGCTTTGGAGCACCTGGGAGTAGTGGGTCCAGGCGGCGAGGTGACAACGCCCGTAGGATAGGAGGTTGACGGAGTGGCCCTGGCGGAAGAGCTCTCGCGCGAGTTCGACCGTGTGAGTCGTTTGGCCGCTGTAAAAGAGCCTGGCGAGCAGCAGCACGCGCACCCTGCCAACTCCTTTCACGTTCTTTTGCAATTTGAAACGGTGACATACTATTGCCCGGCGCGGCTTGCCGTGCTTAGACGGTGCATGCGGCGGGCGATCCGCTCGCGGGCGTAGGCGAAAAGCTGCTCC
>NICF_comb_assmDRAFT_10002278_pt1 | contig 14645 bp, 12 predicted proteins | sample NewIslPassag4_SG_FD_11279 | JGI IMG/M metagenome (IMG submission 11279) | reverse complement strand
GGCGTGCCAGTCAACCAAAACCAGTGTCAAAAGTGACACGAATTATGTAATCTGCCCTTTCTAACTGAGGGAATTTACACACAAATTTGGACTTGATCTACGATCAAAACTCGCTCTCCTGGGGCACTGGTGGAAAACCGAAGGGCTTGTTTCAATTCCTCATAGGTACGATCAAAACCCCAACAGGAGATCAAGCGGTTGGAACAGGAACGAGAGTTTCAATTCCTCATAGGTACGATCAAAACCTGCGGCTGGCATGTACAACGCCCTGAAAGAGCATAAAGGGTTTCAATTCCTCATAGGTACGATCAAAACGGAGACAAGGTAAAAGTGGAGTTCGATATCGAATTGTTTCAATTCCTCATAGGTACGATCAAAACCAACGGGGAACACCCAAACCAGCACGACGAATATCCAGTTTCAATTCCTCATAGGTACGATCAAAACTGTGGTATGTTAGTTATCCACATATCCACATATCCAGTTTCAATTCCTCATAGGTACGATCAAAACGCTTTGCCTCTCCTATTTCTGCTGCAAATGGACCAAGTTTCAATTCCTCATAGGTACGATCAAAACAATATACTTGTGTAGGATACCATTCTAAGCTACTCGGAGTTTCAATTCCTCATAGGTACGATCAAAACTGGCCGATCCGGAGGCGGCTTCCGCTCAACCTGCGGGTTTCAATTCCTCATAGGTACGATCAAAACAAGTCACGCTGTCCGCGTACAAGCTCGGTACGATCATGTTTCAATTCCTCATAGGTACGATCAAAACCTGATTACCAACACCATTTTTCCCACCATTCTGAAGTTTCAATTCCTCATAGGTACGATCAAAACCCTATCAGCTTGAGGTATATTATCCTCCCGTCGATTGAGTTTCAATTCCTCATAGGTACGATCAAAACGAACGACGAAGGGCGCACCGTCTGGGTGACAGAAGTGTTTCAATTCCTCATAGGTACGATCAAAACTTGAAGTTGCTGAAAGCATGGGCGCATATACGGGATAGTTTCAATTCCTCATAGGTACGATCAAAACGATCGAACCGATTTCGTCCTTATTGTTGGTTGTCAAAAGTTTCAATTCCTCATTGGTACGATCAAAACGTATAATTCCCTTCAAAATTGAGCGCAGTCGGATAATGTTTCAATTCCTCATAGGTACGATCAAAACGAACTGATTACCAACACCATTTTTCCAACAATCTTGAAGTTTCAATTCCTCATAGGTACGATCAAAACTCCGAATTCCCGGTGGAGGGAACGCTGACCGAAGCGGTGTTTCAATTCCTCATAGGTACGATCAAAACTTGACCCAAAATAACCCGAACCCTGACGGCGTCCAGTAGTTTCAATTCCTCATAGGTACGATCAAAACGTTCATGAAACGTTTGTCGAGCCCGTGAAAGTGATGTTTCAATTCCTCATAGGTACGATCAAAACCGGATCTTGAGGACATCAGGAGGACCTGGAAAGAGGTTTCAATTCCTCATAGGTACGATCAAAACATCATTGTCGATGAAGTCTACGCAGAGCGTCCGAAGTTTCAATTCCTCATAGGTACGATCAAAACTTCACCCGCACGGAGGAAAGGAATCAGGAGGTTCAGGTTTCAATTCCTCATAGGTACGATCAAAACTTTGAACTTTGTACAGCCCGTTTGGGATTATTGATGTTTCAATTCCTCATAGGTACGATCAAAACGCGTCAGGCGCTTTCCTTTCAGTTCCCGAAGTTCCTTGTTTCAATTCCTCATAGGTACGATCAAAACGGCGGACGCGGCACGAAGGTTCCGGACTTCACGGAGCAGGTTTCAATTCCTCATAGGTACGATCAAAACTCGATTTTTCTAATTTTGATCTGATGTCTGACTGCATGTTTCAATTCCTCATAGGTACGATCAAAACTAACAAACGGACCTTATTTGGTCCGCTTGCTTGCTTGTTTCAATTCCTCATAGGTACGATCAAAACCCACGGCGTCAAGATCGCCTTTTCGATGGTCGATCTATGTTTCAATTCCTCATAGGTACGATCAAAACCTTCGGGCGAAGTTGGAAGTGGCACCGGGTGACAGCGTTTCAATTCCTCATAGGTACGATCAAAACCTACATCGCCCGGATGAGCGAAGCGTTGCGGATGGCTTGGGTTTCAATTCCTCATAGGTACGATCAAAACGCGGCATATCCGGCGCAATCATTCGCGGAAGTGCTGTTTCAATTCCTCATAGGTACGATCAAAACAAAGAACATCTCTTTCATCTTTAATCACTCCATATCTGTTTCAATTCCTCATAGGTACGATCAAAACATATGAATGGTCCACTATCCGCATCGCCGATTACCTGTTTCAATTCCTCATAGGTACGATCAAAACAGCACGAGCGGCGGAAACGGGAGATAGACGAGAGGGCGTTTCAATTCCTCATAGGTACGATCAAAACTTCCCCGATTCTCGACGCGCTTGGCGTGTATGCATTGTTTCAATTCCTCATAGGTACGATCAAAACGAGGGCGGCGACATACCAATCCGACGGTTGGATACCGTTTCAATTCCTCATAGGTACGATCAAAACTGACGAATGACGGAAGACCAGGCGACGGAGATGATGTTTCAATTCCTCATAGGTACGATCAAAACGCCAAAATTAGCCCGATGGCGACCGTCCGAAATTTGGTTTCAATTCCTCATAGGTACGATCAAAACATGTCGTTGATGTTTACATTGTGCAGGATTCGGATTAGTTTCAATTCCTCATAGGTACGATCAAAACTTTGCATATAATCTATTTGAATTTTCTCTTATATCAGTTTCAATTCCTCATAGGTACGATCAAAACCGAATGGGAGGGGTGCGGTTCATTATCACGTGATTTGGTTTCAATTCCTCATAGGTACGATCAAAACTACTCACTTACTCTTGTTTGGGTATTAAATGGCACGTTTCAATTCCTCATAGGTACGATCAAAACCGGTAAAAGTGGAACATATGACTTTAGAATAGAGGCGTTTCAATTCCTCATAGGTACGATCAAAACCGGGAAGTAAACGAACACATCCGCCAGCACATCGTCGTTTCAATTCCTCATAGGTACGATCAAAACTTTCGCCGTCGCCGTACAGGTTGAAACCGATAAAAAAGTTTCAATTCCTCATAGGTACGATCAAAACTCTGGGCCGGATGCTGGATCGTGTGTCGAACACGCTGGAGTTTCAATTCCTCATAGGTACGATCAAAACGAGGACGGAATCGAGGAAGGCATCACGAAGGCAGAGGTTTCAATTCCTCATAGGTACGATCAAAACCCTGCTCACCGGAATAATCGACCCCAGTCGTATTCGCGTTTCAATTCCTCATAGGTACGATCAAAACAGTCGCTAGCGCAGTCGCCACGTTCCGAATGCCCTCGTTTCAATTCCTCATAGGTACGATCAAAACCAATGTCCGCCGTCCGTCCATACGAAAGGGAAGGGAGTTTCAATTCCTCATAGGTACGATCAAAACGATGTCACGAACCGCCGCAATCCCGATCAGGCGGCGTTTCAATTCCTCATAGGTACGATCAAAACCGTCTTTTGCATTTCGTATAGAGTTTTGATTGTATGTTTCAATTCCTCATAGGTACGATCAAAACATCAGCCTCGCTTTGCAGGCTGTCGCGGGCTTCCTCGTTTCAATTCCTCATAGGTACGATCAAAACTGCGTGCGGAAAGTTGGCATTCCGCGAGTGTACGTCGGTTTCAATTCCTCATAGGTACGATCAAAACAATGTGCGACGGATTGAACCGGTGCCGGTGAAAGGAAAAGTTTCAATTCCTCATAGGTACGATCAAAACTTCTGACACAATGGCGCAGGATGATGTTCCTGATGGGTTTCAATTCCTCATAGGTACGATCAAAACGAAAATCGACATGGTTGGAAGGGGTATAATTTTGGTGTGGTTTCAATTCCTCATAGGTACGATCAAAACGGTCCATTCCACCCCGAAGGCGGCGCCGTACTTCTGGAGTTTCAATTCCTCATAGGTACGATCAAAACTCAGCAAGTTTGTGAGCCTCGAGCGTGGGCACGATGTTTCAATTCCTCATAGGTACGATCAAAACGATGAAAAGAAAACTGCGATAGATGAAGCCGCTGAAAGACGTTTCAATTCCTCATAGGTACGATCAAAACCTCGGTGAACTACCGCGGCTGGCCGGAGGAAGGCAAGTTTCAATTCCTCATAGGTACGATCAAAACAGCCTTCACGGCTCGTTCGCTCCTTTCACATCCCAGTTTCAATTCCTCATAGGTACGATCAAAACTAGCTCAATCAGAATGAGCCCTTGCTCGCTCTCGTGTTTCAATTCCTCATAGGTACGATCAAAACCAAAACTTCCACCCGTTGTGGTGGATCCGACATTCGAGTTTCAATTCCTCATAGGTACGATCAAAACCACAGGGTTATCTCGTCTCCGTAAGCTCCTACAAGAGTGTTTCAATTCCTCATAGGTACGATCAAAACGTCACCTTGCACGGAAACCAAAGGCCGGCCCGGAAGGGTTTCAATTCCTCATAGGTACGATCAAAACTCTTTATCCTAATTTCATGTTTCCATGCGTTGAAAAGTTTCAATTCCTCATAGGTACGATCAAAACGACACAAGATAGCGTGAGTGTCCGAAAGCAGAAGTATGGTTTCAATTCCTCATAGGTACGATCAAAACGCTGCCGAAGAGCGACACGGCGACGTATCAGCGCATCCAGGTTTCAATTCCTCATAGGTACGATCAAAACCGCATCCTTGTGAAAGGAAGTCGGTAAAATGCAAGGTTTCAATTCCTCATAGGTACGATCAAAACGGAACGGATTGGCTACCGCTCGGGACGTTTTACATCGAGTTTCAATTCCTCATAGGTACGATCAAAACGGAATCAAGTAGCCTTTTGTCCGCGCGTGTCGTCTTAGTTTCAATTCCTCATAGGTACGATCAAAACTTTTGACGTATGGAAAGACGAAAACGACAGCTACACTGTGTTTCAATTCCTCATAGGTACGATCAAAACTGGTATATCGAAATGAAATTTATTGAGAGTATTGAGTTTCAATTCCTCATAGGTACGATCAAAACGATTTACGTAACTAAAGAAAAAGTCCGCAAGGAGTTGTTTCAATTCCTCATAGGTACGATCAAAACCAGACAAGCCGCCAAAGTTTTACAGTACACTTGTATGTTTCAATTCCTCATAGGTACGATCAAAACTCGGTGATGTATTGATTGCTGTTGTTCGCCCGCCAGTGTTTCAATTCCTCATAGGTACGATCAAAACCTCGTCCGTCCAATGCCCGAACAACACGTCGAAGATGAGTTTCAATTCCTCATAGGTACGATCAAAACACCGTATAGGTTCCATCCTCATTTTTCCAAACGTCAGTGGTTTCAATTCCTCATAGGTACGATCAAAACTGATTATGAATTTACTTGCGAATGTCCGCACTGTGAAGGTTTCAATTCCTCATAGGTACGATCAAAACATGGAGGAATGGCACACATGAAAGTATATAAAGCAATCGTTGTTTCAATTCCTCATAGGTACGATCAAAACTTGGGAACCGCCTGATGATTGGAAATGCGTGGTCTGGTTTCAATTCCTCATAGGTACGATCAAAACCTGATTATCGAAGATACAGGGTATACATATGACGATACCCCGTTTCAATTCCTCATAGGTACGATCAAAACGCCAATGCCGCGCGTGCCTCTTCCGCGCGTTTTCTGGTTTCAATTCCTCATAGGTACGATCAAAACGGGATATTTATTACTTTTGGTTCTTCCAAATATGGGTTTCAATTCCTCATAGGTACGATCAAAACTGTACGCTGTCGGTGATAACGTCATTCGCATTGATATGTTTCAATTCCTCATAGGTACGATCAAAACCCAAAAACCCGCGTCATTATAACAAATCGTCCATACGAAATTTCTTGATTGAAACCCCGTCTTCAAGTTTATCATAGCCAACAAACCTTGAAACCACAACAATTTTTAGGCATAAAAACATGTCGTCGACCCACGGGGGTTTTTGCACGACCGGAGGTCGACGACAAATAGAAAAAGATTTGCTGCATGAAAATCAACAACCCATTTCAACGGCAAATTTTCATAAACTGAAATATTTATGGTTTAAAATCTGCAAAAACTTGCCGAATGGACGCACTCTGTTCCCGTCAACCGTCCGTCATCCGCAACATCCCGCCGCAACCGCTACTTCCACCGGCTCACCCGGCGACAGGCTCCGCTTCTCCCCAAACACCCGAATCTCCAGCTTCTCACCTTCCAGCAGCTCAAACCTGGCGACGCCCCTTCCGCCATCCTGGCCGCCGTCCTGCTCCACCCGCACCGCGATCAGCCGCCCGCGATACCGCACCTTGAAGGCATACGCCTTCCACTGGCGCGGAATCACCGGCGCGAAGCCGAGGCCGTCTTCCTTGATCCGCAAGCCCGCGAAGCCGAACACGATCGCCATCCAGGTGCCGCCCATGTTGGCCAGGTGCAGGCCGTCCCGCGTGTTGCCGTGGGTGTTGTCCAGATCCAGGCGGGCCGTCTCCATGAAGTAATCATACGCCTTGTCCACGTCCCCGATTTTGGCGGCCATGATGCTGAACACGCAGCTGGACAGCGAGGAGTCGTGGGTGGTGATCTTTTCGTAATACAGGTACGAATCCCGGATGACGGAAAGCGGCTCCTCGTCCAGCAGAAAATGCGCCAGCACCGTATCCGCCTGCTTGCACACCTGGTAGCGGTACAGCGTCAGCGGATGGTAGTGCAGGAGCAGCGGATAGTGCTCCTTTGGCGTGCCATCGAAATCCCACACCGCCTTCTGCAGGAACGAGTCGTCCTGCGGGTTGATGTTGAGCGCCGGGTCATACGGCAGATACATGGCATTCGCCGCCCGCATCCACGCCTCCGGCTCCCCGTCCTTCAGCCCGATGCGCGCCGCCAGCGCCGCGAACGCCTCCGGCGCCCGCTGCCGCATCATCACGGCCATCCGCGCCGCCCACTGCAGGTTGTGCTTCGCCATCGCGTTCGTGTAGTAGTTGTTGTTCACGATGGCGGTGTATTCGTCCGGCCCCGTCACCCCGTCGATGCGGAACCGGCCGTCCCGCCAGTGCCCGACGTCGATCCACAGCCGGGCCGTCTCCGCGAGAAGCTCCGCCCCGTACTGCTCCATGAACGCCCAGTCGCCGGTCGCCAGGTAATACTGGACATGGGCGTAGGCGATGTCCGCGCTGATGTGGTACTGCGCCGTGCCCGCCGGGAAGTACGCCGAGCACTCGCCGCCCGCGATCGTCCGCCACGGGAACAGCGCGCCCTGCCGGTGGCCCATCTCCCGGGCGCTGCCGCGCGTGGTCCAGAATCGAATACCGGTAAAGAAGCAGCTGCCGGGCCCGCTCCGGATGGGTCAGCAGGAACACGGGCACCATGTAGATTTCCGTGTCCCAGAAATAATGCCCCTCGTACCCTTCGCCGGACAGCCCTTTCGCCGCGATGTTGGAAAACCGGTCCCGCCCCGCCGACTGCAGCAGGTGATAAAGGTTGAACCGGATCCCTTCCTGCAGCGCGTCATCCCCTTCGATGGCCACGTCCGCGATCCGCCAGAAACGGTCCAATTCCTCCCGCTGCTCCGCCGCCGCCTCCGCGAAGGTCAGCCCTTTCCACGACCGGCACAGGCCGACGGCCGCCGCCAGCGGGTCGTCCCCGTGCCGCAGCGTGTCGGCGTACACGTTCAGCTTGGTGATGACGACCTTGCCCGTGAGCCCGACCGTCGCGGTGAAGGCGACCGTCTTGTCGCCGCGGGTGATGGAAACCGCCCCGTCGCCATGTGCGTCGCCGGCCGATCCGTCGCCGGCGATGCCGGCCGCCCCGCCGCCGCGGACGACGTGCCGTTCCGCTGCCCCGTCGATCCGCAGGAACGAGGCGCACGCCGCCTTCAGGCCGGAGCGCGGCGCCCGCACCTCGAGGCCGGCGACGCCGTCGTCCTCCGCCACGGACCGCACGACCTCCAGCAGCTTGGCGTGCTTCGCCCCGACGCGGGGGTCGCGGCGGTTCACGTAGTTTTGCACGTCCCCGTTCAGGACGGCGGTGACGGTCACGCGATCCGCGCCGCGCACCGGTTCGATTTCGATTTCCTGCACAAAAAGTTCCCGCCGCCGGAGCGAGACGAGCCGGCGGAACGCAAGCCGCACTTCCCGGCCCGACGGGGACCGCCAGTGCACGATGCGCTCCGCGTACCCGCGGTCCAGGTGCAGGACGCGCTCATACGCCAGCACCTCGCCCTCTTCCAGCGAAAAGGTTTCCGGGTCCCGGCCGCCGGCCGCCTCCCCGTCTGCGCCGCCGAACGCCAGCAGGACGGTCTGGGCGTCGATGACGTTGGCCATTTTCTGCTGGGTTTCGGGGAAGCCGAACAGCTTCTCGCCGTACTCGACGTCGGTGATTTCATGAAACGCGTTGAGGTACGTGCCGCGGATCGAACGGTGCCCGCCGTCCGCCTCCGGGCGGGGCGGTTCCTCGAAGCATCCGCGCACGCCCAGATAGCCGTTGCCGGTGAAAAACAGGCTTTCTTCCGTGGACCAGGCGGTCCGGTCCAGCGAAGCAGAACGAATGGACCAGCTCATGATGGGTGTCCCTTCCCGACGGTTTGATTTTGAAAAACCGGCCGACAAACGCCTTCCATGAAGGACCATATTGGATGCAGATCCGCGATCCTCCTCCCGGAACGGGCGCCGGCCTTCCGATTTCCGCACGACGGGGGTCATTCGCGGTCGTTCGCGCGGCCTGAACCCCCAACTTGCAGTCTAGAAGGTTTGCGCGTACAATGATGTCATGTTTTTAACATTTTGAGCACTTTTCAAAGGTCGTGATGTCCATGGACCGGCCGAATCCGGCGATCCGCAAACAGTGGATCGACAAATTTCTCGAAGCCAAGGTGAAGAACAAGCAGAACTTTTTCATCCATCCCTCCTACAGCACCGAACTGAAAATGCTCCGGTCGCTTGCCCTGGGACACGCCGAGGAAGCCGCCGCCGCCCTGGAGGACATCAACCGCCACCCCCGGGCGCGGCTCGCCAAAGATCCGATCCGCTCCCTGAAAAATTCGCTGATCGGCACCTGCACGCTGTTCACCCGGGCCATCATCAGCGGCGGCGTCCACCCGGAGAGCGCCTACAGCCTGAGCGACGTGTTCATTCTGCAGATCGAGGAAACGAACGACGCCAGGGCGCTGGAGCGGCTGGAGTACGACATGCTGTACGCCTTCGCCGACGCGCTGAACAGCGAGCGGCAGCCGGTCTACGGCGCCATCGTCAACCGGGCCATCGCCTTCATCCACGACGAGGTGCTGAACGACCTGCCGCTTTCCCGCATCGCCCGCCACGTGAACGTGCATCCGTCGTATTTGTCCGGCCTTTTCAAGAAGGAAACGGGCATGACGGTGCGGGAGTACGTGCTCCGAACGCGCATCGAGGACTCGAAATATTTTCTCACCCACAGCGACCTGCCGATTGTGGACATCGCGGTCCTGTTCCGGTTTTGCAGCCAAAGTTACTATGCCCGGCAGTTCAAGCGGTATGTATCGATGACGCCGCTCCAGTACCGCAACAAGTACCGGGGCCGCGTCGGGGCGTAGGGGCGCAAGAATGGCCGGCATGGTGCCGGCATGAAAAAAGACCGGCAGCGCGCCGGCGCAAGAAAGCCCGTCCGCTCCCCGGACCGTCCCGGACTTGGACGGGTCCGCGGGGCGGGCGGGTTTTGTTTTGCGAGGCTAGTTTTCCATCAACGTCTCCAGGCTGCCGAGCATTTCCACGATGGCGTCCCGGTTCCCGTTGAACGTTTCGGCCCGCAGCACGCCGTTTGCCACCGCGATGTCGGACAAAAACCACAGTTCCACCGTTTCGCTGGCGTTTGCGAAATGCAGCGCCGCCGTTTCGCCGGACGGCAGCTTGACGTCGATCTGCTCCCAGGCGCCTTTCAGCTTCGGCGCCGGGCCGGTTCCCGCCGACACCGTGATCCGGTCGCGATCGTCATGGCGGAGCGCCCGCTCCGGATGGCCCTCCACCAGAACGGCGAAACTTTTCCCGCCCGCCGGCTCGCCGCCGAAAGCGCCCGTGTCAACGAACCAGCCCGCCGGCACCCGGAGGGCCAGGCCGAGGCGGCGGTCTTCGTAGCGGTACGGATGGCCCGTCTCCTTGTGCACGTGGACTTCGGGGGCCGACACCGCCAGGCGCTCCCCGTTCCAATCATAGGCGATCCACAGATCGGCGGGAAACCAGGCGGTTGACGCCTGCAGCCCGACGCTGGCGGCCGGCCGGTCGTCCACCACGACATAATGGATGACGTTTCCGATATGGGGAGCCGGCCACCAATCCGTCTCGTCGTCCGGGAACGGGATCCGCCAAGCCCGTCCGTCCGCTTCCAGCACGATTTCCCGTCTTTTGTGATCCATGGACATGGCCATCGCGCCTTCCAGCGCCTCCAGCGGATCGTCGTCGGACGGGACGGCCGTGAAGTCGCGCCGGAACACGGCCATGCGGCCGTCGTTGAAGCCGGTTCCCCCGCCGAGGGAGTACGTGATGACGATCTCCGCCGTTCCGTCATCGTCCACATCCGCTTCGTGCAGACCGGCCCAGCGGATGCTGCCGGGACGCAGCACCTCGCGCCGCTCGCCGTTGATGTCCAGGACGAGCCCTTCATCCAAAAACAGCGTCACGCCCGCCTCCGGCCGTTCGTCCAGTTTTTCGGGCGCGGCCTGCGCCGATCGGCCGGATGGCGGGTCGTCCGCCAACGGGACCTCCTGGCGGGCGGTTCCGGTTCGTTGGGCCGGTTCCGCTTGTTTGACCTGGCCGTCCTGTCCGGTCTGATCGGCTTTTCCGCCCCGTTCACCCTGTCCGGCCGTCACTTTCGCCGCCTCATTCTCCGGCAACTCCGCAGCGCACCCCGCCAGCAAAACGCCAGCCGCCGCAACCAGCACCGCCAGCCAACGCCGAATCCGCCGAACGCGGCTTCTGCCATCCATGGGGCCCATGGGACGCCAGCTCCTTTTTCACAACAAGGAAAAATTTACAGTCATCAAGCGTTTTACCAATTGGACGATGGCGGCCGGATGAATGTTTCACCAGATCGACCGATTTTTTCGGAAGTTCAGTATAAAGGATGCAAATGGAAACCATTGGGACCGGGAGGGTTGGCCATGCGGTTTCGCGCCAGGAAAGATCGCTGGTTTGCGCGGATGATGTGGGCCATCGGCGCCGGATGCTACGTTCTGGCCGTGTTGGGCTTCTTCATTGACGTTTCGCCCGTGGTGAAATGGGCAGGCGCCGCCATTTTGGTCCTGAACGGGGCAGCCTGCCACTCCGCGGTTCTGCGGACGTTTTACGTCATTGAACAGGATCGGCTCAAAATCGCGGGCGGCTTCTTTTACCGCAGGACGATTCCGCTGGCCAAGATCAAAAGCATCAGGCGGATCGTCTCCCTGGAGTCGTCGGCGGCCCTTTCGAAGAAGCGGCTCCGGATTTTCACGAGGTTCGATTACGTGGATGTATCGCCCGAGCAGGAGGAGGCGTTCATCCGGCAATTGAAGGAAGCGGCGCCGCACATCCGGGTGGAAGACGGGACGGGATGAGCGAAAAATTCCCTAACCGTTTCTATCAAGATTACCGATCGACAAAACTCGCGGCCGTGCCCTATGATGGAAGCAGAAAAGGGGCGGGGAGGGGCCGCCATGCGCGCGAACAGGGTCATCATCGGCTCCATCATCGGCTGCTGCGTTCTTATTGCCATTCTGGCCGGGTTCGCCATCATGCAGACGCGGGGATCCGGCGCGCCCACGCCTCCCGCATCGCCTGCCGGCGAATCGGGAGGGACACCGCAGGCGCCTTCCGTCAGCGGGACACCGGCGGCTTCCGATGGCTTGCTGGCGATGCCGGAAACGCCGGAAGGAAGGCCGGCGGACTCATCGGAGGACAAGTTGGATGGCTGGTTGGTTGGAGCAGACGGCGAGCAGGCGGCCTCCGATTCTGAAGACAACTTGGAAAGCCCTCTGCCGCCAACGGATGATGGCCAGGAAACGCCGCCGCCTTTTGTGAAGGCCTACAATCTGCCGGACGGGTTCGTCTATGTGGACGACCACATCCCCGGCGTGCGGCTCGACATCCGCTATTTCGGGGAAAACAATTTCGTCGGGGCGCCGGTTGACGGGTACAAGGGGCCGTTTGCCATTTTGACGAAGGAGGCGGCGGACGCGCTGGCGAAGGTGCAGGAAGAAGTGCGGTCCCTCGGGTACACGCTTTTGATCTACGACGCTTACAGGCCGCAGAAGGCGGTGGACCATTTCAAGCGGTGGTCGCAGGATCCGTCCGACACCAAAACGAAAGCCGACCACTACCCCGACCTGGAGAAGAGCCGGCTGTTCAAGATGGGCTACATCGCTTCCCGCTCCGGCCACTCCCGCGGCAGCACCGTCGATCTGACCCTGGCGGACGCGGCGACGGGCGAACCGCTCGACATGGGCGGACCGTTCGATTTCTTCGGCGAGGTTTCGCACCACGACACGCCGCTCATCACGGAAGAGCAGGCGGCGAATCGCCGCATCCTGAAGGATGCCATGGAGCGGCACGGGTTCGAGGCGTATGCGAAGGAATGGTGGCATTACACGCTGGCCGACGAACCGTATCCGGAGACGTATTTTGATTTTGATGTGGAGTAGAGGCCGCATGCAGGGTTGCCTGCTCCCCCGTTTCCATCTTGGCGTCCACCTGTTCCCCGATTCCCTTCGCCGCATCGACAAGGGAGTCGAACGAAGCATCTCCGCTTCTCTCCCGCCCCGTCACCGCAATCCAGGAGGCCACGACGGCAACAATCCGGCCATTCTGGACGGCATGCGAAATGACACTCCCGAAGCCGGGCTCCGGCGGCCAATCCGGCTCCCGGTCCGGGAACGGGATCCGCCACCTGCATTCTTCCATTTCCAGCATGATTTCCCGGTTGTCGTGATCCATGGACATGTTCAGCATTTTCCGCAGCACGTCAATGGGATCGTCGAAGGGATCGTCGAACGGAACGGAAGTGTATGTTTCAATTCCTCATAGGTACGATCCAAACCAGAGATCGGATTTCATCGGCATTCATCAAGCTGTTGCAGTTTCAATTCCTCATAGGTACGATCCAAACTCCTTAGCGCTTATCTCAAATGGCATCAGAGCTTGCAAGTTTCAATTCCTCATAGGTACGATCCAAACGAGCGGCCGGATTTGCGCGGCTCCTCGGCACCACCCAAGTTTCAATTCCTCATAGGTACGATCCAAACGACCGTCGAATGCAGAAGCAAATAGAGGCATACGAGTTTCAATTCCTCATAGGTACGATCCAAACTTCACGAGGTTACGGTAGACGTGACGGCGGAATGAAGTTTCAATACCTCATAGGTACGATCCAAACCCGAGAAATATGACGTCATCCTGGAATTCCCGGCCGAGTTTCAATTCCTCATAGGTACGATCCAAACTTTTTGTTTATTTGAAACGTTGTTTCGTATAGTGAAAGTTTCAATTCCTCATAGGTACGATCCAAACACTTTCACTCGCATGCGATACCATCACCATCGCGATGTTTCAATTCCTCATAGGTACGATCCAAACTGCCAGTCGCGGGACGGACGCAACTGGCATATCCTAGTTTCAATTCCTCATAGGTACGATCCAAACGCTGTACTTCTTTGTCAGGATTCTGATTCCCGCCTGGTTTCAATTCCTCATAGGTACGATCCAAACGTCTGACTGCTGGCAGTTTCGCCATGAAGTATGCGAGTTTCAATTCCTCATAGGTACGATCCAAACTCCGTTATATCCCACATAGGCTCCCATTGATTCTGGTTTCAATTCCTCATAGGTACGATCCAAACCAGTCATGAATCAGGCTGTTTTCATTTGCCCTCATTGGTTTCAATTCCTCATAGGTACGATCCAAACCTGCGCATATTTGTACATGCCGTCATCTCCTCATCAGGGTTTCAATTCCTCATAGGTACGATCCAAACGTCTTTTTGGCGCCAAAATTGTCCATGACTTTTTGGGGTTTCAATTCCTCATAGGTACGATCCAAACTGTGCTTGATAGGAGCGATGACGGCCGAAGGATGCAGTTTCAATTCCTCATAGGTACGATCCAAACGAACTGATGGAAAGGAATCCGGATCATACATACCGCGTTTCAATTCCTCATAGGTACGATCCAAACGCGGAATTGATACGGTCTGGATGCGGACCGGCAGTTAGTTTCAATTCCTCATAGGTACGATCCAAACTTACGTCCGAAACCGCCCCATCCCGAAACGTCAATGTTAGTTTCAATTCCTCATAGGTACGATCCAAACGATCGAACACGTGGACAACGTCGGGGCCTATCTCGGTTTCAATTCCTCATAGGTACGATCCAAACTTAATTTTGATGCCCAAAAGTACAATTTTAGTACAATTGTTTCAATTCCTCATAGGTACGATCCAAACTGCCAATGCTGAACTGGATGAAACGCTTGTCACGGAGTTTCAATTCCTCATAGGTACGATCCAAACTACGCCTGAATGCTCATCCCGTCGTTGAATACGGAA